>LNFM01003263.1_pt1 | contig 42580 bp, 41 predicted proteins | sample 596031 | NCBI WGS metagenome assembly LNFM01 (sample SAMN04254537, study PRJNA301005) | activated carbon metagenome | isolation source: dual media filters at the Ann Arbor, Michigan drinking water treatment plant | place: USA: Ann Arbor
TCCTCGTCCGCCTTGTCTTCAGATTTTCCGGTCGCTTCCGACCGTTCCCTTGGCGTCTCCGCTTCGGTGAGGCGGTATTTACGGAGCCGCGCCAGAACCCGCAAGAGGGAAAAACGAAAATCCCGGAACTTTTTTCAGAAACACGGAAAATGCCCGAAAATCCGTGGGTTGGCGAAATTTGCGGTCTCGGCACGAGCCTTCCGGGCAACAATGTTACGACCGAAACCCGCCAATCCGGGTTATCCACAGACTCACGCGGCAGCTCGGGCCTGCGGCCGCGCTGTTGGCACCAATCGCGAACCCAGAAGCAGTATCGCGACGGCCGCATAGGTCAGCTCGGAGAGGGTCCAGACCTTTGCCAACAACAGAAGGTGGAGCACACCAGCCACCACCGCAACATAGGCCAATCGATGCAGCCGGCGCCACGCCAGTGGCCCCATCCGGCGGATCGCGGCATTGCTGGATGTCGCCGCCAGCGGCAGGAGCGCCGCGAACCCCAGCATACCAACCACGATATACGGACGCTTCCAAAGGTCTGCCGCCACCTCCGACCAGCGCAGTCCCATATCCAGCCAGACCCATGCCGTCAGATGCAGCGCCACATAACCAAACGCCAGCAGACCTAACGCGCGGCGGTAACGGACAAGATTGAGCCCGACGCGCCGGAGCGGGGTTACCGCAAGCGAAGCGATCAGGAACTGCAGGCCAAGCTCACCCAGCCGGTGTTCCACCGCTTTCACCGGGTCGGGCCCAAGGTCGCCCTGCACCACGTTCCACGCCAGCCACAGGAACGGCATCGCCCCGCCGAGATACACGGCCCAGTTGGGCAGTCGTCGCAGGGCGCTGTTCAGCCGGTCCATCAGTAATCCACAGCCAGATCCTGGCCTGCATACAGCGCGGCCACCTGTTCCTCGTAGCCGTTGAACATCAGCGTGTCCTGCCGACCGCCGAACAGACCCGACCCGATCCGCCGTTCCGATGCCTGGCTCCAGCGCGGATGGTCGACCTGCGGATTCACGTTGGAGTAAAAGCCATACTCGCTCGGTTGCAGCATGTTCCACGTCGTCTTCGGCATCTCGGCCACGAGACTGATCTTCACGATGCTCTTGATCGACTTGAAGCCATATTTCCACGGCACGACCAGCCGGATCGGCGCGCCGTTCTGCTTTGGCATCGGCTCGCCGTAAAGCCCGGTCGCGAGAATGGTCAGGGGATGCATCGCCTCGTCCAGCCGCAGTCCCTCGCGGTAGGGCCATTCGATGAACGGGCTGGATTGTCCGGGCATCTCTTCAGGCCGCACCAGCGTTTCGAAGGCTACGAACTTCGCACCCGGCTGCACGCCGACGCGGTTCAGCAGGCCAGCCAGCTCGAAGCCGATCCACGGTATGATCATCGACCACGCTTCGACACAGCGGAAGCGGTAGATCCGTTCCTCTAGCGGTTGGTCCCTCATCACATCGGCCAGATCGTAGGTGCCGGGCTTGTCGACCAACCCGTCGATCACGATTGACCAGGGGTCGGTTGTCAGACCGCCCGCATAGGCGGCTGGATCTTCCTTGCCGGTGCCGAATTCATAGAAGTTGTTGTAGGTGGTGATGTCCTCAAGGCTGTTCGGCGCCTCGTCGATGGAAAACGGGCTCTTCGCCGCCTCGATCCGGGCCAGGGCCGGCGACGCCAGCAGGGCACCCGCCCCCGCGAGGATCGCCCGGCGGTTCAGCCAAAGGGGCTTGGGCGTCACGTCACCCCAGGTCAGGTCGTTGCGAAAGCGCATGTCAGGCTCCATCAATTCTTCGGGCAAAGATGATCGTTTTGCCGAAAAAGGCAAAACAATCCGCCTCACAAACATGGGACGCCGCTGAAACACAGATGCGAAACCGGGCCGGATCAGTCACGCACAGTAACGCTTGGTCACAAACTTCTTACTGGATCGTCAATCCGGCGCGCGCTTAGCGCCGGCCGCCGTTCTGACAAGCCGTGTTCACAGGGTTTTTGCCCTGATCCGAATGGGTCGGGTCCCCATATAACCGTTGCCAATGACGGCACCGATCATAACGGGAGTGACACCAATGATCCGCAGAACCTTTCTTGCTCTGACCGCCGCCACCGCCTTCGCGATGCCTGCTTTCGCCGACGGCCATTCCAAGGACATCGTTGACACCGCAGTTGCCAACGGCTCGTTCAACACCCTCGCCGCCGCGCTGACCGCTGCCGGCCTTGTTGAAACGCTGAAGGGCGAAGGTCCGTTCACCGTGTTCGCACCGACCGACGCCGCTTTTGCCGCGCTGCCCGCTGGCACCGTGGAAGACCTGCTGAAGCCGGAAAACAAGGACAAGCTGGTCTCGATCCTGACCTATCACGTTGTCCCGGGCGCGGTCATGTCGACCGACCTGACCGAAGGCATGACGGCCGCCACCGTGAACGGCGCCGAAGTGACCATCACCCTTGAAGGCGGCCCGAAAGTGAACGGCGCCGTGATCTCGGCTCCCGACGTTGCTGCCTCGAACGGCGTGATCCACGTGATCGACAGCGTCATCCTGCCGCCGGAAGGCTGATCAGGCACATTACTGGGAAAAGGGGCGGCTTCGGCCGCCCCTTTTTCTTTTGCGCGCGCGCCAGGCGGAACGAAACCTCAGGTTCGGGGTTGTTGGAACAGCCGGGCACACCGCCCGAAACAAGGAGCGCGCCATGGGTATCATCTGGACAATCATCATCGGCTTCGTCGCCGGCGTCATCGCCAAGTTCGTCATGCCCGGTGACAACGAGCCGTCCGGCTTCGTCATGACGACCATCCTCGGCATCGTCGGCGCTTTCGTAGCGAACTTTCTCGGTCAGTCGCTTGGCTGGTACGGCCCCGAAGATGCTGCCGGACTGATCGGTGCCGTGATCGGCGCGATCATCGTTCTCGTCCTTTACGGTTACATGCGCCGCCGCGCCTGAACCGTACCCCTTCCTTTCAAAAAGGCAATTCAAATGGCCAAAGCCAGCCCTTCCCTCGTCGCGCTTCTCGGCCTGTTGGCTGTCGCCGGTTATCAGAACCGTAACAAGCTCGGCGAACTCATCAACGCCCGCTCTGGCGACGACCCGAACAAAGACCCCTTCGGCGCAAGCGGCCAGGCCGACAGTCAGGGAGGTTTGCTCGAGCAGTTTCGCCAAATGGCTGGCGGTGCCGGCAGTGGCGGCCTGATGGGTGGCATTTCCGAGCTTTTCGAGCGGTTTTCCGGCCAACAGCACCAGGCAAAGGCGCAAAGCTGGATCGGCACCGGCCGCAACGAAACCATTGCACCGGACGAGCTTGAACAGGCGCTGGACGAAGAGACCATCGCCGAGTTGGTCGAAAAGACCGGCCTCAGCCGCAGCGAGCTTCTGTCCCGGCTCAGCCAGACCCTGCCGGACGCGGTAGACCAAGCCACGCCCAGCGGGCAGTTTCCCCCGCTCAGCGCCCAGGAACCCCGGTCTGTCTGACGGCTGAATGCAACGGCGATCGCCTTCGGTCCAACCGGGCTGGGCGATCGCTGCTTTGTGTTCTGCGGCCCGGCTCGTGCCTGGGCGTGTCTTAAGGAACCTCGAACCAACGGGTCATGTCCTGCTCCCGCCATTGAAGGCAGGAGCCCGACATGACCCGTCAGCTTCGATCGGGCCCCGTCTCAGTGCACCACGGCCTCGGTGGGCCGCACCCGGCGGCTGGCGCTGACCCGGTTACCGATAAGCAGCCCCTCCGGCCCGGCGCTGATCGTCACGGTGGACCCATCCAGCAGATCGCCGGAAAGGATCATCTCGGCCAGCGGGTCCTGCAAGTGCCGCTGCATCACCCGCTTCAACGGTCGCGCGCCGAACACCGGATCATAGCCTTCGTCCGCCAGCCACTGCTTGGCCTCGGGGTCCAGCTCCAGCACGATCTTGCGCCCGACCAGCCGCGCCTCCAGCCGTTTCAGCTGGATCTCGACGATCTGCGCCATGTCCGCCCGATCCAGCCGGTCGAAGATGATCTGCTCGTCCAGACGGTTCAGGAATTCCGGGCGGAAGTGCTGGCGCACCGCCTCCTCGACCTCCCGCTTGGCCGCGCTTGAATCCGCGCCTTCCGGCAGTTCCGAAAGCGCGCGCGCGCCAAGGTTAGACGTCAGCACGATCAGCGTCTGCTTGAAGTCGACCGTGCGGCCCTGACCATCGGTCAGCACCCCATCGTCCAGCACCTGCAACAGCACGTTGAACACATCCGGGTGCGCCTTTTCGACCTCGTCGAACAGCACAACCTGATAGGGTCGCCGCCGCACCGCCTCGGTCAGCACCCCGCCCTCGTCATAGCCGACATAGCCGGGCGGCGCGCCGATCAGACGGGCAACCGAGTGCTTTTCCATGAACTCCGACATGTCGATGCGTACCATCGCGTTGTCATCGTCGAACAGGTAATTAGCCACGGCCTTGGTCAGCTCGGTTTTGCCCACGCCGGTCGGCCCAAGGAAGAGGAAGCTGCCCAAGGGCCGTCCCTCGTCATTCAACCCGGCCCGCGCGCGGCGCACGGAGTTGGCCACTGCGGTCAATGCAACCCGCTGTCCAACCACCCGCTTGCCAAGCTCCTCCTCCATCCGCAGCAGCTTCTCCCGCTCACCTTCCAGCATTTTCGACGTCGGGATGCCCGTCCACCGTTCCACGACCTCGGCAATCTGCTCTGGCCGCACAGCTTCCGACACCAGGGCCTGGCCCTCGCGCGCTTCTGCCTCCACCAGTTGCTTTTCCAGCTGCGGGATACGGCCATACTGCAACTCGCCCGCCTTGGCGAAATCGCCCTCGCGCTTGGCCTGCTCCAGTTCTGCCCGCGCCTTGTCGAGATCTTCCTTCAACCCGCGCGCGGCTTCCAGACTGTCGCGCTCGGCCTGCCACTTCGCCGTCATCTCAGACGACTGCTGCTGCAGGTTTGCCAACTCGCGCTCCAGCTTTTCCAGCCGGTCCTTCGACGCTGCATCGTCCTCCTTCTTCAAGGCCTCGCCCTCGATCTGCAACTGCAGGATCTGACGATCCAGCTGGTCCAGTTCCTCGGGCTTGCTGTCCACTTCCATCCGCAGACGGCTGGCAGCCTCGTCCATCAGGTCGATTGCCTTGTCGGGCAGGAAGCGGTCAGTGATGTAGCGATGCGACAGCGTCGCCGCCGCCACCAAGGCCGCATCGGCGATCCGCACGCCGTGGTGCAGCTCGTACTTCTCCTTGATCCCGCGCAGGATGCTGATCGTGTCCTCAACCGTCGGCTCCGACACCATCACCGGCTGGAACCGCCGCGCGAGGGCCGCGTCCTTCTCCACGTACTTGCGATATTCATCCAAGGTGGTCGCGCCCACGCAGTGCAACTCGCCCCGCGCCAGCGCCGGCTTGATCAGGTTTGCCGCGTCCATCGCGCCATCCGACTTTCCCGCACCAACCAGCGTGTGCATCTCGTCGATGAACAGGATGATCTCGCCCGCCGCCGCCGTGATCTCGTTCAAGACAGCCTTCAGCCGCTCCTCGAACTCACCGCGATACTTCGCACCCGCAATCAGCGCGCCCATGTCCAGCGCCATCAGCTTCTTGTTGCGAAGGCTCTCCGGCACGTCGCCATCAACGATCCGCAGCGCGAGGCCCTCGGCAATCGCCGTCTTGCCGACGCCCGGCTCGCCAATAAGCACCGGGTTGTTCTTCGTGCGCCGCGACAGCACCTGCATCGTGCGCCGGATTTCCTCGTCGCGCCCGATGATCGGGTCGATCTTGCCTTCCGCCGCCGCCTCGGTCAGGTCGCGCGCATACTTCTTCAACGCCTCCATCGTCTCCTCGGACGAGGCGCTGTCGGCCGTCCGGCCCTTCCTGATTTCATTGATGGCGCCGTTCAACCCCTGCGCCGTCACGGCCCCGGCCGTCAGTGCATCCTTGGCCCGAGTGTTGACCAGCGCCAGCGCCGTCAACAGCCGCTCGACCGGCACGAAACTGTCGCCCGCCTTCTTCGCGACCTTCTCGGCCTCGTCCAATACACGCACCAGGCTCGGGTCGATGTAGGTCTGGCCGTCGCCACCCGTCACCTTCGGCAACTTCGCCAGTGACGCGTTGATCGCCTCGTTCACCCGTTCAGGCGCGCCGCCCGACTTGCGGATCAGGTTCGACGCCAGACCCTGATCGTCATCCATCAAGGCTTTCAGCAGGTGGTCGGGCAGGACGCGCTGGTGGCTGTCCCGCATCGCGATGGTCTGGGCGGCCTGAAGGAAACCGCGCGACCGTTCCGTGAACTGCTCAAGGTTCATCGGTCATCTCCTCTCGTGAAGCGCCTCGGTCCTGAATGCCCGACTGTTCAGCACATCCCGCAAGGCCTTACGATTGATCTGGGCAAGCGATCAGCGTTTTGCAATCCCGTGCGGCTGCAAAATCGACAGCACTTGCTCGGGCCGTATTCGTCCCGTCCGACGGTTTTTGGCCGTTCCTTGCCGATCACCGCACTGGCGGTCGGCAGAAACACGCGGTCGCGCGCCGGTTGCGAACCCTGCATCTTGCCAACTGCCTGAACACACCCACTCTCAACCTCCCAAGCAAAAGGTGTGACCGCGATGAGCGACAGCAAACTGCCGATCCTGCCCAAGGCCCCGGTCGAAGGGATCCGCGTTCACGTTGCCCGGGCCGGGCTGGTGATCGGTGACCCCGCCGCGCTTGAACGGCTGCCTGATGGGCGGATCGGCGTCTTTGCCCAGGTCCGCCAGCCCCTGCTCGGCTTCATCCCCCGCCGCCGCACCGCGCTTATCGGGCATCTCGGCCCGGTTGCCGAAGACCTGCTGTCACCCGCGCTCAGCAACGGCGACCCGATGCGCATCCGGATCATCGACCTGACGCCGGAACACCTCGCCAACGGATTTCCGCCGGAAATCTACATTTCGATCTGGGGCGATCCGCGCCACTTCACCGAACGCTCGGCCATCCACGAGGCCTTCCTGCCACTGCCCGCCGCCGAGCCCCTCCCGCCGTCCGAGCGCGATGATCGGGCGCCGTCACGCCGTGCGCCACGCTTCCGTCTGGCCTGAGACCGCTCAGGGTTCGTAGCGCACATAGGCAAAGGCGTGACCATCCGGTGCCCAGCTCGGCACGTTGATGGTGCCCTGCCCGCCGATGAATTCCCGCACCCGCAGTCGATCCCGCCCTTCGGTGTCACACAGCACCAGCGCCACCGGCAAATCCGCCGGGTGACCGGTCGTCCCCGGCGGATAGGCCAGATACACCATCGTTCTGCCATCCGGGGAAGGGTGCGGAAACCAGTTCACATGGTCGTCCTCGAACAGTTGCCGCTGGCCCGACCCATCCACCGCCATCACCCAGATCTGCGCATGGCCGCCACGGTCACAGTTGTAGTAAATCCGGCTGCCGTCCGCGCTGTAGTCCGGCCCGTCGCAATGACCCTCGCCATTTGTCAGGCGCAACTCGCCGCCGCCCTCCACACCGATCGTGTAGACATCGATCACCCGGCTGCCGCCCCGCGCCGCCACATAGGCCAGCCGTGTGCCGTCAGGCGACCAGCCGTGCCACCAACTTGGCGCGTGCTCTGTCACCGGCACCGGTTCACCCCCCACCGCCGGCAGCATGAATATCTCCGACCCCTGCCCGCGATGATGCGAAATCACGATCCGCGTCCCGTCCGGACTGATCCCGTGGTCGTTGTTGCAGCGGTCGGCAAAGCCCGTGTCCAGCGGCACCAGCGCCGGTTCCTCCAGTGGAACCCGAAACAGCCGCCCGCCCCCGTTCACCAATAGCGTGTCGCCCGATCGGTCCCAGTTCGGCGCCTCGATCCGCCCGTCGACGACCAGCACCTCGCGCACCACCCCGGACGCCACCTGATAAATCTCGATGATGCTCTTCACGCCAGGCTCCTTGCTCTTTTTCCGAATACTCCACGGGAGGCCGCGGTTCACCCCTGCAAGGCCGCCCGCAAGGCCCGCACCGCGTCCGCGTCTGTTACCCGTTCAATCTCCACACCAAACCCGAGGCCCGCCGTCCGCCCTGCCCGCGCGACCGAACAGGAGCCATGCACCTCGTCCGGTTCCAGCCGCCGCAACCCCGCCGCCGTGGCAGCCGTAATCCCGGCCCCCGGCAAGACCCCGATCCGCCCCGCTGCCTGTCGCTTCAGGGCGACCAGCCGGTCGATCCCCGCCGCAGCTGTGGCAGCGCCGCCCGATGTCAGCACCCGGTGAAATCCAAGGCTCGCGGCAGCTTCCAGCGCCTCCGGCATGTCAGGCACCAGATCAAAGGCCCGATGCAAAGTCAGGCTCAGCCCCGCAGCCTCGCGGACCAACAGGCGTAGGGCAGCCACGTCCAGCCGCCCATCGGGCTGACTTGCGCCAAGAACTACCCCGGCCATCCCGCACTCCCGCGCCAGCGCGATATCCGCCGCCATCACGTCCAGCTCCGACCGCGAAAAGACAAAGTCGCCAGCCCGCGGCCGGATCATCGCATGTATCGGCACGCCTGACCGCGCCGCCTGTCGCATGAACCCTGCGGAAGGCGTCAACCCGCCCAGACTCAGCGCCGAACACAACTCGATCCGGTCCGCCCCGCCCGCCAGCGCCGCCTGCAACCCCTCTGACGTATCGACGCAGACCTCGATGATCACGATCGTCCGTCCGCTTGGCCAAACTCCGCCAACCCGGCCTCTGCCGCACCAATCAACCCCGGCTCGATATGGCACTCCGCCGGCACCACCAGGGGCCGCTCCGTCCGCCGCAATACCCGCGCCCGCACCGCCCGGTCCAGCCGCGCGATCAGCGCCGGCACATTCGCCAAACCGCCGCCCACCGGCACAATTCCTGCGCCCGTCACGTTCAACACCATCGCCAGCGGCCCCGCCACCAGGTCTTCCCACAGGTCCACCACCGGCGCTGCATCCGCATCCCCGGCCTGCCAGCGCGCCAGAATTTCGACCGAGCCCAAGGCCTCCCCCCCCGAGGCGCGCCACAACCTCTCTAACCCCCGCGCGCCGCCGACGGTGTCGATGCACCCCACCTGCCCGCAGCCGCAGGGAAAGGCGAACTCGCCACGGATCACCGGCCCATGCCCCCATTCACCCGCATAGCCGCCCGCTCCCGTCACCAGCTTGCCGCCGATCACCAGCCCACCGCCAACCCCGGTGCCAAGGATCACGCCGAACACGGTGTCATGCCCGCGCCCGGCGCCTTGACGCGCCTCGGCCAGCGCAAAGCAATCGGCGTCGTTCAGCACGATCACCGGCACGCCCAAGCGCGCCTTCAGCAAGGGCGCCAGCGCCAGCCCGTCGATGCAGCGGATGTTGGCAACCCGGCCGATACCGGTTTCCGGCTCGACCACCCCGGCAATCGAAATCGCAACGCCTCGCACAGCCGGTTGCATGAACCCGGCAAGCCCGGCAACAAACCCGTCCAGATCGTCCACCGCAGTCGGCACCGCACCCAAGGGCGTCACGCCTTTCGCATCGGCCAACCCCGCCTTGATCCGCGATCCGCCAATGTCAAAGCACAGGATCACTGCCTGCCAACCCCCGCTCGTCACCCGTCACCACCCATCGTTAGCGATGCCACCCACCGCTGTCGACACACCAGATCGCCGGTTAAACGCCCATTCCGCTGTCATAACCCGGTTTTCTTCGCCAGATTGCGCAGGCATGATCGCCGCCGAAACCGGGGGACACAATCATGCGTAACGGCGGTCAGCTTCTGGTCGAAAGTCTTGTGGCGCTCGGTGCCACCCGTGCGTTCGGCGTTCCGGGCGAAAGCTATCTCGCCGTCCTCGACGCGATGCACGACACGCAAGGCCGGTTCGACTTTGTCCTGTGCCGCAACGAAGGCGGTGCCGCTTTCATGGCCGCCGCCTGGGGCAAGCTGACCGGCCACCCCGGCATCGCGCTCGTCACCCGTGGCCCGGGCGTCACCAACGCCTCCATCGGCATCCACACCGCGATGCAGGACTCCTCGCCCATGCTGATCTTCGTCGGTCAGGTTGGCACCGACATGAAGGGCCGCGAGGCGTTTCAGGAAATCGACTACCGCGCCGTCTTTGGCACAATGGCGAAATGGGCGGTCGAGATCGACCACGCCGACCGCATCCCCGAGATCCTTTCCCGCGCCTGGATCACTGCCACCACCGGCCGCCCCGGCCCCGTCGTCGTAGCCCTGCCCGAAGACGTGCTTTCCGGCCTCACCACCGCCGCCCCCCTCACCGGCCCCGCCCGCATCGCCGAACCCGCGCCCGACCCGGCTGCGCTTGCCGATGCGCTCGCGCTCCTCGCCTCGGCCCAGCGCCCCGCCATCCTCCTCGGCGGCTGCAACTGGACGGCCCAAGGCCGCGCCGCCCTCCAATCCTTCGCCGAAGCGTCCGACATCCCTGTTGTCGCGGCCCTCCGCTATCAGGACATGTTCGACAACCATTCGCCCGTCTACGCCGGCGACCTCGGCCTCGGCCTCACCGCCGGGGTCCGCGCGACCCTGGCCGAGGCGGACATGGTCCTCGCCATCAACACCCGCTTTGGCGAGATTTCGACCGAAGGCTACACCCTCTTTGCCGTTCCCACCCCCGCGCAAAAGATCATCCACGTCCACGCCTCCAGCCTCGAGATCGGCAAGGTCTACATCCCCACCCTCGGCATCCTCGCCGGTCCCAACGCCTTCGCCGCCGCCCTGACGCCCGTCAAAGGCCCGTGGGCCGACTGGCGCAAACGCGCCCGCGCGGCCTATGACGCGACGTTCGACCTGCCGCCCCAGCCCTCTCCTGTCGACATGGGTCTGGTCATGGGGCACTTGCAATCGGTTCTGCCCGATGACGCGATCCTGACGAACGGTGCGGGCAACTTCACCGCATGGCCGAACAAATACTTCCGCTTCGGCCCGCGCGCCCGCCTCCTTGGCCCGCAGTCCGGCGCGATGGGCTACGGCCTTCCCGCCGCCATCGCCGCCAAGGTCGCCCACCCCGGCCGCACTGTCGTCTGCTTTGCCGGTGACGGCGATATCCAGATGAACCTGCCCGAACTCGGCACCGCGATGCAGGCCGGCGCGCAGCCCATCGTCCTCATCCTCAACAACGGCATGTACGGCACGATCCGCGCGCATCAGGAAAAGAACTTCCCCGCCCGTGTCTCCGGCACCACGCTGGTCAACCCGGATTTCCCGGCCCTCGCCCGCGCGTACGGCTTCCACGCCGAACGGGTCTCTGCCACCGCCGATTTCCCCGCCGCCTTCGCCCGCGCGCTCGCCTCGAAAACCGGCGCGGTCCTCGACCTCGACATTTCGCCCGAAGCCCTCACCCCACGCCAGACCCTCAGCCAGATGCGCGCCAAAGCCCTGGCCGAAAAGGAAACGAAATGACAATCCGCCTCGGTGCCGACATTGGCGGCACCTTCACCGACGTGGCGCTTGACCACAACGGCACCCTCCACTCCACCAAGATCCTGACGAACTACGCCGCCCCCGAACAGGCGATCCTCGACGGCATCGACATCGTCCTGGCCGAGGCGAACCTCAGCTACTCCGACCTCGACATCGTAATCCATGGCACCACGCTGGCCACCAATGCGCTGATCGAACGGCGCGGCGCGAAAACCGCTTTCGTCACCACCGAAGGCTTCCGCGACACCGTCGAAATGCGCACCGAAAACCGCTTCGACCAGTATGACCTGAACCTGGCGCTGCCACAGCCGCTCGTCCCCCGGCAAGACCGCCTCACCGTCGCCGGCCGCATCGGGGCCGACGGTCAGGAACTGCTGCCCCTTGACGAAGCCGCCCTCCACACCATCGCCGATACCATCGCGGCAGGCGGCTATGGCGCGGTCGCCATCGGTTTCATCCACTCCTACCTCAACCCCGCACACGAGGCCCGCGCGCGCGAAATCATCGCCACCCGCACCACAGCCCCGATCTCGCTCTCCTCCGAAGTTTCGCCCCAGATGCGAGAGTTTGAACGCTTCAACACGGTCTGCGCCAACGCCTATGTCCGCCCGCAGATGGCCGCCTACCTCACCCGCCTGCAAACCCGGCTGAAGGATCAAGGCGCCACCTGCCCGGTGTTCATGATCCACTCCGGCGGTGGCCTGATCTCGGTCGAGACCGCCGCCGAATTCCCCGTCCGCCTCATCGAAAGCGGCCCTGCCGGAGGGGCCATCTTCGCCGCCGACATCGCCCGCCGCTTCGATCTGCCGTCCGTCGTCAGCTACGACATGGGCGGCACCACCGCGAAAATCTGCCTGATCGAAGGCTTCGCCCCCAAGACCGCCCGCAGCTTCGAGGTCGCCCGCACCACCCGCTTCGCCAAGGGCTCCGGCATGCCGATCTCCATCCCGGTGATCGAGATGATCGAGATCGGCGCAGGTGGCGGCTCGCTCGCCTCGGTCGACAGCATGGGTCGCATCCAGACCGGCCCGGAATCCGCAGGCTCCGAACCCGGCCCCGCCTGCTACCAGCGCGGCGGCGACCGCCCCGCCATCACCGACGCCGACCTGATCCTCGGCAAGATCGACCCCGACAACTTCGCTGGCGGCGCAATCCGCCTTTCCGCCCCCCTCGCCGCAACCGCAATCGACGCCCACGTCGGCCAGCCCCTGCGCCTTGACACCCGCTCCGCCGCTTTCGGCATCGCCGAGGTGGTGGACGAAAACATGGCCAACGCCGCCCGCGTCCACGCGGTGGAAAACGGCAAGAACATCTCCGACAACCTGATGATCGCCTTTGGCGGCGCGGCCCCCCTTCACGCCGCGCGCCTGTGCGAAAAGCTGGGCATCGACCGCTGCCTCGTGCCCCCCGGCGCGGGCGTCGGTTCCGCCATCGGCTTCCTGCGCGCCCCCTTCGGATACGAGGCGCTCGTCACCCGGATCACCCGGCTTTCCGCGTTCGACACCGACGCTGTCAACGCGCTGCTCACCAGCCTGAAAACCACCGCCGAAGGCTTCGTCCGCACCGGCACCACCGCCGCCATCACCGTCGATGCGACCGCCTTCATGCGCTACAAGGGCCAGGGCTGGGAAATCCCCGTCCCCCTCCCAGACCGCCCCTTCACCGCCGCCGACGTCACCGCGCTGCGCGACGCCTTCCGCGACGCCTACGCCCGCTTTTTCGGGCGCGCCATCGGTGGCACCAATGACGACGCGCTGGAAATCGAGGTCGTCACATGGTCCGTCAAGGCCAGCGACACCCGCCCCGCACCCACCCGCCACCACCTCACCGACGGCACCGCGACCCTAAGCCCCACCGCCCTGCGTGACGTGTTCGACCCGGCAACCGGCACCACCCTCCCCACCGCCATCGCTGACCGCGCCAGCCTTGCCCCCGGCCAGCGCCTTTCCGGCCCTGCAATCATCGTCGAGCGTGAAACCTCCACCGTCGTCACCTCGCCCTTCGACGTGGTGATGCAGACCGACGGCTCCCTTCTCCTTATCCGAAAGTCCGCGCCATGACCGATCCCACCCGCGAAATCCGCTTTCAGGTGATGTGGAACCGTCTGATCTCGGTGGTCGAGGAACAGGCGATGACCCTCCTCCGCACCGCCTTTTCCACCTCGGTCCGCGAGGCGGGCGACCTTTCCGCCGGCGTGTTCGACCCATCTGGCCGGATGCTCGCCCAGGCTGTCACCGGCACCCCCGGCCACGTCAACACGATGGCCGAGGCGGTCCTTCACTTCATCACAGAAATCGGCCGGGCCAACATGTTTCCCGGCGACACCTATGTCACCAACGACCCGTGGAAAGGCACTGGCCACCTCCATGACATCACGATGGTCTCGCCGTCCTTCCTTGGCGACCGGCTCGTCGGATTCTTCGCCTGCACCGCCCATGTCGTCGATGTCGGTGGGCGCGGCTTCGGGGCCGATGGCAAATCGGTCTACGAGGAAGGCATCCAGATCCCGATCATGAAATTCGCAGAACGGGGCGCGGTCAACGACACACTGATCCGCCTTCTGCGCGCCAACGTCCGCGAACCGGACCAGGTGGTCGGCGATTTCTACTCCCTCGCTGCCTGCAACGATGTCGGCCACCGTCGCCTCGCCGCGATGATGCAGGAAATCGGCCTCGCTACCCTCGATGATCTGGGCGAGTTCATCTTCACCCGCACGCGCAGCGCCACGCTCGACCGCCTGCGCGCCCTGCCGCAAGGCACCTGGGACAACATCCTCGATACCGACGGCTACGACACGCCCGTCCGCCTCGCCGCCAGCGTCACCATTGCGGGCGATACTGTGAACGTCGATTTCGCCGGCTCCAGCCCGGTCTCGCCCAAGGGCATCAACGTGCCGATCATCTACACCAAGGCCTACGCCTCCTACGCGCTGAAATGCGTGATCGCGCCCGACATCCCGAACAACTGGGCCTCGCTCGAAGCCTTCACCATCGCCTCGCCGGAAAACATCCTGAACGCCCCGCGCCCCGCGCCCGTTTCTGTACGGCACGTCATCGGCCACCTCGTCCCCGACCTCGTCCTCGGCGCGCTTGCCAAGGCACTCCCCGGTCAGGTGCTGGCCGAAGGCGCGGCGGCGCTATGGAACATCCACATGTCCGTCCGCCCAGCACCCGGCCACACCGGCCGCCGCGCGGAAATCCTGATGTTCAACTCCGGTGGCATGGGTGCGCGGCCCAGCGCCGACGGCCTTTCCGCCACTGCCTTCCCCTCCGGCGTGATGACCATGCCGATCGAGGCCACCGAACACACCGGCCCCATCGTAATCTGGCGCAAGGAGCTTCGCCCTGACTCGGGCGGCGACGGCGAATACCGTGGCGGCCTCGGCCAGATCATCGAGATCGAGCCCCTCCCCGGTCACGAGTTCGACTTCTCCGCCATGTTCGACCGCGTCAACCACCCCGCCCGGGGCCGTGACGGGGGCCAACCCGGTGCCGCGGGGTCGGTGGACCTCGACGATGGCACCAAACTCAAACCCAAAGGCTGGCAGCACGTCCCCGCCGGCCGCCGTCTGATCCTCACCCTGCCCGGTGGCGGCGGCTTTGGCGATCCCGCCCGCCGCGACCCCGACGCCCGCGCCGAAGATGCGGCCAGGGGCTACGTCACCTCCAAGCCCGGAATACCCGAATGACCCCCCGTTTCGACACAATCCTCATCACCGGCGCCGCTGGCCGGCTTGGCACCGAACTGCGCCGCGGCCTCGCCCCTGTCGCGCGTACGCTCCGCCTTGCCGACCGCGCCCCCGTCTCCAACCTTCAGCCCAACGAACAGTCGCTGACGTTCGACCTGTCCGACGCCGACGCCGTTTCCCGCGCCGTCGAGGGGGTCGATGCCATCGTCCACTTCGGCGGCGCCCCGATGGAACGCCCGTGGGACGACATCCTCAACTCCAGCATCATCGGCAGCTACAACGTCTACGAGGCCGCGCGAAAACACCGCGTCCCCCGCATCGTCTACGCCTCCTCGGTCCACGCCATCGGCTACCACCGGCTCGAAGACCAGATCGACGCCGACGCCCCGCACCGCCCCGACAGCCTCTACGGCCTCTCCAAATGCTTCGTCGAAGACCTCGGCCGCCTCTACTGGGACAAATTTGGGGTTGAGACCGCCGCCTTGCGCATCTTCTCCTCCTTCCCCGAGCCGGCAGACCGCCGGATGCTCTGGTCGTGGCTGTCGTTCGACGATTGCATCCGCCTCGTCACCGCCGCCCTGACCGCGCCGCAGGTCGGCTTCACCGTTTCCTTCGGCATTTCCGACAACGCGGTCAAAGCGGTCGACAACCGCCTCGCCGCGCACCTCGGATTTCACCCGCAGGACAACACCGAACCCTTCCGTTCGGCGGTAGAAGCGCGTACCCCTGTGCCCGATCCGGCAGCCCCCGCCGTGCAGGCCTTGGGCGGTTGGTTCGTCGATCTTGGGCACCCCGATGATGAGGCGGCAAAGTGAACGACAGCTATGACGTGGTGATCGTCGGCGGGGCCGTGATCGGCTCGGCGGTCGCCTATTTCCTGACCGCGAACCCTGATTTCCAAGGCTCCGTCCTCGTCGTCGAACGCGACCCGACCTTTGCCAAGGCGTCAACCTCCCTCTCCGCCGCGTCGATCCGCACGCAGTTTTCGAACCCGATCAACGTGAAGATCGGCCAGTTCGGCTCTGCCTTCATCCGCGATTTCGCCACCACCATGCAGGTCGAAGGCCAATCCCCGCCCGACCTCAACTTCCACACCGGCGGCTACCTGTTCCTCGCCAACACACCTGACCAGGAACAGGTCCTGCGCGAAAACCACGAGGTCCAGCGCACCTGCGGGGCCGACGTGGTTCTCTGGAATGCGGACGAGCTGTCCGGCGCTTTTCCGCACCTCAATGTAGACGACATCCGCCTCGCCTCCTACGGGCGCTCTGGTGAAGGCTGGTTCTCCAATACCGGCCTGATGAACGGCTTTCGCGCCAAAGCCCGCGCCCAAGGTGCCACCGTCATCACTGACGAGGTGACCGGCGTCACCCGCAGCGGCAACCGCGTCACCGCCGTCACGCTCAAATCCGGCGCCACGGTGCAAGCCGGCACGGTCGTCAACGCCTCCGGCCCCCGCGCCGCGCTGACCGCCCGCATGGCCGGCCTCGACGTGCCCGTCGAGCCGCGCAAGCGCACCGTTTTCGTGATCGATGCCGCCACCTCGCCCGAAGGCAGCGCCACTGTGAACAACGGCCGCCTGCCCCTGACGATTGACCCCGGTGGTGTCTGGTGCCGCCCCGACGGGCGCTTCTTCCTGACCGGCGCGGCCCCCTCCGATGACCCCGCCGTCGATTGGGATGATTTCGAACCCCGCTGGGAAGAATTCGAAGACATCGTCTGGCCCGCCCTCGCCGCCCGCTCGCCCGCGTTCGAGGCGATCAAGGTCGTCAACCAATGGGCCGGGCATTACGATTTCAACACGCTCGATCACAACCTGATCGTCGGCCCGCACCCGGAGGTGCCGAATTTCCTTTTCGCCAACGGCTTTTCAGGCCACGGGTTGCAACAAGGCCCCGCCGCCGGTCGCGCGGTGTCGGAACTCATCATCTACGGCGGCTTCCGCACCCTCGATCTGTCCGAGGTCGGCTACGACCGGATTGTCGAAAACCGCCCCTTCCTTGAAAAGGCGGTCATCTGATCGCCCTCAGAACCGGTTCGGAACCGTCAACTGCGGTTCCGGCTCGCCGCCGTGGTGATAGATCGGCCAGCCGAGGTAGCGGGTCACCGCCTCGTTCACCACATCGGCATGGTGGCCGCGCACCATCGCCACATGATGTTCAAACCCGTTCTGCGTGACAAAGCGCAGCAACTTGCGAAGCCCCGCCACCCGCGTCGTGGCGATCCCCCCGTCCATCGCAAACGGATGGTCGGTGAACTCGCCCTCACCCAGATAGCATTTCACCGTGCCGCGCCGATCGTCGGTCGACAGCCGGAAATAGGTCATCGGCCCCGGCTTCACCTTGCCCTTCACCGCGCCAAAGCACTTCGACCGTCCGATGGTTTCACCCAGCACGTCCAACTCGCCCACTTCCGGCGTGTCGCCGATGAACGACTTCGGATAATTGCCGCAATGCGTGCAGACACACATGTCCTCTTCGTAAGCGTAGTTGTTGTTCCAATCGAGGATCGCGGGCGGCGCCCCCGAGGCCAGCGCCAGCGCATACATCGACAGGGCGCCCATGATGTCGACCTCACAGGCCGATGGCATCAGCTCCTCGCCCATCATGCTCATGGTCAGGCAGGTGGCGCAGCCAAAGTTGTCCTGCAAACTGCGCCAGCACTGGATCGCACTTGCGTCGCAGCCGTTTTCCTCGATCCAGCGGTTCACGGCCAGGGTCCAGCGCGCCTGCTTTTCGATCTGCGCCGGCTGAATATGCGCCGGAATCCGGCCATAACCCTTCACCTTCTCCAGCGTCGCCAACAGCGCCGGATCGTTGCCGTTGATCGCCGTGGCCGCGCCCATCATCTCCGACAGGTCCACCGTCACCACCGTGACACCGGCCGCCTGCAGCAGCTTTTCCGAATAGCGCATGGTCTGGAACGCCCCGGTGCGCGCCCCGATCGACCCCAACCGCGCGCCGCGCAGGCCGCGCACCGTGCGGCAGACACGGGCGAACCGGTCCAGATCGTGGCCGAACTCCTCGCCCCAGGTGTCGCAGGTGTGGCTCGTCGTCTCGGTGAACGGCACGCCATATTGCCAGAAGTTGTTGGTCACGCTGATCTTGCCGCAAAACGCATCGCGGCGCTCCTGCACGCTGACCTTTGTCACCTCGTCATTGCTGGCTTGCAGCAGGATCGGCACGTTCAGCCGGGCGCGGTTGACCAGTTCCGCCACCGCGATCTCGTCGCCAAAATTCGGCAGGCAAATCACCAACCCATCGATCCGGTCGGCATGGGCGCGAAAATGCGCCGTATAAAGGTCGGCGTCCGCGATTGATTGCACCGCCCCGTTCGCCGTCGCCTCGAACGGCAGGATCACCGCGTCGATCCCCAGCCGCGCCAGTTGCGCCAGCACATCGTCACGTGCGGCCTTGCAAGGCGCGGGGCTGAAGAACGCCCGGCTGCCGATCACCACCCCAAGGCTGATCTTCCGCTTGAAAATCCGGCTCATCTGTCCCCCTTCCCCGCGCCCCTTCATGAGGCGTTCAGGCTGATTCCGAAGTACTGCGTCCCGCGCCAGTAATCCAGCAATCCGGCAAGGTCGGTTGACTTCAATGGCGTCACACCGCAAGACGCAGGCCAAAATCGGGGGAGTTTCGGATGTCCGACGACCGTCTCATCGTGGCACTTGACGTGCCGAACGTGGTCCACGGCCTCGATCTGGTGGCCCGCATCGGCGATGCGGCCAGCTTCTACAAGATCGGCCTCGGGATGCTGACCGGCGGTGGCCTCGCCCTTGCCAATGAGTTGAAGCACGAACAGGGCAAGCGCGTCTTCCTCGACATGAAGCTCTTTGACATCGGCGCCACGATCGAGGCGGCGGTCAGGGGCCTCGCGCAATACGATCTCGACTTTCTCACAGTCCACGGCGACCCGCAGGTTGTTACCGCCGCCGCAACCGGCAAGGGCGGGTCGGGCATGAAGATCCTCGCGGTCACCATCCTGACGTCGCTCGACCGGGCCGATCTCGATGCCAACCTGATCAAACCCGGCGACCTGCGCGACATCACCCTCGAACGCGCCGCGCGCGCGCTCGCCGCCGGGGCCGACGGCGTGATCGCCTCGCCGCAAGAGGCCGCGCTGATCCGCGCGCTGCCCGAAGCCGCCGGCAAACTGATCGTCACCCCTGGTGTCCGCCCCGCGGGTGCGGCCAGCGGTGATCAGAAGCGCATCGCCACCCCGCATCAGGCCATCACCGACGGCGCTGACCACATCGTCGTCGGACGTCCGATCTGGCAGGCAGCCGATCCCGCCGCCGCCGCCCGGAACGTCGTCTCGGAACTGCCGCGTTCCTAGCAGCGCAGCCGCCTGCCAAGGCCCGCAGATCAACGCCCGGACCGAACCGGCGATCTTCCAGTGCATGAGGATGGCTGGGGTTCCGGCCGCGCAGGCCAAAAATTGCGCGCTAAACCACTATGTAACTAAATAAGGGGCATTGCGGGCCGGAACACTACCACCCCTAGCTGGCCGTCGTGCGATTGGTCAAATTCTTTTGCTTGTTCCCGGCTTCGTTGTTGGCCAATGTGGCCGATCAACCACAGACCGGCCAACCCGCCGGCAGGTCGGCACGACAATTTCCGGGTCTCCGGTCACCTCGAAGGGTCAAGCGCACCCCATGACAGTGCGGTCCGGCGCTGCATTTCGGGCACCGCACCGGGGTGTGCCAGAAACACCGGAACCGGCATCATCTCCCAGCGCTGGCCTTCATCGCCGAACCGGACGCTGGTCACCTCGTCCAGGCTCAAGCGTCCGCCAAAGAAGAAAGACCGCCGCGCCGGGTCCATGATCGACGGAAACTCGCCCCGCCAGAGCAGCCGCTCCACACCGAGGCGCAACCCGAACTCCTCCTCCAACTCGCGCAGCAGGCACTCTTCCGGCGTCTCGTCGCCTTCGCGCCCACCGCCCGGCAGATCCCACAGCCCGGGCCACCCCAGACCCGGGCGGTCATCGCGCAGATAGGCGAGGATATCCCCGCCGCAGAAGAACGCAGCCTTGCAGCCGACGAACGTCATCCGAAGTTTCGGGCCATCACCGGCACGACATCCGCCCGCGCCGCAGCCGCCCGTCCCGCCGCCACTGCCTCCGGGTCACCCGTACCGCGAAGTCAGCCGTCATTGATGTCCTTGTCCCAGACCTTCACCTGGTTGGCCCGCACCCCCATCGTCCGGCGCAGCACCAGCCACGCCAGCACCGACGCCACGGCGAAGATCAGAAGCAGCGCCGCCATTCCGGCAGGGGCGAGACCGACGCCCACCAGCACCCCGGTCACGACGGCACCGATCGCAAAGCCAAGGAAGATATAGCCCGGCGCCAGCACCTCCAGAACGCCCAAGGCAAAGCCAAGAACGATCCAGACCCACCAAACCGACATCAGGTCATGCCACATCTCACGCCCGTCCCTTCAGCATCTTGAACGCGTCGCCAAACGCTTCCAGCGCGTTCGCCGGCACCAGAATAGTCTGCTTGCCACCGCCCGAGGCCAGCGCCGTCAACGCCTCGACCTGCTTCAACGCCACCTGGAATTGCGCTGCCTCAAGCCCGCTTTCTTGGATCGCCCCTGCGATCACGCCGGTCGCATAGGCTTCGGCATCCGCCGTGATCCGCCGCGCCTTGGCTTCCTGCTCGGCGGCATAAAGGTCGGCGTCGGCAGCAAGTTCCACCGCCCGCTTCTTGCCCTCGGCCTCCATCACCTGCGCGCGGCGCGCACGTTCGGCGTTCAGCTGCTGCAACATCGCCGCCCGCGTCGCCTCATCGAGGTTCACGTCCAGAATCTCGGCCCGAGTCACTTCCACGCCCCAGTCATCGACCATCGCCGTCACCTGCTCGCGCACGCGTTCGATAAGCTGTGCGCGGTTCGACTGCACCTGATCCAGTTCCAGCTTGCCGATCTCGCTGCGCACGATGCCCGCGACCGTCGTCGCAATCGCGCCGTCCACGTCCCGAATGCGGTAAACGGTCTTTTCCGGCTCGGTCACGCGGTAGAAGACGCTTGTTTCGACCTTCACCAGCACGTTGTCGGCGGTGATCGCATCCTGACTTGCGGTTGGCAGCTGGCGTTCCAGCACGCTGACCTTGTGCGCGATCCGGTCAAGGAATGGCACGACAAAGTTGATCCCCGGCCCCAGCACGCTTCTCAGCCGGCCAAAACGTTCGACCACATGCTTTTCAGATTGCGGCACGATCCGCACGCCCAGAAAAATACAGACGATGATGAACGCGGCAATCGCCAGAAACACCGCATTGCCGCCGATAAAGTCCTGCATGTGACCAACCCCCCACTGAAAACCGGCCGTTCAGGCCTTGCCCGGGTATATCTGGCCCGTTACGCCGCGTCACGCAAGGGTTGCGTCCCAAGTGCCGCGCCACACGCAGTATGCGCGGCACACCTCGCATTTGCGAGCGATGGCCGCAAAGCGCCACCGGACACTGCCTGCAACCCGACCTTTCCCCCGCCGACAAGACCGGATAGTTTGCCGCCGGCAACGTCAACCGAACCATGCCAAACCATAAACGGAGCCCTGCCATGACCCAACGCCTTCACCTCGTCTTTGGCGGCGAACTGGTTGACCCGCAGGTCAATGTCTTCCGCGACGTGTCGCAGATCCACATCGTCGGCATGTTCCCCGACTACGCGTCCGCCTTCCGGGCCTGGAAGGCCGAAGCGCAGCGCACCGTCGATAATGCCCACATGCGCTACTATATCGCGCATATCCACCGTCTGCGCGACGAGGCGCAGGCAGGGTCCTCGACCGGGGAACTGGGCGCCTGACCCATATGCCGCCCTCGATCGGCCTTACCCTCTACAACCTTGGGCAACGCCGTGATCCGGGTGCCGATGCCGCACGGCCAGCAAGGCCGGCGGGTCGGCTCGCCTGGCTGCACGCACCGACAGCTGACTCCAGCCGAACGATGCTGGCGCTCGCCAATCGCCTGGTTGACGAAGACGGTTTGGCCGTGCTGTTCACCTGCCCTGCCGACCTGCCGCCACGCGACGGCATCCTGTTCCAGCGCCCGCCCGCCGACACGCCCGTCGATGCGCGCGACTTTCTCGACCACTGGAAGCCCGAGGTCGCGGTTTTTGCCGAAGGCGAGATCCGCCCCGCCATCGTCAGCAAGGCGGCCGATCGTAAAATCCCGCTCTTGATGGTCGATGCCCGCGCACCGTCGCTGCCCCGTGACCGCGACGGCTGGTTTCCCGGCCTGTTACGCGCTGCGCTGACCGGATTTTCCCATATCGCGGCGCTTGACGAAACGGCGGCCCGCGCGTTTCGCAAGGCCGGCGCGCCCCTGTCGGCGGTGGCCGTCACCGGCCGGATGGAAGAGGAAAGCGTCGCCCTGCCCTGTCTCGAGGCCGAACGCGCTGCCCTTGCCCGGCTCTTCGCCGCGCGCCCGGTCTGGTTCGCCACCAGCCTGCCCGAGACCGAGGAACCTGCCGTCTTCGCCGCACACCGGATCGGTCTGCAACAGGCGCACCGCCTCCTGCTCATCATCCTTCCCGATGACACCAGCCGCGCCGAAGCCCTTGCCGAACGGATCGAGGCTGCCGAAGGCTGGGCTGTGGCACTGCGGTCGCGCGACGAGGAACCCGATCCGGAAACCGAGGTCTTCATCGTCGACAACCCTGCCGAATACGGCCTTTGGTATCGCCTCTCGCCGGTCACCTATGTCGGCGGCAGTCTTCTGGGGTTGGGGGCAATGCGTGACCCGCAAGAGGCTGCGGCACTGGGCTCGGCCATCCTGCACGGCCCCCGGCATGGCAAGTTCGGTCCGTTCTTCTCCCGTCTCGCCACCGCCCGCGCCGCCCGCCCCGTCGCCCGCCCCGAAGATCTCGGCGAAGCCCTGGGTGAGGTGCTCGCGCTTGACCGCACCGCACGCCTCGCGCAAGCCGCCTGGGCCGTAACCAGCGACGGCGCCGAAGTGACCGAGGCGACGGTCGAGCGGATCCGCCTGCTGATGGACGGCAGCGCGTGATGCGCGCGCCCGGCTTCTGGTTCACCCCTCCCGACCACCCGGCGCTTGCGGCACGGCTGCTCTCTCCCCTCGGCGCGCTTTACGCGGGCGTCACTGCCCGGCGTCTGCGCCAACCCGGCTACCGCGCCACGGTTCCGGTGATCTGCATCGGCAACCTCAATGCCGGCGGCACCGGCAAGACCCCGACGGCCATCGCCCTGATCGAGCGGCTTTCCGCACGCGGCCAGACGGTCCACGTCGTCTCGCGCGGCTACGGCGGCTCCGAAACCGGCCCGCTCCGCGTCGATCCCTTGCGCCACACCGCGGCGGCAGTCGGTGACGAACCCCTCCTCCTCGCCGCCTTCGCCCCGACCTGGGTCGCCCGCGACCGGGCCGCAGGGGTGCGGGCCGCCGAAACCGCCGGCGCCAGCGTGATCCTGATGGACGACGGCTTCCAGAATCCGTCGGTCAAGCCCGCTCTCTCCGTTGTCGTTGTCGACGCCGCCCGCGGCTTCGGCAATGGCCGCTGCCTCCCCGCTGGCCCCTTGCGCGAACCCGTCGCCACCGGCCTCGCGCGCGCCGATCTTCTGCTGTCGATCGGCCCGCCCGCCGCTCAGGCCAGCTTCACTACCCTTTGGGCCACCGCAATCCGCCAGCCGCATCTCACCGGCAGCCTGCACCCCCTGAAGATGGGCATGGATTGGCACGGCCAGCGCGTTCTCGCCTTTGCCGGCATCGCCGACCCTGCGCGTTTCTTCGCCAGCCTGCGCGCCGAAGGGGCCACGGTGCTGCGCGCCGAACCGCTCGCCGACCACCAGCCGCTGTCCGACACCCTGCTCCACCGCCTCGAAACCGAGGCTTTCGCCCTCGGCGCGCAGCTTGTCACCACTGAAAAGGACGCCGCCCGCCTGCCTGCCGATTTCCGGCCCAAGGTGCTGACCTTCGTCGTCCGCCTGCAGATCGACGACTGGACCGCGCTAGACGAAGCCCTCGCCCGCCTCGGCCTGTGATACCTCGCCCAGCACCTCGTCCTGATGCTGCCCAAGCCGCGGCGCGGGGCGGTCCAACGCCAGCTCCGCCCCGGAAAACACCATAGGGCTACGCACTCCCGGCAAGCCACCCGGCGCAATCTGCATCCCCCGGGCCTGCACCTGCGCATCGGCGAACACCTCGGCCAGATCGTTGATCGGCCCTGCCGGCACCCCTTCTGCCTCGCAGGCCGCCAGAAGATCGGCCTTCGCCCAGCGCTTCGTCGCGCCCGTGATCCGCGCCGTCATCTCCGCCCGGTTCGCAATCCGGTCGGCGTTGGTCAGGAACCGCGCGTCCTCCGCCATCGCCTCCAGCCCCAGAACCGCGCACAGCCGCCGATACTGCCCGTCATTCCCGGTCGCCAGAATCAGCCAGCCATCCGCGCAATCAAAGACCGCATAGGGTGCGAGGTTCGGATGCGCGTTGCCCATCAGACCCGGCGCCTTGCCCGACACCAGGTAGTTCATCGCCTGATTGGCCATGACGCTCGTCGCCACATCCAGCAGCGCCATGTCGATCCGCTGGCCCTGCCCCGTGCGCCCGCGCTGCACCAAAGCCGCCAGTATCGCCGTCGCCGCATAGACCCCGGTAAAGATGTCCGTCACCGCGACGCCCACCTTCTGCGGCTGCCCCTCCGGCGCGCCGGTGACACTCATCAACCCGGCCATGCCCTGAATGATGAAATCATAGCCCGCCCGGTGCGCATAAGGCCCGTCCTGCCCGAAGCCGGTGATCGAACAATAGATCAGCCGCGGGTTCACTGCCCGAAGGCTCTCCCAGTCGAGCCCGTATTTCTCCAGACCCCCGACCTTGAAGTTCTCGATCACCACATCCGCATCGGCCACCAGCCGGCGCACCACCGCCTGCCCCTCGGGGGTGCGGAAATCGCAGGTGATGCCGCGCTTGCCCCGGTTCGTCGCGTGGAAATAGGCCGCCGACCGCTCGCCCTCGTTGTCGACGAACGGTGGCCCCCAGCGGCGGGTATCATCGCCCTCCGGGGCCTCCACCTTGATCACGTCGGCACCAAGGTCGGCCAAGGTTTGCCCGGCCCACGGGCCAGCCAGAATCCGCGCCAGTTCAATGACGCGGATGCCTTCCAGCGGTGCGGTCACTTCGCCAGTTCGGCGTCAAGGATCGCCTTCATGTCGGCGTAGGCCATATTGGAATGCTTGGTGCCGTTGATGAAGATGGTCGGCGTGCCTTCCACTCCGTCGGCCGCCATGTTGGTCTCGAACCGCGCGATCATCGCCTCGGCCTTCGCGCCGTCCTGCATGCAGGCATCCACCGCCGCGCCATCCATCCCGGCAGCAACCGCGATGGTCTTGAGGTTGTTCACCACGACAGTGGGATCTTCCGACCCCGCCCAGTCCTTCTGGGTCGAAAACAGAACGTCAGTGACGCCGAAATAGCGCATCTCGCCGCCACAACGGGCGACCATCGCCGCCCACAGACCGTAGCGGTCGAAATAGACCTCGCGCAGGGTGAAATGCACCTTGCCGGTGTCGATGTAATCACGCTTCAGATCCTTGAAGACCTGCTCATGGAAGGTCGCGCAATGCGGGCAGGTGAACGAGGCGTATTCCACCATCTTCACCGGCGCGTTCGGATCGCCCAGGGCGAAATCGGTCAGTTCGGGTGCAGCGGCATCCTGCGCCATCGCGGGCGACATCGCCATTGCAGCGGCCAGTGCGATCATCGCCCGACGGTTCATCTTCAGCATCGCTCGTCGTCCTTCTTCAATTTCGTCGAGTTAAGATATTCTGGGCCAGCGCTGCAAGGGCTGCACGCAAATCAGGGTCACCCACGCCCTCGGCCACGGCCTCGGCCTTCGCCACCACCACCGGGTCGGGCGCGGGTGCCGCCTTGGGCTGCACCACGAACTCCGCCTGCCCCTCGGCAAAGCCGGTCGCCGAGGTCTGCGTCAAGCGGATATGCGAAACCGCTGCATAGCCGTAGACGGCATTCACCCGCTCGCGCAGGCGTTCCTTCTGCATCTCAAGCATCGGTGCATGGGCCCCGTTGACCAGAACCGTCAGCGTCGCGCCAAAACCGCCCGCGCCTGACCGGTGTCCATAGCCGATCTCGACCGGACGGCTCACCCGCGCCACGTCGGCCCCGACAACTTCGGCCCAATGCGTCAAAAGCCGCGCCACCGCAAAGCCGCGCGTCTCGCCCACGGTCCGCACCGGTTCCTTCACCAACCCTGCCGCAGCCTCGAACCCCCGCATCCGGCGCACCGGGCTGGGAGGGGGCAACGTGCCAGGGGCGGGCTTGCGGGCCATCGTCTCTTTCAGATCAAGGTCACTGCCACTCTATCTCACGCCGCGCCCGCCGCCAGTGGCAGCCGACCGCACGACGCATAAAGATTGCGTGACAGAAGATGCCCAACCGGGCCATTCCGAGGCAGCCTTCCCCGCGCGCCATGGCCTTCCCCTTCACCCAAATATCCCGGGGGTCCGGGGGCTGGCCCCCGGCAAAGCCAAGCGGCCCTGCCGCGCCGGCGCCAGCATCGGGCGCGGCGGCACGCCGCACCGCACCACCAACCGGCCCCCACCAAACGTTACCAAATCCTTGATGTCCAACCCTAACCCACTGATATTCATCAATCTCGCTCCATGTCCCAGCGTGGACACCACAAGCCGACCACGCCACCCCCGCTGCTTCCCCTCTGGCCCTTTCCCTCCGGCGCGCTATCCTGCGCCCCAAGCCTCATCCCGAAAGCCGCCCCTTGCCCGCCGACCCGACCGCCTTCTCCGACGACCTCCTTCGCTGGTATGACCGCCACGCCAGGGTGATGCCCTGGCGGGTCTCACCGCAGGACCGCGCCGTCGGGGTGCGACCCGATCCCTACCGGGTCTGGCTTTCCGAGGTGATGCTCCAGCAGACCACCGTCGCCGCCGTCCGGGATTATTTCAACCGTTTCACCACCCGTTGGCCCACCGTCACCGCGCTCGCTGCGGCCGAGGATGCCGAGGTGATGGCCGAATGGGCCGGCCTCGGCTACTACGCGCGGGCAAGGAACCTGCTCCGCTGTGCCCGGGCCATTGCCACCCAGCATGGCGGCCGCTTCCCAGCCACGCGGGATGAACTCCTTGCCCTGCCCGGCATCGGCCCCTACACAGCCGCCGCCGTCGCCGCCATCGCCTTCGACGAACCCGCCACCGTGGTCGATGGCAACGTCGAGCGCGTGATGTCCCGCCTCTTTCTCATCGAGACCCCGCTTCCCGCCGCAAAGCCGGCGCTGACTACCCTTGCCGCCCGCCTGACGCCCGCGCTTCGCCCCGGCGACCACGCGCAGGCGGTGATGGACCTCGGAGCCACCATCTGCACCCCGAGAAAGCCCGCGTGCAGCCTCTGCCCGTGGTCCGCACCCTGCGCTGCACGGGCCAGCGGGGTGCAAGACAGCCTCCCGCGCAAAAGCCCGAAGCCTGCAAAGCCGACACGCCACGGCACGCTTTGGCTTGGCCACCGCGACGGCGCCTGGCTGATGGAGACGCGGCCGGAAAAGGGTCTCCTTGGCGGGATGCTCGGATTTCCCGGCGACGCCTGGGACGGAACCGGCGGCCCAGCTCCGGCCACGGCCCCCTGGCAGCCGGTGGGCGAGGTGCGCCACACTTTCACGCATTTCCATCTCGTTCTGACGGTCCTCTACGCTCCGCTCCAAACCGAAGCGCCCGCCCGGGGTCACTGGGCCCGGCCCGCCCCGAACGACCTGCCGACCGTCATGCGCAAGGCCTTGGCCGTAGCGTCAATGGCTCTTTCGCCGCGTTGAGCGGGGCAGGAGAACGCACTATATTGCGCTGATGGCACCAGCACCACTTCCCAGCGCGCTTCCATTCTGGCTCTCGCTCGGCCTCATCCCGCTGGCGCTGATCGGCATGACGCAGGGCGGCTGGACGGTCCTGCTCCTGCCGGTCTGCTCGTGGGGTCTGTTCACGCTGCTCGATGCGCTGACCGGTCTGAACGAAGCGAACCCCGACCCCGAGACAGCCGACGCAGCGCTGCGCATGCACCGCCTGATCACGCTGATCTGGTTTCCGCTTCAGTTCGCGCTTTTGTGCCTTATGCTTTGGTATGTGCCGCGCGCCGCCCACCTCGGCAGCCTTGAGAAAATCGGCCTGTTCTTCGGCATGGGCATCATCGGCGGCACGATCGGCATCACCTACAGCCATGAATTGATGCACCAGAAATCCCGCCTCGAACGCTGGCTTGCCGACCTTTTGCTTGCAACCGTTCTCTACTCGCACTTCCGGTCGGAACACTTACGTGTCCATCACACTTGGGTTGGCACGCCGCGCGATCCGGTTACCGCCCGCTACAACGAGGGTTTTCCGCGGTATTTCCTGCGGGTTCTTGCCAGCTGTCCCGGTTCGGCCTGGCGGGCCGAGGCGCAAATGCTCGCCCGTCGCAATCTGCCCTTGCACCAGCTCTCCAATCCGTTCTGGCGCTACGTCGCACTGCAAGGGGCAATGCTGGCGCTCGCACTCGCACTTGGCGGGTGGGAGGGTCTGGCGCTGTTCGTCTACCAGGCCTTCATCGCCATCTGGCAGCTGGAGCTTGTGAACTATGTCGAGCATTACGGCCTGACACGGCGTTACCTCGGCCAGGGCCGGTACGAACGCGCCTTGCCGCGCCACTCATGGAACGCGGCCCACCGGGCATCAAACTGGCTGCTGATCAATCTGCAACGCCATTCCGACCATCACATGAAGCCCGACCGCCGCTTCCCGCTGCTGCAATCGCGGCCCGAGCCTGATGCACCGCAATTGCCCTACGGTTATCCGGTCATGACGGCCGCGGCGATGGTGCCGCCCCTCTGGCGTCGGATGATGAATCCGCGGGTCAAGCGGTGGCGCAAGCAGCACTATCCGGACATTGCCAATTGGCATGACTACAACAAGGCGCTGAACCCCGTGGCTTACTGATCCGGGCTGAGACTATTTTCGCAAGGCGCAGCGAGAAACGGCTGCATCAACCGCGCGCCGGCAGCCCAGGCGGCGCGCTTTGCTGTCAGCCATCGGTCCACAACGCTTCCCCATCAACCATCAGTGTCGCCCCGGCTGACGCAGCGCCCTTGCCGGCGTCCTGTATCTCCAACTTCGGCCTCAGGTCAGATTGGGCATCGAAGCCGCAAGAAACATATGAAAAGGCCCCGCCATGCAGGCATGGCGGGGCAGTCGTCTTCCCGGGCGGTCCGGGTTGACAGGCGTTCGGTAAACTCAGTGCGTGGGGCTGGTATCAGCTTCCATCTCGGCGCGGATCTGCTGACGCAGGATATCGATCGGCACCATCTTTCCATCGCGCTTGAAGTGCCAGTAGGTCCAGCCGTTGCAAGATGGCGCGCCTTCCAACGCGGCGCCGACCTGATGGATCGAGCCCTTGACCTCATGCCCGATCAGCGTGCCATCGGCGCGAACCTTGGCCTTGAAACGGTTGCCCAGCGAGAACAGCTCTTCGCCCGGCCGCAACATGCCGCGCTCCACCACTTGCCCGAACGGTACCCGCGGCTCTGCGCGCTTGGAACCGGTGATCTCAAGCGCCGAGGCATCGAAGCGCCGCACCCTTTCGATCCGTTGGGCGGCTACCTTGCGGTAGGCTTCCTCGCGTTCGATCCCGATGAAATCGCGGCCCAGCATCTTGGCCACGGCACCAGTGGTTCCGGTACCGAAGAACGGGTCAAGCACAACGTCGCCGGGGTTGGTGGTTGCGACCAGAATCCGGTGCAACAGGCTTTCCGGTTTCTGGGTGGGATGCGCCTTGTCGCCGTTTTCATCCTTGAGGCGTTCGTGCCCGGTGCAAATCGGCAGCACCCAATCCGACCGCATCTGGATACCGTCGTTCAGGGCCTTCAGCGCCTCGTAGTTAAAGGTGTACTTGGCTGCCTCATCGCGCGAGGCCCAGATCAGCGTTTCATGCGCGTTGGTCAGCCGCTTGCCCTTGAAGTTCGGCATCGGATTCGATTTGCGCCAGACCACGTCGTTCAGAAGCCAGAAGCCCTGGTCCTGCAGGACCGAGCCCAGCCGGAAGATGTTGTGATAAGATCCGATCACCCAGATAGCGCCGTTCGGCTTCAGCAACCGCTTGGCAGCGGCAAGCCAGTCACGGGTGAAGGCATCATAGACGGCAAAGCTGGAAAACTGGTCCCAGTGATCGTCCACCGCATCGACCTTGGAGTTATCGGGCCGGTGCAGCTCGCCTTTGAGCTGCAGGTTGTAGGGCGGGTCTGCAAAGATCAGGTCCACTGTCCCCGCCGGAAGCCCGTTCATCACCTCGATACAGTCACCAGACATGATCTGGTTGAGCGGCAGCGCTTGCGCCACCGGAGCCGTTTTCGTCGCCATTCTCTGCCTCTACGTCGGCCTCGTTTGTGTGCCGATCTTGGAGCAGAGCATGAGTCAGCGGCGATTCGCCGTCAAATTCTTTATTGAATCAAGAGGTTACAGAAACCTCTTGATACAATATGTTGTGGACTGGCCGAAACGAACGCCTATGCCAAGCGGTCACGCCAAGATTTAGAAGCGCGGCAAGATGTGCAGGAGTGGGATAGCCCGCGTTCGCCTCCCAGCCGTATCCGGGGTGCTGTTGCGCCAAATCCACCATGATCCGGTCGCGTGTCACTTTTGCCACAATGGAAGCTGCCGCGATCGACAGGCAAAGCGCGTCGCCCTTGATGATCGGGGTCGCCCGGCAGGACAGATCTCGCGGCACCATGTTGCCGTCGATCAGCGCGTGATCGGCGCCCAGTGCCGCAACCACACGTTCCATCGCCAGGTGGCTGGCGCGAAGGATGTTGATGGTATCGATCTCGACCACGGTGGCGTGGGCAATCGCGACCTCGGCCACAGACAGGATCTCGTTGTAGAGCCGCTCTCGCTGGGCCGCCGTCAACACCTTGCTGTCGCGCAGCCCCTTCGGAATCCGGGCGGGGTCAAGGCGAACCGCGCAGGCAGTGACCGGCCCAGCCAGCGGGCCGCGGCCGACCTCGTCGACGCCCACGACATACTTGAAGCCGCCCGACAGCGCAGTGGTCTCGAAGCTGAAATCGGGAAGTGGCGTTTGCATGCACATCGCTACCGCGAAACGCAGCGCAGAAAAAGGGGGGCGCAAGCTGCTCACCCTTGCGCCCCCCAGGGCATGACGGAAGGGTCAAGGGCGCCCCGCCGTCAACCCGGACCACCTTAGCGGCCCGAGATACGAAAGCCGGCGTCGCGCAGGCACTGAGCGCTGTAAACGCGGTCATCGCGGCCAAAGACGCGGGCGTTGTTGGCGCAGCCGCGCGGCAGACGCTGGGTCAGGCCCTCCCGCCGCAGGCAGCTTTCGGGAAACAGCGTCACGTCGCGATCCGCACCTTCGATTGAAATTGCGCATACCGCGGGCACGCGGGTCGACCGCGCCGGTTCGGGACGTGGCGCAGGTGCCGGGTTGGCGCGTTTCGTCTCGTTTACGATGGCGCCGATGACCAGCGCCGCAATCAGCGCCTTGGCCAGATCATCCTTCCTGTCAGCGCGGGCCGGCATCGCGGTGGCCAGAAGTAACGCCAGCACGGCAGCTCCTGCAGTGATCAGCGACGTTATGCTGGCCCGGGTGGGACCGCCATGCGTTGCGGTATCGCGCAGCGCCGCGCGGGGAATACGGGTGGAAGGGCTGTTGAACGTATCGGTCATCGGGTGTCCTCCTGTCTTTCGCTTGCTTGGTCCGAGCTGCAAGGGCACGAGAAAGGTCAGATTGCAGACGGTTGAACGAACGGTCGTCGCCGATGAAGGGACAAGCAATAACGGCGCCCGGTTATGCGATAACCTGTCTCGTGGACCGGACTGCTATCGGATAACGGCGGCCGTAAACCGGCCTTGTTATTGAATATCATCGCGCCCGGGTGCATGTTCTTGGCTGGAGCTGACAGCTTCCTACCTGGAGCGGGATTATGACCAGACTTAGCCTGACCGTAGCGTTGATGATGGCCCTTGCCGGACCTGCCACGGCGGAGTGCTATGCCGATTATAAAGCGAAGCGTGACGAACCACTGAAGCTTCACTATGGTGTGGCGCAGGTTTCCGATGGAAACTGCAGCCCCGGCGCAGCGGAAGGCGAACTTGCGCCGCGCCTTGCCTCTGACGGCTGGACGTTGCTGAATGTTTTGTCCACATTCGGCCCGGAAGGTTTGGAGGAAAGGAAAGCGAGTGCCGGAGCCTACTTCCTCCGTTACTGGTGGTTGCCTTCGGCATTGCCGCAACCGTCCTGATCCTGCTGGCTGCAGCCCTGTTTTTGTTCGTGAACCTGCCCGACGCCAACGCGTTCAACGCGCGGGTCGAGCGCATTTTCGTCGAAAACAACGATCTTACCACTGGCGCGGAGATAAAGCTGCTGGAGATCCTGGCGCAGTCGGGAACGACTTTCCAGGAAGTGCTGATCAGCTACCGCAGCGTGATATTCGTGCTTTTGTTGTTTTCCACGGCGCTTCTGGTGGCGGCACTGGTGTTTCTGGTGACGATCATCGCGCTGAACCGTCGCATCTCGGCGATCCAGCGGTCGGGCATTCAGGTCGCCAGCCTGATGATCAGCCGCGAAGCACGGGCCGTCTACATCAACGACCTGGAATTCGCACTGACCGAAGCCGCGCTGGAGACACTCTCGGTGCTGGCCGAGGCCCGGATGGACGACGAGGTGCTGACCGGAGCGCAGATCGAGGCCGTGATTTCCGGGCGCAACGAGGCTGACTGCGACGAGGCCGCCGGTGCCACCCGCGTCAAGCGCCTGCGCGACACGCTGGGCAACCAGCTGGTGTCGGAACTGCTGGTCAAGACCATCGCCCGGCGCGGTTATGTGCTGGCGGTCGGCAAGGAAACCATCCGGATGATCTGAACCCAGATACGCAGAATGCCCGGACCTTGCGGCCCGGGCATTCTGTTGTGGTGGTGAGCCGGACAGGATTCGAACCTGTGACCCGCTGATTAAAAGTCAGCTGCTCTACCAACTGAGCTACCGGCCCCACGAGCCGCGTGATTAGGCAAGCCCGCATCGGGGGTCAAGGGCAAAAAGCGCGCAGCTCTGGCAAAAGCCCCGTGGCAGAGATATATGCCGGTGGATGAGAGACTCGACCGCTTCCGCCAACCTGGCCTTCATGAAGATGCATGGCGCAGGCAACGACTTCGTCGTTATCGACTCGCGCAGGCGAGGGGAGCGGATGACGGCTGGCTTGGCGCGGGCAATCGGCGACCGGCATCGGGGCGTCGGGTTCGACCAGCTTGCAGAGATTGTCGATGCCGACACCGCCGATTTCGGGCTGGTGTTCTGGAACAACGACGGCAGCAGGGCGGGGGCCTGTGGCAACGCCACGCGCTGCGTTGCGGATTATGTAATGCACGATACCGGCCTGAAGCAGCTCAACCTGACCACGTCGCGCGGGTTGCTGCGGGCCGAACGGCTGGATGACGGGCGCGTTTGCGTCAACATGGGTGCCCCGCAGCTGGATTGGCGCGACGTCCCGCTGTCACACGCGGTCGATACCGCCCATCTTCCTTTGGCCGGCGACCCGATGGCGGTTGGCATGGGAAATCCGCACTGCGTTCATTTCGTCCCTGATGCTGAGGCGGTGGATCTGGCGGTCCTGGGCCCTGAGATCGAACATAACCCATTGTTCCCCGAACGGACCAACGTCGAGTTCGCGACCCTCCTGTCACCCTGCCGGATGCGCATGCGGGTCTGGGAGAGAGGAACCGGCATCACGCTGGCGTGTGGGTCGGGCGCATGCGCCACTGCCGTGGCAGGACATCTGCGCGGGATGATCGGACCGCGCGTTGCCATCGAGGTTGATGGCGGCACGCTTGAAGTTGACTGGCGCGATGATGGTGTCTGGCTGACCGGGCCGGTCGCGCGGGTGTTCGACGGGGTCTTGTCGCCAGACTATGTGGCCGCACACCAATGACAGCGCCGGTCTTTGCGACGCTTGGCTGCCGCCTGAATGCCTACGAGACAGAAGCCATGAAAGAGCTTGCTGCAGCGGCCGGGATGTCGGGCGCGGTCGTCGTCAACACCTGTGCGGTGACAGCCGAGGCGGTGCGCAAGGCCAAGCAGGAAATCCGCCGGCTTTCGCGCGAGAATCCCGGCGCGCCGATCATCGTGACCGGCTGCGCCGCGCAGACCGAGCCGGAAACATTTGCCGCAATGCCGCAAGTCAGCCGCGTGGTGGGCAATCACGAAAAGATGCAGGCCGCGACATGGGCGGCGTTGGCTGCGCCCGATCTGATCGGGGTCACAGAGCGGGTGCAGGTCGACGATATCATGTCGGTCCGCGAGACGGCTGGCCATCTAATCGACGGATTTGGGCGGCACCGCGCCTATGTCCAAGTCCAGAATGGCTGCGACCACCGCTGCACGTTCTGCATCATTCCCTTCGGACGCGGCAACTCGCGCTCGGTTCCGGCGGGCGTGGTGGTGGAACAGATCAAACGTCTGGTCGACCGCGGCTTCAATGAAGTGGTATTGACCGGCGTGGACCTTACCTCTTGGGGCGTAGATTTGCCGGGCGAGCCGCGGCTCGGGGATCTCGTTTCGCGGATCCTGCGGCTGGTGCCCGATCTGCCACGTCTGCGGATCAGCTCGATCGATTCGATCGAGGTTGATCCGGCGTTGATGGAGGCGATTGCCGTCGAAGCGCGCCTGATGCCACATCTTCACCTGTCGCTGCAGGCGGGCGATGACATGATCCTCAAGCGGATGAAGCGGCGGCATATGCGGGACGATGCCATCCGCTTTTGTAACGACGCGCGGCGCTTGCGCCCGGAAATGGTCTTCGGTGCAGACATCATCGCGGGTTTCCCAACCGAAACGGAACCGATGTTCGAGCAATCCCTGCGGCTGATCGAGGAGTGCGGGTTGACCTTCCTGCACATCTTCCCGTTCAGCCCACGCAAAGGCACCCCAGCTGCGCGTATGCCGCAGGTGCCCGGACCGGCAATCCGCGACCGGGCGGCGCGCCTGCGGTCAGCAGGTGCTACGGCGCTGGAGCGACACCTCGGGATGCAAGTTGGGCGGCGGCTTCCGGTGCTGGTCGAGGGGCCACGCATGGGAAGAACCGAAGGCTTCGCCGAGGTGGATTTCGCCGCCGATCAACCCGAGGGGCAGATTGTGACCGCCGTGATCCGGGGTTATCGTGATGGCAGGCTTATCGCCTGAAAATCGATAGATACTCCGCTGTCGCGGGCCGCAAGGTAGTTCCTGACCGCCCGGATTTTTCCTTTATGCTACGCCATCGGCTTTGACGGAAGGCAAGAACTCTGAACGGTTTGATCATCGGCTTGTGCGTTGCCAAGAACGAGGCCGACATCATCGAAGCGATGGTGCGGCACAATCTTTCGTTTCTCGACCGCCTGCATATGGTCGACAATGACAGCTCCGACGGGACGCTCGGGATCGTCCAACTTCTGGCCTCCGAGTTCCCGAGCCGCCTGACCTGGTCGACGGATGAACGTCCCGGCCACATGCAGAAAGTCATCTTGAACGAACTGCTTACCGACATCGCAAGCGGCGAAGACATCGCACATGTCGTGCTGCTGGATGCCGATGAGTTCATCCGTGCGCCACGCGATGCATTTCGCAGCGGACTCTTTGCGGCCGACGCGCCCGTCTTGTTGCCCTGGGTCACCTATGTGCCAACCCGGTTCGACGACTCGTCCGAGCCGAACCCGGCGCTTCGCATTGGTCGCCGGCGCAGGCGAGAGCGGCCGCAACACTTCAAGGTGACGGTGCCAGGTCGGCTGATCGGACGGGTGCAAGTCAAGGCTGGAAGTCGCTACCTGAAGGGCCCTGACGTTCCAGACTCAGTCGTCCTGGCGGAGGCAAGCCTCGCACATTTTCCGGTCAGATCCCCCGAACAGCTTATGTCCAAGGTGCTGATCGGATCGTGGAGCGTCAGGGCGCGGGGGCCCTTGAAGGGAAAAGAAGCCTATCACTGGCACGCGCTGGCCGAGCGGATCCTGTCCGGCGACCTGATCCGGGAGGCAGAGCTTCACGCCATCGCCCTGACCTATGCCGCCGACAAGGAGGTCGGACTGGTCCGTGATCCGTTGCCGTCCGTGGCGGACGGGCGGCTGCGTTATACTCGACCGGGGTCGGAGCTATTGATCCGCAACCTCATCGCCTTTGCGGAAATCTGTGTCCAGTGGCGCGAGGCAAATCATCCCGCCGGGCCGCCGCCGGATTAGGCCTAGCCGGTCTGAACGGCACGGATCGTGTCACCAAGCTCAAGTTTGGGGAACAGTTCCAGCTTTTCTCCCGGGGTAGCGGCCCCGGCGATAATCTCGGCTGCCCGACGCCCGATCTCAAGGCGACATGCGTCCATGGTCGCCAGCTTCCGGGGCAGACCGTCAAGCAGTTCGACGCCATTGAACCCCGCGAGACCGATCTTTCCCGGGACGTCCAGACCTTGCGCGAGGCAGTAAAGCAGGCCCCCGGCGCCAATCATGTCGTTTGAGTAATACAGGAAATCAACATCCGGCGTTCGGTTCAACACCGCTGCCGTCATCTCGCGGCCCTTCAGAAGCGCAGAGCCGCCCGAGTAGTATTCGCGGTCGACAAGCATAAGGCCGGCTTTATCCAAAGCCGCCTCGAAGCCTTCCAGCCGCTTGCGCGCGCGGTGGTCGTTCGGCATCTGGGTGCCGAGAAAGGCAATGCGACGGTAGCCGGCCGAAATGATCGCCTCGGCCATCTGGCGGCCCGCGCGGCGATGCGAGATTCCGACGGCATGGTTCACCACATCACCGTCGATATCCATGATCTCAACGATCGGGATGCCGGCTCGGGCAAGCATGGCTCGGGCGGCCGAGGTATGTTCCAGTCCGGCAACAATCATCCCCGAGGGGCGCCACGACAGCATCTCGTAGATCACGCTTTCCTCTCGGTCGGGCAGATAGTTCGTCACCCCGACCACCGGCTGCAAGCCGGTGCCCTCCAACTTTTCCGAAATGCCGGTCATGACTTCTGGAAAGACCATGTTGGACAGCGAAGGGATGATCACGCCTACAAGATTAACGCGCTGTGATGCCAACGCCCCTGCGATCTTGTTCGGGACGTACCCAAGCGTGCGCGCGGCCTCCAGCACCTTTTCGCGGGTGGCGGCAGACACGTCGCCCCGGTTTCGGATGACGCGACTGACCGTCATCTCACTGACGCCACAAGCGTCGGATACGTCGCGGAGCGTCAGGGCGTGGCGAGGGTCAACAGCTGAAGGTCTGGACAAGAGCGCATCCCGTATTGGGTGATGATCCTTGTTACCGCTAAAGCAATGGCTTGTCCAAGGGGCTGTCGTCTGCTAATGCTAGCGCTAACAGCGGCAAGTGCTGGCCATATCCTGCGTATCCTGCAAGCTCTCAAATCGGATGCGACGGACCAGAGGGGGAGCGGTGGGCCAAATTCGTTCCCCCTTTTGCCGCATTGAGCGGTTCACTGATGAAGTCTGCGCAAGTCAGGGCTCCGTAGCTCAGGGGATAGAGCGGCCGCCTCCTAAGCGGCAGGTCGATGGTTCGAATCCATCCGGGGTCACCACCGCTCGGCTAACTGTCATGCGCCTTGCGAGCGGCGCGTCTGCGGGCCGTCCGCCTCTTCCAGCGCAATGAATTCGAGCGCCATGGCGGCGGTCCAGGCCAAGCGGGCACCGCCGCAAGGCTCGCCCGTTTGCAGGTCATGGTTTCAATCATCAGGCCCGGCATAGGGCGCAAGCCCTGCCCTCAGGCGTCCAGATGTTCGACGCTGAGGGCATTGTCCTGGATGAAGGCCCGGCGCGGCTCGACCACGTCACCCATCAGCTTGGTGAAGATATCGTCGGCTTCGGCAAGATCATCGACCTTCACCTGCAGCAGGGTGCGCGCCTCCGGGTCAAGCGTGGTTTCCCACAGCTGTTCGGGGTTCATTTCGCCCAAGCCCTTGTAACGCTGTAGCGAAAGCCCCTTCTCGCCTTCGGCAAGAACGGATTTCAAGAGGTCGATCGGACCGTGAATCAGCTGGTCCCGATCCTTGCGGACCAGGCGCGACGGGTCCTTGTAGATGTCGCGGTGTTGGCCCGCTGCGGCAGACAGGCGGCGCGCTTCGCCTGAACGCAGGACCGCGCCGTCAAGCGTGCGAAGCTCCTCGACGCCGCGCAAAATGCGGCTCAGCCGGATACCGTGGTCCTGGGTGATCCGGCCCGTCCAGCCGCGTTCATATTCTGCCGCGACCAGATTAAGTCGCTGCGCTACGGTGTCCGCGACACGCTGCAGGTCGGCATCGGCGCTTCCGGGGTCGAAAGCACCTGCAAGCGCGGCCTGCTCAAGAATGGCGCGCGGATAGTGGGTCGGAAAGGCATCCAGCACCCGCCGGAACTGCCGCGCTCCCTCGATTACGCGCGCCAAATCGTTGCCAGCAATTTCGCTGCCATTGCCAAGTCGCAGCACGGCGCCTTCAAGGCCCATCTCGATCAGATAATCCTCAAGCGCGGCTTGATCCTTCAGGTAGACCTCAGACTTGCCCCGCGCGACCTTGTACAGCGGCGGCTGCGCAATATAGAGGTACCCGCCTTCGATCAGCTGCGGCATCTGGCGGAAGAAGAAGGTCAACAGCAGGGTGCGGATGTGAGCGCCGTCGACGTCGGCGTCTGTCATGATGACGACCTTGTGGTAACGCAGCTTGCCGATGTCGAATTCATCGCGCCCGATGCCGGTGCCAAGCGCGGTGATCAGCGTGCCGATTTCCTGACTGCCCAACATCCGGTCAAATCGGGCCCGCTCGACATTGAGGATCTTGCCCCGGAGCGGCAGGACGGCCTGATTATACCGGCTGCGGCCCTGTTTGGCCGAGCCGCCGGCGCTGTCCCCTTCAACGAGGAAAAGCTCGGACTTAGACGGATCGCGTTCCTGACAGTCGGCCAGCTTGCCCGGCAGCGACGCCACGTCCAGCGCGGTCTTCCGACGGGTCAGCTCACGCGCCTTGCGTGCGGCTTCGCGGGCCAGAGCCGCCTCGATGATCTTGCCAACAATGGATCGCGCCGGGCCTGGGTTCTCCTCGAACCACTCCGCCAGCTTTTCGTTCACAAGGTTCTCGACGGCGGGGCGGACCTCCGAGGAGACCAGCTTGTCCTTGGTCTGGCTGGAGAACTTGGGGTCGGGCACCTTCACCGAAAGGACACATGTCAGCCCTTCGCGCGCATCGTCGCCAGTGAAGTCGACCTTTTCCTTCTTCGCGATGCCCGAGGACTGCGCGTAAGCGTTGATCGTCCGCGTCAGCGCGCCACGGAAACCGGCCAGGTGCGTACCGCCGTCACGCTGCGGAATATTGTTTGTGAACGGTAGTACCATTTCGTTGTAGCTGTCGTTCCACCACATCGCCACTTCAACCACGATGCCATTGCGCTCGCCGATCATGTAGATCGGATCAGGCACCACCGGGGCCTTGGAGCGGTCGATGAACCGGACGAACTCGCGCACACCGCCTTCGTAAAACAGCTCTACGCGCTGCGGGTCGGCAATGCGCTGGTCTTCAAGAATGATGCGAACGCCCGAATTCAGGAACGCCAGTTCACGCAACCGGTGCTCCAGCGTCTTGAAGCTGTAATCGAGGTTGGAGAACGTGCCTTCCGGAATGTTCGACTTTGCTGATGCCAGAAAGCGGACCTCGGTGCCCCGCATGCCCGGCGCGGGTCCGACCGGGTATACGTGGACTACGCATTCGCCATGCTCGAAGCGGGCGCGATACTCGGTCTCATCACGCCAGACGCGCAACTCCAGCCATTCGCTGAGAGCGTTGACCACGGACACGCCAACCCCGTGCAGGCCGCCTGACACCTTGTAAGCGTTGCCGCTGTCGTCGGTGTTGTTGAATTTCCCACCGGCATGCAGCTGCGTCATGATGACCTCAGCCGCCGAAACACCTTCTTCCTGATGGATATCGACAGGGATCCCGCGGCCGTTGTCGCGCACCGAAACACTGTCATCGTCGTGGATGGTCACCGTCACAGCGGTCGCGTGACCGGCCAATGCCTCGTCAATGCCGTTGTCTACGACCTCGTACACCATGTGGTGCAGGCCCGACCCATCGTCAGTGTCACCGATATACATGCCCGGACGCTTGCGGACGGCCTCCAAGCCTTTGAGAACCTTGATAGAATCAGCGCCATATTCAGCTGGCTTGCGGGCGGCATCGGCCATATGTGGGAAACCCTCGAATTTACTTGCCATTCATAGCGGTTTGGGGCGCCTTTGTCACCCCTAGCCCACAAGATTTGGTAGTTATGTGAAAGGGATGACGCAGCCGACTGCGATCAGAAGCGCGCCGGAAATCATGTTCAGCCGGCGCATCGCGGCGGGGCTGGACAGTAGTCGGCGAGCGCGATCGAGAAAGAAGGCAAGGCCGAGGTTTCCCAGCATCGGCACAAGCGTCGAGACCAGCAGGATGGCAGCGATATCCAGCCCGTTGATCCGGCTCAGGTCAAAGAACCCCGGAAGCACCCCCATGTAGAACAGGATGGCCTTGGGATTGCCCGCAACTGCGGCGACACCAACGACAAACCCGGCCCAGGCGCCGGGTTTGGTCAGGCTGCTGTCGGCGGACGGCGCGCCAGTCTGCCTCCAGATCAACAGGACCCCCATCAACAGGAAAATCCCGGCTGCGACCCATTTCAGGGCAAGCAGAAACCCGCCATAAAGTCCGATGATCCAGCTCAGCCCGAAGATCGCAGCCAGCGGCCAGAGGGCGTCGCCAAGGGCGACACCGACTGCCAGAGGCCATGCCGAAGCGAAACCGCCAGACAAGGCACGCGCGGTTAGCGCCACCCAGACGGGCCCCGGCACCAGCCAGAGCAACGCCATGCCGCCGGCGTAGAGCAACAGTTGATGTAAAGAAACGGTCATTCATATATCCTCGGCAGGGCCGATCCGTGACTGTCCGCCATATCGGAAACGTTGACCAAGCGGCCCTGCCCCGTCAAGCCGCGGAACAATTCGGCCTCGGTGCCGGTCATCAAGGCCTGCGCGCCCAGGTCCAGCAGTTCGTGATAAAGTGCCGAGCGACGTGCTTCATCAAGGTGCGCGGCGACCTCGTCCAGCAGAAGCATCGGTGCGTGCCCGATATCCTCTGCAAGCGCGCGGGCGTTTGCCAGGATCAGGCTTATCAGCAAGGCCTTCTGTTCGCCCGTAGAACACTGATCAGCTGGAGCTCCCTTGGCGGCATAGGTCGCACCCAGATCCGCGCGGTGCGGCCCGACCAAGGTTCGTCCGGCCGCCAGATCCCGGCGGCGGCCCTCGGACAGCGCAGCGACCAGGTCGTCTGGCTCAGACTCGCCCTCTGCACCGATCAAGGCCAGAGTTGCGCGAGGGAAGCTGCCCACATCCGTGGAAGCGCGCTCGATCCGTGCGATTGCCCGCAGCCGGTTGCGCGATATCTGCTGGCCTGCCTCGGCCATCTGCGCTTCAAGTGCTGCATACCAGTGCGGATCAGTGACCTGCTCCTTCAACAATCGATTCCGGTCCCGCATCGCCTTTTCATAGGTCAGCGACAGTTCGGCGTGGTCCGGCATGAAGCTCAGGGTCATCCGATCCAGAAAGCGTCGACGGCCTTCCGCGGCTTCGATCCACAGCCGGTCCATCGACGGCACCAGCCAAAGGATGCGCAGCACCCTGCCAAGGCTGGCCTGGGTTGCGATCTTGCCGTCGATCCGCACCTGCCGGGCTTCCTGCGGGTTGGCCCAGGTTTCGATTTCGTGTCCACCGCCGATGCCCGCAACCGAGGCGCTCAGCTTCCAGCCGATGTTTTCCGGACGTTTGGCAAAATCTTCGGCATTGGCTCGGCGCAGGCCACGGCCGGGCGACAGCAGCGACACGGCCTCCAGAAGATTGGTCTTTCCGGCACCGTTCGGGCCGATCAGCGCAACCGGACGGCCATCAAATTCCAGGCTTGCCACGCCATGGCTGCGGAAATGCGACAGGTTGAGCGTCTTGATTGCCAGACCGCCCACGGGATCACGCCTTTTCAGTCAGGATTGGTCAGACGCGCATTGGCATGACGACGTAGACCGCTGAAGTGTCGTTGCCTTCACGCATCAGGGTCGGGTCGCCCGACGAATTGAACAGGAACACGGCATTCTCGCGGTCAACCTGACTGGCGATCTCCAGCAGATATTTCGCGTTGAAGCCGATTTCCAGCCGTTCGTCGCCATAGGCGACAGCCAATTCTTCCTCGGCGGCACCGCTGTCGGGCGCGTTGACCGAGAGGATAAGGCGATCCTCGTCCAGACTCAGCTTCACGGCGCGGGACCGTTCGGACGATACGGTTGCCACACGGTCTACCGCCTTGGCGAATTCGGATGCATCGACTTCAAGCCGCTTCGTGTTGCCGGTCGGGATCACACGCGTGTAGTCCGGGAAGGTGCCGTCAATCACTTTAGAGGTCAGAGTGATCGCCGGGGTCGCGAAGCGAACCTTCGTCTCCGAAACCGAAACCGCGATCTGCGCCTCGTCATCATCCAGAAGCTTGCGCAGTTCCCCCACGGTCTTGCGGGGAA
>LNFM01003740.1_pt1 | contig 42572 bp, 38 predicted proteins | sample 596031 | NCBI WGS metagenome assembly LNFM01 (sample SAMN04254537, study PRJNA301005) | activated carbon metagenome | isolation source: dual media filters at the Ann Arbor, Michigan drinking water treatment plant | place: USA: Ann Arbor
CGCTACTCTTCATCGCTATCTTGAATCACATCGCGATTCCTCGCGTCCACCCCTTAAGCTAGCGCCTATGACCTTCCCCCTCCGGGGGAAGGTATCAATTGATAGCCTTGCGAATCTTCGCCCAGTCGTCGATCGCGGCTTCCTGGCCGGGCACGAGCTGAATGGTGAACTGGGTGTAGCCGGCGTCGCGCAGCCTGATGATGCGTTCGATGATCTCGCGCTCGCTCGCCGTGAACGACGTCGCCTTGATCAGCTCGGCGGTGACGAAGCGCTTCTCCTCGGGCTTCACGAACATCAGATGCCCGCGATGGTTCTGCAGGTAGGGCGCGTCCTTGGGCTCGAAGCCGCGCGCCAGCTCGATATAGCCGTCGACCTCGGGCCGGCCCGAGGTCGGCATGGCGATGCCGGGCTTCAGGCCGGAGATCGCCTCGTCGGCGGCGCGATGCAGCATGACGGCGGCGCGCGGTCCGGCCTGGGCTATGGCGCGCGGTGAATCGGCGGGCTCGCCGTCGGCCAGCACGCAGCCCAGCGCGAAGGCGGTGGCCTGGAGATCGCCGATCGCGCGGCCGGCCTCGGTCCACGCCGTGCGCATCGCCTGCACCTCGCGAATGCCGGTATCGACATTGCCGACGAAATCGATCCAGCCGGCGTCGAGCTTCGCCGTCAGCGCGCGCGTGCGCGGACCGAAGGCGGAGAGGTGCAGCTTGATCGGGTCCTTGGTGTTGAAGAGCGGCAGCTCGGGATTGAGGAAGCGGATCTTCTTGCGCTGCCCCTCCATCTCGAAGGTGACGATCTCGCCGGCCAACAGGCCATAGACCTGCCGGATGTAGTCCTCCATGTCCTTGATCTTCATCGCGCCGAAGCCCATGGCGCGGCGCGCGGTGAAGCCGGTGCCGACGCCGAAGTCGATGCGGCCGGGCGCGAGCTGATTGAGCGTGGCGATGGCGTTGGCGGTGACCGGCGCGATGCGGTTCGAAGGCACCAGCACGCCGGTCCCGAGCCTGATCTTGCGCGTGTGGACCGCCGCGGCGCCCATGGCGACAAAGCAGTCCGCGCTCAGCATCTGCGTGTCGTAGAACCAGGCGTGCGAGAAGCCGAGCGCCTCGGCGCGCTGCACGATCTTCCACGAATCCGCGGCCGTGGGCAGCGCGATGCCGAAATGCATGGGGAGTCCTTCGATTGTTTACCTTCCCCCGGAGGGGGAAGGTGGCGCGGAGCGACGGATGGGGGATGCTGAAGACGAACGCAGGAGTCCGTCTTCGACATCCCCCTTCCGCCCTTCGGGCACCTTCCCCCTCCGGGGGAAGGTAATCAGCTACTCGGCCGGCACCGCTTCCTTGCGGAACACCGGGTTCTTCTCGGAGTCGACCAGCGCTTCCTTGCCTTCGGTCGGGAGGACCTCGACGTAGTTCAGCGCGGCGTTGATGTCGCCGCCCCAGACCTCGTGCGGCAGCTCGTAGAGCAGCTCGATGCCGTAGCCGTTGGGGTCGCTGATGTAGAGGCTGTGCGTCATGCCGTGGTTGACGCGACGGCCGAACTTCACGCCCTTCTCCTGGAGATACTCCAGTCGCTTCAGCCATGCCTCGCGGGTCGGAAAGCCGATGGCGACATGGTTGATGGCGAAGCCGCCGCCGAACATCGACCAGTTCTCGGGCGGTGGCGGCAGATCAGGGTTCTCGACGATCGCCACGTCGTGGTGGTTGAGGTGGCCCTTGTTGTTCCCCGGCGCGCTGTAGAAGCGCATCTTCGGCGGGTTGGGCCGCTTCTCCGTCGGCGTCAGTTCGCCGACCATCTCGAAGCCCACCACCTCGGTCCAGAACCGGTGCGATTCCTCGAGGTTGCGGACGTTGAGGACGAGGTGATTGACGCCGGCGGGCGCCATGGATTTGTCGGTCATGCGGGGCTCCCTGATGCCGCCATGGTACTCTTGGCGCCATCGCCGGGCTAGCCCCTCAACGGCGCGACACCGTCTGGGCCCGGACCGTGCCGGGGCGACAGCCGATATGCAGCAGCCGAGGCGACACGGTCGGGAAGCCAACGCAGATGACCGGCTGGCCTTCCTTCAGCTCGCCGGCGCAGACCGGACAGTTGTGGCGTTTCCAGCCGCCGCCTTCCTGGGCCGGCGAGTACCACTTGCTGAGATCGACATGGGTGAGGGTGAAGCGGGCGGCGCCGTCGGGCTCCTCGGACGGCGCCACGTCCCAGCCCTGTTCACGCGCCAGGTCGCTCAGCGCCCCGCGCACGCGGCCGATATCGGCGCGCGGCATGGCCTCGTCGCAGGCGAAGCTGACGCCTTCGCGCTGACGGCGCATCACCCCGGTGATGGCCAATCTGAAACTGTCGAGACCGTCGCTCGCTACCGTCGCCACCATGTCGATCACCTCGGGTTGTCAGGCATCTTACAGCGTAACCGGGGCGGCCGGGGGAGATTCGCCGGCTTGCGGCGTCGCGGCACCTGACGTTGACTGCGTCCGCTTGTTCCCGGGAGAGAAACGCATGAACAGCCTGAGTTCCGACCTGCGCGAGGCGCTGGCCCGCGTCGGCACCTCGACCCTGACCGGCGTGCTCAACCGCCGCGGCCTGAAGTCGATGACCCTCTACGACGTGTGGCCTTTGCGGCCCGAGCAGCCGCGCCTGGTCGGCATCGCCTTCACCATGCGCTTCATCCCCTCGCGTGAGGACAAGGACGGACCGACCTCGACCAGCCGCTCGATGGTGCAGCCGCAGGCGATGGAGGAATGCCCGCCGGGCCACGTGCTGATGATCGATTCCCGGGGCGATTCGCGCGCGGCCTCGGCCGGCGATCTCTATGTCGGCCGGCTGAAGGCGCGCGGCTGCGCCGGCATCGTCACCGATGGCGGCCTGCGCGACACCGACGGCGTGGCCAAGACCGGGCTGCCGGCCTATCTGCGCCGCCCATCCTCGCCACCCAGCCCGATCGCCCATCGCCCGGTCGACCTGCAGCTGCCGATCGCCTGCGGCGGCATCGCGGTCTATCCCGGCGACATCGTCGTCGGCGACAAGGACGCCGTGCTGGTGATCCCCGCGGACATCGTCGAGGCGGTGGCCGAGGAGGCGGTGAAGACCTACGAGTACGAGGAATTCGCCGAAGCCGAGGTGGCACGCGGCCGCCCGCTCAAGGGCCTGTTCCCGGTCGCCGGCGACGAAGCCAAGCGCGACTACGAGGCGTGGAAGAAGGCGCGCGGCGGCAAGTGACGCCCGGCATCATGTGAAGCCCAGCTCGCCGCGAGTCTCGCGGCCGGACTCAGCGGTTAGCATCGCCAGGAGGCGCGCGGCCGCGTCCGGTGATTGCGCGCGGCGCGTGATGGCGACGGTGTAGGTCGTCCGCAGGGCGCAGCTCGGCGGCAGCGGCCCGACCAGGTCGAGGCCCGGCGTCGCGAAGATCTCGGTGACCTGCGTGCAGCCGATCGGCCGGGCGTCCTTCGACGCGGCGAGCGCGCGCATCGCCGCCCGGCCGTTGGGCGCGGGACGCAGGCGAGCCGCGACCCGATCGGCGATACCCAGCTCGGCCAGCACCTTCGCGAAGTGGATACCGGCGGTCGCCTGCGTCGGATCGGGCAGATGGATCGCGTCGGCATCCAGCAGCGCCGCGCGCAGCGAGTCGGCGTTGTCGATCAAGGGCGCGGGATCACGACGCCGCACGGCGATCGAGGTCTCGACCTTGCCGATGTTCTTCGCCGAGTCGAACACGACATGGCCGTCGCGTTCGAGCCGGGCGATCATGGCCGAGGTGAGGATCAGCAGGTCGGCGGGCGCGCCGGCCAACAGCTTTTCGCGCATCGCGCCGACGGCGCCGAAGGTGCCCTCGATGCGATGGCCGGTCGCGGACTCGAACGACGCGCGCAGCGATTCGACGAGGCCTTGAGCGGCGCCGCCGCTCAGGATGTGGAGGGTCTTCACGGTGCTTTGATGCCGGCGGTCTGGATCACCTTGGCCCACTTCTCGATGTCGTTCTTGATGAAAGTGCCGAAGGCGGCCGGCGCCATTGTCATCGGCTCGGCGCCCTGCTTGGCCCAGGCGCCGCTGATCTCCGGTCGCGCGATCACCTTGGCGATCTCGGCGTTGAGTCTGTCGATCACGGCCGCGGGCGTGCCCGAAGGCGCCATGACACCGAGCCAGATCGTCGCCTCGTAGCCGGGCACGCCGGCTTCGCTGATGGTGGGCAGGTTGGGCATGATGCTGGAGCGCTTCTGGCCCGTGGTGCCGAGCGCGCGCAGCTTGCCGGCTTCGACGTTGCCGGCGATCGCGGTGATGGCGTCGAGCATCATGTGGACATGGCCGCCCAGCACGGAGTTGCGCGCGTCGCCGCTGTTTTTGTGCGGCACGTGCAGGATGTCGGTGCCGCTCATGGACTTAAAGAGCTCGCCGGCCATGTGATAGGGCGTTCCCGGGCCCGACGAGGCGTAGCTCAACTTGCCCGGCTGCTTCTTCGCCAGATCGAGGAACTCCTTCAGGCTCTTCGCCTCGACCGAGGGATGCACCACCATCAGCAGATCAGAGGAATTCACCGGCGCCACAGGCGCCAGGTCCTTGAGCAGCTTGTAGGGCTTGTTGGCCAGCAGGGTCTCGTTGGTGGTGTGGGTGTTGGACATCATCAGGAGCGTGTAGCCGTCGGGCGGTGCCTTCGCCACGATGTCGGTGCCGATCACCGCGCCGGCACCCGGCTTGTTGTCGATGACGAAGGGCTGCTTGAGCGCATCCGATAGCGCCTGGCCAAGCACCCGCGCATAGACATCGGCCGGGCCACCAGGCCCGAACGGCACGACGATCCTGACCGCCTTGTCCGGCCAGGCCTGCGCCAACGCCTGATGTGGCAGCACCGTCGCCGCCACCGACGCGACCAGCAGGCCCCGCCGAGAGATCGAGCCCATCACCCCCTCCCTCTCTTCACTCCCCACCTCATGCCGAGCAGCGCTATCGCATATGGATTTTGGATTTACCTTCCCCCGGAGGGGGAAGGTGGCGCGCAAAGCGCGACGGATGGGGGATGTTTCAACACACGCGGTGTCCGTCTTCGACATCCCCCATCCGCCCTTCGGGCACCTTCCCCCTCCGGGGGAAGGTAAGGCCAAGCCAACGCGGCCATATGAGATCGCCCTGTCATGCCGAGGAGGCCGTTGCTCTAATCGTCCGACCCGACCTTCTTCATCTCCTCCATCGGCGGCAGCGAGCCGGGGCGGAAGCCGCCGGCCTGCTGCGCGGCCGCCATGGTCTTCATCGTCACCTCGAGCGCGGCTTGCGCCTTCTCGTTGCCCTTCACCGTGGCGCGGATCGATTCGGCGCGGCCCTTCATCAGCTCGGCCTGGTGCGCGGCGAGGAACTCGGCGGAGACTTTCTGGTTCGTGGTGTAGGCGTTGAGCTCGGGAATCACGTAGCGCGCGAACAGCTCCCACGAGCGCAAAGTGGCCTCGCGGTTGGCCCAGTCATGGCAGAAGCCCAGCACGGTGCCGAAGCCGCCGGTGACCTGCTGCAGGTTCCTGATCATCGCCACCAGCTGGTCGGGCGTGCCCACGACCGAGGCGCCGGCGCCGCCGCCGGCGGCGCCACGGACCTGCGCCATCAACTCGTAGCGGTCGGGCACCGCCACCGCGCCGAGCTGGCCCAGCACGCGCACGCGATACTCGTTGTGCCACCACCACAGCCCGTTGAGCGCCTCGCGCTCGGCGTCCTTGGCCGACTCGGCGAGGTGGAAGGAGACCAGCACGCGCCAGTCCCTGCGATCGACGGTCTTGCCGTGCTTCTTCGCCGCTTCTTCGGCGAAGCTCCACTGCACCGGCAGCGCCGACAGGCCTTCCTGCGAGGTCGACGCGATCGACAGCACGCCCATGCCGTACTTGCCGGCGAGCTGCATGCCGGACGGGCTGATGGACGAGGCCGCCGCCATCGGCAGCTTGTCCTGCAGCGGCAGCAGCTGCAGCTGACCCTCGTTGATCTGGAACCAGTCGCATTTATAGCTGAAGCGCTCGCCCTCGAGCAGCCGCACGATCACGCCCAGCGCCTCGTCCTGGCGGTCGCGCAGCAGCACCTGGTCGATGCCGAAGGTGCGCGCGTCGGAGGGTAGCGCGCCGGGCCCTGTGCCGAAGATCGCGCGGCCATGGCTCATGTGGTCGAGCTGCACGATGCGCTGCGCGACGTTGAACGGATGGTGATAAGGCAGCGAGACCACGCCGGTGCCCAGCTTGATGCGCTTGGTGCGCATCGCGGCGGCGGCGAGGAACATTTCAGGGGAGCCGATCATCTCCCAGCCGCTGGAGTGATGCTCGCCGCACCAGAACTCGTCGTAATTGTAGTGGTCGAGATGCTCGACGAGCTCCAGGTCGCGCTGGAACTGCAGGGTCGGGTGCTCGCCGACCGGGTGATGCGGGGCGAGGAAGGCGCCGAACTTCATCCGCTTCATAGGTGATCTCCTCCGAATGGCCGCATTGACGGTTGAATCGGCCCCGGTTTCAAGGCTCCACTGCGACGCTGAAAAGGGGAAACGACACCATGCCGCACGAACTCGCCGCCCAGCTCGCACCGACGGGCGTCCTACGCGCCGCCATCAACATGGGGAATTTCCTGCTGGTGACCAGTCGCACCCCGTCAGGCGATCCCGCCGGCGTTTCCCCCGACATGGCCGCGGCGATCGCCGAGAAACTCGGCGTGCCGGTGAAGTACCTGCCCTACAAGACGCCGGGCGAGCTTGCCGATGCCGGCGGCACCAACACCTGGGATATCGGCCTGATCGGCGCCGAGCCGGCGCGGGCGCAGAAGATCGCCTTCACCGCCGCCTATGTCGAGATCGAGGCCACCTACCTCGTGCCGGCGGGTTCGCCGCTGAACAGCGTCGCGGCGGTCGACAGCAAGGGCGTGCGCATCGCGGTCAGCGCGCGCAGCGCCTACGACCTCTGGCTGGAGCGCAACATCAAGAACGCCACCCTGGTGCGCGCCGAGGGCCTCGACGGCGCCCTCGATCTCTTCGTCAAAGACAAGCTCGAAGCCATGGCCGGCCTCAAGCCGCGCCTGCTGAGCGACGTGCGGAAGGTCGCGGGCTCGCGCATCCTCGACGGTCAGTTCACCGCCGTGCAGCAGGCCATCGGCACCGCCAAGACCAACGAGGCGGGCGCGGCGTTCCTGCGCAGCTTCGTCGAGGAGGCCAAGAAGTCGGGCTTCGTGAAGAGCCTGATCGAGAAGCACAAGGTCATCGGCCTCTCGGTCGCGCCGCCGGGCTAGCGCGCCGCGCCCCTCGGCGCGAAGAGGAACGCCAGCGGTGCGGCGGCGATGGTGATCGCGGTCATCAGATGGAAGGCGTTGATGTAGCCGATCATGCCGGCCTGGCGCTGCACCTCGTTGGCCAGCCGGTCGTAGGTCGCCACGCTGCCCAGCGCGCCATAGGTCGTGGTCCAGGGTAGCAGCGCGTCGACGCGCAAGGCGGTGATGTAGCTGGTGAGGTTGACGCTGGCCTCGGCCACCGAGTGCGTGAACACCAGCAGGGTCATCGATATGAAGATGCTGCTGCCCAGCATGCGCACCAGCGCGAACATCGCGTTGCCTTGGGTCAGCAGGCTGCCGGGCAAAGTCGAGAAGGCGAGCACGGCCATCGGCGTGTAGCTGAGGCCGAAGCCCAGGCCGTGCAGCATGTTGGTGAACATCACGTCTGACGTGCTGAGGTTGATGTCGAGCGAGCCCATCCAGATTGCCGCGATCGCCTGGATGGCGAAGCCGACGAACAGGCAGAAGCGCGGGCTGATGCGGGTGAGCGGCGCCACGATGAAGAACGAGCCGAAATTGCCCAGGCCGCGCGAGGCCACAAGCAGGCCGATGATGCCGTCGGGATAGCCGCGCAGCTCCTGCAGCATGGGCGGGAACAGCACCATGGGCACGTATTGCAGCATGCCCATGATGACCGCCACGGTGGCGCCGACGACGAAGTTGCGGTCGGCGAAGGTCGCCGGCTCGACCAGCGGCGTCGACGTCGTCATCGTGTGGATGATGAACATGCCGAAGAACACGACGGCCAGGCCGCATTCGATGACGGTCTCCGCCGAGTCGAACCAGTCGTTGCGCTGGCCGCGGTCGAACATCAGCTGGAAGGCAGCGATGGCGATGCCGAGGAAGATGTAGCCGGTGAAGTCGAGCGGCCGGCGCGTGCCCTTCTCGCGGTCGGTGAGCACGGCGGCGGCGAGCGAGCCGGCGATGAGGCCCAGCGGCGCGATGAGGAAGAAGGTCCAGCGCCAGGAGAACAGCTCGCTGACCAGGCCGCCGAAGGTCGGCCCGAGGATCGGCCCCATCACGCCGCCCACGCCCCACATCATGATGATGAAGGGATGTTGGTGGCGCTCGAAACTGCCCAGCAGAATGGCCTGGCCCATGGGGAAGATCGGCGCCCCGAAGGCACCCTGGATGACGCGCAGCACCAGCAGGCTTTCCAAGGTGCTGACCATGCCGCAGAGCATCGAGGCGCCGGTGAAGCCGATCACCGAGCAGACCATCAGCATGCGCCAGCCCAGCTTGGCGGCCAGCCAGCCGGTCAGCGGCGTGGCCACGGCGGTGGCGACGAGATTAAAGGTCAGGATCCAGGAGACCTGGTCCTGCGTCGCCGACAGCGCACCCTTGAGCTGCGGCAGGATCACCGTCACCGAGGTGGCGGTCAGCCCAAACAGGATCGTCGTGAACTGGACCGTCAGCAGGGTCAGCCACTGCCGGCCGGTGATGGCGCCCATCTCAGCTCGCCATCGTGTCGCACATGTGCGTTTCCATCCCTCGTGCCTTGCCGTCTACACTGCGGGCTTGCGCCCGGGCGCGCAAAGGAATTGGCGCTGCGCCCCAGGCATCCCATATCTGCGCAAAGCGCGTTGCAGAGGCAGGCCCCGTGATTGAGCTCTCCGTTCTCGACCTGTCGCCGATCCTGGCCGGCTCCGATGCCCGCCAGGCGTTGCACAACAGCCGCGACCTGGCGCGGCACGCCGAAAAGTGGGGTTACAAGCGCTTCTGGCTGGCCGAGCACCACAACATGCCGGGCATCGCCAGCAGCGCCACGGCGGTGGCCATCGGCTACGTCGCGGAAGGCACCAGCACCATCCGCGTCGGCTCCGGCGGCATCATGCTGCCCAACCACGCGCCGCTGATGATCGCCGAGCAGTTCGGCACCCTGGAATCGCTCTATCCCGGCCGCATCGATCTGGGGCTGGGCCGCGCGCCCGGCACCGACCAGCGTACCGCCCAGGCGCTGCGCCGCTACTTCAACGCCGCCGACAGTTTTCCGCAGGACGTGCAGGAGCTGCTGGCCTGGTTCCGCCCGGCGGTCCCCGACCAGGCGGTGCGCGCCGTGCCCGGCGAGGGCCTGGACGTGCCGGTCTGGATCCTGGGCTCCAGCCTGTTCGGCGCCCAGGTCGCGGCCCATTTCGGCCTGCCCTTCGGCTTCGCCTCGCATTTCGCGCCCGACTACCTGATCGAGGCGCTGAAGATCTATCGCGCCGAATTCAAGCCGTCGGAATACCTCCAGCGGTCCTACGCGCTGGCCGGCGTCTCGACCTTCGCCGCCGACACCGACGCGGAGGCGCGCCGGCTGTTCACCTCGGCGCAGCAGCAATTCATCAACCTGCGCCGCGGTACGCCCACGCCGCTGCAGCCGCCGATCGACGACATGGACACCTACTGGACGCCGCACGAGAAGGCGCAGGTGCAGCACGCTCAGCGCCGCGCCGTGGTCGGCTCGCCCGACACCGTGCGCCGCGGCCTCGCCGCCTTCATCGCCGAGACCGGCGTCGACGAGGTCATGATCGCCAGCCAGATCTTCGACCACCAGGCGCGCCTGCGCTCCTTCGAGATCGTCGCCGGCTTGCGCGAGCGCATGACGGCCGAACGCGCCGCCTGACCTTGTCGCGCGGGGCGCTCGCATATCGATTGCTGGCTGTCTTCGGGCCGCGCCGCTCCAGCGGCGCTCATGACCGGCCCAAAGAACAAGAAAGCTGCTGTTGTGGTCGGGGCGCGCCACTCCAGTGGCGCGTTTTCTCGCTCGTCCGCCGCGCCACTGGAGTGGCGGCGACAGCCCTGACCCTGTCGCGCCGGTAACAGCGCTGTTCGAGACCCTTGGTATTGTCCGCGCCATCTCGTAAGAACGAGGTGGCAGGGAGAGCGTGACAAGCATGGAGAACGGGGCGTTTCCATGGAGCCAGGTCCAGCTCGACGCGCTGGCGCGCGGCGAGCTCGTCTACGCCATGAACGAGGGCTGGGCGTCGCTGAGCGAAGGCGTCGGCTACGCGCTCTGCTGGATCGGCAAGCGCGCCTGGGACCAGGACTTCGCCTTCGCCATGCGCGGGGAGCCGGAGGGGCCGGTATCGGAGGGCGCGCCCACTGAAGTGATGCGCGACCAGGCGCTCTGCCGCAGTCTCGGCCAACGCGTGCTGCCGCGAGTCGAGACCGTGCTGCGCCAGTATGGCGTGACCGTGAGCGATCGCCGCTACATGCACACGACCCAGCCGATCAACGCGCATCTGGTGCTTGCCCGGCTCTCCTACGGCGACGGCCTGTACTATTTCGAGATGAGCCGTACCGGCCGCGTCCACGCGCTCGCCGCCCAGCGCGAGGGCGATCGATACCATCTGTTCGACTGCCACTATGGCCACTTCCGGGTCGAGGGCCTGCGCAACTTCGCGAGCTTGCTCGAACGCTTCCTGCGCCAGGTCGACTACGGCCGCGTCTATGACAAGGGCACCACGGTCGCCGGCGCCAGCGCGGTCGCCCGCTGGCGGGTGCTGGACATCGCGGCGATGGTGACGGCGCCGATGCGGCCGACCATCAGGGCCGTGTCCGCCAGGGAACAGCAGCCCGCCTCCTGATCGCCTGCCAAGATTTGCCAGACCTGTGCCCGGCGGAACAGCGTCCGGCGGGCCGATCGCTACCCTGTGCTCATCCGAATGCGGATAGGGCGGGAGCGATACGATGTTATCGGACAAGTTCGGCTTCGACGGGATCCAGTTCCAGGCGCTGAAGCGCGGCGAGATGGTCTACGCCATGGACCAGGCCAAGATCATCTTCGACGAGGCCAAGATGGATCCGGACTGGGCCGCGAGCGGCGCGCACGGCCGCTGCGTCGGCTACGCCATGCGCTGGATGGCGCTGCGCGCCTGGGGCCAGGACTACCACTACAGCGTCCGCAGCTTTCAGAACTACGAAGGCCCGGTGGCCGATGGCGGCTTCGCCCAGGTGCCGCGCGACCATGCCCGCAGTCGCGCCACGAAAGGTGGGCCGATGATCCGGGTGCAGACCGTGCTCAAGCAGTACCACGTGCCCGTGGACACCTCGCGCTTCTTCACCGCGCAGGCGGGCATCACGCCGGCCATGGTGCTGGATCAGGTCGCCAAAGGTGACGGGATCTACTATTTCGAGATGCGCCTTGCCCTGGATTCGGCGCACGCCATCGTCGTTCAGCGCGCCGCCGGCACGTACCGTCTTTTCGACGCCAACTATGGCCACTTCGTTTTCCGCTCGCTGACGCGCTTCGCGGAATACCTCCAGGAGTTCCTGGTCAGGACGAACTACACGGAGAAGTACAGGCAGAGCATGACGTCGGTCGGTGTGAGCGCCGTGCCGCCGCGGCCGACGATCGGCATCGAGCCGATGCTGCGCAACCCCAAGCGGACGTCGCTGCGCGAGCCGCTCACGGCGCCCGTCACGTCCTGGGGCGGCGACCGCCTGTCGACGGGCGGAGGGCAGGCCGATCTGCTGGGTCGCCGCGCCGTGCGGTACACCGGCGCGTGACTTATGCGGCGTTGAAGGAATGTCGCTTTGAAAGGCGCCGCCGGCGCGGCTAAGTGACGGGCAACGCCCGCCACTTCCACCGGTGCCCGATGTCCCGTCAGCTCCGCCTCGGCGCCTTCATGCGTCCGGTCAGTATCCATACCGCGGCCTGGCGCTATCCCGGCGCCTTCCCCGACGCCAACTTCAACTTCAAGCATCTCAAGCGCTTCGCCCAGACCTTGGAGCGTGGCAAGTTCGACGCCTTCTTCATGGCCGACCATCTGGCGGTGCTGAACATGCCGATGGAGGCGCTCAAGCGCAGCGCCACGGTGACCTCGATCGATCCGCCAACGCTCCTGCCGGCGCTCGCCGCGGTCACCGAGCATATCGGGCTGATCGCCACCGGCTCGACCACCTTCGACGCGCCCTATCACCTGGCGCGCCGCTTCGCCTCGCTCGATCACCTGAGCGGCGGTCGCGCCGCTTGGAACATCGTCACCACGTCCAACCCCGACGCGGCGCTGAACTTCGGCCTCGACGACCACATGGAGCACGACGAGCGCTATCGCCGTGCGCGTGAGTTCTACGACGTGGTCACCGGGCTGTGGGACAGCTGGGCCGACGACGCCTTCATCCGCGACGTCGAGGCCGGCATCTATTTCGATCCGGCCAAGCTGCATGTGCTGAATCACAAGGGGAAGTACTACTCGGTGCGCGGGCCGCTCAATGTCGGCCGGCCGATCCAGGGCTGGCCGGTGATCGTGCAGGCCGGCGCCTCGGAGGCCGGCAAGCAGCTCGCGGCCGAGACCGCCGAGATGGTGTTCGCCGGAATCGGCAGCCTGGCCGACGGCAAGAAGCTCTACGCCGACATCAAGGGCCGCATGAAGGCGGTGGGCCGCGAGCCCGACCAGCTCAAGATGCTGCCCGGCGCCTTCGTCGTGGTCGGCGATACGGTCGAGGAGGCCAAGGCCAAGCGCGCCCATCTCGACAGCCTGGTGCACTACGACAGCGCCATCGCCTCGCTGTCGATCGCGCTGGGCACCGACGCCTCGAAGTTCGACCCTGATGGTCCGCTGCCCGAGATCCCGCCGACCAACGCCAGCCAGAGCGGCCGCGAGCGCGCCATCGCGCTGGCCAAGCGCGACAACCTCACGGTGCGCCAGCTGGCGCAGCGGCTGGGCGGTTTCGCCGGCCTCTCCTTCGTCGGCACGCCGCAGACCATCGCCGAGCAGATGGAGCAGTGGCTGATGGAGGAGGGTAGCGACGGCTTCAACGTGATGTTCCCGTATCTGCCGGAAGGGCTCGACGATTTCGTCGACCGCGTCGTGCCCGAGCTGCAGCGTCGCGGTCTGTTCCGCAAGGAATACGAGGGCACGACCCTGCGCGAGAACCTTGGTCTGAAGCGCCCGGCTAACCGGTTCTTCGCGAATTGAGAGTACCTTCCCCCGGAGGGCGAAGGTGCCCGAAGGGCGGATGGGGGATGTCGAAGACGAACACCGAACGTGTTGAAACATCCCCCATCCGGCGCTTCGCGCCACCTTCCCCGCCTGACACCCACGGCGCAGTGCATTGGATGCGCCATGAACAGCAATCCCGCCGCGTCGGCGGCATCGCGCGTCGCGCGCCAAGCCGGCATCTGCTCGGAGCTGAGCAGCGACAGCACGTGATCCTCGCGATAACGCCAGATCGGGCCTTCGGGTCGGTCGAGCGTGATCAGCGAGGGGAAACAGGTGAGATCGATAAGCCCACCATCGCGCATGCGGCGATAGAGGCTGGCGTCGGCGACGCCGTTGGCGGCGACGGATTGCGGCGGCACGACGATCTTCTCGGTGATGTCTGGCGGAAGCTTGAGGTTCCACCATTGCGGCATGTCGAGCGCGCGCACGACGATGCCGACGCGACCGCCCGGCTTCACCACGCGCTTCATTTCTGAAATGGCGCGATCGGCGTCGCATTCCTCCAGCACGGTGACGGAGAAGGCGCAGCCAAAGCTCGCATCGGGAAATGGCAGCTTCTCCGCGTCGCCCGGCACGAAACGGATCATGGCGTCGACGCCCTCGGCCTTCGCGAGCGTCGCCGCTTCGCTCCTGAGGAAGGCGTTGGTGTCCATCGCCGTGATCGGGTTGCCGCCGCCCAGCCGCTTCGCCAGCAATCGATCGAGCGAGCCGGCGCCGCAGCCGACATCGAGGATCGCTTCGCCCGGCTTGGGCGCCATGATGTCGATCAGGGTGCGGAACATCGCCTGGTAGGTCGGCGCCTTCGCCCGATCCTCCAGCGCCGCGACGCCGCCCAGATGCGGCCCGCCCAGGGTGATCACGCTGAAGCGCTGCGTCAGCGCGGGCATCGCCGGCGCCCATTGCGAGGGCGCGAGAAAGAACGGCAGCAGCAGCAGCGCCGGTCCCGAGCCCTCGATCCGGTAGGTGATCTCGGCGTGCATGCCCTCGGGCCTCGGCGGTGCTGGCGCGCTGGCGGCGATACCGCCGAGGAAGTCCGTCATGCGCGTGGCGATCTCGCCGGTGCGATCGGTGACGACATCGGCCCAGCCCGGCGCCTCGTAATCGGCGAGCACGTGACGCGTCGCGCCGGACAGGCGTTCGGCGGCGCGGGACGTGACGTCAGCGGTCAGACCGCGCGCACCGGAGATCATCAGCAGGCGATCGCCCACATCAGTGAACTGCGCCGGATCGAGTCGGGTCGGCACGCAGAGCACGATGCCGGCGAGGCGGTCGGCGTGCGCTGACGCCAACCCGGCGATGTCGCCGGGCATCTGGGTGGCGATGTGCGCCTGGCGGATGCCGAGATGGTCGAGGAGGGCGAGCAGGCGTTCGGTCGGGCTCACGCCTTGTTGGCGCGCCGCGCGGCGTCCTCGATCCAGGCGTTGAGATTCATGCGGCCCATGTCGGTGACCCAGTCATAGGCCGGGTAGAGCTTCGACAGCGGCACCTTCACGCGGTCGTGGTCGACCTGGAAATCGGCCAGCGGGTTGGCGCCCTTCTTGTCGCGCGCGCCGCCCTGGTCGAGCATGCCGCCGATGAAGATCACCACCAGCCCGTTGCCGCGGTCGTAGCTCTTCTCGATCTCGGTCAGCACATGGTCCTGCTCGGCGGTCTCGGCGCCGACCAGCACCACCGTCACCGTCGTGCCTTCGAGCTGCTGGTCGATCCAGGCGTCGAGCGCCTCGTCGCCGCCGTCGAGGATCGCGTTCCATTCCGCCGGGTCGGGGAAGCCGGACTCGCTGGTATCGCGCTCGATCCAGGCCTTGCGCACCTGGTCTGCCCGCCAGCGATCTCGCTCGCGATGGAAGCAGAAGAAGGCGTGACGCGGCATGACTGTCTCTCCGGTAACGGTGCGGCAATATGGTAGTCGTTATCCTCCGCTTTAATGGAGGGCAGTTTCGACTCTTCTATTGACAATAAAAGTGAGCGCACACATTCTTCAAGCATCTTGGGGGAGCCATACGGGGTTAGCTCAGTCCGGAGGTTCCAATGTTGTTTCCACTGAATGCCAGGCCGTCCCTGGCCTACAACACGGGCGGTCGGCGCTTCGGCGCCAATCGCTCCGATGGCAAGCGCAAGCACGCGGGCTGCGATCTGATCGCACCGGTCGGCACGGCGGTGCGCGCCGTCGAGGACGGCACGGTCAAGGCGCTCTATTACTTCTATCACGACACCTACGCGCTCGAGGTCGACCACGGCATCTTCACCGTGCGTTATGGCGAGATCGGGCGCCGTCTGCCGGCGGGCGTCCGCGTCGGCGGCGACGTGATGAAGGGCCAGCATATCGCCAGCATCGGCCGGCTCTCGGGCGGTAGCCACATGCTGCATTTCGAGATGTACGACAACTCGGCGACCGGGCCGCTGACCAACCGGCGCAATCCGCCCTACCAGCGGCGTGCCGATCTGATGGACCCGACGCCCTATCTCGACGCCGCGCGCATGGACGCGGGCGAGTCGGCCTCGAGCGTGCTGCCGCAGTTCATCACGCCCTGGAGCTTCGCGCGCGTGTGCTTCCCGCCGTGATCGTCATGCGGCGGAAGATCCAGGCACGCGCCATGCCCATGCGCCATCTACCCGATAGGGCGTTCCTCGTCCTGGCCGTGATCGTCACGCTCTGCGTGATGATCATCGGCCGGGCGGCACTGGCAGCGCCGATGCCGGTGAACGAGGCCGACCTGCTCGGCCTGCGGCCCGGCATGAGCCTGGCCGAGGTCGAGGCGGCGCTGGGTCGGCGCACGGATGTGCGCAACGTGCGGCGCATCACGCAGCTCACGCCGCAGGCGCGGCGCGACAAAGGCAGCGAAACCTATGTGCGCCGGCTGATCGCCAGCCTTACCGATGGCCGCACGCTCTCCGCCACCTTCGTCTCGCCGCTGAGCGACACGAAAGTGGTCGAGGTCTCGCTCAGCCAGTCGCCGCCGGGCAAGCCGGCGACGGCGATCCTCGAGGAAACGACGGCGCGCTTCGGCCCGCCGACCAACCGCGACTTCCGCGACGGCCAGCGCGGCCTGATCGCCGGCTGGAACGGCAAGGCCGAGGAGCAGGCGGTGATCACGCCGCTGCCCGGCGCGAGCGTGACCTTGCGGCTCGAGGTCGTGCACGACAGCAACGCGACATGGACGCTCTTCTCCCATGCGCTGTCGAGCGAGGACAACGCGAAGGTCCAGGCCTTCCGTTGAACCCGACCTCATCCTGAGGAGCGGCCCCCTCACTGCGCTCGGCGCAGGCTCCGGGCTGCATCTCGAGGGGTGGGCAACGCCCCACGCGTTGCCCATGCTTCGGGACGGCCGCCTCGCGGCCTCCTCAGCGTGAGGTTGTGGTTCGCTACTCCGCCTTGATGCCGAGCTTGCGGATCAGCGGCGACCAGATTTGGTCTTCCTTCTCCAGCATCGCCGCGAAGGCTTCGGGCGTGCTGTGCTGCGGCAGCGCGCCGAGATCGTCGAAGCGCTTGGCGATCTCCGGATCCTTCAGCACCGTCGCCATGGCGGCGTTGAGCCTGGCGAGCACGTCGGCGGGAATCTTCGCCGGCGCGAACAGGCCGGCGAAGGTCACGGCGTCGTAGTCGGCGAGACCGGCGACGCCGGACTCCATCACCGTGGGCACGTCGGGCAGCTGCGGCACGCGCTGGGCCGAGGTCACCGCCAGCGCGCGCAGCTTGCCGGCGCGGATGTGCGGCAACGCGGTGCTGAGCTGGTCGATCTGCGCCGGTACCTGGCCCGCGATCACGTCGACCGACGCCGGGCCGCTGCCTTTGTAATGCACCAGGGTGAACTCGACATTGGTCGCGCCGCCGATGCGCGCGATGGCGAGATGGTTGGTGGTGCCCGCGCCGGCGGTGGCGATCGGGATCTTGTCCGGGCTGGTACGCGCCAGCGCGATCACATCGGCCAGGCTCTTCACTGATGACGAGGGATGCACGACCAGCACCATGGGCACCGCCGAGGCGAGGCTGATCGGCTGGAAGTCACGCCGCCAGTCGTAGGGCGCGCGGCCATAGACCACCGGGCCGAGCACCAGCGAGTTGGCCGCGACCATCAGCGTGTAGCCATCGGGCGCCGAGCGCGCGACCTGCTCGCTGCCGATCAGGCCGCCGGCCCCCGGCTTGTTCTCGACCACCACCGTCTGGCCCAGCACGTCCTTGAGCTTCGAGGCCAACAACCGCGCGGTGACGTCGACGTTGCCGCCGGGCGCGAAGGGCGCGACCACGCGGATCGGCTTGTCGGGATACTGCGCATGGACGGGCGCCGCGCTCAGGAGCGCGGCCAGGGCGGCGAAGATCGCAAGGACACGCATGCGGACAATCCCCAAAGATTACAGATCCCGTTCGGCGAGCTCGCGAAACGCGTCGGGAACGGAACGGGCGGCGCCCAACGCCACCGAACCATAGCCGACCGCGTCCCATCCGAAACGCTCGCGAATCTTGTCGATCGCACGATCAGCCGCGTTGCGCGCCATGCCGCGTCTTGTGCCGGGACGTCGGCCTTCGTCCGCGAGGCCGAGCGCGAACTCCAGCTGTAGACGCGAGACCTTCTCAAGGTGCGACACCGAGATTCCCAGCAGTGAGATGTATCGCTCGTCAGGATGCTGCGCGAGCGCGGCGTGCACGAGGTCCTCGGCGATTTCGGTGAGGCTCGCTGTGGCCGATACCGGCGCATCGAGCGTCATGGAACGGGTTATCGAACGCAGGTCGGCGAAACGGATGCGCACCGTCACAGTCCGGCCGGCGAGGGATTTCTCGCGCAGTCGCGTGCCGATCCGGTCGGCGAGATGCGCCAGCGTGGGGCGGATGATGCGCGCATCGGCGGGCTTCCTGCCGAGCGCCGACTGGGCGCCGGCCGATCGCGCGCGATGATGCGTCCTGATCTCGCGCGGATCGCGATTCCACGCCAGCGCCGAGAGCTTCTCGCCCGCCGCGGGTCCCAGCAGCCGCTCCAGTGCGCGTGGCGATGTCTTCGCCAGTTGCCCGATAGTCGTCACGCCGATCTCGGCCAGTCGCGCCTGGGTCGCTGGCCCCACGCCCCACATCAGCGCGACGGGCAGCTTGTGCAGGAAGTCGAGCTCGGTCGCGGGGTCGACGACGACCAGTCCATCCGGCTTGGCCACCTGGGAGGCGATCTTCGCGAGGTGCTTGGTGCGGGCTACACCGACCGAGATCGGCAGGCCGAGTTCCATACGAACACGTTGTCGGATCGCCGCCGCGATCTCCAGGGGTGAGCCGAAGAGATGCGTGCAGCCCACGACATCCGCGAAGGCCTCGTCGATCGAGACGCGCTCGACCAGCGGCGTGAAGTCGCCGATCACCGCCATGACCGCGTCGCCCAGCCGCTGGTACTCCTTGAAATGGCCGTCGACGAAAATGAGCTGCGGGCAGAGCTCGCGCGCCCGCCGCCCCGGCATGGCGCTATGGACGCCAAAGGCCTTGGCTTCGTAGGACGCGGCCAGCACGACACCACCCCCGACCGCGATCGGCTTGCCGCGCAGAGACGGATCGAGCAACTGCTCGACCGACGCGTAGAAGGCGTCCAGATCCGCGTGGAGGATCGTCGCATCCATGATGAGAACAAAAAGAGAACTTCTGCCTTCGCCTGTCAAGCCTCAGCCGGGCAGCGATGGCACGATCAGCGGCTTGAAGTCCGCCGCGAGGGTGAAGGGCGCGCCGGTGCGGGCGCGCAGCTGATCGACGCTGACCTCGGCCAGCAGCTCGCGCACGACGAAGCCGGTATCGGTGACATCGACCACCGCGATGTCGGTGAACACGCGGCGGACGCAGCGCACGGCGGTGAGCGGCAGGGCGCAGCGTTCCAGCAGGCGCGGGGCGCCGGCGCGCGTGTTGTGCTCCATGATCGCCCAGACCTCGCGCGCACCGACGGCCAGGTCCATCGCGCCGCCGACCAGCGGGCCCTTGTCGGGGATGCGCGAATCCCAGTTGGCGAAGTCGCCGTTCGACGCGACCTCAAAGGCGCCGAGGATCGTCACATCGATATGCCCGCCGCGGATCATCGCGAAGGACGCCGTCGAATCGACGATGGTGGCGCCTGATCTGAGCGTGATGGTACGGCTGCCGGCGTCGACCAGGTCGGTGTCGGCCTCGTTGGGCGCGGCGGCCGGGCCGACGCCGATCACGCCGTTCTCGGACTGGAAGAAGACGTCGCGGCCCTGGGGCAGATGATCGGAGGCCAGCACCGGGATGCCGATGCCGAGGTTCACCACCGTGCCGTCGGCGATATCCTGCGCCGCGCGCCAGGCCATCTGGTTGCGATTGAGCCCGGGCATCGCGTTACGCTCCCACCGCCACGACACGATCGATGAAGACGCCCGACAATTGCACGCGATCGGGCGCGATCGGCTCGTCCTGTGTCGCGCGTACCTCGGCCACCGCCAGCTTCGCCGCGGTCGCCATCGCCGGCCCGAAATTCATCTGGGCGTGGCGGAAGACGAGGTTGCCGAAGCGGTCGGCGATGTCCGCGCGCACCAGCGCGAGGTCGCCGCTGATCGCGTGCTCCAGCACGCAGTCCCGACCGTTGATGGTCCGTACTTCCTTGCCCTCGGCGAGATCGGTGCCGTAGGCCACCGGCGTGTAGAAGGCGGGAATGCCCGCGCCGCCGGCGCGGATGCGCTCGGCGAAGGTGCCCTGCGGCACGCATTCGAACTCGATCTTGCCGTCCTTCAGCAGCTGCTCGAACACCGACAGGCCGGCATCGCGCCCGCGCCCGGCGCTGGCGATCACCTTGCGCACCTGCCCGTTGGCGATCAGCTCGTGGGTCAGCGACAGGCGATGGGTGGCGGAGTTCACCACGAGGGTCAGCTCCTTGGCGCCATGCTCGCGCAGCGCGACGATCAGCTTGTTGGCGAACCCCGCGCCGCCGAAGCCGGAGACGAAGACCACCGCGCCGTCGCGCACGCCCGCCATCGCCGCCTGGGCGCTCGCCACACGCTTGTCGATCGCCATCCCGTCCGTTTCCCCGCGTTGTTGGCGGCACCGTAGTCCGCCGTCGCCACCGGCATCAACGGCGCTTGCCGACGGCCTCCTATGCTAGCGTGCCGGGACGGAGGACGACGTGGCGGAAGACCGGTTGATGGCGTTCTGGGTCGCGATGGCGACCGACCCGATGAAGCACGAGGCGTTCCTGCGCGACGCCGAGGCGGCGATAGCGGCCGCCGGGCTCGACGCGGCGGAGCGCGACGTCGTGAAAAGCGGCAACGCGCGCACGATCTACGCGCGGCTCACCCACACCGCTTTGCCATCGGCGCCGCCGGCCTCGGCGTCGCTGCCGGGGAAGGACTGATGGCCGATCGCGACGATCCCTTCGGCGACAACCAGCCGCCGGCCCGCCGCGGTGCGCTGATGGTGGTCGGCACCGGCATCCGCACCACGGGCCAAATGACCACCGAGGCGGTGGCCTGGATCAAGCGTGCCGACACCGTGTTCTATCTTGTCGGCGATCCGATCGCCGAGGGCGCGATCCGCTCACTCAATCCCACTGGTGCGCAATCGCTGGCCGACACCTACATCCCCGAGAAGGATCGCACCGATGCCTACGGTGGGATGGTCGATCGCATCCTCGCCCGCCTGCGCGCCGGCGAGCTGACCTGCGCGGCGTTCTACGGTCATCCCGGTGTCTTCGTCTCGCCGGCGCACGAGGCGATCCGTCGCGCGCGCGCCGAAGGCTTCGAGGCGCGCATGTTGCCGGGCATCTCGGCCGAGGATTGCCTGTTCGCCGATCTCGGCGTCGATCCCGGCATCCATGGCTGCCAGACCTTCGAGGCCACGGATTTCGTGCTCAACCGGCGCAGCGTCGACACCAGCTCGGCGGTGGTGCTGTGGCAGATCGGCGTGTTCGGCTTCGCCACCCACAAGCAGGGCGGCTACGCGCTGCCGGCCATGCCGCTCCTGATCGAGAAGCTCGAGGGCATCTACGGCCCGCCGCACGCGATGTACCTCTATGAGGCCGCCGTGCTGCCGGGCTGTGAATCCGTGATCCGCCAGATCGTCGCCGCCGACCTGATGACCACGCCGCTCTCGGCCGCCTACACGCTCTACATTCCGCCGGCGCGCGTGGCGGATCCCGACATGGACGCCTACAACCGCATGGTCGCGCTCAACGCGGCGTATAAGGAGTCGGGCGAGGCATGAGCCCATCGCTTCATACCTTCCCCCTCCGGGGGAAGGTAGTGGCCATGGGCAACCCGCGCCTCTGGGCGATGTTGCTGGCGGCGACGCTGGTCAACCTGCCGATGGGCTCGCTCTACGCCTTCAGCGTCTTCCTCAAGCCGCTCGAGCGTTCGCTGGGTGTCGGCCGCTCGGAGTTGGCGATCGTCTTCGCCGCTGCGACGATCAGCTTCGCGGTCGGCATGAACGTCGCGCCGCGCCTCTATCGCTTGGCGTCGCCGCCGGTCTTGGTCTTCGGCTACTGCGCGCTCAGTGCGGCCGGGCTGGGCTTGGCGGCGTCGGCCGATGGGCTGGTGCTGCTGACTCTCGGCTACGGCGTACTGTTCGGCCTGGGAGGCGGCGCGGCGTTCATCGCCCTGCAGCAAGCCGTCAACATGATGGTCACGGCGCGCAAGGGCCTGGTGAACGGCTATGTGCTCAGCCTCTACCCGGCGGGCGCGGTGATCGCCGTGCCGATCTTCGGTTGGGCGGTGAAGAGTTGGGACGTGCGCCTCATCCTCGGCGGCCTGGGCGTCGTGGTCGCCGTCGTCGGCGTGCTCGCGACCTTGCTGGCCGTCCACGCCCGCGCCCGGCTGGTCGAGCCCGGATCGACGACGGCCGCGCGGCCGGCGGGACCGCCCACCATCGTCTTCTGGCGCCTGTGGTTCGTGTTCTTCCTCGCCGCAGCCGCCGGCCTCACCGTGCTGAGCCAGGCCGCGGGCATCTTCACCGCCTATGGCGCTTCGGCCGAGATCGCGCTGACCGCGACCACCGCGATCCCCGCCGCCATCGCCGCCGCGAGGCTAAGCGGCGGCTGGTTGGTCGACCGCTTCGCGATCCCGCGCGTGATGGCCTCGGCGCACCTGATCGCGCTGACGGGCGCTATCGTGCTGTCGCTGTTCCCGCACCCGCTGGTGTCTACGGTGACGCTGGGCATGATCGGCATCGGCTACGGCCTGATCTCCGGCTCCACCGCCGGCGCCATCGCGATGTACTGGCCGAGCAGCGAATACGGCCGCATCGCCGGCCTGCTCTATATCGGCTGGTGCGTCGCGGCCGTCACCCTGCCGGTGCTCGCCGGCTATCTCTACGATCTCTCCGGCGGCTACCGCGTCGCCGTGATCGTCGCCGGCTGCGGCAATATCCTGGGCGCGGCGCTGGCGTTCTTCATGCCGGCAAGCCAGCGTCCTCGCGAATCATCATAGCGCCCTTCTCGCCGATCATGATGGTGGGCGCGTTGGTGTTGCCGGTGGTCAAGGTCGGCATGATCGAGGCGTCGATCACGCGCAGCCCGCCGATGCCGCGCACGCGCAACCGCGAATCGACCACCGCGCGCGGGTCTTCGCCCATGCGGCAGGTGCCGACCGGGTGATAGAGCGTGTTGCCGGCGCGCCGTGCGTAGTCGGCGACGTCGAGATCGCTCTCGATCGCGGGGCCGGGGATGATCTCGCCGGCGCTGTGCTGGGCCATCGATGGTGCCGCGAAGATGCGGCGCGTGTGGCGGAAGCCCGCTGTCATCACGCGCAAATCCTCGGCGGCCGAGATATAGTTGGGACGGATCGCCGGCTTGGCCGTGGGATCGGTCGTGGTCGCCATGATCGTGCCGCGGCTGTCGGGCCGCACGACACAGATCGCCACCGTCATGCCGGACTCACGCTCCAGCTCGCCGATACGCATGGGATCGGAGCTGGCGGGCGTGAACAGCAATTGCAGGTCGGGGCTCGCCAGCCCCTCGCGGCTGCGGCAGAAGACCTGCGCGCTGGTGACACCCATGGTCAGCGCGCCCTTGCCGGTCACGACGTAGCGGATGGTCTCGCCGACGACACGAACGCCGCGAGCGAGATTGTTCAGCGACACCAGATCCTTCACGCGATGCGAGATGCGGATCACGTAGTGGTCGATCAGATTGGCGCCGACGCCGGGTGAGTCGAGCACCACGGGCGCGCCGATGCTCTTGAGGTGCTCGGCCGGGCCGATGCCGGAGATCTGCAGCAGTTGCGGCGAGTTCACCGCGCCGCCGCTGACGATCACCTCCCGCGCGGCACGGATTTCGCGATCGACACCGTTCTGGCGGAAGGCGACGCCGACACACTTCGTGCCCTCGAACAGCAGCCGCGTGGCGACGGCGTTGGTCTCGACGCGCAGATTGGACCGGCCGCGCGCTTCGGCGAGGAAGGTGCGCGCGGTCGAGCCGCGGAAGCGGCCGCGGCGCGTCATCTGCGAATAGCCGACGCCTTCCTGGCTGTGGCCGTTGAGGTCGGCGTTGTAGGTGAATCCTGCCTCCTGCGCCGCCTTCACGAAGAGATGGGTGAGCGGCAGGATGGTGCGGTAGTCCTCGACCTTCAGCGGCCCGCCTTTGCCGCGCACGCTGGCGTCGCCCGGCTTGTAGTCCTCGGATTTCTTGAACAGCGGCAGCACGTCGTCGAAGCTCCAGCCGCGACAGCCCATCTGCGCCCAGCCGTCATAGTCCGTGGCGTTGCCGCGCACATAGAGCATGCCGTTGATCGAGCTCGAGCCGCCCAGCACGCGGCCGCGCGGCCAATGGATCGGTCGGTTGCCGCTGACCGCCTCCGGCTCGCTCTCGTAGTTCCAGTTCATGCGCTTGTTGCGCAACAGCGTGCGCACGCCGGCGGGAATATGGATGAACGGATACCAGTCGGTCGGCCCGGCCTCGAGCAGCGCCACCGTGGCGCCGGTCTCGCTCAACCGAGACGCGACAACGCAACCCGCCGAGCCGGCGCCGACAACGACGAAATCCGCGTTCATATATCCGCCTCCGTCATCCTGAGCGAAGCGAAGGATCTCGCGCTACCGCGGTCAAGCAACGCCATCGCAACTGATCGCACCACCGCCAGGTCCTTCGCTTCGCTCAGGACGACGGCGTTGCGCTACTGCAGCTTCACGCCGGCGTCGAGCAGGATCGCGCCCAGCTCCTTGCGCTGGCCGCCGAGCCAGGTCGTGAACTCCGACGGCGTGTTGCCCACCAAGTCGGCGCCCAGCGGCTCGAGCCGTTCCTTCACGCGCGAATCGCGGCAGGCCTGGGCGATGGCCTCGTGCATGCGCGCGATGATGGGCGCCGGTGTTCCCGTCGCCGCGAAGAGTCCGTTCCAGTCGAACATGTCGAAGCCGGGGAACCCCTTCTCGGCCAGGGCCGGCGCGTCGGGGAAGGCGACCGAGCGTTTCTCGCTGGTCACCGCTAGGATGCGCGCGCGACCGGCGGCCACCGGTGGGCGTGCCGAGGAGGTGGTGATGATGATCGTGTCGATCGAACCGGCGGCGATGTCGCGCGCCGCGTCGGCGCCGCCGCGATAGGGCGCGTGGATCAGCTTGATGCCGGCGCGCCGCTGCAGCGCCTCGCCGGTGAGATGGCCCATGCCGGCGGCCGGCGGCGTGCCGTAGCTGATCGTGCCCGGCTTGGCCTTGGCCATCGCGATGTATTCCTCGATCGTCTGCGCCGGGAAATCGTGGCGCACGCCGACGACCTGCGGGAAGCGGGCCAGCAGGCTGACCGGAATCCATGTCTTCTCGTAGTCGAACGGCAGGTCCTTCACGAGCACGGGGTTGGTGACCTGATTGGCGGCGTCGACCAGCCAGGTCGAGCCGTCGCGCGGCGCCTGCAGCACGGCGTTGGCCGCGACCACCGCGTTACCGCCGGTGCGGTTCTCGACGATGATCGTCTGCTTGAGGATGTCGGTCAGCGCGACCGACAGGTTGCGCGTTACCGTGTCGGCGGCGCCGCCGGCGGCGAAGGCGACGATTAGCCGGACCGGCCCGCTGGGCCAGGTCGATTGCGCGAAGCCGTGGCGCGCGAGCATGGGCATGGCGAGCGACGCACCCAGGACGGCGCGGCGATTGAGACCGATACGCATACGACTGTTCCTCCCAACTCAGTGTCCGCTACCTTCCCCCGGTAAACCGGGGTCGCCGTCACACTACTTTCTCCAGCTTCTGCAGCGAGCGCAGGAACTTCGGCATCGGCTGGCCGGGATTGGAGCTGGGCCAGTTGGTGTAGCTGACCTCGCCGACATAGATGTCGCCGCGCGAATCGACGGCCAGCCCATGCGGCGACAGGAAGCGTCCGGTCTCGAGACCCGGGCCGTGCTCGCCGCCCAGCCGCGCGATGGTCTTGCCCGTCTTGTCGACGATGGCCAGGCGCGGGCCGATGTTGGTGTGCTTGCTGTTGACCGGCATGCCCGGCCCCAGCTCGCCGATGATGAATTGCGGGTTCTTGCCGCCGCAGCAGTACAGCGCACAGGGACGATGCATGTTGTTCCACTGCATCTCGTACTTGCCGTCGCCGTTGAAGACCTGCACGCGGTGGTTCTCGCGGTCGGCGACATAGACCCAGCCGTCGTCGTCGGTGGCGATGTTGTGCGCGATGTTGAACTCGCCGGGATCGGTGCCGGTGGTGCCCCAGCACATCAGATGGCGACCGCTCGGATCGTATTTGTGGACGCAGGAATTGCCGTAGCCGTCCGAGACGTAGATCTCGCCGTTGGGCGACAGCGCGGTGTGGGTGCAGCGGTTGAACGGCTTGCCGCTGAGGAAGGGCGCGGGCTGGTTGGGCACGCCGATGGTCAGCAGCACCTTGCCGTCGGTGGTGACCTTGCGCACGGTGTGGTCGCCGTCGTCGGTGCAGTACAGCGTGTCGTCGCTGTCGATGTCGATGCCGTGCGCGCGGCTGAACAGGCCCTCGCCCCAGGAGCGCAGGAAATTGCCCTCGCGGTCGAACACCATCATCGGGTGGGCGCCGCGGTTGAAGACGTAGACGCGGTCCTTGCTGTCGACCGCGACCGCGGCGACATCGCGGAACTCCCAGCCGTCCGGCAGCTTGGCCCAGTTCTCGACCACGCGATAACGGTGCTCGCCCGAGCCCAGGATCACTGACATTGGTCTTGCTCCTCTTTCTCCCTTCCCCCGGAGGGGGAAGGTGGCAGCGCGTAGCGCTGACGGATGGGGGATGTTGAAGACGAACAGAGGAGTCCGTCTTCGGCATCCCCCATCCGCCCTTCGGGCACCTTCCCCCTCCGGGGGAAGGTAAGACTTAGCTCCCCGCCAGGATCGCGTCGGAGATCTTCTCCGCCGTCATCAAGGTAGGGAAGTTGGTGTTGGCGCAGGGCACGATCGGGAAGACCGAGGCGTCGACGACGCGCAGGCCCTGCACGCCGCGCACCCGTCCGCTGTTGTCGGTGACCGCCATCGGATCGTCGGCGCGGCCCATGCGGCAGGTGCAGGAGGCGTGCCAGACGCCGATCGCCGCCTGCTTGACGAAAGCCTCCAGCGCCTCGTCGTCGTTCATCACCTGCTCGAAGGTGAAGCCTTCGATGACGTACTTCTCGATCATGTACTTGCGCAGCGCCGCCGGCCCGTCGAGGAACTTGGCGATGATCGAGGTCAGCACCTTGTTCTTGGTGTTGACCACGCCGATCTGGCGCACGCGGTCGGAGTAGGAGGCGGGGAAGGGATTGTCGGTCACTGCCTTCAGCGGTTCCATCATCTGCAGCGCCGCCATCTTCTTGAAGCCTTGCTTCAGCCGGTCGAGATCGCGCGTGTCCGACAGCAGGTTGAACTCGACGATCGGCTCGGCGCGCCAGTCGCGGCTCGCGAGCTTCACCTGTCCGGTTTCGGAGTAGGTGCGGTTGATGAAGGTCAGCAGCGAGGCGATCTGCTCGCCCACCGCGTGCCACGCCGATTTGCTGACCACCGCCACGAACATGTCGCCCTTGGGGATGCCGGGCAGATCGGAGGAATAGCGGATGCCGACCTGGATGTGGCGGCGCGTATGCTCGTTCATGCGCGCGTTGGGCCGGATGAAGGACGACAGCGCGATCGAGGGATGGTCCATCAGCCGCTGGCCGACGCCGGGCAGGGCGGAGACCACCTCGATGCCCATGTCCCTGAGATGCCCGACGGGTCCGATGCCGGCGCGCAAGAGATGCGCCGGCGAGTGGATCGCGCCTGAGGACAGGATCACCTCGCGCGCGCGGAACTCGACGTCCGAGCCATTGGCCGATGCGGTGACGCCGACGCAGCGCGTGCCGTCGAAGAGCAGCGACTTCACCTGCGTATTGGTCGAGATCGTGAGGTTGGGCCGCTTGCGCGTCGTCGCGTCGAGATAGCCCATCGCCGCCGAGACGCGTTGCTCTGCCGCGTTGGAATGTGTGACCGGGAAATAGCCGTCGACGAACTCGCCGTTCTGATCGGGCAGGAACTTCATGCCGGCCTGCTTGCAGGCCTCGCCCACCGCCTGCGCGTGCTTGGTCCAGTGCGCGACCGGGATACGGCGCACGGGGATGCGGCCGTCCTTGCCGTGCCAGTCATCGTCGAAATCGAGATCGCGCTCGACCTTCTTGAAGTAGGGCAGCACCGCGTCCCAGCCCCAGCCCTCGGCGCCGCGCTCGACCCACTCCGCGTAGTCGGTCGGTGCGCCGCGATTGGCCATCTGGCCGTTGATCGAGGAGCCGCCGCCCAGCACGCGCGCCTGCTCGTACTTGCGCAGCGGCGGGCGGTTCTCGTGCGGATTGTTGTGGCTCACCACCTGGGTGTGGACTTTCAGCTCGGTCCAATGGAAGCGCGGATCGAAATACGCCGTGCCGGAGTACGAGTCGCGGATCTCCGGCGGCTCGTTGCCCGGCGGCGTGTCCTGGCCGGCCTCGCAGACCAGCACCTTGTTGCCGCTGCGCGCCGACAGCCGGTTGGCCAGCACCGAACCGGCCGAACCGCCGCCGACGATGATGTAGTCGTAGATCACCCGTGTTCTCCCCAGTTCCAACTGTCATCCCGAGCGCAGCGAGGGATCTAGAGCCCTCCTAGATTCCTCGCTGCGCTCGGAATGACAGAGTGCGGTCAATGACAAGGTGTGCTCAGTCGATCGGCACGAAGATGCAGTGGCGGATCTTGCCCGCGATCGCCTTCGATTTGTGGCCCTGGCCGGTGACGTCCTCGACCAGGATCACCTCGCCGGCGCCGATCACGCGCGCCTCGCCGTCACCGGCGGTGATCTCGACGCCGGCGTCGAGGTTGATGATGTATTGCCGACGCGGCGCGGGATGCCAGTCAAGGTCGTAGGTCGGCTGCACCTTGCGGAAGATGATGCCGGTGGCCGGCAGCCGCTTGCTGAGCTGGCCGCCGGGCGTGCTCTCTGCCCACTCGACCTCGATGTCGCGGAAATGCGAGATGCCCTTGTCATCGACGTACAGATTATGGATGCGCACGACCTTGTCTCCGTCGCTTGTTGGCGTTCCGTCCCGGGCCAATCATAGCGTACTGTGCTGGCCGCAGAGGTAAGCCGATAGGACAAGGCAGTTCCCTTCTCGCCGCGCGGCCGGGGGAAGGGAACAAGGGGAGAGGCATGCGTATCGAGATTCTGTGCACCGGCGACGAGATCCTCACCGGCAAGACCGTCAACACCAACTACAGCCACATGGCGCGCCGGCTGGGCGAGGTCGGGCTCGACGTGGTGTGGGGCACGACGGTGGGTGACGATCGCGAGGCGCTGCTCGCGGCGTTCCGTGAGGCTTCGACGCGCGCCGATGCGGTGATCGTCAATGGTGGACTGGGTCCCACGGTCGACGATCTCTCGCAGGAAATCGCGGCGCAGGCGGCTGGTGTCGAGCTGGTGCTCGACCAGGAATGGCTCAAGCGCATGGAGGCGTTCTATACCAGGCGCAATCGCACCATGCCGCCCAACAACATCAAGCAGGCGATGCTGCCGGCGGGCGCGGAGTTCATCGACAATCCGATCGGCACGGCCTGCGGCTTCGCCGTCAACATCGGCAAGACGCGGTTCTTCTTCACCCCTGGCGTGCCGCGCGAGCTGAAGAAGATGCTCGACGAGCAGCTCATCCCCCGGCTCTTGAAGATGAGCGGCGTGGAGAGCGTCACGCGGCTGAAGCGTTTCCACTCCTTCGGCATCGGCGAGTCGCGCGCCGATCAGATGCTGTCGGGGATCGAGGCGCTAGCCAACGGCGTCGAGGTCAAGCTGGGCTTCCAGGCGCACTACCCGCAGCTCGAGACCAAGCTCGCCGCGCGCGGCGCCAACGCCGAGGATCTGGCGTGCGCGCTGGCGCCGGTCGAGGCGGAGGTCCGCAAGCGCCTCGGCAATTTCATTATCGCCGAGGACGAGCAGACCTTGGAGAGCGTGGTGCTGGGCGCGCTGCGCCAGCGCGGCGGCACATTGTCGGTGGCGGAGATGTTCACCGGCGGTGCGATCGCCGCGCGCGTCTCTCCGATCGAAGGCGCCGAGCAGATCTTCCGGCGCGGCGTGATCTCGCGTGATCTCGCCGAGCTGTCACGCTCGATTGGCGCCAACGCCTCGGACATCTCCGCCGACAGCGCCGCGACGCTGGCGACGGCGTTGCGGCGCGGCAGCGGCGCCAGTCATGCGCTGGTGTCGCTGATCGAGCTCGACCAGGGGGCCGACCGCATCGAGTTCGGCGGCACGATCTGCCTGGGTATCGCCGATGCCGACACGACAGTGTCGCGCACCGCGCGCCTGCAGGGCGGCCGCGAGTGGCTGCGCATCGGCGCCGCCGAACTGGCACTCGACTGCTTGCGCCGACATCTGCTGGGCCTGCCGGTCGACGAGCGCGTCGATTTCGAGCGGCGCTGACGCCCCCGAAGACAGGCGCATACCCGCCGCGACGATGCAGGCCCTTGGCTTCGACGGGCACCTGAGGTAAACGGCCGTTCATATCGGACGGATTCCGGAAGGGTCGGGCAGGATGTCGGGTGAGCGTTTCGACGCGGTGGTGATCGGTGCCGGCTTCGCCGGCATGTACATGCTGCACAGGCTGCGCCAGAAGGGCTTCTCGGCGCGCGTCTACGAGACCGGCAAGGGCGTCGGCGGCACGTGGTACTGGAACCGCTATCCCGGCGCGCGCTGCGACGTCGAGAGCATGCAGTACTCCTACCAGTTCGACGATCAGCTGCAGCAGGAGTGGGACTGGACCGAGCGCTATGCCACGCAGCCCGAGATCCTGCGCTACGCCAACCACGTCGCCGACCGCTACGACCTGCGCAAGGACATCCGCTTCGAGACCAAGGTGACCAAGGCCATCTTCGACGAGGCCACGAACACCTGGGCGATCGAGACCGACAAGGGCGAGCGCGTCATCGCGACCTTCGTCATCACGGCGATGGGCTGCCTGTCCTCGGTCAACACGCCGAAGATCGAGGGGCTGGCCGATTTCAAGGGCCCGACCTATCACACCGGCAACTGGCCGCATGAGGGCGTCGACTTCACCGGCCGCACTGTCGGCATCATCGGCACCGGCTCCTCCGCGATCCAGTCGATCCCGGTCATCGCCGAGCAGGCGAAACGGCTGACGGTGTTCCAGCGCACCGCCAATTACACCGTGCCGGCGAACAACCAGCCGCTGTCGGACGAGTACAAGCGCGCCGTCAAGGCCGACTACAGGGGCATGCGCCAGCGCGCGCGCAAGATGCCGGCCAATATCGACCTGAAGTTCAACCCGGCCTCGGCGATCGAGGTGAGCGAGGAGGAACGGCGCAAGTCCTACGAGGAGCGCTGGGCCTATGGCGGCATCCCGTTCATGGGCGCGTTCGGCGACCTGTTGCTGAACGAGAAGTCGAACCAGACCGCCCAGGACTTCGTGCGCAGCAAGGTTCGCGAGACGGTGATGGATCCGCAGGTCGCCGAGCTGCTGTCGCCCAAGAACATCATCGGCTGCAAGCGGCTGTGCGTCGACACCGGCTATTGGGCGACCTTCAACAAGCCGCATGTCAGCCTGGTCGATGTCAGCGAAGTGCCGATCGAGCGCATCACGGCAACCGGCCTGCGCCACAGGGGCAAGGATTACGCCTTCGACGACCTCGTGCTGGCCACCGGCTTCGACGCCATGACCGGCGCGCTGCTGCGTGTCGACATCCGTGGCCGCGGCGGCTTGAAGCTGGCGGAGCGCTGGAACGAGGGCCCCAAGACCTATCTCGGCCTGACCATCGCCGGCTTCCCCAATCTCTTCACCATCACCGGCCCGGGCAGCCCCTCGGTGCTGACCAACATGCTGCCCTCGATCGAGCAGCACGTCGAATGGATCGCCGATTGCCTCGAGGCCGTGCGCGCACGCGGCGCCAAGGTGATCGAGGCGACCGAGGCGGCGCAGGAAGGCTGGGTCCAGCATGTCGGCAGCGTCGCCGGCATGACGCTGCGCTCGACCTGCAGCTCCTGGTATGTCGGCGCCAACATCCCCGGCAAGCCACGCGTGTTCATGCCGTACATCGGCGGCTTCCCCGCCTATCTGGAGCGCTGCGAAGCCGTGGTGAAGAACGGCTACGAAGGCTTCGCCGTCGCGTAGCCTTCCCGTGCTTTCAGATGGCGCAGGCTCTTCATACGTCTTGGACAGTTCGTATTCGAAGCTATACGGAGAACGCCCGTAGACGGTCAAACTCATCCCGCAGGAACTCGGCCATGCGGGCGCACCTCACTCCTACTCCAACTTCCTGCCTAGGATTTCCGTGCGGTGTATCAGCAGATAGCCAGTTGAGGCTCGTGACGACGACATTGTCATCATCCCAGAGCAGAACTTTCGCGTGAATCTTTGGTCGGTGGACGGCTATAAGTTCCACTCCTTGTTCACTGAATTTCCATCGGGCGTCATTAGCATGAGCAGCCTTTACCGGGCCACTTACGCGGCCGTAGTAAAGCTGCACTCGGACATTGCGTCGACGGACTGCGGTCGCTGCCGGAATTATGATAGCAGGCTTTGCCGTCACACCTAGTCTATGACTAAGAACGGTGATCTGCTTCGATGCTTTGTCGCGTGCCTCCAGTACTTCATCGTCATGCTCACCGCCGATAAGCACGCGGATCTTAGCTGTTCCACTTAAAGCGCTTTGGCTCTGTAGCTCTGAAGCGAGCTGTGCGAGCTGCACAGATAGCTCTGGAAGATTGCCGTCTTGCGGTCGCGCAATTTCCGCCGCTTCAAATAATACGTCACCAACGAGCCGCTGGTCGCGCAGTCGCACCGAAACCTCTAAACTTGAGAACGGAGAAGACAACCAGTTGCACGAACCTATTGTCGCACTAAATCGGCCTGCGCCGTCATCCGCAATCAGAAGCTTAGCGTGTGACCGCGTTGAGAAGTGATGAACCGTGCACAACCCCGATAAGCCAGCCTTGCTGATGCGATCTTCTATAGCTGCAGCCTCCTGCAAACTCTTCGCCGCTCCAGCATCGCGGCTATTCTGTCCCCAAAGGATATCAATATGGGCCCCTCTAGAGGTCGCCACCCTAAAATCTGGCATTAAGTCTTCAAACCTAGCGCAATCCAAGAACGTCGAGTGAATCACGACCTGTCGGCGCGCTTTCCTTAGCAGGCCCCGGATATGTTGACCGTGAGCTTCGCCTCCACGAATGATATCATCCTGACGAAAGTTCGTGGTCCGCTCTGGACGCACCAATTGAGCAGGCATCGGACTTACCTTAACCGAAGGCACTCCTCTTCCATCTTCAACTCGCTTAGGTGCCATGTTTGATGCCTTAACAAGCATCTCTCGGAACCCAGGCGACGTTCTGCGTGGGAGACCTTCGACCAGATTCTCGCGAACTGGAAAAAGGGCTAGCCGCTCGATTGGCGGCCAATCGCTAGTGTCGACTCGGATGAGTTGCTCGTCCTCATCAAACAAAGCATCCAACAGTGACGATACGTGGCCAATGTCGTCAGCAAGCACTTCTGGCTTCTCGATAACTACCGTTCGGCGCCCTTGTGTGCGATTGGCCCAGTCCTCATGCCTCAGGAGCGTTAGATCTCTGCGGCGGAATACACTGCCGGTGACCAGATCGACGACATAGCTCATGCGCCTAGCCATCCGTTCCTTGATTGTCGGCAGTTCCTCTTGAGATGAAACGTCTATTCCTCTTTTCGTTGCATGGAACGTAACTTCCTTGGTCCCGGCACGGAGTTCAACCCAACCGGCGCGCATCAGCCTTATGAGGACCTCGAGAATCACACGCCGCGGAAGACATCCCTCAGTGGCCAGTTGCCCGGCTGTGTATGGCTGTCTAACCAGCGACTGCAATATCAAGTGTTCAACGGCCGTCCATCGACGCCCGCGATCAAAATGGAACCGCTGAGTGTGCGAAAGAACCGGCAGCCCCACATACACTATGCTGCTCATGATCCACCTAGCAGCTGGTTGGAATCCAAGATTGCAGCTTCTTGCTTGTCGGCCAAGTCAGTAAAGACTGAGAGGAACTTGCGAAGAAATTCGCTCTCCTTGTTGTCTTCAAGGCCCAGAGGTGCTGCTACCGTTTTGAGAAACTCGTGGCTTCCAATGAAAACCAGTCGCTGGCGGGCTCGGCTTAACAGAACATTGAAGCGCCGAGGGTCGGCAACAAACCCAAGGGCGCTGCGGAGTGTGGCTCCTCTGTTATTACGAACCAGCGAAAAGATTACGACATCAGCTTCATTGCCTTGGAATGCGTCAACTGTACTGCACCATTCGTTGTTGCGTGCGACTGGCCGAAACGCTTCCAGAACCTTACGTGCCGCGCTGTCGGCCAGGATGGCATCCTTGAGGGCAGAAACTTGTCGTGCATACGGAGTCAAGACGACCAACGAAGGCTTCTTTGACGCAGCGGCGGTCACCACTAGCTGCCTTACGACATTCAGTGCGACTTCGATTTCCGCTCTGTTCGTAAAGCGCGGATACTGCTCTATCCGTCGCACCCCGTGAGCGCTTCGTTGATACGGCATGTTGAGCCACACTAATGGTAGATTCGGTAAGGAATTTGGATCCCGAGACGCGAGCCATTTTCCTTGCTCCGCCGCTTCAACCTTTCGCCGGTCGGACGTTTCCAGATCCCCGTAAAAGCATCCAGAAACGAGTTTGCAAATGGTCGGGTGCATTCGGTGCTGCACTGTAAGAGTGCTGGCAATTGGCCTACCACCGGGACGAGTTTCCCTGCGCTGAAGCTCTGTCGATAGGGCATTCTCAAAGAAAAACAACACTCGCTTAGCGTCAGTGCACAGTCCCTCTATATCTTGGGTCTCATCTTCCATGAACTCGAGCAGCTCATCATCAAGAAGATGTCGGACATTACGGTCGATCAGCGTAGGTAGTGACTTGAGAGTTCGACGTACTGCCTTGACGTCATCCAATATATCCTGGAGCTCTCGCGAACCAAAAGGCGGCAGTTGTTTGTGATCGCCTATGAGCAATCGTCTATGCGAAAGCATTAGCGGGGTGACGACCTCGCATCCTGTTGCTTTGCCGGCCTCTTCGATGATCGTCCAATCAAATTGACCGCGTTCCTCGACGAGGCGTTCTAAGTCCGCTGAGTTCGTTGTCGCAAATACAAGGTTGGACGCGCGCATGATCAAGCCTTCGAGCGCGCGACCATCAGCGGTTGCCTTCCGATCGCCGGAGCTGCTTCCGTCATTTGACAATGCGATTAGTCGCTGCCGTACGGTGGAAGAGGCAGCAAGAGCGAGAGGCGACTCGGCAACACTTGTGGCAAGCCTTGCAGTTGTTGCATACAGATCGAATACGCCAGCCTCGGTCACGTCATCTTTAGGACGACAACGCACCGTCAGGGGCTTTTCGGAATCTGAAGCCCAGCTGCCTGCTAGTTCATCAAGGAGATGATCGAGGGCATGGTTGCCTTGTGCAGTGACTAGCAAGCGAGTGGCACGGTCGTCCTCAAACTGCCTGCGCACTAGATCCTTGATCAGGAACGTCTTGCCGACCCCAGGTGGCCCTTGAAGGAGATAAATAGGCAGAACCGCAACTAATTCCTTCAATGCAATTTGTTTGGCAACATCGAGTTCCTTGTAGCCTTCGTCCTCCCTGACTTCGTCGTGGCTCGGCAGGAGGCGGCCACGAGGATCGGCCATTACCTGCAATAACTCAGAGTGCTCCTTGAGCAGCCGGATTGCTCGGGAGCGCCGACGGAACTGAATGAAGTCACCTCTGGCTCCAGATTGAATGAGGTAACCTCGCTCAAAAAGGAGTGGGTTATGTCCAGTGCGTCGGAAACGGAATACTGTATGGCTACTATCTTGGCCGTCATACGTGACCTCTAGGTCACCAGAACGAGCCTGACCAAGGTTTGCAGCCTCCGTTAGCGTCCATCCTTCACCTTCCGCAGTTCGTTCATCTTCGAGGGCTTTCTTCAGGCGCTCCGCAGGTGGGTCAAGATCCAATGCATCCGATATCTCTTCTGCATCTCGGTCGGAGCGAAACCTGATCTCGAGAAGATCTCCACTTGTGCTGGAGGGATATCGCACGTTGACTGGGAATGTATTCGCGGCGGCGAAGGCAATCTCAACGGTGTGCAACAACGCGAGAGCACGGTGCAATCGGCTTTCACGGGTCTCCGCTTTCACTGCCTCTTGGAAGCTTTCGATTAGTTTTGCCCAGCTTGGGACTCGCCCTCGCACCCTCTGGTATGTGGAGCGAGCATCCTGGTGTGGAAGGATGTTAAATGCCGTCGCCGGAAGTTCGGTTGTTTCGACGATAGGGCGTCTCCAACTACCGGTCTTCTCGGCCTGTTCGCAGAAGGCGAACTGCCACGTCGGCTCGTCGTTAGTACCTCGGTACTGCCTTAGCCGATATACGAGCTCTCGGCCGCGAGCCACGATCTGCAGATTATCTCGATCACCTGTTGCGATAAGGGCAACGTTTGGGCCAAGGTCCGCTTTGATCCATGCTAGCTGAGCATCGTGATCTTCGACTTCGATGCTGAGATCAGAAGCATCCCGAACGGCACGAGAGAGATCGCTTTCGCCGCTTAGGCGTAACGCCAAGTGATATCTGCCGTCGTCTGAAGATCGAGAAGCATCGAGGGCGCCAAGCAATCGGTCTATTTGAGTCGAGACAAGCTCACCGTCGATGCGAGGCAACTCGTTCGGCAAAGCTAGATTGCGTAGTAGACGAATCTCTGCAGCCGTCGCGCTTTCATGAACATCGTAGTCTGGGATAGATGGATTGCTGAGACGCTCTGAAGAAATATTGAGAACGCGCGCGGCCAACTGCGCGAAAGCAGTCCAATCAGCTGAGAACGAAACACTGGGTAGCGCAGGCCCAAGGCCGGGCTTTGGCGTATCTGTTGTTCCTCTGAGACGTAGAGACCACTCGAACCCGGTAAGTTGGAAATCAGGATTGGCGCCCGCCGTTGTGAGTACAGCCCAACCGTCGAGATTGCGGTGCACTAAGCCTTCGTTGTGTAAAATCTCCAAGCCGCAAGCGACATTCCTGAGATTACTCCACAACCTATGCCTGTTTCCCGGGAGGCCGAGGGCTCGTAGCCAATCGGTCGCTGCGCGGCCCCGTTCTAGAATCACCTCTAGCGGCCGCCGCTGTCCGGTATCTAGAACGATGTAGAATCCCTTAGTGTCGCTTCCGGCGTCGGATATCTTGGCTATAAACCGCTGCGCGCCTGGATAGCCACCAAGACGATGGAGCTGACGAAGCTCGTGACGCCAAATGTCAAAGAGATCTTGGTCTTCGGTCGTGCGTCGAGGCCATACTCTAATCAAAACAGGATCGCCCGCTGGGGACACTCCTTCAATAAGTCCAGGGCGCCCAGCAGCTATAGCGGGCTTAAGTAGATAACTCTCGGCAGGAGAATAGGCTTCTAAGAAACTGGCTTGGCTAGCCTTTTTCTTGTATTGCCTCGCCATGCTACCACCAAGAATCGATTGATGATTCTGACAACTATCAAACTTGAAGCTGAGTCGCCAGCTTTGCGACGCGTATCGCCCTTACCCGCCAGCGGGAGAAGGTAGAAACTCGACAACCGTAGGGCGGAAATTAGGAGAAGTCCGGTTTCGGACGTTTACATCGGCACCAGTTCTCAGGCTGGAGTCCGACCCATGGCCCGCAACAGTCCTATTTCGCCCGACTTCTGGACCTTGGAGGCCGTCATCGACTGCGTGCCGATGACCCGTATCCTGTTCGTCGGCCTCTGGAACTCACCAGACGACCACTGCGTGCAGCCGGTGCGGCCACGCACCATTCGCATGCAAGTCTTTCCCGGCGACGAGATCGATAACGACGCTGTGCGCGCGATGTTCGACGAGCTGGCGTCGCGCAAGTTGGTGCGCAGCTACGAGGTCGAAGGCTGGGAATACCTCGTGGTCTTCGACTGAACCCTGCACCATCGCATCGGCAAGAGTGTCCGCCGCCACTGCCAGGCCGATCCGGCCGTGCCGGCGCCTGGGCTGCCGTTACCACCCGCGCCCATGCCCGGGCCGGTCGGCTCCATCGAGCATGTTCCACCTGCGTCGCCGCCCAATCCGCCCAGGCTCGCGACCATCGCCCAGCCGGAGCGCTGGCGGCGGATGATCAAGAACCTGCAGCGCCAGTGGTGGCCGCGCCATCCGTTGATCCAGATGATGGACGACGCGGCGGCAGACCGCTCGACGGCGAACTGGATCGCCTAGGGCTGCGACTTCAAGCGCGCCATCGTTCACTTGGTGCGTGATCTCTGACGCCTGATGCCCTATTGCGGGCCGCCGGTTGGTTTCCAGGAGCTCGACGAGCATGTCGCGCGCAACCGCGCCCGACATGAGGCGGAGACGACCGGTAACTGCGCGGTGCCTGCCTCACAATCGTTTGACCGGGATGGTCACACGGTCTTTCCCTCTCCGTGCGATATGTCCTACGCTCAGGCGTAGAGAAGTCGACGGCTGTCCGCGTGTTGACGTGGGCAAGGCCGTTTCGCAGCAGCAAGGGAGAAGCCCGCATGCCCGCCCTCACGGTCAACGGCAAAGTCCATCAGGTTAATGTCGATCCGCGCACGCCGCTTCTGTGGGTCTTGCGCGACACGATCGGGCTCACTGGCACCAAGTACGGTTGCGGTGTCGCCCAGTGCGGCGCCTGCACGGTGCATATCGATGGCGTGGCGACGCGCTCCTGCCAGGTGCCGCTGAGCCAGGTCACCGGCAACAAGAAGATCGTCACGGTCGAGGGCCTCGCCACCAACGGCGTGCTGAACAAGGTGCAGCGCGCCTGGCTGGCGCAGGACGTGCCGCAATGCGGCTACTGCCAGAGCGGCATGATCATGGCCGCGGTGGCGCTCCTGAAGGACAAGCCCAAGCCGACCGACGCCGACATCGACGCGGCGATGACCAACATCTGCCGCTGCGGCACCTATCAGCAGGTGCGCGCCGCGATCCATGAAGCGGCCAAGGCCTGAGGGAGGTCGACATGACGACGAAATCCAATTCCCTCACCAGTTCCCTCAAGCGCCGCAGCTTGATGGCCGGCGCCGCCGCGATCAGCGGCGGCTTCACCTTGGGCTTCAACGTGCCGTTCTTCGGCGCTCATGCGCAAGCGAAGGCACCCGAGATCAACGCCTGGGTCGTGATCCAGCCCGACGACAAGGTCGTGATCCGCATCGCGCGCTCGGAGATGGGCCAGGGCACCGAGACCGGACTGGCACAGCTCGTTGCCGAGGAGCTTGAGTGCGATTGGTCCAAGGTGACCACCGAGTATCCGACGCCGACGCAGAACCTCGCGCGCCAGCGCGTGTGGCGCAACTTCTCGACCGGCGGCAGCCGCGGCGTGCGCGAGTCGCAGGAATATGTCCGCCAGGGCGGCGCCGCGGCGCGCGACATGCTAGTGCGCGCGGCGGCGGCCGAATGGAAGGTCAAGCCGGAGGAGTGCAGCGTCGACAAGGGCGTCATCACCCACAAGGCGACCAACCGCAAGCTGACCTACGGCAAGGTCGCCGCGGCGGCGGCCAAGCTCGATCCGCCGAAGGAGGTCAAGCTCAAGGACCCCAAGGACTGGAAGATCGCCGGCAAGCCGCTGAAGCGGCTCGACACGCTGGACAAGCTGACCGGCAAGCAGATCTACGGCATCGATCTGCGTCTGCCGAACATGCTGACGGCGACGATCAAGGACGCGCCGGTGTTCGGCTCGAAGGTCGTGAGCTTCGACGCCGACAAGGTCAAGAACATGCCCGGCGTGAAGGGTGTGGTGAAGGTTGGCGACACGGCGGTCGCGGTGATCGCCGAGACCTATTGGACCGCGCGCAACGCGCTCGCCGCGCTGCCGGTGGTCTGGGAGGAGACGCCGAACGCGAAGGTCTCGAGCGCGACCATCTCGGCGATGCTCAAGGAGGGCCTCGACGCGGCCGAAGCCTTTGTCGGCAACAAGGCGGGTGATGCCAAGGCGGCGATCGCCGGCGCGGCCAAGAAGGTCGAGGCGGTCTACTACTATCCCTACCAGCACCACGTCACCATGGAGCCGATGAACGCTACGGCGCTCTTCACACCAGACAAGTGCGAGGTGTGGTGCCCGACGCAGAACGGCGAGGCGGCGCTGGCCGCGGCGGCGGATGCCTCGGGTCTGCCGGCGGCGAAGTGCGAGATCTACAAGATGCTGCTGGGCGGCGGCTTCGGCCGGCGTGGTCGCACCGACTATGTGCGCCAGGCCGTGCTGATCGCCAAGCAGATGCCCGGCGTGCCGGTCAAGCTGATCTGGTCGCGCGAAGAGGACATGACGCACTGCCAGTATCATCCGGTGACCATGTGCAAGCTGGTCGGCGGCCTGGACGACAAGGGCAGCCTCGTCGGCCTGCATGTGCGCATCTCCGGCCAGTCGATCCTGAGCTCGGTGCTGCCGCAGAACCTGGTCAACGGCATGGATCCGGTGCAGTTCCAGGGCTTCGCCGCGACCGGCGTCGAGGCGGCGTACGGATACAACGTGCCGAACCTGCTGGTCGACCACGCTATGCGCAATCCGCACGTGCCGCCGGGCTTCTGGCGCGGCGTGAACACGAACCAGAACGCGGTCTACATGGAATGCTTCATGGATGAGCTGGCGGCCGCGGCCGGCCAGGATCCGCTGGAGTTCCGCCGCAAGATGCTGAAGCCGAGATGGCTCGCGGTGCTCAACGCCGCGGCGGCCAAGGCGAACTACGGCAAGCCGCTACCCAAAGGCCATTTCCACGGCATCGCGCAGATCATGGGCTACGGCAGCTATGTCGCCGGCGTCGCGGAAGTGTCGGTGAGCGATGCCGGCGTGCTGAAGATCCACAAGATCACGGCGGCGACCGATTGCGGCTATGTCGTCAACCCGGCGCAGGTCGAGCGCCAGGTCGCCGGCTCCTTCGTCTACGGCCTGTCGGCGTTGCTCTATGGCGAGATCACCATCAAGGATGGCGCCGTCGAGCAGACCAACTTCGACAGCTACAACATGATGCGCATCGACGAGATGCCGAAGGTCGAGACGGTGCTGGTGCCGTCGGGCGGGTTCTGGGGCGGTGTCGGCGAGCCGACTATCGCCGTGGCCGCGCCGGCGGTGCTCAACGCCATCGCCAAGGCCACCGGCAAGCGCATCCGCTCTCTGCCGCTGATGCATCACGACCTGAAGAAGGCGTAGGTGCGCGGCGGCCGCTGGATAGGCCTGCTGTTGATAGGACTGTCGGGCGGCGCGGCTGAGGCCGCCTCGCCCGACGGACCTTTCGGCGCGATGTCCTGCTCCGGCTGCCACGCGATCGAAAAAAACGTCGACACCGCGATACCGCGACTGAACGGCCGGCCAGCGGCCGAAATCGCCGCGGCGATGCGCGACTTCCAAAAAGGCGAGCGCGCACCGACGGTGATGGGCCGCATCGCCAAGGGCTACACCGACCCCGAGATCGAGGCGCTGGCGACCTGGTTCGCCGCGCAAAAGGACGCGCCGTGATGAAACCCACCACTCCCTTCCCCCGGAGGGGGAAGGTGCCCGAAGGGCGGATGGGGGATGTCGAAGACGGACGCAGGAGTCCGTCTTCGACATCCCCCATCCGTCGCGCTGGCGCGCGCCACCTTCCCCCTCCGGGGGAAGGTAGAAGAGCCTTTCTGACACTTGGCGCGGCGATGATGGGTGCGCTCGCGGCGCCGCGCATTGCTTCAGCGCAGGCGGCCGCTCGAGTCGTCGTCATCGGTGGCGGCTTCGCTGGTGCCACTTGCGCGCGGACTCTGAAGGCGCTGGAGCCGAAGCTGGCGGTGAGCCTGATCGAGCCCGACCGCGTGTTCACGGCGTGCCCGTTCAGCAATGCCGTGATCGGCGGCCTGCGCGAGATCGTGCAGCAGCAATTCACGCATGACGGCGTCGCGCGCGCCGGCGTGACCGTCACGCCGGGGCTCGCCATCGGTGTCGACGGCAAGGAAGTCGTGCTCGAGGGTGGCACGCGCCTGCCGTTCGACCGGCTGGTGCTGGCACCGGGTATCGACCTCAACTGGTCGGGCCTGCCGGGCTACACCGAAGCTGCGGCCGAGACGATGCCGCACGCCTGGAAGGCCGGCGCGCAGACCGTGCTGCTGCGCCGCCAGCTCGAGGCGATGGACGATGGCGGGTTGGTCGTGATGTCAGCCCCGGCCAATCCCTTCCGCTGCCCGCCCGGCCCCTACGAGCGCGCCAGCCTGATCGCGCATTATCTGAAGACCAAGAAGCCGAAGTCGAAGCTGCTGCTGCTCGACTCCAAGGACGCGTTCTCCAAGCAGCGCCTGTTCCAGGATGCCTGGGCGAAGCTGTATCCCGGCCTGCTCGAATGGGTGTCGCTGTCGAAAGGCGGCAAGGTCACCGCGGTCGATCCCGTCGCGATGACGTTGTCGACCGACTTCGCGCAGCACAAGGCGGCGGTAGCCAATGTGATCCCGCCGCAGCGCGCCGGGCGCATCGCCGAGGCGGCGGGCGTCGCCGACCGCAGCGGCTGGTGCCCGGTCGAGCCGGTGTCGTTCGAGTCCAGGCTGCGGCCGGGCATTCATGTCATCGGCGACGCAGCGATCATGGGCGCGATGCCCAAGTCGGCCTTCTCGGCCAACGCCCAGGCCAAGGTCTGCGCCGCCGCCATCGTCGCGCGGCTGGCCGGCCGCGAGCCAGTCGAGCCCCGGCTGATCAACACCTGCTACAGCCTGGTGGCGCCGGACTACGGCATCACCATCGCCGGCGTCTACAAGCCGACCAACGGCCAGCTCGCCGACATCCCGGGCGCCGGTGGCGTCAGCCCGCTCGACGCGCCCCAGGAGTTCCGCGCGCGCGAGGCGCTCTACGCTGAAGGCTGGTTCCGCACCATCGCCGCCGAGACCTTCGGGTGAGCGGCGGGTCGGTCACAGATGGCGGTCTCCGCTCTCTCCCCGTGCGCGCAGGGGTATCGCTAGCGGCGATCAAAAGGCTGGGGGCGCGCCACTCCAGTGGCGCGGCGGCCGATCGACAAGACGCGCCACTGG
>LNFM01004571.1_pt1 | contig 42567 bp, 44 predicted proteins | sample 596031 | NCBI WGS metagenome assembly LNFM01 (sample SAMN04254537, study PRJNA301005) | activated carbon metagenome | isolation source: dual media filters at the Ann Arbor, Michigan drinking water treatment plant | place: USA: Ann Arbor
GCTTGAATCCTTTGGTGTGAGAGCCTGGATTCTACCGGTGGCTGGCCCTCTGCCTATCGTTTCAAGCGTTGCACTTATTCTATGAATTCAGGAGTCGATACAAAATATAGGCGTCAATAAACCAACAATAAGAGTGAAAATATGAGCGACTGGTTGACCCGGTTTTCAATAAAAATACGTCTTATAAGCCTGCTTGCACTGCTCAGTTTGTTGGCCGTGCTGTTAACCGTGGCTGGACTAAGCGGTATGCGCAGCAGCAATAGCGATCTTGATCGTATGTTTAACGGGGTCTTGCTGCCACTCGACAAACTCGGCGATCTTGCCAACCACATGCACCACTCACGCACACAGTTGCTGCTCGCCTTGCAGCATCAGCCTGGCAGTGCATTTGAAAAAGCCCACGATCACCCTGCCAGCATGCATTTTGACGCCGTAGACAGAAGTGTTAGCGCAATGCATGAGCGCTTGGCTGATTACCAGCGTATGCCCTTGAGCGCTGAGCAACAGCGCTTGGTCAATGAGCTGAAAAGTAAGCTTTCCGATTATCTCGATAACGGCGTTCTCCCCGTGCTCGCGGCGATGCGCCGGGGTGAATACGCTGAAGGTAACGCGATTCTACTGACGCGTTTGCAACCTGCTTTTATGACCACTTACAGCAGCTTGCGTAATCTTATTGAACAGCAACAAACGGCGGCTAACAGCACCTACCAGCAGGCCGTGCAGGACTTTGATCGATTGCTTGTGATGATCGGCGTAGCGCTGGCAGTTGCCTTGCTAGTGGCCGTATTTCTAGCTCTGGCCACCATCTCAGGCATCACCAAGGGGGTTCGCGCACTCCAGGCTGGTGGTGAGCAATTGGCAGATGGCAACTTGGGTTACCGGGTCACGTACGCCGGGCAAGATGAGTTAGGTGATATTGCCAGCGCGTTCAATACGATGGCATCGCGTTTTCAGCACACCATTCAAGAATTGGCGGGTGCGGTTGAGCAACTGGCTGCTGCCGCCGAGCAGACTGCCCAGGTAAGTGCTCAAACCAGTGATGGGATTCGCCGCCAACAGTTGGAGACTGACCAGGTTGCCACGGCCATGCACGAAATGTCGGCCACGGTTCAGGACGTTGCAGGTAATGCTGCCAGTGCAGCACGCGCTGCGCAGGAAGCTGACCTGCAGTCGGAGAGTGGCGCGCGTGTTGTGCATGACGCCATTACAGCCATCGAGAGCCTGGCCTCTGAGGTGGAGCATGCGGCCACAGTTATTCACGAGCTGGAAGAGAACAGTGTCAGCATCAGCTCAGTAGTTGATGTCATCCGCAGTATTGCTGAGCAGACCAATTTGTTGGCACTCAATGCGGCTATTGAAGCTGCTCGTGCAGGCGAGCAAGGGCGGGGTTTTGCTGTGGTGGCCGATGAGGTACGCACGCTTGCATCACGCACGCAGCAATCGACTCGCGAAATTCAAAGCATGATTGAAAAGTTGCAAAGCGGCGCAAACCGAGCGGTAACGGTGATGCAGAGCAGCTGTACCAAAGCGCAAAGTGGTAAACAGCAGGTGGCCAGTGCCGGCCAAATGCTGGGGCAGATCAGCACTGCAGTCGCGACGATTAACGACATGAATGCCATGATTGCATCGGCTGCTGAAGAGCAAAGTTCTGTTGCTGAAGAGATCAACCGTAATGTCACCAGCGTCAGTCAGATAGCTGAAGAAACCAGTGAGGCTTCGCGGCAAAACGTGGCAACCAGCACTCAGCTAGCGAGTCTTGCTAGCCATCTTCAGCGTTTGGTTCATGCATTTCGCTTATAACGGCAAATGACTAAGACGCCGCCCTGCGTCTTAGTCATTTGATTCCCCTCGCCACGCCGCCACCACCCGCTCACGCAACCGCTGGCGATCTTGCAGGCTGTTGATGGCCTGCTCGGCCAGGTTGATCCAATACGGGTTGACTTCAGCCTGTTCGATGGAGAGGCGGTTGGCCAGTTCAGCCCAAGCGGCGGGCAACCGTTGGCCACTAAAACCGCCGGGTTTGTCGCGGGCTAGGTAGCGCACGCGGGTTATTCCGGCGAGCAGGATGCGTGCGAAGCACATCAGGCAAGGCTGCAAGCTGACGTACAGGGTGAGGGCGCTGCGATCCTGCTGCGGGTACTCGGTTTCCAGCTGGTCGAGTAGGAGCATTTCGGCGTGAGCGCCGCTGTGGTAGTGGCTGGCAAATACTTGATTGCGGGCACTGCACAACAACTCCTGCGCATCATTGACCAATACCGCGCCCACGCCATAACAGCCTTGCTCCACAGCCAACAGCGCTTGCTCACAGCAAAGCCTGGCCCATGTATCAGCTGGTTTGTGGCTAGGCGGTGCGTGCTGAAGCAGGTGTGCATGGACGCTTTTCATCAGGTATCCGTAAGCTAAATGCTAAAAGCAGTTTAACCATCAGCGCGCTGTTTATAGGCGGGGCATTAGCCGCGAAGATTATTTGCGTTTACAAACCCTCTATTAGGTCAGCCCATCAATTGCCTGTTAGCGCTAGAGTGTGCGAGTCAGGATCAGCTGCAAGGAATGCCATGTCCAAGATAAACCGTAGCGATGCTCAGCAACGTGCCGATGATATTGGTGTGTTCAACCGCGAATTGGCGCGTCTTGAAGCCGAGCAGGTGCTGACACTCAGTGACAGCCAGCGCGGCCACCTGCACGACTACCAGCAGCAATTGCTCAACCGTTACCTGGCCGCTTTCGATATTGATCACAGCGTGCACACCCGCCAGTTATCGCTGGGTATGCGGATTGCCTCTTTCCTTGGCGCGCTGGCGTTGTCGGCCAGTGTGTTCTTTTTGTTTTATCAGTTCTGGGGCTTGTTCAGAACCCTGAGTCAGGTGGCCATTCTGTTGACGGCCAGCTTTGCATCTTTTGCCTTGGTGCTGGTTGTGCAGCGTCGGGATAGTTCTGGCTATTTCGGCAAGCTCGCTGCCTTGGTGGCCTTCACCTGTTTTGTGTTGAACATCGTCATGCTTGGGCAGATTTTCAATATCACTCCGTCAATTAACGCTCTGCTGCCTTGGGCGCTTTACGCGCTGTTGTTGGCTTATGCCTGCAGTGCGCGGCTGTTGCTGGCGATTGGCCTGAGTTGTTTGTTGGCCTTTGTGGCGGCGCGAGTCGGCAGTTGGGATGGGGTTTATTGGCTGGGGTTTGCGCAGCGACCGGAAAACTTCATCCCGGCGGCCTTGCTGATCTTCGCGCTGCCGCTGTGGTGTGATCAGCGCCGTTTTGATGGCTTTGCCGTGATCTACCGCGTGTTTGGTTTACTTGGCGTGTTTGTGCCGATGCTGGTGTTGGCGTATTGGGGCGAGAGCAGTTATTTCGACGCGGCAGTGGGCGTTGTTGAGCGGTTTTATCAGGCTGCCGGGTTTGTTGTGGCGGGGCTGGTGATTGCGCTGGGCGTGCGCCGCAACTGGGCCGACGTGGTGAACACCGGGCTGACATTTTTCGTGATTTTCCTCTACACCAAGCTTTTTGATTGGTGGTGGGACAGCATGCCCAAATACCTGTTCTTCCTGGTGCTGGGTTTGAGCGCGGTGCTTATTTTGCTGCTGTTGCGGCGCTTGCGCAGTCGCCATGGGCTGTTGGGAGGTGGGCAATGAATCGTCTATCTCTGCGTTACCTGATCGGCGGTTTCGCGCTGCTGGCGCTGGTTAACCTCTTCGTGCTGCTGGGGGTGGCCTGGAATCGTCTGGAGCCGATGGACAGTCGTTTGTTATTGACTGAGCGCGAGCTGAGCAGCGCCTACACCTATTGGCGCAATGACAACAGTAGCCAATCGCTGCACCTGCATTACCGCTGGCCTAGCCGGGATGGTGACGATTACGGCTACGCCCCGATCAGCGCCGAGAAAATGGTCGAGTTGGGCTTTAGCCTGCCCACTGACTTGAATGATGAAAGCGTGCGTCGCTATCGCCGCCAACTAGAGCGCAATGCGTTGCTGGTGCTGGAATTTAACGGCCCGGCTTATCAGCATGAAGTGGCTCGGGCTCACACTGCACAGTCTGAGGCCGCGCGCCTTTATCGCGCCGTGCCGGACAGCGAGGCGCTGCGCGCGGCTGCTGAGAATGCCAGCAAGGCCCTGGAGTTCGAGCAAAATCGCGCCAGTCGCTTGCTGGTGGTCGATGCTGGGTTAGATCAACAGGCCCTGCGCAGCCGTTATCCGGATCGCCAGCGCTACGCCATCGTGCAGGCCATTGTTGATGCGCAGGCCAATAGCGCGGCTGTCGAGTGGACGGGTGAGGGTGATGACCCGCGCCCTGCATCCCAGCGTTGGGTGTGGCAGCTCGGCGGCTCAGCACAAACGCCTGGCATTGAGCGCCTTAACCTGCCGAACAAATGGCACGCGAGCTTGCAGCAGAGCGAAAACAAGAGCGAGGAGCAGGGCGCGATGTTTAATGCCGAATTGGCTTTCGGTCGACGTCTGGAGCCTTGGTTTATCGCGTTCTCGCCACGCGATTAGCCGCTGGTGGGGCTACGACCAAGGTGCAATGGCTTACTTGCCGGCGCTGCCTGAAACTTAGCTCATTCAATCCTGCGTGGTTTGGATGCAAGTGTTACTCCATTCCCCCCTTTGGGAATGTTTTATATGGCGACCTTATTGGGTCGCCTTTTTTATGGGTGATTTACGCCGGCGCATTTTTAAGTCTGTATCTCGCAGATGCAGCTGGTGGGATTCGTAGGACGTGTGAGCGTCGACAACAGCGCTTGTAGCTGACCTGCACGCGTGGCCCAGCGCCCCCCCCGCCAGCCAGATGCCTTCGTTACGACCATGCTGGGTTTGGATTCTCCGGCCAGCTGGTGTTGAGGCCTGGCAATCCCCGCGCGCGGCTAACCCAGCCGCAAAAGCACCCCGCTGATCTTTGTGTTACCCAACAGGCTTTGCTACACCTGTGGGCCGTGCTGTGATTTGCGCCTGCGTGAATGCCTCAGACCATTGTCTTAGAGCGTTAAGACCATGGTCGAATGGTTCGAAGGTGGGGTGTGGACTACAAAATGGCACATAGAACAACAACTACCCACCGAGGTGTTTCTGATGAGTGCTGCGTCCTTGTATCCCGTGCGCCCTGAGGTGGCTGCTCAGTCGCTGACTGATGAGGCGACCTATAAAGCCATGTACCAGCAATCGGTGATCAACCCCGATGGTTTCTGGCGCGAGCAGGCTAAACGCATCGACTGGATCAAGCCGTTCACCAAGGTCAAACAAACCTCGTTTGACGATCATCACGTCGATATCAAGTGGTTCGCTGACGGCACCCTCAACGTTTCCTATAACTGCCTGGATCGCCATCTGGAAGAGCGTGGCGATCAGGTGGCAATCATCTGGGAAGGTGACGACCCGTCTGAGCACGAGGAAATCACCTACCGCCAGTTGCACGAGCAGGTGTGCAAGTTCGCCAACGCCCTGCGCGGCCAGGACGTGCACCGTGGCGATGTCGTGACCATTTATATGCCGATGATTCCGCAGGCGGTGGTGGCGATGCTGGCCTGTACCCGCATCGGCGCGATTCACTCGGTGGTGTTCGGTGGCTTCTTCCCGGAGGCATTGGCTGGCCGCATCATCGACTGTCATTCCAAGGTGGTGATCACCGCCGACGAAGGCCTGCGTGGCGGTAAGAAAACCCCGCTCAAAGCCAACGTTGATGACGCGCTGACCAACCCGGAAACCAACAGCGTGCAGAAGGTTATCGTCTGCAAGCGCACTGCCAGCCCGATCAAGTGGAACCAGCACCGCGATATCTGGTACGAAGACCTGATGGCCGTTGCCTCAAGCCACTGCGCACCGAAAGAAATGGGCGCTGAAGAAGCCCTGTTTATTCTCTACACCTCGGGTTCCACTGGTAAGCCGAAAGGCGTGCAGCACACCACCGGCGGCTACTTGGTGTATGCAGCGCTGACCCATGAGCGGGTGTTCGACTACAAACCGGGCGACATCTACTGGTGCACCGCTGACGTGGGTTGGGTTACCGGCCACAGCTACATCGTCTACGGCCCGCTGGCCAATGGCGCAACCACGCTGCTGTTTGAAGGTATCCCGAACTACCCAGACATCACCCGCGTGTCGAAAATCATCGACAAGCACAAGGTCAACATCCTCTACACCGCACCCACGGCGATCCGCGCCATGATGGCGCAAGGTGACGCTGCAGTAGCCGGTGCTGACGGTTCAAGCCTGCGCCTGCTCGGCTCGGTGGGTGAGCCGATCAATCCGGAAGCCTGGAACTGGTATTACAAAACCGTCGGTAAAGAGCGTTGCCCGATTGTCGATACCTGGTGGCAAACCGAAACCGGCGGCATTTTGATCAGTCCGCTACCGGGTGCTACTGCGCTCAAGCCGGGCTCGGCAACTCGTCCGTTCTTCGGCGTGCAGCCAGCATTGGTGGATAACCTGGGTAACCTGATTGATGGGGCTGCGGAAGGCAACCTGGTCATCATCGATTCCTGGCCGGGCCAAGCGCGTACCTTGTATGGCGACCACGACCGTTATGTCGACACCTACTTCAAGACCTTCAAAGGCATGTACTTCACCGGTGACGGTGCGCGCCGTGATGAAGACGGCTACTACTGGATTACCGGCCGCGTTGACGACGTACTGAACGTGTCCGGTCACCGCATGGGCACTGCGGAAATCGAAAGTGCCATGGTTGCTCACCCGAAAGTGGCTGAAGCGGCTGTGGTTGGTGTGCCGCACGACATCAAAGGGCAGGGTATTTACGTTTACGTGACCCTGAACGGAGGAGAAGAACCTTCCGAACAATTGCGCTTAGAGTTGAAAAACTGGGTGCGCAAAGAAATCGGACCGATTGCCTCGCCGGACGTGATTCAGTGGGCCCCAGGCCTGCCGAAAACCCGCTCGGGCAAGATCATGCGCCGTATCCTGCGCAAGATCGCCACCGCCGAATACGATTCACTCGGCGACATCTCCACGCTGGCCGATCCTGGCGTGGTGCAGCACCTTATCGATACTCATCGCGAGATGCAGGCCGCTTAACCTCAGGTTAAATCGTTTGCAGGCAACGCCCTGTTTCGGCCACAAGCCGGGCAGGGCGTTGTGCGTTTTGCAGCATTGCCGATTTTCATCTGTGTTTTAACGCGTCACCTCGGCGTAACGCTGTGCTCATGGATGGGGTCTACGGAAACGTTTTGCGCCAAAATGGCGCAGTGTTTAGCCGTGCTGTAAAAATTAAAAAGCAGTGCAAGCCCCGTAAAAAGCGCTTCTTTAGAAAATGGGCGCGTTAATTGCTTTTATATAAGGTTTACCCATCTTTCTGTGTCTGCATAAAAGCCAGATGCTGTCAATATCAACGCTCTGCCTGCCCGACCCTTTTGTAATTACTTGTCGCATTGAAGAAATATCGACTTTCGAGCTGTCGCTAGAATGCCGTCACCCGGCTGGGGCCGTTCGGTCGTTGCGCAGTGCGCAGCTTGACGGTGACTCACTACAATTCATGCAAGGCTGGATGCATACCCCACAATCTCTGCCCACCGATGCCATTCCCATTCGAAGGAGTCACACAATGAAGAAGATTGCACTTCTCGGCGCACTGGCGCTGTCCATGCTGTCGCCACTGGCCATGGCTGAAGAAGCCAAGCCGCTGCGCATCGGTATCGAAGCGGCGTACCCGCCGTTCGCTTTTAAAACCCCTGAAGGTGCCATCAGCGGTTTTGACTACGACATCGGCGTCGCCCTGTGCGAAGAGATGAAAGTGGAATGCAAATGGATCGAGCAAGAATTCGACGGCCTGATCCCAGCACTAAAAGTGCGTAAGTTTGACGCCGTGCTGTCGTCCATGAGCATCACCGAAGATCGCCTGAAATCGGTTGATTTCAGCAAAAAGTACTACCACACACCTGGCAAGTTGGCGATGAAGGCCGGCACCGTGATCAACGATCCGCTGGTCGACCTCAAGGGGAAGAAGGTTGGTGTTCAGCGCTCGTCCATCTATGACCGCTATGCCTCGGACGTGTTTGCCCCGGCGGGTATCGAAGTGGTGCGCTACGGCTCGCAAAACGAAGTGTTCCTCGACCTGGCCGCCGGTCGTGTTGACGCCACCCTGGCGGACGTTATCAACATCGATGACGGCTTTATCAAAACCGACGCTGGTAAAGGCTTCGCCTTGGTAGGACCGGACTTCAACGACACCAAATACTTCGGGGAAGGTGCCGGTATTGCTGTGCGCAAAGGTGATAAGGCCCTGGCTGACAAAATCAGTGCTGCCATCGTGGCCATCCGCGCCAACGGCAAATACAAAGAAGTGCAAGACAAGTACTTCGACTTCAACGTTTACGGCGACTGATTTCACCGCGTTGCCTTCACTGAGCGTGGCGCGGGCGGGCTGTAGCCTCTAGCGAGCACCACGTTCAGTGCCCACCATCCTTGGTGATCATTCTTCTGGCCGTCGCGGAGCGAGTTCAACATCGCTCCCGGTCATTTTCCGTAGGACTGCCAGGCGCCGCCAGGCGTTTGCACGAGGTAAGCAGAGCATGCTCAACGGCTACGGCTCGACCATTCTTGAGGGTGCCTGGCTCACCCTGACTCTCGCGCTGACATCCATGGCCGTGGCCATTGTGTTGGGCTTGCTGGGGGCAGCGTTTCGCTTGTCGCCTATCAAGTGGCTGTCCTTGTTGGGTGAAACCTACGCCACGGTCATTCGCGGCATTCCCGATCTGGTGCTGATCCTGCTGATATTTTATGGCGGTCAGGACATGGTTAACCGCCTTGCGCCGCTGCTCGGCTACGACGACTACATCGACATCAATCCGTTTATTGCCGGTGTGTTCACCATGGGCTTTATCTTTGGTGCGTACCTATCGGAAACCTTTCGCGGTGCCTTTATGGCCATCCCCAAGGGTCAGGCTGAAGCTGGCGCTGCTTATGGCATGAGCGGTATGCAGGTGTTCTTTCGCGTATTGGTGCCGCAGATGATTCGCCTGGCGATTCCGGGTTTTACCAACAACTGGCTGGTGTTGACCAAGGCCACTGCGCTGATTTCTGTGGTGGGTCTGCAGGACATGATGTTCAAGGCGAAAAGCGCCGCCGATGCCACCCGCGAGCCGTTCACCTTTTACCTGGCCGTGGCGGCCTTGTACTTGGTGTTGACCAGCGTGTCGCTGCTGGCTTTGCGTTACCTGGAAAAACGTTACTCGGTCGGCATTAAAGCCGCTGATCTGTAAGCGGGGAGCGCAGCGATGATTTTTGACTACACCGTTATTTGGGAAAACCTGCCGCTGTATTTCAGTGGTGTGGGCGTTACCCTGAAAATTCTGCTGATATCCCTCGCATTTGGCCTGGCCTTGGCCGTCCCCTTGGGTTTGATGCGCGTGTCCAAGTCACCGTTGGTTAACTTCCCGGCCTGGCTTTACACCTATGTGATTCGCGGCACACCGATGTTGGTGCAGTTGTTTCTTATCTACTACGGCCTGGCGCAGTTCGAGGCGGTGCGTGAGAGCGTGCTCTGGCCTTACCTCTCCAGCGCGACCTTCTGTGCGTGCCTGGCCTTTGCTATCAACACCAGCGCCTACAGCGCCGAAATTCTCGCCGGCAGCCTTAAGGCAACACCGCATGGCGAGATCGAAGCGGCCAAGGCCATGGGCATGTCGCGCTTTAAACTCTACCGCCGCATCCTGCTGCCATCGGCGCTGCGCCGCGCACTGCCGCAGTACAGCAACGAAGTGATCATGATGCTGCACACCACGTCGCTGGCTTCCATCGTTACGCTGATTGACATCACCGGTGCCGCGCGTACGGTCAGTTCGCAGTACTACATGCCGTTCGAGGCGTTTATCACCGCGGGCCTGTTCTACCTGATGCTGACTTTTATTCTGGTGCGCTTGTTCAAACTGGCTGAGCGCCGCTGGCTGGCCTACATGGCCCCGCGCAAGGCTTGAGGAAGCAGCATGCAGCGTATTGATCATCCATTGCCCTGGGGTTGTCCCGGCACCGAGCGCCGCTTGAGCGTATTTCGTTTCGGTGTCGGGCCGCGCAAAGCCTATATTCAGGCGTCGCTGCATGCTGACGAGTTACCGGGCATGCGGGTGGCGGTGGAGCTCAAGCGCCGCTTGCGTGAGTTGCACGATCAGGGGCGCTTGACCGGCGTGATTGAGCTGGTGCCGGTGGCCAACCCGATTGGCTTGGGGCAGATGTTTCAGGCCACGCACCAAGGGCGTTTTGAGCTTGGCAGCGGGAAGAATTTCAACCGCGACTTTCCTGATCTGGCTGCGCTTATTGCGCCTGCGTTGCAGGGGCAATTGGCGGCGGATGGGGCGGTCAACGTCGAGCTGATTCGCCGCGCTATGCACGCCGCATTGGAGGCCTTGCCGCCTGCTGGCTCCGAGCTGCAAGGCTTACAGCGCCTTCTGCTCAAGCACGCCTGCGATGCTGATGTGGTGCTTGATCTGCACTGCGATTTTGATGCTGCCGTGCACCTGTATTTGCTGCCTCAGCAATGGCCGCAACTGCGTTCGCTGGCAGCGCGCTTGGCTGCCGGTGCCGCGCTCACGGTGGAAGATTCCGGCGGTAACTCCTTTGATGAATGCTGTGTGCTGCCTTGGCTCAAACTGGCACAAGAGTTCCCCAGCGCCCAAGTGCCTTTGGCTTGCCTGGCCGTGACGGTTGAGTTGGGTGGCATGGCTGATACGGGCCAGCAGCAAGCTCAAGCCAGCGCCGAGAGCATTCTTGCCTTTCTGGCAGAGCAAGGCTTAATCGCCGGTGATTGGCCGCCTGTGCCTGCGCCGACCTGCGAGGCAACGCCTTTTGCGGGCGCAGAGTACGTCTATGCGCCGCATGCCGGGGTGGTGAGTTTTCTGCAGTCGATTGGCGCGCAGGTCAGCGTCGGTGACCCTTTATTTGAAGTGATCGATCCGTTGGACGATCGCCACACGACCGTCTGTGCTGCCACAGACGGTGTGCTTTATGCGCGCGAGCGGTTGCGCTTTGCCCAGCCCGGTTTGTGGCTGGCCAAGGTGGCCGGTCGTACCCCTATTCGCCAGGGTCGCTTGCTCAGCGACTGATTCAAGAGAGTGGAAACCATGTACAAACTTGAAGTTCAGGATCTGCACAAGCGCTACGGCAGCCATGAAGTGCTTAAAGGCGTATCGCTGGCGGCCAAGGCAGGCGATGTGATCAGCATCATCGGCTCCAGTGGGTCGGGTAAAAGTACCTTTTTGCGTTGCATCAACCTGCTGGAACAACCGCACAGCGGTAAGATTCTGCTCAACAACGAAGAGCTGAAACTGGTGGCCAACAAAGACGGTGGCCTGAAAGCCGCTGATGCCAAGCAGTTACAGCGTATGCGTTCGCGCCTGTCCATGGTGTTTCAGCACTTTAACCTGTGGTCGCACATGAGTGCCTTGGAAAACGTCATGGAAGCCCCGGTGCACGTGCTGGGCATGAGCAAGAAGGAAGCACTGGAAAAGGCTGAGCACTACCTGAACAAGGTGGGCGTGGCGCACCGCAAAGATGCTTACCCGGCACACATGTCCGGTGGTGAGCAGCAGCGTGTAGCAATTGCCCGTGCTCTGGCCATGGAGCCGGAAGTGATGTTATTCGACGAGCCCACCTCGGCGCTGGACCCTGAGCTGGTCGGCGAGGTGCTAAAAGTCATGCAGGATCTGGCGCAGGAAGGCCGCACCATGGTGGTGGTGACTCACGAAATGGGCTTTGCCCGTGAGGTGTCCAACCAGTTGGTGTTCCTTCACAAGGGTGTAGTTGAAGAGCGCGGTTGCCCGAAAGAAGTGCTGATCAATCCGCAGTCCGAGCGTTTGCAACAGTTTCTCTCTGGCAGTCTCAAATAACCCACGGCAACATCTGCAAGCATCCGTGCTATGCCCATAATCGCCAACAGAGCCTAAACTGCCCCCATGAATGCCCACCGAATTGGCTTCCTGCTTTGGCCCAACACCAAGCCCCTGACGCTGGCCTTGGCCGAAGAAGCGCTGCGCGTCGCCCAGCGTGTGCACCCCGAGGTGGTTTACGAGTTGCTGTTTCTTCAAGCCGAGCCTGCGCTTGAAGGAGATTGGCGGCTGCCTGGGGAGTCTTGGGTCGGTAAGTTGGAAGGTTGTCAGAAGCTGTTTTTAATGGCCGATGAACCACCTGGACCGATGCCGGCTGCGCTGTCTGGCGCGCTCAAGCAACTAGTTCGCAGTGGTTGTGTGATCGGTGCGATTGCTGCCGGGGTGTACCCGCTGGCGCAACTGGGGCTGCTGGACGGTTACCGCGCTTCGGTGCATTGGCGCTGGCAGGATGACTTTAGCGAGCGCTTCCCCAAGGTTATCGCTACCAGCCATCTGTTTGACTGGGACCGTGATCGCCTGAGCGCCTGTGGCGGGCTCGCGGTGCTCGATTTGCTGCTGGCGTTGCTGGCGCGCGACCATGGCGCAGAATTAGCCGGTGCGGTTTCGGAAGAGTTGGTGGTCGAGCGCATCCGCGAAGGCGGCGAGCGTCAGCGTATTCCGTTGCAGAATCGCTTGGGTTCCAGTCACCCCAAGCTGACGCAGGCCGTGCTGCTGATGGAAGCCAATATTGAAGAGCCGCTCACTACCGACGAAATCGCCCAGCATGTGTGCGTGTCACGACGTCAGCTGGAACGGATTTTCAAGCAGTACCTCAACCGCGTACCCAGCCAGTACTACCTTGAATTACGTCTGAACAAAGCCCGTCAACTGCTGATGCAAACCAGCAAATCGATCATCCAGATTGGTTTGTCATGCGGTTTTTCTTCAGGGCCGCATTTCTCCAGCGCCTATCGCAACTTCTTCGGTGCGACCCCGCGCGAAGACCGCAACCAGCGGCGCAGCAACAGTCCGTTTGAGTTGACGTCCAGCCCGATTGAGCGGGGTTGAAGGCGTTTCAGTCGCTCATTGAGCGGTGAACGTAACCTGCTCGGAGGATTGAACAGGGTCTTCTGCAATCTCGCAGCCTTTGATGACCATGCGAATAATGGTCTGCGCGGCCGCTTCATAATCGGCCTCATCCAAGCTGGCTTTGCCGGTGACGGTGGATATTTGCCAGTCAAAATCCGCGTATGTCTGCGTGGCGGCCCAGATGCTGAACATCAGGTGGTGCGGATCGACCTTGGCCATCAGGCCTTGGTCTATCCAGCCTTGTAGGCAGGCAATGTTGTGCTTGGCCTGTGTATTAAGTTGGCTGGTTTGCTCTGCCGACAGTTGGGGGGCGCCATGCATGATTTCACTGGCAAACACTTTGGAGGCTGAGGGCAATTCGCGCGAGATGCGAATCTTTGAGCGTATGTAAGCACGCAGCACATCTGCCGGCTTACCTGGCTTATTGAACGGTGCTGAAGCCTGCAGCAGCGGTTCAATGATGCTTTTCAGCACTTTGCGGTAGAGGTTTTCTTTTGACTTGAAGTAGTAGTAAACGTTGGGCTTGGGTACGCCAGCTTTGGCCGCGATGTCGCTGGTCTTGCAGGCGGCAAAACCTTTGTCGGCGAACTCCTCGCTGGCGGCACGCAAAATAAGCGCCCGATTGCGCTCGCGAATACGGCTCATAGGCCTCAAGACTTCTGTATATCGCCCAGGGTGGGCAGCGGCCGGCATGGTAGCACCGGCTTTACGCAAGCCTCAAGGCAGGTAGGCCGGGTGCTTTGCGTGCTTTCTGGCTATGCGTTTACGAGCCTTGTTGAGTGCGCACGAGTTGCTGTCGTCTTACTCCAGCAGCGCGCCCTGGCAGTCTGTGTGCTGATGCTGTAGGGCAGCTTGCAGTTCAAATCGAATAGCGCACAGGTCGGACTCATCAGCCGAGCCCGTGCCGTCTAACAGCTAAAAAGAAGCCCGCACAGTCGGCGGGCTTCTCAGGGCATTAAGCCCAGCCGGCGCTAATCAGACTTCAACCGCTGAACCCTGGTGCTGCTTGAGCGCTATGGGTGCATCACTGCCGACAATTACTGCACTGATGTTTACGGCATGGAGTCCTTTAGGACCTTGAATAATATCGAAGCTTACTGGCTGGCCAGCCTTGAGCGTTTTATAGCCGTCCATCTGAATAGCCGAGTAATGGGCGAACAGGTCCTCATCTCGACCGTCAGCCAGGATGAACCCGTAGCCTTTGGCGTTGTTGAACCACTTGACCTTACCGCTAACCATGCTGATATCCCTCTGCAAAGGACTCCATCACTGGAGTATGATCCACTTCAAATCCCGTACACATCGGCGCAAGTGCCAGTCTGGGAACCCTTAATACCCGGTCGGGTACTCATTGTTTGTAACACTGTTTTGCCGATAGTCAAGGCAAGGCTGCAACTGGCTGAGAAGCCGTTCAAACTCTGTCTCGAACAGACTACTCGTCCATCAATGAAGCAACTGAGCATGCATGCACGAAGCCAGATTCGACTAACATCCAACCAGGATCGCCCAGCCGAGCATGACGATGACGCTTACGGTCTCGCCGTCGAGGAAGCCAAGCCGGCCTTGCAAGCGCCGCCTATGTATAAGGTGATTTTGTTTAACGACGACTACACACCGATGGATTTCGTTGTCGAGATTCTTGAAGAGTTTTTCAACATGAATCGAGAGGCAGCGACCAAAGTCATGCTCGCCGTCCACACTGAAGGGCGAGCTGTATGCGGTGTGTACACCCGGGATATTGCTGAAACAAAAGCTGCCCTGGTGAATCAATATGCGAGAGAGAGCCAGCATCCGCTACTCTGTGAAATAGAGAAGGACGGTTAACCCCGGACACTTGGGCATGAGGTGAAGCTATGTTAAATCGAGAGCTCGAAGTCACCCTCAACCTTGCTTTCAAGGAGGCTCGCAACAAACGTCATGAATTTATGACGGTTGAGCACCTGCTGCTTGCACTCCTCGATAACGAGGCCGCAGCCAGCGTACTGCGTGCGTGCGGGGCCAATCTGGACAAGCTGCGGCATGATCTCAAGGAGTTTATTGACTCCACCACGCCACTGATTCCTCAGCACGATGAAGAACGCGAAACGCAACCCACGCTGGGTTTCCAGCGCGTGCTGCAGCGCGCGGTTTTTCATGTGCAGAGTTCCGGCAAGCGCGAGGTTACTGGCGCCAATGTGCTGGTGGCGATTTTCAGTGAGCAAGAAAGCCAGGCGGTTTTCTTGCTCAAGCAGCAAAGCGTTGCACGTATTGATGTGGTCAATTTCATTGCCCACGGCATTTCCAAAGTGCCCGGTCATGGCGGTCACCCTGAAAACGAACAGGAAATGCAAGACGAAGAGGGCGGGGAATCCGCCAGCTCAAACAATCCGCTGGACGCCTATGCCAGTAATCTGAATGAGTTGGCGCGTCAGGGGCGCATTGATCCGTTGGTGGGACGCGAGCATGAGGTCGAGCGCGTTGCGCAGATTCTGGCGCGTCGCCGTAAAAACAACCCTTTGCTGGTAGGCGAGGCGGGTGTGGGTAAAACAGCGATTGCCGAAGGCCTAGCCAAGCGCATTGTTGATAACCAAGTGCCTGATTTGCTGGCAGACAGCGTGGTCTATTCACTGGACCTTAGCTCGCTTCTGGCGGGAACCAAGTACCGTGGCGATTTTGAAAAGCGCTTGAAGGCGCTCCTTAACGAGTTGCGCAAACGCCCACACGCCATTCTCTTCATCGATGAAATTCACACCATCATTGGTGCAGGTGCTGCTTCTGGCGGCGTTATGGATGCCTCTAACCTGCTCAAGCCCATGCTTTCTTCGGGTGAAATCCGTTGCATTGGCTCGACTACGTTCCAGGAATTTCGCGGTATCTTCGAGAAAGATCGTGCCTTGGCACGACGCTTCCAGAAGGTCGACGTGGTTGAACCGTCGGTTGAAGACACCATCGGCATTTTGCGCGGACTGAAAGGCCGCTTCGAGCAGCATCACAACATCGAATACAGTGATGAGGCATTGCGCGCAGCGGCTGAATTGGCTTCGCGCTACATCAATGATCGGCACATGCCGGATAAAGCCATTGATGTGATCGATGAGGCGGGCGCTTATCAGCGTTTGCAGCCGGCCGACAAGCGCCTAACGCGTATCGATGTGGCGCAGGTCGAAGATATTGTGGCGAAAATCGCTCGTATACCGCCAAAGCATGTCAGCAGCTCGGATAAAGAACTGCTGCGTAACCTTGAGCGTGACCTCAAACTCACCGTATTTGGTCAAGATGCAGCCATTGATTCGCTGTCTACAGCAATCAAATTGTCGCGTGCAGGGCTTAAAGCGCCGGATAAACCCGTCGGTTCCTTCCTGTTTGCCGGTCCCACCGGTGTTGGTAAAACTGAAGCCGCACGGCAGTTGTCCAAGGCGTTAGGCGTTGAGCTGATTCGCTTCGATATGTCGGAATACATGGAGCGGCATACGGTTTCACGCTTGATCGGTGCTCCACCTGGTTATGTGGGATTTGATCAAGGCGGCTTGCTGACCGAGGCCATCACTAAAACGCCGCACTGCGTCCTGCTGCTTGATGAAATCGAGAAAGCGCACCCAGAGGTCTTTAACCTGCTGCTGCAGGTTATGGATCACGGCACCCTGACCGACAACAACGGGCGCAAGGCGGACTTCCGCAATGTAATTGTGATCATGACCACTAACGCGGGTGCCGAAACAGCCTCACGCGCCTCGATTGGCTTTACGTATCAAGACCACTCATCGGATGCGATGGAAGTGATCAAGAAGAGCTTCACTCCGGAGTTCCGCAACCGTTTGGATACGATTATCCAGTTCGGTCGTCTGAACCACGAAGTGATTAAAAGCATCGTCGATAAGTTCCTCACCGAGTTGCAGGCGCAGCTTGAGGACAAGCGCGTCATGCTTGAAGTCAGCGATGCGGCGCGTAACTGGCTGGCGGAGAGTGGTTATGACGTACAGATGGGCGCGCGGCCCATGGCTAGGCTGATTCAGGACAAGATTAAACGGCCGTTGGCTGAGGAGATCTTGTTTGGTGAGCTGGCTGAGCATGGTGGGGTTGTGCATGTGGATCTTGCCGAAGGTGAGTTGACCTTCGATTTTGAAACCACAGCCGAGATGGCCTAGCGCTTAACGCGCGTCAACAAAAACGCCCGGCTATGCCGGGCGTTTTCACTTGAGCTTGGTGTAACAGATGCCGGAAAACGGAGTTTTCAGTGGCCTGTTAACGGGCGCGGTAGGTAATGCGACCTTTGCTCAAGTCATAAGGCGTAAGTTCAACACGAACTTTGTCGCCAGTCAGAATGCGGATGTAATTTTTGCGCATCTTTCCGGAGATGTGCGCAGTAACGACGTGCCCGTTTTCCAACTCCACGCGGAACATGGTGTTGGGCAGGGTGTCGACGACAGTGCCTTCCATTTCGAAGCTGTCTTCTTTCGACATGCAGTAAAGCCCTCGGTATCCAATGAGCGGCGTGCATTGTGCCCGAAATTTGGGGTTTGCGCCAAGGGCTTCAGCTAAGGGCGACCCAGCGTTGATTAACAAACAGCTCAATGGGCCGGTATTGCGTCTTGTAATTCATCTTGCGGCAGTTCTTGATCCAGTAACCTAGGTAGACCGCATGCAGTTCCTGGCGGGCTGCTTCGGCAATCTGCCAGAGGATGGCAAAGCGGCCCAGGCTGCGCCGTTCCTCGCTTGGCTCGTAAAAGGTGTATACCGCAGATAAGCCGTTGGGCAGCACATCCGTAACAGCTACCGCCAGTAGGCGCCCTGCGTGACGAAATTCATAAAATCTGGAAAAAGCTAAATCGCGCACTAGAAAAGTGGCGAATTGTTCGCGATTGGGCGGGAACATATCGCCATCGGCATGGCGCAACTCGATATAGCGGACGTAAAGCGCGTAATACTCTTCAGTAAAAGCGGGCCGCACCAGGCGCACCTCAATATCCTGATTACGTTTGATAATGCGCCGTTGCTGGCGATTGGGTGTGAATGATGCTGCCGGAATACGTGCTGGGACGCAGGCGTTGCAGTGCTGGCAATGTGGTCGGTAGAGGTGGTCGCCGCTGCGGCGAAAGCCCATCTCCGAAAGCTCGGCATATACCTGCGCATCCATGGGCTGGCTGGGGTCGAGGAACAGCGTTGTAGCCTGTTCATCGGGCAGATAGCTGCAAGCATGCGGTTGAGTGGCATAAAACTTCAGGCGGGCCAGCTCAGTCATGATCGACTCTCAACATCGTTCTTCTTGGGCCTATTGCATGTGCGCTGTGCTGATCAACAAATCAGTAGCGGCTCTTGGAGTGTAAGCCAGGCTGGAAAACTCGCCTAGGCGACCCAGTCTGCTGAGGTGGGCTGATCGAGATGGTTTTTCAGGTACTGGGCAAATTCAGTGCGAGGAATGCTGCGCGCACCCAGGCTGATCAGGTGCTCAGTGGGCATTTGGCAATCAATCAAAACAAAGCCCCATGCGCGCAGGTGTTCGACCAATGTGGCAAATCCGACTTTTGAGGCGTTGTCTGCGCGGCTGAACATGGACTCGCCAAAAAATAGCTGACCCATGGCCAGGCCATAAAGGCCGCCCACCAGCTCCTGCCCGCGCCACACCTCCACCGAATGGGCGATGCCGCGCTTGTGCAGTTCAAGGTAGACATCCTGCATGGGGGTGGTAATCCAGGTTTCAGCGGCATAACTGCGTGGTGCTGCGCAGGCACGAATGACCTCTGTAAAGCACTGATCAAAACTGACCCGGTAGCGCTCTTGGCGCATGACTTTACTCAGGCTGCGCGAAACGTGCAGTTCGCTTGGCAGCAAAACCGTGCGTGGGTCAGGTGACCACCAGAGAATCGGCTGGCCATCTTGGAACCAGGGGAAGCAGCCATGCCGATAGGCCTGTATCAACCGATCGGGGGTTAAGTCGCCGCCAGCAGCCAAAAGACCATTCGGGTCACGCAAGGCGCGTTCGAGCGGGGGGAAATCCAGAGAGTCGCGTTGCAACCACGTCAGCATGGGCAGGGCCGGCAAAGCAGGGGGAGGGGAGGGCGCAGAGAGCCTGCGCCCGGTGTGGCTTAATTGTCGTCGAGGTACTTCTCGACATCCAGCGCCGCCATGCACCCGGCACCCGCCGAGGTAATGGCCTGACGATAAACGTGATCAGCAACGTCTCCGGCCGCGAATACGCCGTCAATGCTGGTGGCGGTGACATTACCTTCGTTGCCACCTTTAATAAGCAGGTAGCCATCACGCATGTCCAATTGACCCTGGAACAGGTCGGTATTGGGCTTGTGACCAATGGCAATGAATACGCCAGCCAACGGCAGATCGTTCACTTCGCCGGTCTGGGTGTTCTTCAGGCGTGCGCCGGTAACGCCGCTGTTGTCGCCCAGTACTTCTTCGAGTTGATGGTTCCAGTGCAGCACCACGTTACCGTTAGCGGCTTTTTCGAAGAGTTTGTCTTGCAGGATCTTTTCCGAGCGCAGTTTGTCGCGGCGATGCACCAAGTGAACTTCTTTGGCAATGTTCGACAGGTACAGCGCTTCTTCAACGGCCGTATTACCGCCGCCGATCACCGCTACGACCTGATTGCGATAGAAAAAGCCATCGCATGTGGCGCAGGCCGATACGCCTTTGCCGGCAAAGGCTTCTTCTGATGGCAGGCCGAGGTATTGAGCTGACGCGCCGGTGGCGATGATCAGCGCGTCGCACGTGTAGGTGCCGCTGTCACCTTTGAGCGTGAATGGGCGCGACTGCAACTCGGCGGTGTGGATATGGTCGTAAACGATCTCTGTTTCAAAGCGCTCGGCATGTTTTTGCATGCGATCCATCAGCGCTGGGCCTGTAAGCCCCTCGACGTCACCCGGCCAGTTATCCACTTCGGTGGTGGTGGTCAGTTGGCCGCCTGGTTGCATGCCAGTGATGATCACGGGCTTGAGGTTGGCGCGGGCGGCGTATACGGCAGCGCTGTAACCGGCAGGGCCGGAGCCCAGGATGATCAAGCGTGAATGCTTGACTTCGCTCATAAAAACACCTCATAAGCCTTTGTCACAAAAGAGAATGCATGCTCCAATTGAGCCGCATGCAAGACAGTGGTGGCTATGCTACACCGAAGCAGGCAAGGAGCGGGAGTCAACCGCCGCAGCTGTTTATGCATACAGGCCTGTCTGGTATCGTGTGGTTAAACCTGTGCAATCGCTGCATATTTTGCCGTTAACCAATTATTCGGCGCCTCTGGCGCAGGAACAGATGCGTTTTGAAGAAATCTAGCCTAACCGTGCAAGCTCCTATCTGGCGTCAGCAACTGCCCTATCGACTCAAAGAAGGCGCATTGATTGGCCTGGGCGCGCTCTGTCTTTATCTGTGGATGGCTCTGCTGACCTACGATGCGGCCGATCCAGGCTGGACGCACACCAGCAACGTGCAGCAAGTTCAGAATGCAGCAGGCCGTGCCGGTGCCTGGTTTGCTGATATTCTGTTTATGGCCTTGGGGTATTTTGCCTACCTGTTTCCGCTGTTGCTCGCGGTTAAGACGTTGCAGGTGTTCCGTGCTCGCCACCAGCCATGGCAATGGAGTGGTTGGCTGTTTTCCTGGCGTTTGATTGGCTTGGTTTTTTTGGTGTTGTCTGGGGCCGCACTGGCGTATATCCACTTTCAGGCCAGCGCCAGCATGCCTGCATCGTCAGGCGGGGCTTTGGGCGAAAGCCTGGGGCAACTTGCCGTCAATGCCCTGAATATTCAGGGCAGTACGTTGCTGTTTATTGCCCTGTTTTTGTTTGGTCTGACAGTGTTTACCGATTTGTCCTGGTTCAAGGTCATGGACCTGACCGGCAAAATCACCCTGGATCTGATCGAGTTGATCCAGGGTCTGGCCAATCGCTGGTGGAATACCCGTGTTGAGCGCAAGCAACTGGTCGCTCAACTGCGTGAAGTGGATGAGCGGGTGAGCGAAGTGGCCGCGCCTATCGAGCTGAACCGTCGCGAACAAGCCAAGGTCAAGGAACGCTTGATCGAGCGCGAGGAGTCTCTCAATAAGCACATGAGTGAACGGGTTAACCGCCCGGCGCCGGTTATTACACCGCCCGCTGCGCCTAAGGCAGCTGAGGCCAGCAAGCGTGTGCAGAAAGAAAAGCAGGTGTCGCTGTTTGTCGACAGCGCCATTGAGGGCACGCTGCCGCCGATTTCCATTCTCGACCCCGCCGAGGTCAAGAAGGTCGCCTATTCCCCTGAATCGCTTGCAGGTGTTGGCCACCTGCTTGAGATCAAGTTGAAGGAGTTCGGTGTTGAGGTGTCGGTCGACTCTATCCATCCGGGGCCGGTGATTACCCGTTACGAAATTCAACCGGCTGCTGGCGTCAAAGTCAGCCGCATCTCCAACCTAGCCAAAGACTTGGCGCGCTCTCTGGCCGTGACGAGTGTTCGTGTGGTTGAAGTGATTCCCGGTAAAACCACGGTGGGGATCGAAATCCCTAACGAAGATCGTCAGATCGTGCGTTTTTCCGAGGTGCTGTCCTCGCCGGAGTACGACGAAGCCAAGTCACCAGTGACCCTTGCTCTGGGGCACGATATCGCCGGTAAGCCGATCATCACTGATTTGGCGCGCATGCCGCACCTGCTGGTCGCGGGCACCACAGGCTCAGGTAAGTCGGTGGGTGTTAACGCGATGATTTTGTCGATTTTGTTCAAGTCCACGCCCGAAGAAGCGCGCTTGATCATGATCGACCCGAAGATGCTCGAACTGTCGATCTACGAAGGCATTCCGCACCTGCTGTGTCCGGTGGTGACAGACATGAAGGAGGCCGCCAACGCGTTGCGCTGGTCGGTGGCGGAAATGGAGCGCCGCTACAAACTCATGTCGAAAATGGGTGTGCGTAACCTGGCAGGCTTCAACCGCAAGGTGAAAGATGCCGAAGAGGCCGGTGAGCCACTTTCTGACCCGCTCTACAAGCGCGAAAGCATGCACGATGAAGCGCCGCTGCTGAAAACCCTGCCCACCATTGTGGTAGTGGTGGATGAGTTTGCCGACATGATGATGATCGTCGGGAAAAAGGTTGAAGAGCTGATTGCGCGCATTGCGCAGAAAGCCCGTGCCGCCGGTATCCATCTGATTCTGGCTACGCAACGCCCGTCGGTGGATGTGATCACCGGTTTGATCAAGGCCAACATTCCTACGCGCATGGCGTTCCAGGTATCGAGCAAGATCGACTCACGCACCATCATTGACCAAGGCGGCGCTGAACAGCTGCTGGGCCATGGCGACATGCTCTATATGCCGCCTGGCACCAGTCTGCCCATTCGTGTGCACGGTGCCTTTGTTTCTGACGAAGAAGTGCATCGCGTCGTTGAAGCTTGGAAACAACGCGGCACGCCTGACTACATTGATGACATCCTTGCCGGTGTTGAGGAGGCCGGAAGCGGCTTTGACGGCGGCAGCGGCGAGGGCGGCAGTGATAACAGTGAAGCTGATCCGTTGTATGACGAGGCGGTTAACTTTGTCCTTGAGAGCCGTCGCGCCTCGATCTCAGCTGTGCAGCGTAAGCTGAAAATTGGCTACAACCGTGCGGCGCGCATGATTGAAGCAATGGAAATGGCGGGTGTGGTGACGTCAATGAACACAAATGGCTCACGCGAGGTCATAGCACCTGGCCCCATGCGTGACTAATCGCCAAGCCTGAACAGATGCTCCCTGAATACCCGAATAGACGAGGAAACCCATGCGCTTGATTCGCATGCTATTGCTGTCCGTACTGAGTGTTACCAGCGTTGCCGTTGCGGCCGATGATGAAGTGGCTGTGCAGCGTTTGACTGAGCTGCTTAATCAGGCTCAAACCATTGAGGCGCGGTTTTCCCAGTTGACGCTGGATGGCAGCGGCACCCAGTTGCAAGAAACTGCCGGTCAGTTGGCTCTTAAGCGTCCCGGCTTGTTTCGCTGGCACACCGACGCACCCATGGAACAGTTGCTGGTTTCCAACGGTGAGAAAGTGTGGCTGTACGACCCTGACTTGCAACAGGTCACTATTCAAACCCTTGATCAACGCCTAACGCACACCCCAGCCCTGTTGCTGTCGGGTGATGTATCGAAGATTCGCGAGAACTTCGAGATCAGCCATAACGAAGGTGGCAGCGTGGTCGACTTCATTCTCAAGCCCAAGTCCAAGGACACCCTGTTTGACAGCCTGCGCCTGTCGTTCCGCAACCAGGTGCTCAACGACATGCAGTTGATCGACAGCATCGGCCAGCGCACGAATATTCTTTTCCTCAATGTGAAAATGAACGAGCCGCAGGACGACGCACAATTTACCTTTGAGATCCCTGCCGGCGCAGATGTGATCCAAGAGTAGCCCCCGACCCGAGGTGTTAACGCGCTGTCATGGATCTGTTTCGTAAGGCCCCCGTTGCCCAACCCCTGGCTGCTCGTTTGCGTGCAGCCAGCCTGGATGAGTACGTCGGTCAGGAGCATCTGCTCGCGCGGGGCAAGCCGCTGCGTGAGGCCTTAGAGCAGGGCGCGCTGCATTCAATGATTTTCTGGGGGCCGCCCGGTGTCGGTAAAACCACCCTGGCGCGATTGCTGGCACAGGTTTCCGACGCGCATTTTGAGACGATTTCCGCTGTGCTCTCTGGGGTCAAGGAAATTCGTCAGGCTGTTGAAGTGGCGCAGCAACATGCTGCGCAATATGGCCGTCAGACCATCCTGTTTGTTGATGAAGTGCACCGCTTCAACAAATCGCAGCAGGATGCTTTTTTGCCCTACGTGGAAGACGGCACGCTGATTTTTATCGGTGCCACCACGGAAAACCCTTCGTTTGAACTGAACAACGCCTTGCTCTCGCGGGCGCGGGTTTACGTGCTCAAAAGCCTGGATGAATGCGCCCTGCGCAAACTGGTTGAGCGTGCTTTGAGCGATCCCAAGGGGTTGGGTGAGCGGCGTCTGAGCCTTCCGGAAGAGAGTTTTAAAATCCTTCAGGCTGCAGCCGATGGAGATGGTCGGCGCTTACTCAATTTTCTGGAAAACGCCGCCGATTTGGCCGAGGACGGCAGCGCCATTGGCACCGAGTTGCTGCTGGACCTGCTCGGCGACACGCGCCGGCGTTTCGATAAAGGCGGCGAAGCCTTTTACGATCAGATATCGGCCCTGCATAAGTCCGTGCGCGGCTCCAGCCCGGACGGGGCGCTGTATTGGTTTGCGCGCATGCTCGATGGTGGTTGTGATCCCTTGTACATCGCCCGCCGCGTGGTGCGCATGGCCAGTGAAGACATCGGCAATGCCGATCCGCGTGCACTCACCCTGTGCCTCAACGCCTGGGATGTGCAAGAGCGTCTGGGCAGCCCTGAGGGTGAGTTGGCCGTGGCTCAGGCGATTGTCTATCTGGCTTGCGCGCCGAAAAGTAATGCAGTTTACACCGGCTTTAAAGCGGCCATGCGTGACGCCGCTGAGCATGGCTCGCAAGAGGTGCCGCTGCACCTGCGCAACGCGCCGACCAAGCTGATGAAAGAGCTGGGCTATGGCGATGAATACCGCTATGCCCATGACGAGCCCGACGCTTACGCTGCTGGCGAAGATTACTTTCCGCAAGCGTTCGAGCCGCGCGCGTATTACCAGCCTGTGCCGCGCGGTCTTGAGCTCAAAATCCGCGACAAGCTGCAGCATCTAAAAAATCAGGATCGCAACAGCCCTCGGCAGCGGAGAAAACCATGATTCGTATGGCGTTGGCCGTTGCGCTTGGCGGTGCTGTCGGATCTGTTCTGCGTTTTGTTACCGCCAGTTGGGTGGTGGCCCAGTGGCCTCGGCATTTCTACTTGGGCACCTTCACCGTCAACATCATTGGCTGCTTGCTGATCGGCCTGTTGTCCGGTTTGTTCCTGCTGCGCAGCGATTTGCCCGTTGAGCTGCGGGGCGGCCTGATTATTGGCTTGCTCGGCGGCTTCACCACGTTTTCCTCATTCAGCCTTGAACTTCTCAAGCTGTTTGAAAGCGGTCGCCACAATGAGGCGTTCGCCTACCTGTTGTGCAGCCTTGTCGGTGGTGTGTTGGCCGTGTGGGCCGGTTTTGCCCTGGCGCGCCTGTATCAGTGAGTGGGGCAGGTGGCCCCATCCCCGTTAAAGCCTTAAACTGCGCGGCATTGCGCGCCATGGCTGCGGCCATGCAACCCTTAGTGATGTATTGAGACCAGAACATGCTCGACTCCAAACTCATCCGTACCCAACTCCAAGATGTGGCCGAGCGCTTGGCCACCCGCGGCTTTGTCCTTGATGTGGCGCGTTTTGAAGCGCTTGAGGCGCAGCGCAAAACCGTACAAACCCGCACCGAACAACTGCAGGCCGAGCGCAACAGCCGCTCCAAGTCGATTGGCCAAGCCAAGCAGCGCGGCGAAGACATTGCGCCGCTGCTGGCTGAAGTGGATCAGATGGGCAGCGATCTTGAGCAAGGCAAGCGCGAACTGGACAGTATCCAGAACGAGCTGGATAACCTGCTGCTGAACATCCCCAACCTGCCGCACGAGTCTGTGCCGGTTGGCGCCGATGAAGAAGGCAACGTGGAAGTGTCTCGCTGGGGCACACCGTCTACCTTTGATTTCCCGATTCAGGATCACGTCGCACTGGGCGAACAGCATGGCTGGCTGGATTTCGAGACCGCCGCCAAGCTGTCCGGCGCACGTTTTGCCGTGCTGCGTGGGCCGATTGCCCGCCTGCATCGCGCCCTGGCGCAATTTATGATCAACCTGCACACCAGCGAGCATGGCTACGAAGAGGCTTACACGCCGTATTTGGTGCAGGCCCCAGCACTGCAAGGCACCGGCCAACTGCCTAAGTTTGAGGAAGACCTGTTCAAGATCAGCCGCGAAGGCGAAGCCGATCTGTACCTGATTCCGACTGCCGAAGTGTCGCTGACCAATATCGTCGCGGGCGAGATTCTGGATGCCAAGCAACTGCCGCTGAAATTGGTGGCGCATACCCCATGCTTCCGCAGCGAGGCCGGTGCGTCGGGTCGCGATACGCGCGGCATGATCCGCCAGCATCAGTTCGACAAAGTTGAGATGGTGCAGATTGTCGAGCCGAGCCAGTCCTTCGAGGCACTGGAAAGCCTGACTGCTAACGCAGAGCGCGTGTTGCAGTTGCTTGAACTGCCTTATCGCAAACTGGCGCTGTGCACGGGCGACATGGGTTTTGGCGCGGTGAAAACCTACGATTTGGAAGTGTGGGTGCCGAGCCAGGACAAATACCGCGAGATTTCTTCGTGCTCCAACTGCGGCGACTTCCAGGCGCGCCGTATGCAGGCACGCTACCGTAACCCGGAAACCGGCAAGCCCGAACTGGTGCACACCCTCAATGGCTCCGGCCTGGCGGTTGGTCGCACCTTGGTGGCGGTGCTGGAGAACTACCAGCAAGCCGATGGGCGCATTCGCGTGCCTGAGGTGCTGAAGCCCTACATGGGCGGTATCGAGTTCATCTGATCCTGTGTCATGGAGCCTCAAACGGGATAACCCGTTTGCGGCTCGTCGCTTATTGCTGAAGGCTGCTTTATGGACTTTTTACCCCTGTTTCACAAACTGCAGGACCGTCACGTGCTGGTGGTTGGTGGCGGTGAAATCGCCCTGCGCAAATCGCGCCTGCTCAGTGAGGCGGGGGCGCGTTTAAGGGTGGTCGCGCCAGATATTCGCGCTGAATTGATCGAGATGGCCAAGGCCAATCAAGGTGAGGTGCTGCTGCGCGACTATCAGCCTGCTGATTTGCAGGGTGTGGTTTTGGTGATTGCCGCCACCGATGACGAACCGTTGAACGCGGTGATTTCGCAGCAAGCCCAGGCTTTGTTTATCCCGGTCAATGTGGTCGATGCGCCGAAGCTGTGCAGCGTAATCTTCCCGGCCATTGTCGACCGCTCGCCACTGATTGTCGCGGTTACCAGCGGCGGTGATGCGCCTGTGCTCGCGCGGCTGATTCGCGCCAAGATCGAAACCTGGATTCCGGCTACTTGCGGGCAATTGGCCGGCTTGGCCAAGCGTTTCCGCGCGCAGGTTAAAGCGCTGTTCCCGGATGTGCAGCAACGTCGGGTGTTCTGGGAAGACGTGTTTCAGGGCCAAGTGGCCGAGAGCGTGTTCGCCGGTAAACAGCAGGAGGCGCAGCGCCTGTTGGAGGAGAAAATCGCCGGAATTGCCCCGCGTATGCTCGGTGAGGTTTACCTAGTGGGTGCTGGGCCAGGCGATCCGGACTTGCTGACTTTTCGCGCTTTGCGTTTGATGCAACAGGCCGATGTGGTGCTGTACGATCGCCTGGTGGCACCTGCCATTATCGACTTGTGCCGACGCGATGCCGAGCGAATTTACGTCGGCAAACAACGCGCCGATCACGCTCTACCACAAGATCAGATCAACCAGCGGCTGGTCACACTTGCCCTAGAAGGCAAGCGCGTGCTGCGTCTTAAAGGTGGTGATCCGTTTATTTTTGGCCGTGGCGGTGAAGAAATCGAAGAGCTGGCCGCCCATGGCATCCCGTTCCAAGTGGTGCCGGGCATCACAGCAGCGTCCGGTTGCGCGGCCTACGCGGGCATTCCGCTGACCCACCGTGATCATGCGCAGTCAGTGCGTTTTGTCACCGGGCACTTAAAAGATGGCAGCACCAACCTGCCGTGGACGGAGTTGACCTCTAGCAGTCAAACCATAGTGTTCTACATGGGCTTGGTCGGTTTGCCGATGATCTGTGAGCAGTTGATTGCTCACGGGCGCGCCGCCACTACGCCGGCGGCGCTTATCCAGCAAGGCACCACACAAAACCAACGCGTGATCACCGGCACGCTGGCCGATCTCGCGGCGCGGGTGGCGGAGCATGAAGTGCGTGCGCCGACCCTGGTGATTGTCGGCGAAGTGGTGCAGTTAAGGGAAAAACTGGCCTGGTTCGAAGGCGCTCAAGCCCGCGCCACCTGATGGCGTGAGGCCCAGAGCGCTTCGGCGCGACTGATGGCCGTGTCGCGCGGTTCACCCAAACCGCGCAAGGCCAAGGCCATGGTGCTGATAATCGCCAGTTGCCCGTAGGCATCGCTCGCTTCACCCTGCCAGCAGGCCAGTAGATGCTCCGGCATCAGGCTGGCCGGTTTGACGTGGCGCATGGCCGCTAACGCTGGCCACTCTTCGTCCCAGTTAACCCCGTTGGCCGTGCCATACAGGTGGCTGCTGGCATCCGGGTTGATTTCGATTTCACCGCCTTCGCCTTTGATCACCACCGCCGTATCGCCCAGCAGTTGGCTGGCTTCACGGTGTACCGCCTGATAGCCGGGATGAAAGATGCTTTGCAGGCCGCAGCGCGCGTTGAGTGGGTTGAGGATGCGCGCCAGGGAATGAATCGGTGAGCGCAGGCCGAGGATGTTGCGCAGGTCAATCATGTGCTGCAACGGGGGCATCCAGTCACCCAGCGGGATAAAGGCCAGCTGCTGTTGGTCCATCGCCTTTTCAACCTGCTGCCAATCGCGGCACAGCGGGATATCCAGCGTCTCCAGCAACTGCTCGCTGTACAGACGCCCGGCGGTGTGAGCGCCGCCACCGTGCAGCAAAATGCGCAGGCCACTGTTCGCCAGCGCTTTAGCCGCCAATAAAAACCAGGGTAAGTGACGCTTTTTTCCGGCGTAGCTGGGCCAGTCAAGATCCACGGCAATGGCTGGTGTTTGCAGGCGCGCACGCACGGCCTCGGTAAAGCCGGCCATTTCTTCAGCGCTTTCCTCCTTGTGCCGCAGCAGCATGAGGAACGCCCCCAACTGGCTTTCTTCAACCTTTCCGTCAAGCAACATGCCCATGGCGTCGCGCGCTTCTTCGCGGGTCAGGTTACGTGCACCACGCTTGCCCTTGCCAAGAATGCGCACGAATTGAGCAAAGGGGTGTTCCGGCGGGGTTACCAGGTTCATAGGCAGTTAGTCGGCTTGGGCAGGCCCGCCAGCTTGGCGGAGAGTTTGGCGGGAGCGCCGTTGAACAGTCGGTTGAGGTGCAGGCTGTTGCCTTTTTCGCTGCCCAACTTGCTGGCAACGAATTTGATCAGCGGGCGATTGGCCGGTGAAAGCTGAAACTCGGCATAAAAGTCGCGTATGAGCCAGAGAATCTCCCAGTGCGCATTCGTCAGCTCAATGCCTTCACGTTCTGCCAGCGCGGCGGCAGCGGCCTCGGACCAATCGGCGAGTTCAATCAGGTAGCCGTCTTTGTCGACTGGCAGTTGGCGATCATCGAGTTGCAGGCTGCTCATAACCAGGTGTTGACCTTGTCATACTGGCAGCTGAGCGCCACAAAGCCTGGGTAGTCAATTAGGTTCAGGCGTTCAGGTGGCGTCAGGTGACGCGCCTGCACATCCTCGTCCAGGGCATACAAGCTAATCGCCTCAGGCATCAGCTCTAGGGCTTGGCGCTGCGCAGTGCCAGCCTGTAAGGCGTAGACCGCATCGCCACACAGCAAAAGCGCGTCGCGGCTGCCTAAAAGGCGTAGGCAACTGCTCAAACGGTTGTCGCTAAAGGGTGAGTGAGACAGTACATGCAAGGTCGACATTAGAGGGTAATCACCTGGTCGTAGCGGTCGATCAAGGCACTGAGCTGAGTGTCATCCAGGCACTCGGCAGCCAGCGACAGTGGTTGCTCGTGCAAACCGCGCTCTTCCAGGCTGCGCGCCGATACATACAGTGCCTCCACACCAAACATGGGTAACGCCTTGAGGTTGGCGCTTAGGTCTTTTTGTTGCAGTTGAGCCGGTTGCTGGGCGTGGCTTAATTGGAACACGCCATCGTCAAGAAACAACAAACCGATAGGCAGATCGAAGGCGCCGCCGGCCAAGGCGATGTCCAGCGCTTCGCGAGCGCTGGGGCCTGACCAAGGCGATTGACGGCTGATAATCAGCAATGACTGACTCATCTTATGGCCCTCCAAAGCAGATCAAACGGTCGGCCATTTGCACTGCCTCATGCAACTGGCCTAACCCGGACAGCTCCCAGGGGGCTTGCACATTGGCTGCGGTACGGGCGTAACGCTCGGCTTCTTCACCATTGAGCACGCCACGGCGCAACGCAGCAGCAATGCACACCACGCCATCGAGTTGATGGGTTTGCACAAACTCACGCCATTCACGCGGTACGTCGAGTTCATCCTGCGCGTTGACCACATTGCCGGATGCACTGTGTACGCCGTCTTGATAAAAAAACAGTCGAACGATTTCATGCCCGCCCGCGATGGCTGCCTGGGCAAAACGCAGAGCGCGGCGCGAGGAGGGCGCATGCGGAGGGGAGAACAGGGCGATGGTGAACTTCATGGTTAACCCGGCCAAACAGAATGCCGGAATGATAAAGCCTGAACCGCGAAGATGCGCGCCGCAGTGCTAAAAATCTCGCGGGTATACATACAAAAGCCCGCGCACTGAGGCGCGGGCTTGGTGAACAAACAAGCGGCTTAGGACAGGAAACCGCCGTCGACGTTCAGCGCGACGCCTGTGGTGTAGCTGGACGCATCGCTGGCCAGATACAGCACGGTGCCGGCCATTTCGCTTGGGTCTGCAACGCGTTTGAGTGGGATGCGTTGCAGGGCGATTTTCAGGATGGCGTCGTTTTTGGTCAGTGCCGAGGCGAACTTGGTGTCGGTCAGGCCTGGCAGCAGGGCGTTGCAACGAATGCCGAACTGCGCGCACTCCTTGGCAAACACCTTGGTCATGCTGATCACGGCGGCTTTGGTCACCGAGTAAATGCCCTGGAACTCGCCTGGGCTTACGCCATTGATCGAGGCCACGTTGATGATCGAGCCACCGCCGTTGGCTTTCATCAGCTTGCCGCCTTCGATGGACATGAAGTAATAACCACGGATATTCACATCCACGGTTTTCTGGAAGGCGCTTAGATCAGTGTCCAGCACGTTGCAGAACTGCGGATTGGTGGCGGCGTTGTTAACCAGGATGTCGAGGCGACCGAACTGCTCGCGAATCATCGCAAAGACGTTGCTGATCTGCTCCATTTCACCGATATGGCAGGCCACAGCGGTGGCTTTACCGCCGTCGGCAATAATCGCGTCAGCCACTTTTTGGCAATCGTCGATCTTGCGGCTGGAGACGATCACATGCGCGCCTTGCTGAGCCAGCAATTTGGCGATGGCCTCACCAATGCCACGGCTGGCACCGGATACAAAAGCAATTTTGCCGTCGAGGTCGAACAGATGGGTCTTGGACATTGAGTTTTCCTTTGTTGTGAGGCCTGTCCGGCCGTTTACAGCTGCGATTTATTGATCACTTGTAGGCTCATTTGTTCGAGCAGTTTGTTCATGTGCACAAACTGGGCGAAGCGCTTGTCCTGGGTCTGACCATGGAAGTAGCGGTAGTAAATCTGTTGCACGATGCCCGCCAAGCGGAACAGGCCGTAGGTGTAGTAGAAATCGATGCTTTTGATTTCGATACCGGCACGTTCGGCGTAATAGTCTGCAAACTGCTGACGCGTGAGCATGCCCGGCGCGTTACTCGGCTGGCGGCGCATAAGCTGAACCGGAGCCGGGTCTGCAGCTTCAATCCAGTAGGCCAGGGTATTGCCTAAATCCATTAGCGGATCGCCAAGGGTGGTCAGCTCCCAATCCAGAACGCCGATGATTTGCATCGGGTTGTTTGGATTGAGGATGACGTTGTCGAAGCGGTAGTCGTTGTGCACGATGCTTGGCTTGTGGTGATCGGCCGGCATCTTGTCGCGCAGCCAGGCTTTAACGGGCTCCCACAGTGGCGCGTCAGGGGTAAGCGCCTTCTCGTAGCGATCACTCCAGCCGCTGATCTGGCGCTGCACGTAGCCCTCAGGCTTGCCCAGATCGCCCAGGCCGACGGCCTTGTAGTCGACGTTGTGCAACTCGACCATTTTGTCGATAAAACTCTTGCACAGCTCGCGGGTTTGCTCGGCGCTGAAGTTCAGCTCGGCGGGCATATCCGAACGCAAGATAATGCCGTTGACCCGCTCCATCACGTAAAACTCGGCACCGATCACCGATTCATCGGTGCAATGCACATAAGCCTTTGGGCAGTAGGGGAAGCCGGCGTTGAGTTGATTGAGGATGCGGTATTCGCGGCCCATGTCATGTGCCGATTTGGCTTTGTGGCCAAAAGGCGGGCGGCGCAAAACAAACTCTTTATCAGGGTATTCCAGCAGGTATGTCAGGTTAGACGCGCCGCCTGGAAACTGGCTGATACGCGGCTCGCCTGTCAGGCCAGGGATATGCGCCTTAAGGTACTGGTCGATGACCGTGGCGTTGAGTTCTTCGCCGTCACGGATGCGGGTTGACTGGTCAGTAAGCGCCATGTTTATCCCTTCTGCTTATGATAGGTGCCTGAGACTATTGGTTAATCTAATGCTGCTGCTGGCTGCGAACAAGCTTTGCGCGCCTTAATAGGCCAGCGTGTTGCTGCTTAATCAAGCGGCCTGATTGACATGGTTATAAAGGCTGCGGGCATAAAAAAACCGAAGTCAGAGACTTCGGTTTTTCGAGTAGCAATAACGCCTGCTTGGCTTAAACCGGGAACAGTTCGCCCAGTTTCATGGCCAGCATCATGTCGCCTTCGGCGCGCAGTTTGCCGGACATGAATGCTTGCATGCCGTCGGTTTCGCCGCTGGTGATGCCTTTCAGGGTTTCGGTGTCCATGATCAGGGTCACGTTAGCGTTGGCGTTTTCGCCTTGCTCAACGGTGCAGCTGCCGTCTTTGACGATCAGAGCGTAGTTCTCGCCGTCTTCGATGTTGAATTGGAATACCAGGTCGAGGCCTGCAGCAGCGCTGGCGTTGAACTTGGAGTGCATGGTTTGGACGATGTCTGCAACGCTCATGATGTTTTCCTTTTTCTTGGGGGTTACTAGCACCCAATGGGTGCAGTGGGCCGGACTCAGCGATAAGTGATGAGTTCCGGCGCCTTCAACAGCTGCAAATGCACATGGCTATTGAAGGAAGCCAGGCTCACCTGTGTGCCACGAAACTTCAGGCAGCTCAGTGAGGTGTTAACAATTTGCCAGTTGAGCTCGAAGGCCCGCGCTGGCGCGATACCGGTGATCAGGTGCAGCAGGGCAGTAATCGTACCGCCTGAGGTGAATACTGCGATGTTCTGTTTGTTGTCAGCCTGTTGCAAGAGTCGTTCAAGCCCGCCTTGTACCTGCTCAACAAAGCCTTGCCAGCTTTGCAGGCCAGGCGTGTCGTACTCGCCGGTCAACCAACGGCCAATCAGCTTGGCAAACAGACGCTGAAACTCGGCACGATGCTGCGCGGCGTTACGCAAAATGTTCAGCGCTTCGGGCTCTTCTGGAAGCATGTCAGGCAGCAGCGCGCGAATCACAGCGTCCGCATCAAATTCATTAAATGCCGGATCTATTTCAATTACTGGAGCGTTCTGATCATCACCCAACAGCTGTTGCAATGTGGCATTGGCGGTGTGTTGTTGACGGCGCAAGTCACCGCTGATGCTGCGATCAATACGCACACCAAGGTTCGCCAAATGCCCGCCCAATACTTCTGCCTGACGAATACCGATGGGCGATAACACATCGTAATCGTCAGCGCCGAAAGAGGCTTGGCCATGTCTAATCAGGTAGATGTTGCCCACGTCCGATCAGTTCCAGTGCGGTGAAAGTCTCGCGAGGGTATGAGGAAGCTCAGAGGCTGTCAACGTAAAAACATACGCTTGTTTGAATTGCATGTGCGTGCTGAATGCCGAGCTTAAGCTGGCTGGTCGTCCACCCGGTGCCTCGGTATGCTGGAGGCCAAACAGCGTGACCGACCTATGGCCGCTGCTCATTCAACAAGGAGGATTCGGTGGAGTTTTTTGCAGAGTACGCAGGCTTTCTGGCCAAAACAGTCACCCTGGTCGTGGCCATCCTTGTGGTGCTGTCGGCCATTGCGGCACTGCGCAGCAAGGGACGGCAGAGCACAGGCCAGTTGCAGGTGAGCAAACTCAATGACTTCTTCAATCAACTGCAACAGCGTGTAGAGCAGGCGGTTCTCGACAAAGCTCAACTGAAGGCGATCGCCAAGGCTCAAGCCAAGACCGCCAAACAGGAGAAAAAGAGCGGCACGCAGAAACCTCGGGTTTACGTGTTGGACTTTGACGGTGACATCAAAGCATCCGCCACTGACAGCCTGCGCCACGAAATCACTGCTTTACTGAGTATGGCCACCGCGCAGGATGAAGTGGTGCTGCGCTTGGAAAGTGGCGGCGGCATGGTGCACAGCTATGGCTTGGCATCCTCGCAGTTGGCACGTATTCGTCAAGCGGGCATACCGCTGACCATTTGTATCGACAAGGTTGCAGCCAGCGGCGGCTATATGATGGCGTGCATCGGCGAGAAAATTATCAGTGCGCCGTTCGCTATCCTTGGTTCTATCGGTGTTGTGGCGCAGTTACCCAATGTGCATCGGTTACTAAAAAAGCATGACATCGATTTTGAAGTGCTGACGGCAGGTGAGTACAAACGCACCCTGACGGTGTTTGGTGAGAACACCGAGAAAGGCCGGGAAAAGTTCCAGCAGGACTTGGAAATCACCCATGAATTGTTCAAAGGCTTTGTCGCGCGCTACAGGCCGCAACTGGATATTGATCAAGTCGCCACTGGTGAGGTTTGGCTGGGCATGGCGGCCTTGGAAAAGCAGTTGGTGGATGAGCTTAAAACCAGCGATGAATACCTGGCGCAACGCGCCAAAGATGCTGATTTGTTCCATTTGCATTTTGCCGAGAAGAAAACCCTGCAGGAGCGTGTTGGGCTGGCGGGCAGTGTGGCGCTGGATCGCTTTGCGCTTAACTGGCTTAGCCGCTTGAATCAGCAGCGTTTTTGGTAATTGGCCCGTCACACAGAGGATGAAGATGAGCACGTTCAACGCATTACAGGCCCGAGAAACGGCTACCGGTGAATTTGAGCAGGTCATTGTGCAGCGTGAGATCGGTGAATTACCGGCTGGCGAACTGCTGGTTCGCGTTAAATATTCCTCACTGAATTACAAAGACGCACTGTCTGCCAGTGGCAACCGAGGCGTTACCAAGAGCTTTCCCCACACGCCGGGTATTGATGCTGCGGGCATTGTCGAAGCTTCCAGCGTGGCTGAGTTCGTTGTGGGCGATGAAGTCATCATCACCGGCTACGACCTGGGCATGAACACGGCCGGTGGTTTTGGCCAGTACATTCGTATCCCGGCCAGTTGGGCCTTGAAACGCCCGCAAGGGTTGAGCCTGCGTGAAGCTATGGTGCTTGGCACGGCAGGGCTTACCGCTGCCCTGTGCGTGGACAAACTGGAGCAAAGCGGGCTAACCCCGGACGCCGGTGTTGTGCTGGTCACCGGCGCAACAGGCGGGGTTGGCAGTGTGGCGGTCGCCTTGCTTGCATCGCTTGGATACCGCGTGGCGGCGTCTACCGGCAAAGCTGAACAGGAGGATTACCTTAAGTCGCTGGGCGCTGAGCAGGTTGTGTTGCGCGCTGATCTGCAAGCGGGCACCGATAAACCGATGCTCAAAGAGCAATGGGCGGGTGCTGTGGATTGTGTGGGCGGGGACATCCTGTTCAATGTGGTCAAGTCACTGCGCTACGGTGCCAGTGTCGCGTGCTGCGGGCTGACGGCGGGCGTGGCATTCAAGGGCAATGTGCTGCCGTTTATCCTGCGTGGGGTGAATCTGCTGGGCGTCGACTCGGTCGAATTGCCGTTGGTGGTCAAAGCGTCCATGTGGGATCGCTTGTCCTTGCAATGGAAGGTCAACCTAGAAACTTTGGTGAGTGAAGTCACCCTTGAGCAACTACCTGCCGCCATTGCGCAGGTGCTGGCTGGCAAACAGGTTGGGCGAGTGCTGGTCAATTTGGCTTAAGCGCAGCACACAAACGATAAGGCCACCTACGCGGTGGCCTTTTTTTATAGCGCTAAGCTGCTTGCTACAGCAGGTTGATCAGGCGCGGCGGCGGAACAGCGGCAGTGGCTGGTCCGTTGAGGCTTGGTATACCTCGCTGAACTCCTCAAAGGCTTTCAGGGCGTCGAGCGGATCTTTGTCTTCACGCAGGGCGAAGGCATCAAAGCCCACGCGCTGGTAGGAGAACAGTTGGTCGCGCAGCACATCGCCAATGGCGCGTACTTCACCCTTGTAGCCGTAGCGGTTACGCAGCAAGTAAGCCGTGGAGCAGTGGCGGCCATCAGTGAAGGCCGGGAAGTTCAGCGCAATCACCTGGAAGTTATCCAGCTGATCGGCGATCTCTTCGATTTCTTCACCGGCATCCAGCCACACGCCGATGCCGCCATCCCGGGCCTTGAGCGCGGTGCTGTGATCGACCCACAAAGCCAGCGGCACAATCAGATCATCGCAATTGGAAATGCCGTCCAGCGTGGCGTCTTTGGGCAGCAGATGCCAGCTTTCATCAACCAGCTGGCCGTTTTTAATGATTCGCTGCATAGACACGCTCCTTGAACGGGTCGACACCAACACGGCGGAAGGTATCGAGGAAACTCTCTTCTTCGTTGCGGCGCTCGACATAGACCTTGATGATCTTGTCGATCACATCGGCCATGTCGGCTTCAGCAAAGGATGGGCCAAGGATCTGCGCCAAGCTGGCATCACGGCCAGCGCTGCCGCCAAGCGACACCTGATAGAACTCCTGACCTTTCTTATCCACACCCAGAATGCCGATATGGCCGACGTGGTGGTGGCCGCAGGCGTTCATGCAGCCGGAAATGTTCAGGTCGATATTGCCGATGTCGAAGAGGTAGTCCAGGTCGTCGAAACGGCGCTGAATGGCTTCGGCAATTGGAATCGATTTGGCGTTGGCCAGGGAGCAGAAGTCGCCGCCCGGGCAGCAGATGATATCGGTCAGCAGGCCGACGTTCGGCGTGGCAAAGCCATGCTCGCGCAGCTCGCCCCACAGGCTGAACAACTGCGCCTGCTCGACATCCGCCAAAATGATGTTCTGGTTGTGACTGTTGCGCACCTCAGCAAAGCTGTAGCGCTCGGCCAGATCAGCGATGGCATCAAACTGCTTGTCTGTCACATCACCGGGTGCAACACCGGTTGGTTTGAGTGACAGGGTTACAGCCACATAGCCTGGCTTCTTGTGCGCGAAGGTGTTGCGTTGGCGCCAGCGGGCAAAGCCCGGGTGTTCGGCATCCAACGCAGCGAGAGCCGCGTCTTGGTCGTCCAGAGCTTTGTAATCGGGGTCGATAAAGTGCGCCTTAACGCGCGCCACTTCGGCCTCGGTCAGTGTGGTTGGACCATCCTTGAGGTGCGCCCATTCAGCATGCACGCGCTCGGCAAACACCTGAGGGGTCAGTGCTTTGACCAAAATCTTGATACGTGCCTTGTACTTGTTATCACGGCGGCCGTAGCGGTTGTACACACGCAGGATGGCGTCCAGATAGCTGATCAGGTGCTGCCAAGGCAGGAATTCGTTGATGAAGCTGCCCACGATTGGCGTACGGCCCAGGCCGCCACCAACGGAAACACGGAAGCCCAACTCGCCGGCATCGTTCTGGACAGCTTCCAGGCCGATGTCGTGCACTTCAATGGCTGCACGGTCGCCGACGGCACCGTTGACGGCAATCTTGAACTTGCGCGGCAGGTGGGTGAATTCGGGGTGGAAGGTCGACCACTGGCGAATGATTTCGCACCAAGGACGAGGATCGATGATTTCATCTTTGGCCACACCGGCGAATTGATCGGTGGTGGTGTTGCGAATGCAGTTGCCGCTGGTCTGAATGGCGTGCATCTGCACGGTCGCCAGCTCGGCCAGAATCTCCGGTACGTCTTCCAGGTCCGGCCAGTTGAACTGCACGTTCTGCCGCGTGCTGATGTGCGCGTAACCCTTATCGTAGTCACGGGCGATTTTGGCCATCATGCGCACTTGTGCTGATGACATCAGGCCATAGGGCACGGCCACACGCAGCATGGGCGCAAAGCGTTGGACGTAGAGGCCATTTTGCAAGCGCAGTGGGCGGAATTCTTCGCCGCTCAGCTCGCCAGCCAGATAACGGCGGGTTTGATCGCGGAACTGCTTGACGCGGTCCTCGACGATTTGTTGGTCGTACTGGTCATATACGTACATATGGTGTCCTGTTATCAGGCTTTTAGAACCTATTGACGATGCGCTGCGCCTTTTTCGGGCTATTTCTCGCCACCTCGTCAACCGGTTCAGACAGCTAATCAGCGCGCACGGCCGCGCACCCCTGGCGGAGGCCGAGGAAGATACCAGTTCATGGATATGCGCAAAAGTGATGTTTGAGTATATGGAAAGAACTTAAAGCGATAAGCCTGCTTGCCAAAATAGCTTGCTGGCTTGAGCAAGCGCAGGCTGTGGTCTTAACTGCTGAGTGCGACTCACCCGAAAACAGAACAAGAGGGCATGTCCATGAGCGAACACAGTGAAACAGAAGGGGCTGACAGTGCGGCAGATGCCAAGGCCATTTTTGCCTTGATCCTCATCTGCGTTGTAACAGCAGTTTTTTGGGTCAGCCAACAGTAGGCGCGGCGTAACACGATCAAGAGCGGGCATCGGGTAGCCGATGCCCGCTTTTTTATTGTTCAGCAAAAGTGCTCACTGGCAACTCAGGCTATCGGCTTGGCGATAAAGCATCAGCAGTTTGCGCGTGATGGTGCTCTGAATATCGTCACGCTCGAACGCTGACAAACGATCAAGGCGAGCGATTTGTAGGCGGTGTAAATGCAGATAAGGCATTTGCTGGTCGAATTCGCGCAAGTCGCCTTTGATCAAGATAGGCAGAAACAGATCGCCGGCTTTTTTCTGGTTACTGATGATCTGCGCCAATGCCGGTTTAAACGCCATGGTTTTGGGGGCTGGGCCACCTTCCTTAATCATGGAGGTCAGCAGCAAACCGGGTTTATGCAGCACTACGCCAGGGAGTACGCACAACCCGGTGCGGCGAATCGCCTGTGGCTCGATACCGTGCAGGGTGTCGTGGAAGGCATAAGGGTTAGGCAAAACCACCATTTTGCGGCCCATGTCAGACGGAAAGTGCAGGTCATAGTTGGTGTAAAGCTGGCGTGTTGACTCGGAGTAAACACACAGGCGATTTTCGAACAGCTTGATAAAGCGTTCGGCCAACTCCCGTCGGGCGATGCTGTCCAGATCCCAGATCAGGTCTTGATTCTGCGGCCTGCTCAGATCGATTTCCTGGTGTTCCATACTGCTCATCGGCGTTTATACCTTGAACTGTCTTAAGAGGCGGTTGAGTTGCTCGGCCAGTTGTCCCAATTGCTTGCCCGCTGCACTGGACTGTTGTGCAGCCAGGGCACTCTCCTGAGCCAGGCTGGCGGCCTGGGTGACATTCTGGTTGATGTCTTCAACAACATGCGACTGTTGCAGCGTGGCACTGGCGATTGAAGCATTCAAGCTGTTGAGGTTGCGCAGGCCGCTGGCTATTTGCGTCAAGCTGGTGCCAGCCTGGCTGGCCTGCTCAATGGTTAGTTGCGACGCTTTGCTGCTGTCGTTAATGACTTTAACGGCTGCTTCGGAGTTACCTTGCAGGCGCTCAATCATCACTTGAATTTCTGCTGTGGATTTTTGTGTGCGCTGCGCGAGCAGGCGCACCTCGTCGGCGACCACCGCAAATCCACGCCCTTGCTCACCGGCTCGGGCGGCCTCGATGGCGGCGTTGAGTGCCAACAAGTTGGTTTGTTCGGCGATTGAGCGAATCACCTCAAGCACGCTGCCGATCTGCGTGCTTTCCTGGGCCAGGTCCTGAATGACGCTCACGGCCTGGTTGATGGTGGCCGAGAGGTCGCTGATCTGGCGCAAGCTGATTTCAATATTCTGTTGCCCATGGCGGGCCTGATCTTCGGCGGCCTGGACCTCGCTGGCGGCGTTTTCAGCATTCTTCGCCACGTCCTGCACGCCGTAGGTGACTTCATTGATGGCGGTGGCCACCAGCTCCATCTGCTGCGATTGCTGTTCACTGTGTTGTTGCGCCTGCCCAGCAATCTGGCTGAGGTCACGGGCAGCGGTGTCGAGCTCGCCGGCAGACTGAAGCGACTGGCTGATCACCTTGCGCAGTTTGTCAGTAAAGATATTGAAGTGGCGCGACAACGCTGAGAGCTCATCATTGCCATGGGTATCGAGGTTGCGCGTCAGGTCACCATCGCCGCTGGCAATGTTGGCCATCGCTTCAACCGCCTGCTGCAGCGGTTGGGTGATGCTGCGCACGATCAGCACCACTAACACGGCCATCAACGCGGTAATCAGTAAACCAATCAACACGGCGCTGATCGCCTGCTGCTGAAACTCGTCGGCGACATCATCGACATAAACCCCAGAGCCGATGATCCAGCCCCAGGGTTGGAACAGTTGCACATAAGAGACTTTCGGCACTGGCTCATCAGAGCCAGGCTTAGGCCAGCGGTAATCCACCTGTCCAGCACCCTGGCGCTTGCTGATGGCGACCATCTCATTAAACAAAGCCTTGCCGTCCGGATCTTTAAAGCCCGACAGGTTTTGCCCCTCAAGTTTTGGATTGGCGGGATGCATGATCATTACGGGAGTTTGATCATTGATCCAAAAATACTCTTGGCCGTCGTAACGCAGTTTGCGAATTGTCGCGGCGGCCTGCTGTTGGGCTTGTTCACGGGTGAGGGTGCCTGCCCGCTCCAATTCGTGAAAGTGCTCCAGAATGCCGGCCGCACTTTGCACCACATGCTGGGTCTTCTCGCTTTTACCGGCCTGTAAGTCTGTGTGAATCTGCTTGAGTAACAGCACGCCTTGAATCACCAGCATTGCAATGGCAACGCAGAGAATGAGCCAGAGACGGCGATTGATTGGCAAGCTACGTAAGCTGTTCATGGGTGAGCACTTCCCGAATTTGTGTGATTCATACTGGGATGTCACTTGAGTGCCGCAGATCACATGCGGCGTTTGGTCAATGAGTGCATGACTAATACCGTAAACAGTAGGTCAATTGACGCCCTGAGCAGGCTCTTTGTGGCGCTTTATCGGCCAGCAATGCCCCTTATTCAGGCTGAACTGCTGCTTGCCCTCGCGCCACTGCAATGCCAACTCTGCTAGCATCGCCAGTCGCCCTGCATAAGTCACTGATTTAAGGGTTTTCTAAGTTCTAACCGAAGTTGTGTCTGGCCGCGTTGCCACACCTCATGCGAGCACTTGGAGAGAGTGCCGTGTGTCGGTTCATTTGATTGCTAGGAGTGTGAAATGGATCTTTGGGTTGCCTTCCAGGCTTTTATTCTGGGTGTGGTCGAGGGGCTGACCGAGTTTTTGCCGATCTCCAGCACCGGGCACCAGATTATCGTCGCCGACCTGATCGGTTTTGGCGGTGAGCGGGCAATGGCCTTCAATATCATTATTCAATTGGGTGCGATTTTGGCGGTGGTGTGGGAATACCGGCGAAAGGTGCTGAGCATCGTTGTTAACGTGCACAAAGAGCCGCAAGCGCAGCGTTTCACGGCCAATTTGCTGATCGCCTTCCTACCCGCCGTGGCGCTGGGCGTCTTATTTGCCGACTTGATTCATCACTACTTGTTCAACCCCATCACCGTCGCCGTTGCGCTGGTTGTTGGGGGTGTGATCATGCTGTGGGCGGAGCGCCGTCAGCACAGCATTGAAGCTGAAACTGTCGATGACATGACCTGGAAGCACGCCCTGAAGATTGGCTTTGCCCAATGCCTGGCCATGATCCCCGGCACCTCGCGCTCAGGGGCCACCATTATTGGTGGGCTGTTGTTTGGCTTGTCACGTAAAGCAGCCACCGAGTTTTCGTTCTTCTTGGCCATGCCGACCATGGTTGGGGCGGCGGTTTACTCAGGTTACAAGTACCGCGACTACTTCCAGGCGGACGACTTTGCGGTTTTTGCCATTGGCTTTGTCACCTCCTTTATCTTCGCCATGATTGCCGTGCGGGCGTTGCTCAAGTTTATTGCCAACCACAGCTATGCCGTTTTTGCCTGGTATCGCATCGGCTTCGGCTTGCTGATTCTGGCGACCTGGCAGCTGCAGTGGATCGACTGGAGCACCGCGCAAGGCTGATTGTTGGCCGTGTATTCGGCGGATCAATACAGCACGCGCCTGCCCAGCGTTTTTGCCATAGTGGCCTCAGTTAATGGAGGTGCACATGGATCAGCTTGAACACGTCATGCTTGAGGTCAACGGCATTGACCTCAGTCTTTACTGCGCCGGCCCCGAGGCGGGGCGGCCTGTTTGGCTGTTGCATGGCTTCCCCGAATGCTGGCATTCCTGGCGCCAGCAGATTGCGCCGCTTGCCGCCGCAGGTTACCGGGTTTTAGTGCCGGAAATGCGCGGCTACGGGCAAACCAGCGCACCGCGCGATCCAGCGGCCTACGACGTTATTACCCTGTGTGGGGACATTCAGGCAGCCATGGATCAACTGGGGCACACGCAGGTGTGTGTGGTGGGGCATGACTGGGGTGCACCAATAGCCTGGCATTTGGCCCTGCTGGAGCCACAGCGGGTGCGGGCGGTGGTGGGCATGGCTGTGCCCTTTGGCGGCCGCCCGAAACAACCGGCCACGGCCATCATGGCCCAGCTGTATGCTGAGCGCTTCCATTACATCCTGCATTTTCAGCAGCCCGGTGTGGCCGAAGCTGAAATGGATGCAGACATGTCGCGCACCTTACGCATGATGATGCACAACACTGTTGGCGCTGATGGAAAATTGACCCACCCTGCCGATTGAAATTTGACCCAGGGCGGATTGCTGATTTTGTTACCAGCAACTGTGGATAAGT
>LNFM01002116.1_pt1 | contig 42560 bp, 50 predicted proteins | sample 596031 | NCBI WGS metagenome assembly LNFM01 (sample SAMN04254537, study PRJNA301005) | activated carbon metagenome | isolation source: dual media filters at the Ann Arbor, Michigan drinking water treatment plant | place: USA: Ann Arbor
CAACACCCTCCTTCGCACCATTGGCGAGGCTCCGGTGAACACCCTGACCGGCTCTCTTCCCGTCGATGCCTCCATGGCTCGTCAGCTTCTCCACCAGAAGAGCCGCTCGCTCCAGACCAAGGGCTGGGCGTTCAATCAGGACCTCGACCTTCCCCTTGCCCCCATGACTGACGGCACTGTGCCCGTCCCCGGCAACACGCTCAGCATCGACCCGGTGGACCGCAGCAAGCGCCTCGTCATCCGCGCCGCCAAGCTCTACGACAGGGCCGCCCGGACCAACGTGTTCGCCTCCCCAGTGCGGGTGAACATCACCTACTTCCTCCCCTTCAACGAGCTGCCCGAGTACGCCCGGCAGTACATCACCATCAGCGGCGGCCGGCAGTTCCAAGACGGCACCCTGGGGGATGACAGCCTCCACCGCTTCACCGCGCAGGACGAGATGCGGGCGTGGTCCGACTTCCTCGAAGCTGAGGTGGTGCAGGGCGACTACAACATCCTCCGCGACAGCCCCACCCTGATCCGCACCGCAGCCCGCCAGAGGGTCCCCCTCCGTTGATCCTGAACGGCGACCTCCCGAATTTCATGAACGGGGTGTCTCAGCAGGCCGTAGCGCTCCGTCTCCCCACCCAGCTTGAGGTGCAGGAGAACTTCTACTCGACCATTGTGGACGGGTTGAAGAAGCGCCCGCCGTCCGAGCACATCGCGAAGATCATGGACAGCGCCCCCGACGGGGCCTTCTTCCACATCATCAACCGCGATCAGGACGAGCGATACGTCCTCGTGGTCACCGCCTCCTCCATCAAGGTCTTCGACTTCGACGGGGTGGAGCAGACCGTCCACGTCCCCAACGGCGTCGGCTACCTGTCCGGCCTCACCGCGCCCACGGACCAGCTCCGGGCCCTCACGGTGGCGGACTACACGTTCCTCGTGAACCGCACCAAGACCGTCGCAGCGGGCACCGACACGTTCCCCCTCAGGGACGCCGAGGCCCTCATCAACGTCAACGCCGGCAACTACGACAAGCGCTACCGGATCGACATCGACGGCACCAGCGCCGCGGAGTACGGCACCCCCTCCAGCGCCAACAACAAGTTCGTGGTGGCCAACAACGGCCTCCCCGCGTCCAACCCGTCCGCCAATATCTGGAAGGGCGGGGACACGGTAGAGGCGGCGCCGGTCTCCGGTGACCCCCTCAACGGCGACGTTGGCCTCCGCCCCAACCAGTGCATCGCCACCTCGGAGATCGCCAAGCGGCTCCGGGCCAACCTCATCGAGAGCATCGGCAACGACGGCGACCCGTGGGGTGTGGGCATCCACATCAACGCCCTCCACATCGTCAACTACGACGACGACTTCTCCATCGACGGGGACGACGGCGTGAACGGGAACGCGATGAAGGTCATCAAGGGCCAGGTGTCACGGTTCTCGGACCTCCCCAACTACGGCCCGCTCGGCTTCACCGTCGAGATCACCGCCTCCAACGGCACCAACTTCGACAACTACTGGGTCGAGGCTGTGAAGGGGGACAACCCCGGCAGCTCCGCCGTCCGGTGGAGGGAGTGCCCCAAGCCGGGCACCGTGAAGGGCCTCGACGCCGCCACGATGCCGCACCTCCTCGTCCGCAACTCGGACGGGACGTTCACCTTCAAGCAGGCTGAGTGGGACGAGCGCGTCTGCGGGGACGGCACCACGATCAACCCCGACCCGTCGTTCGTCGGTCAGGAGATCGAGGACGTGTTCTTCTTCAAGAACCGCCTGGGCTTCCTCTCGGACGAGAGCTGCATCATGTCCAAGGCCGGGAGCTACTTCGACTTCTTCCGCACCACGGCCACGGCGCTGCTCGATGACGACCCTATCGACGTCGCGGCAACGCACATCAAGGTCTCGTTCCTCAAGCACGCGGTGCCCTTCCAAGACACCCTGCTCCTCTTCTCCGCCGAGACGCAGTTCCGCCTCGCCGGTAACGAGCTGCTCACCCCCAAGACGGCCTCTATCCGCCCCCTGACCGAGTACTCCTGCTCCACCAAGGTGAAGCCCTCGGTGGTCGGGAAGATGGTCTTCTTCCTCTCCGATGCCGATGGCTACGACGGAGGCGGCCACGCGGCTGCCTACGAAATGGCCTACGACAAGAAGATGGAGACGGTGGCCGCCGCGGAGATCACCGCCCACTGCCCGGCCTACATCCCCGAGGGCTCCTTCCGCCTCGTCGGCTCCGTCGATGAGAGCTGCGTCGTGGCCCTCACGGCCGGCGACCCGTCCGCCATGTACGTCTACCGCTACTACTGGAGCGGGGACGAGAAGGCCCAGTCCTCGTGGTCCCGTTGGACCCTTGCCGGCGCCACTCTCCTCGACGCCGCGTGGATCAACTCCGACCTCTACGTCGTCGTTGCCCGCAGCGGGAAGGTGTACCTAGAGCGCCTGACGATGGACACGGTGGCCTTCGATGAGGAGGTGGGCTTCAAGGTCGGCCTCGACCGCCGCTTCACTCAGTCCTCCTTCATCTACGCCCCGGACAACCCGACGCAGGGCTCGGGCTTCACCGCCCCCTACGCCCCCTCGGCCGGCCTCCGCGCCGTGGTGGTGGACGGCCCCAGCATCCCCAAGGGTAGCGAGGTCGGCGTCCTGAGCATCTCCGGCTCCACGGTGCGCCTCGCAGGCAACCTCACCGGCCACACGGTCATGCTCGGCTACTCCTACGAGAGCCGCGCCCGCCTCTCCACGCTGTACCCCCGCCAGCCCACGCAGACGGGACAGCTCATCACCAAGCAGGAAGGCCGCCTCCAGCTCCAGCACCTCGCCGTCGTCTACGACCGGGCGGGGTTCTTCCGGGTGGAGGTCAGGTCGGAGGGCAGGGCCATGGTGCCCTACACCTTCAACTCCTTCGTGGTGGGCGCCCCGACCAACGGCGTCTTGGGCCAGCTGAACCTGGGCCGGGGGCGCATGAACGTCCCCATCATGGCCCGCAACACCCGAGTAGAGATCGACATCGTGAACGATCACTGGCTCCCGTCCTCCTTCGTGTCCGCCTCGTGGCGTGGCATCTGGAACCAACGGGGCCGCGAAGTCTGATGAGCATCCATCGCCCCGCAACCCGGGACGATGTTCGGTATATGGCTCCTCGCCTCCGTGCCGCCGATAGGGCGGAGGTGAGGGCCTACACCGGGCTGCCCCCGGAGGTGGTGCTCCACCAATGTCTCGATACCAGCGACCAGTGCTGGGTCGGTTGCGCCGATGACGGCGAGCCGGGCGTCCTATGGGGGACGCAGCCGGTCTACGAAGTCCCCGAGGTGGGCTGGATTTGGATGGTCTGTACGGACCTCCTCTTCAAGCACCGGTACGAGTTCCTCACCCAGGCCCGTACACACCTCCCCCTCGCCCACGCGAGGTACCCCATCCTCACCAATCACGTTGACGCCCGCAACACGGTCCACATCAAGTGGCTCCGGTTCATGGGCTTCTCCTTCCTCCGCCGCATCGAGCGCTGGGGGGCCGAAGGCCGGCCCTTCCTTGAGTTCGCGCGGCTCGACCCCTCGCAAGGATAACCATGTGCCTCCCCGTTCTCGGGGCTCTCGCCAGTGTCGGTAGTGCCATCGCCGGTTTCGCCGGAGCACAGCAGCAGGCGGATGCCCAAAACGCCTACTACCTCGCCAACGCAGCCGAAGCCAACCGCGCGGCGGGGCAGCAGTTCGTCAATCTGAACATCAAGTCCGACCAGACCCGCGCCTCCGCGCAGGGTGAGGCCTTCGACCAGTCCATCGAGGCCCTCCGCAAGCGCTCCACCGCACAGGTGGCCGCGTCTGAGGCAGGCGTCTCCGGGCTCTCCGTGGATGCCCTCATCGGGGACATTTACGCGCAGGAAGGCCGCCGCTTCGACCGCCTCGACCAGCAGTACCGCGCCGATGAGATGGCCGTCAGGTCGCAGATGGATGACGTTCAGGCCAACGCCCAGCAGCGCATCAACTCCGTCCAGCGGGCCGAGCAGCCGTCGCCCCTCTCCTTCATCTTCCAGGGTCTCTCCGGCGCCGTTAACGGCTTCAAGATGCCCGGCATGGGAACCGTCTAATGCAGCGCGTCCAAGTCCAAGACCTCCCCGAGCCGGAACGCTTCCGCCCCGTGCAGCCGACAGGCGACACCTACGGCGGCGTGGACAAGCCCGTCATCGACAAGAACTGGGAGCGTCTCTCCTCCGCCCTGTCCTCGTTCAGCACCGCCATCGGCGGCATGGGACGCCGGGACAACAAGGAGCAGGGTCTCCAGTGGGAGGCCATGTACCAGCGGGCCCGGCAGGAGCGCGGCAACGCCGAGGCCGGCCGTATGGTCATGTCTGGCGAAATCCCCGTCTTCCGAGACCCCGCCCGAGGCCCCGTCGCGGCGAACACCCTAGGCGCCGACCACGCCCGAGACTGGCTGGAGCAGCAGCGCCGGGACATCGCGCAGGGCACCTACCCCCTCTTCGGCCCGGATGGCCGCCCCACCGACGTGGGCTCCGTCCACTCCCAGCGGGTGCAGGAGCACTACCAGCGCCAGCCGCCCCAGCTCCAGGTCCGCCCCGGGGTCCTGAACCCCATCGCCCGGGGCTACCAGATGGGCTTCGCTGCCGAGGTCGAGAAGGCCCGTGAGGAAGCCATTGCCGCCCAGCGGGCCGCGGTGGCGAGCGAGAACAACGCCCTCATCGACAGCAGCATCACCCGCTTCCTCTCCCCCATCGGGGAGGCCGCCGGCCGCCGCAACCCGGACGGCTCCTTCGCCGTCTCCGACGAGCAGCTCGCGGAGCTGTGGTCCAAGCAGCGGCAGGAGATCAGGGGCTTCTTCGCCCCGCCCGGCAAAGACAGCCTCATCGACTACCGCCGCATCGAGAACCGCACGGTCGGTCTCCTCTCCGACCTCGCCCGGGACAACCCCGAGGCGGCCCTCCGGCTGATGCAGCTGAACCGGGGCCGCACCCCCGAGGGCGTGGAGCTGGGTCCGATCATCGCCAACCCGACGCACTTCGACCGCCTCCGCGACGTGGAGCGGGCCGCGCGGCAGAAGGCCATGGAGAATGCCGACGCTGCGGTCCTCAACCGCGCCGCCGAGGAGGGAGCCCGCCAGCTCCGCGCCGGTAACGGCATCGCCCTACAGGGCCTCACCGACCGCTCCTACGAGAACCCGTGGGATCAGGACCCCAACACCCGGACCCGGACCCTCTCCGCCTCCCGCATCCGTGACGCGGCCTACGCCCGTGCGGCCACGCAGGAGGAGACGGCCATCCGGCAGCAGGGCTCCAGCCCCAAGGCCACCGAGGAGGCGCTCTTCGAGAGTGCCCGCCGCCTCTACATCCAGAGCAACGTGCCCAACCCGGCGTGGCGGTCCTCCATGAACGAGGCCATCCGCATCTCCGGCGACCCGGCAGCGCTCTCCGATCCGGCCAACTCGGCCAAGGCGGCGCAGGCCCTCGACCTCTACGAGCGCCTCTCCCGCGAGCACCCGGGCTACCTCAAGACCCTTGGGCTCACCGACGACAGCGAGCGCTTCTTCCAGCGTGTCGCCACCCTCCGCGACGGGCTGGGTATGCCCCTCCCGCAGGCCATGCAGGAGGCCGCCCGCATCGGCCAGAACCGAGCCCCCACCCTCGACGCCGCCGCCCGGCAGCGCGTGGTCACCGAAGCCAACCGCCTCGGTGCTTCTTGGATCGGGTGGCAGTCCGCCGGCTCCAACGTCATGGAGGGCCGCAGGAACATCGAGAACCTCGCCACGGAGATCATGGGGGCCAGCGACATCCCGGCTGAGGCCGCGGTGAAGAAGGCCGCCGAAATCCTCCAGAGCCGCACTGTGGTCCTCAACGGCCGCAGCCACTTCGGTGATCCGTGGGTCTCCAAGGAGAGCCTGCCCTTCTGGCAGTCCCGCCTCGCGCAGATCGTTCAGGAGCACCGCACCCTCGCCGGCTCTGAGGGCGGCATCTCTGACCCCTCCAAGCTCTCCGTCGTCCGCGTCAACAACGGCGGCGGCTACGCTGTGGTGGACCAGAACGGCTTTCAGGTCCGCGCCCCGGTCCCCGATCCCCGCAACCCGAATGGCCCTCCCATCCTCCGCCCGGTCTTCATCGAGCCCCGCTCGGTGCAGAACGCCATGGAGATGGACAGGCAGGCCCGTAAGGCCGGCGAGCTGGCGGAGATCGGACGACAGGCCCAGATCAGGGACATCCGCGCCCAGCTGGCCAGCGACGAGCAGGCCCGTAAGCAGGGCGGCGACCGTATGGGCCACACCCGCCTCACCGACGAGCGCCGCGCCCAACTGACCGAGGAGCTTCTGGTCCTTGGTGACCGCGTGGTCGGCCGAGCCCCCGAAGACGGCGGGCCCGCCCAGTCCAACGTGATCCCCGGCCGCAACCCCTTCGGCTCCACCACCGTCGATCCCCGCGCCCAGCGGATGGATGACCAGCCCGACCCGGCCCCAATGCGTAATCCCCTGACCGACCTCTTCACCCGCTTCCAGCGGCCTGAGGCAGAACGGCAGGACGCGCAGACGGCGCAGGAGCGGGCAGCCAACGCCATGAGGCGGCGCCGCAGCCGCACCGAACAGTAACCCAGGAGGGAGGGGGCACCCCGTCCCCTCCCACCACACAGGAACCTGAATGAGCAGCATCACTGACGAGCTGGCTGGCGACCCCATTGAGGTGGCGGCCCCCGCCCCCACGACCGAGCAGCAGCTCAACTACGACGCCCTGATGAACGCCCCGGCCCCCTCCGCCCCGTTCGTCCCCGGCGACCGGCCCCTCGACCAGGCCTTCCAAGCCCTCCCCCGCAGCGCAAACATTGACGACCGCCGAGGCTACCGTGGGATGCGTGAGCGGGCCAACATGGCCATCCGCGACCGCGCCAACGAGGTGATGGCTGCTGACTTCGCCCGCCGCGAGGTCGAGGCCGAGAGCACCGACACTATCGCCGCGATGCAGCTCATGGGGGAGACCCCCCAGTTCCCCGACATTCAGGACGTGGCCCCCGATCCGGCCCCGGCCGACAACTTCGACGGCAGCGACGGAGCCCCGGTGGACGACGCCGCGGCCGCCACCCGCCGCACCCTTGAGATGCCCGTTGGCGGCTACCCCGACGACATCGCCCCGCCCGCCCCGGCCGCTACGGCGGTCGAGCAGGCCCCTCTCCCGGCCCCGGCTACTACCCCCGCTCCCGCCCCCTCAACGCCCGTCCAGCCCCCCTCTCCGGCCCAGCAAGTGGCCCCCGAGGACGGGCAGCCGCAGGTCCCGCAGGGCGTGTCCCCCAATGGCGTCCTCACCGCGGTTACCCCCGGCGGTGCCGGCTACGACGAGTACACCCGCCGCCTCCGCATTCAGGAGAGCAACGGCGTGGTGACGGCCAAGGCGCCCACCTCCTCCGCCCGCGGCCTCTACCAGTTCCTTGACGACACGTGGGGCATCGCAGGGCGCACCCGTAACGGGCAGCCCGTGGGCCTCGCCAACACCCCGACAGGGCAGGCCGCCGGCCTCCGCCCGATCAATCCCGCGGACGTGGGCACCCCCCGCGACCCGCGCTTCGACCCGGCCCAGCAGGAGATCGCGATCAGGCTCTTCACCGAGCAGAACGCCGAAGCCCTCCGCCGCGGTGGTCACCCGGTCAACGGTCGGAACCTCTACCTGGCCCACTTCATGGGCTCTGGTGGCGCCCTCCGAATGCTCCGGCTGGTGAGGGACAACCCCGACCTCCCCGCCGCCACCGTCTTCCCCGACGCGGCCGGCGCCAACCGCAACGTCTTCTACACCCGCGAGGGCCGCGCCCGCTCCGTCTCCGAGGTCTACCGTCTCCAGACGGCCCGCTTCTCCGACGACGCAGTGGTCACCGAGCGCCCCCAGCGCCGCGTCACCGACCCGCTCGGCCCCGCCGATATGTCCCGTCCCCCGGCCATCGAGCTGGGCAGGGGCTACCGTGAGGGAGAGCAGGCCGCCATCCGTGCCCTCCGGGGCGAGGAGCAGCGCTCCTTCTTCCAGCTGGTGGGCGATGCCTTCCAGCGAGAGACCCCCGAGGGTGCCCTCCTCCGACAGGGCCCCGCGTTCACCGAGGAGCCCGGCTGGGCCACCCCGGCCAACCTCAAGCCCTACTTCGACCAAATCCCCGCGGGCTTCGAGAGCCGCCTATCGCAGGCCATCTCCCCCGCCCACGCGGACTGGATCGTCAAGAAGGCGAAGCAGGACAGCGTGATCGACAAGGCCATCGAGGAGGCCGGCTGGACCGGCACTGGTGCCTCCGTCCTCGCCTCCTTCCTCTCCCCCTCCGTGTGGGCCATCGGGATCGCCTCGGGCGGCCTCGGCAGTCTCGCCGCGGGCTCCTTCCGCCTCGGTAAAGCCGGCTCCCGCCTCGCGGGTGCGGCCATCGGTGCGGCTGGTAACGTCGCCTATGAGGGTGCCGTCGCTGGCATCAGCGGGGACGAGTACGGGGCAGGCGAGGCGTTCGGCGCGGCCATCACCGGTGCCATCTTCGGTGCCGCCTTCGGTCCCATCGGACAGAACCCGGCCACCTCCGCCGAAGCCCTGGCCCTCGCCCGGGCAGCTCGCCGCCACGCGGACGACATCATCGGGGGTGACCAGCCCGCCCACGTCCGTGGCCCCGCCGCGGCAGGCGCAGGCGTCTCCGCCGACCCCAACCTCCCCGAGGTGACGGACAACCCGGCATGGCGTGCCCTGACCGACGCTGCGTTCCAGCGCGGCTCCGGCAACGCGGTCGCGGACAACCTCCGCATCTCGCTCGGCGGCCAGCTCGCCGTCTCCCCCAACGTGGGCACCCGCGCCGTCGCGAGCGGCCTCGTGGTGGACGTGGTGGGCAAGGGCGCGGCCGTGAACCACAACACCGCGGATCAGAACATGATCATGCTGGCCCAGCGGTTCCAGTCCCAGTACCTCTCCGTCACCGACCCGGCCTACCGCGAGTGGGCCGAGGAGGAAGGCATCGGCTTCTTCGGCCGCCTCATCGGGCGCCGCCGCGAGGAGTTCATGAACACGATCGGTCGGGCCATCCTGACCGCCACGGACGACGAGATCGCCCAGCTCCCGCCCTCCATGCAGCGCGTCATCAAGGCGCACGGTACGTGGGTCGTGGAGCGCCTGAACGAGCTACAGGACCCGAGCCTCGTGTTCGGTCCCCGGCAGTTCCGCCGCGGCGTCCCCGGCTCTGAGAACCTCACCCCCGACGCCCGCTACATGCCGGTCCTGTGGGCCGAGCACAAGATGCAGACGGCCCTCGACAGGGTTGGCTACAACCGGCTTGAGACGTTCATGGCCGGCGCCATCAAGAACGTGCAGACGGAGATTGACGACGACCTGGCTCGCCGCCTCGCCGCCGCCATCATCCGTGGCCCCAAGGACCGCATCGCCGGAGCCGACGACGCCATCTCCCGGGCGCTCGCCCACGCTGACGTGGAGAAGCTCAAGACCATCCTCAAGTCGGACTACGACTGGGAGGACAAGGCCCTCGAAAGCCTCGTCGCCCAGCTCAGCCGCTCCAAGCCGCGCGTCGAGGGCTTCCTCAACCGCCGCATCGGGATGAACTACCGAGCCGAGATGCAGCTCCCCGATGGCTCCGTGCTCCGCATGACGGACCTCATGGAGACCAACGCCGAGATGCTGATGATGCAGTACGGCAGGAAGCACGCCGGCCGCATGGCTCTCGCCAACTTCAAGGCGGTGAACCCCGAGACCGGCGACGTCCTGTTCGACGGCATCACGTCCGACGCTGACTGGGCTGCCCTCCTCCGCCTCGCGGAGAACAAGGCCCGTGACACGCCCGGCCTCGACGCCATGAAGGCTTGGGCCAAGGAGAAGGACACCCTCCAGTACGCCTACGACCGCATCCGCGGCCGGCCCAACCCGGCCGTCGAGAAGCTCGGGCAGGTGGCTGATTGGATGCGGTTCGTCCGCACCTTCAACTTCGCCCGCGTCATGAACCTCATGGGTCTCACCTCGCTGGCCGACGTTGGCCGCTCCGTGGGCTCCGTGGGCATCAAGGCGTTCACCCAGCAGATGGGAGCGTACCGCCGCATCCTCGACATGGATGGCCGACAGGTCCTCAAGTACGGCATCGACCGGGAGCTGGAGGCCATGTTCGGTCTCGGCACCGACGCCCTCCGCGGCTTCAAGAACCAGGTGATGCTGGACGAGTTCATCCACCACGGCTCCGACCGGCTGGTGGACAAGGCCAACCGTGCCGCCGATCTCGCCGCCCACATCACCACCAAGTTCTCCGCGCAGCACGCCGTGCAGTCGTGGCTGGACCTCGTGGTGGGTCGCGCAGCCGCCCAGCGGTTCGCTGACATCGCCGCCAAGGGTACCCTCAGCCGCGCTGAGAGGAACCTTGTGAACTTCCTCGGCCTCGATGACGCCATGCTCCAGCGCGTCCTCGGGGAGGTCCGGTCCAACTTCTCGCACGAGACGGGTGCCCTCTTCGGGCGCCGCGTGGTGCAGATGAACATGGACAAGTGGGCCGACGTGGAGGCTCGCGCTGCGTTCCAGCAGGCCCTCTTTCGGTACGTCCGCACGACCGTCCAGCAGAACGACGTGGGCTCCCTGCATCAGGTGATGTCCCACCCCATGGCGCAGCTCATCTTCCAGTTCCGCTCCTTCTCCATCGTCGCCCACGAGAACCAGCTTCTCCAAGGCATCGCGATGGCCGATGAGCGGCAGCTGGGGATGGCCCTCGGCACCATGCTCTCGGGCTCGCTGGTCTACGCCGTGCAGACCCACCTCCAGGCCCTCGGCCGCAGCGATGCGGACAGCTTCTTGGAGGAGAAGGGCATGAAGCTCCGCAACGACGGGGACTACGGCAAGCTGGCTCTGGCCACCTTCCAGCGGGCTGGCTTCTCCGGCCTGATCCCCATGGCCGTGGACAGCGCCCTGATGTTCACCCCGATGAAGCCGGTGTTCAACGCCCGCTCCACCGGGAACCCCTCGGACATCATCTTCGGCAACCCCACGACCAGCCTCGTGAAGAACCTCGCCGGCACCTCACGCAACGTGATGGACGCCTTCTACAACGGCAGAGAGCTGACCCAGCCCGAGCTGCGGCAGGCCATGACGATCCCCGTCTGGAACAACGCCCTCGGGCTCTCCAACATCCTCTCCCTCATGATCAGCGGGCGCCCTGAGTAAGGGCCCCTGATCCCCAACAGGAACAATGAGCACCCCTTCCTTCGCCACCTACACGGGTGACGGGTCGAACAGCCAGTTCGTCGTCCCCTTCCCCTACCTCGATCAGGCGCATGTGAAGGTCTACGTCAACGGCACCTCGGTCACCTTCGGGTGGCTGGGGGCCGGCTTGATCCAGACGACCGCGGCGCCCGCCAACGCCTCCACCGTCTTGATCCGTCGTGAGACACCGGCCGATACGCCGCTGGTGGACTACGCGAACGGCAACGTAGTCCTCGACAGCGACCTCGACATCGCCACCCTCCAGGCCCTTTACGTGGCGCAGGAGGCCATCGACCTCGTCAACGAAGGCTTCTCTCTCGACGCCTCGCAGAACTGGGACGCCAGTAACAGGCGCATCTCTCGCGTGGCCGACCCCGTCGCCGGCACCGACGCGGCCAATCGGCAGTGGGTTCTCACGCAGACCGCCATCCCCGGCCCTCAGGGTCCTCAGGGTCCGCAGGGTCCCATCGGCCCAACCGGCCTGACCGGCCCTCAGGGTCCTCAGGGTGAGCCCGGCCCGACTGGCGCCACCGGCCCGGCTGGTGCTCAGGGCCCCCAAGGTGTCCAGGGTCCGGCTGGTCCGCAGGGCCCGCAGGGCGTCCAGGGTGAGCAGGGCCCGCAGGGCAACTCCTTCACCCCCGACATCGTCGCGGCGAGCACCCTCCGCTCGACCTACGACGCCGAGCCCGCCGGCTTCTCGTTCCTCGCCACGGACCTCGGCGCGATCTCCTTCAAGGACACCAACACCTCTGGCGACTGGTCCGACTGGGTCCCGTTCGGCCGCGGCCCGCAGGGTCCCGCCGGCTCTCAGGGTCCGCAGGGCATTCAGGGTCCGCAGGGCATCCAAGGCATTCAGGGCATCCAAGGCCTCAAGGGGCTCAACTTCCGCGGCGCCTATAGCTCCGGCACTACCTACGCCACGGACGACGTGGTGCGCGATCAGGGCTCTTCGTGGGTCGCCAAGGCGAACACCACGGGCAACGCCCCGCCCACCCTGCCGACCGTCGAGAATGCCTTCTGGTCCCTCCTCGCGCAGAAGGGCTCGGACGGCTCCAGCTCCGCCTCGGCGGTCTCCTTCACGCCGGCCGCTGGCATCTCAGCGACGAACGTGCAGGCGGCCATCGAAGAGAGCGTGGCGGACACCGACACGAAGCTGGCGGGGAAGGCGAACACCTCCCACGGCCACGCCATGTCGGACGTCTCTGGCCTCGACGCGGCTCTCGCGGGGAAGGCGAACACCTCCCACGGCCACGCCCAGTCGGACATCACCGGTCTCAGCACCACCCTCTCGGGCTACATGCCCCTGACGGGCGGCGGCTTCACCGGGCCGGTCTCGATCACGGTAGACAGCACGGCGGTCGCGCAGACCATCACGCGATACAGCGCCACTGCCGGCATCCAGCTGCGCCGGTCCAACGGCACGGTGGGTGCCCCCACGGCGGTCGCTACCGGTGACATCCTTACCAGCCTCCCCGCCTTCGGCTACGATGGCTCCAGCTTTGTCGCTGGGTCCTACATCCGGGCCATCGCCCGCGGCACGATCTCCGCAGGCAGGGTCCCGATGTCCATCGTGTTTGGGACCATGAACGCCGCGGGAACGCTCGCGGATCGGATGGAGCTGACCGAGGAGGGTGTCCTGCTCGTCGGCGGTCAGCCGGTCGGCGGCGCCCCCCTCCAGGGCACCTCGCTGAACGATCAGACCTTCGACAGCTCGGGGACGTGGACCAAGCCGGCGGTTGCTGGCACCTGGGCCTTTGTCGAGATTTGGGGTGGCGGTCAGGGTGGTGGCCGCGACGTCGCCAACTTCAACCGCCTCGGCGGAGAGGGTGGCGAGTACGTAGCCTTCGCCGTCCCCTTCAGCCACCTCCCGGCTTCCGCGGCTGCAACCATTGGAGCCGGCGGCGCGGGCCGCACGGCCAACTCTGGTGGCTCGGCCGGCACCGCTGGGGGCAACACGACGTTCCTCGGCGTTACGGCCCGCGGCGGACACCTCAGGGCCAATGCCGACTTCAGTGCCTACCTGAAGCGCGGGATGCTCAACCCCGTCGTGAACTTCGGCGCCCTGATCGTGGAGCCCGGTGGCTCGTGCATCCTCGACACGAACACAAACCCTGGCTTCACCATGTTCGCGACCGCGAACGACTTCGACCCCGTGACCGGCCGCTTCGCGCCTGACATCCGCCCGATCACTGGTCAGACCTCCTCGCTGGCCGAGACGGGGCGGCAGTGGAACGCCGCGTCCGCCTATGGCACCCCGACCGACTCCCGGTTCTCCGGGGGCACCGGCCAGGGCTTCAACAACAGCAACGTCTCGATCCCCAACACGGCCTCGACCTTCGGTGGCTCGGGCGGTGCTGGAGGCGCCACCAACGGCGTTGCGGGCTCCAACGGCATCGCTCCCGGCGGTGGCGGCGGCGCCGGTACGAACGCCAACGGCGGTGCCGGTGCGTCCGGTCGCGTCCGCATCCGCATCTTCTAAGGTAACCAATGACGACCTACGCCCTCACGCAGGCTGGTGTCGTGGTCAACATCATCGTCGTGGAGGAGGGGGCCGAGTGGTCCCCTCCGTCCGGCCATGAGCTGTTCGCCATCACCGACGCCACCCCCGACATCGGGGACTTCCGAAACCCTGACGGCACCTACTCCAGGCCGCCTGTCCCCGTCCCCACCTCCATCTCTCCCTTCCAGGCCCGCAAGGCCCTCCGGCAGGCCGGCCTCAAGGCCGCTGTAGACGCCTACGTCGCCTCCCTCTCGGAGGAGGAGCAGGAGGAGTGGGAGTACGCCATCGAGGTGCAACGCACCAACCCCACCATCAACAACGGCTGGGCCCTCCTCGGCCGGTCTCAGGCTGAGCTTGATGACCTCTTCCGACTGGGGGCTACGCTGTGACACAGCAGAGCATGATCGACCATTCCACCAGCGCCGTAGCCACGGCCGCTGTATCGTCCCCCCTGTGGCTCCCGAGCCTCAAGGACGTCAGCGACGTGGCTGCCCTCCTCCTTCCCATCCTCGGCGCCGTCTGGCTGGTCGTTCAGATAGCCGGCTACATCATCCGCCACCGTAAAGGTGACACGTGAGCGCCTCCCGAGAACTACATGAGAAGCTGCACCTGATTACTCTGAATGCTTTGATCGAGAAGATCGAGGCGGGAGAGGCCACCGCAGCCGACCTCAACGTGGCCCGCCAGCTCCTCAAGGACAACGGCGTCGGCCTCGGGGTAGCCCCCAACGCCAGCGAGATGGGCAAGCTCGCCAGCCAGCTGCCCTTCCAGTCCGTCCACGACATGGACGACAGCGTCATCAACTGACCCCCTAGGACGCCCTAGGACGGCCGAGAGCCCGCTCAGGTACTACCCCTGCTGCCGCCCCTCTCGTGCCCGTCCTAGGGCCCTCCTCTCCCCAGCAATCGAGTGTCCAGCTTCAAAGCCTCCCTCAAGTCCACCACAGCCCTCACGGGCGACCCTCTCAAGGCGGACTTCCGAAACATGCTGTGGCTCATCTGGCGCCACCTCAACCTGCCAGAGCCGACCCCGATCCAGTACGACATCGCCCACTGGCTCCAGCACGGCCCCCGCCGTCTGGTCATCGAGGCGTTCCGTGGCGTCGGCAAGTCCTGGGTCACCGCGGCCTTCGTCTGTTGGCTGCTCTACTGCAACCCCCAGTTCAAGATCATGGTCGTCTCGGCCTCCAAGGACCGGGCCGACAACTTCTCCACCTTCACCCTGCGCCTCATCCACGAGGTGCCCCAGCTCCGCCACCTGATCCCCGGGCCCGACCAGCGGTCCTCCAAGATCGCCTTCGACGTGGGGCCCGCCACCGCGGACCAGTCCCCGTCCGTCAAGTCGGTGGGCATCACCGGCCAGCTGACCGGCTCCCGTGCCGACTACATCGTGGCCGACGACATCGAGGTCCCGAACAACTCCGCCACGCAGGGGATGCGAGACCTCCTCTCCGAGCGCATCAAGGAGTTCGACGCCGTCCTCAAGCCGGGCGGCCGGGTGATCTACCTCGGCACCCCGCAGACCGAGCAGTCCATCTACAACCGCCTGCCCGAGCGAGGCTACGTGATCCGCGTCTGGCCCGCCCGCTACCCCACTAGCGAGAAGCTCGACAAGTACGGCCCACGGCTCGCCCCGTTGATCCTAGGGCGCCTTGAGAAGGACCCGAGCCTCGCCGGCCAGTCCACCGACCCCGGCCGCTTCTCCGAGGACGACCTCACCGAGCGTGAGCTATCCTATGGCCGCTCCGGGTTCGCCCTCCAGTTCATGCTGGACACCTCGATCTCGGACGGGGACAGGTACCCCCTCAAGCTCTCCGACCTCATCCTCTTCCCCCTCGACCCCCACCGCGCCCCCATCGACTTCATGTGGGCCAGCGGGAAGGAGCAGGCCCTCGACCTCCCGACCATCGGGCTACAGGGCGACCGCTTCCACCGCCCCGGCTGGCACAGCAACGATGTGGCCGAGTACGAAGGCAGCGTCATGTTCGTGGACCCCTCGGGCCGCGGCAAGGACGAGACGGCCTACGCAGTCCTCAAGGTCCTCCATGGCCGCATGTTCCTTGTGGCCTCGGGAGGCTTCAAGGGCGGCTACGAGCCCCCGACCCTCCGGGCCATCATGCTCATCGCCAAGCGCCACGGGGTCCACAAGGTCATCTCCGAGCCCAACTTCGGCGGCGGCATGTTCACCGCCCTCCTCAAGTCCATGGCCCAGCAGGTCTACCCCTGCGCCATCGAGGATGCGGACTGGTCCGCCCACCAGAAGGAGCGGAGGATCATCGACACCCTGGAGCCCGTCCTCAACCAGCACCGCCTGGTGGTCTGCCCCTCCGTCGTGGAGGCCGACTACAAGAGCACGGAAGACTATCAGGGCGACGATGTGCAGCGCTGCCGTCTCTTCTACCAGCTCACCCGCATGACGGCTGAGCGGGGCTCCCTGGCCCACGACGACCGCCTCGACGCCCTCGCAGGGGCCGTCTCCTACTTCGAGAAGGTACTGGCCAAGGACACCAACAAGGCCGTGGTGGAGCACAAGGAGCGCACCGAGCAGGCCGCCCTAGACCGCTTCATGGCCCACGCCCTCGGTGGGAAGAAGCAGCCCGAGGAGCGCTGGAGCAGCCGCATCATGTCCCGCATCCCGAGGCGCTGAGGCACCCCGGCATTTAACTCCTACACTTGCCTAAGGCCCCTGATGTTATACCCTATAGAGAGACATAGAGGTCTCCTGAGGGTGAGCTTAGGGTAGCCTTAGGTAGGCGTGGAGTGATGCATGGAGATCGGTGGGTAGGAGATACCCCCTAACCCCTCCTCCTATAGACCCCCGGATGTCTGACGGAAAAATCCGAAGCGGTGGCTCGGATAGCTTGGACCGCGCGTCCCCCCCGTGCCCCCACCCCTGCGCGTCCCGCGAGCGCGTCCTGTGCGCCCGGTTGTCCATCCCTTGTCACCGCTTCCCGTCACCGCCGGGGCCTAACCCATTGAAAACGCTAGGCTCCCATCGGATTGTCCATCCCATCAGCCCGCCCGAGCCGGCCCCCGCGCCACCTCAGGCCACCCAAGGCGCCGCGCTATGTCCGGGCACGTCACTGGCATCCCCTGTTTTTGCGTCTCATCCGCCCGGCCCCGGCCCCATGCATCACGCTAGGACCGCCTCAGGCCACCTCCGCCCGCACCAGGGCGATCCGTGCCATCCCGCCAAAGCCGCGCACCAGGTTGCACCTACCTCCGCCAAACCGGACCCTCGCCGCCTCCGCCACCCGACACCCAAACCGCCCAAATCAGTACCGCCGCGACGGTCCCCACGAATACCCAAAGCCCTGCCCTAGCGCCCATCCCGGCCCCTCCCCAAAGGGGAGCACTCTAGCCCATCCCGGCCCCCATCCGTATTCCTACGTATGTCGGACCCTCACAAACCCCGTTGACTGCCAAGGCGGGATGGTGTCTATAGGGGCCATCGACGCCGCAAGCGCCACCCGGCCCCGGCTAGATACCTTCCAAGGCGCTCCGCCCCCATACCTACGGGGGAGAGGCTAGGGCAGGGGAACCGCCCTCCCGCAAGGGACTGGCGAGCGGGTCTAAGGCGGCCCCGTTGATCCTCCCTAGCAAGTCTAGCCCGCACCGGGCAGGCGAAAAATCACTGCCAAGGCGGGTTGACAAGCCGGGACGGATCGCTTAGGTTCGAGACATCAAGTGCAGCGGCGCCGGGCCTCTCCCGGTCGGACCCTAGGCCGGACCCTAGGACTGACAAGAGATTTCGTCGCCGGGCGCGTAAGTCCCGGCAGGCCGACACGGGCTGGTCCCCTTTGTCCCCGCGACAGAACGCGGCGGTTGGGGAAGTGGGTAGGCGCTACTAGTAGTCGGCTAGAGGCGTGGGGGATTGTGCGACTACCCCATGTCCGAAGGCAGGCTGGTCTCGGGGCGGAGTGTCACAACGTAAGGCGTGACCATAGAGTGATATTGCCCGCTTTTAAGTGGCAATCTGCCGGTGGTTTGGCACCCATCGGCCCTCTATTGAGCCCCGTCATCCGGCGGGGTTGAACTGAGGCATAGCCATGTCTTCCATGTCCCTAGAGCTGCCCCTTCCGGGCGGCAAGGCCAAGGCAGTCATTTTCGAGGAACGGGGCCAGTGGGGCCTGTACCTCGCAGACGGCGCCAAGCGCCCCATCGGCAAGGGTGTCGCCCTCAACCGTGCTCAGGTGGCGGCCCTCCGCACCTGCGATCCGAAGTGGCAGGCCAGCATGATTTGGGCCCTGCTTGGCTACGGCAAGCGCGGTCCCCGCAAGCCTCTCGCCATGGCCATGTGTCACCCCGGCACCGGTCGCATGGCCTGATCACTACCTACGCAGGAGTACCGCGAATGGTCTACCTCTCCCGCCGAACGGCTCAGGCGGCCGCACACTACCGCCTGAGAAGAGGTCGCTGCGCCCGCTTCGAGTTGCGCCCTGCGACCGTGCGGAACCCCGATAAGACCGTCGAGATTGGCTTCAAGGTGGCCACCTTCGATGCGCGGGGACGCTTTCTCGGCAACCTCTCCACCCTTCCCGTCCCCGCTGCCTAAGCGGGGCGAATGCTCCCATCGTCTAATTGGCCTAGGACGCCCGGCCCCTCAGCTGGGAGATGCAGGCTCGTATCCTGCTGGGAGCGCCATTCACCCAACCACCCGCAAGGTGTCCCATGACCACTCCCGCCTACCTCAACCGTTGCGTTGGGCTCGCCCTCACGCTGGTCCGGCGCAACCCGTTCTGCCCCTTCTGCAAGGCGGCGCTGGACCACCTCAACCACGCCCGGCGGCTCGCCAAGGCTGGCTTCCAGTCGGCGGCCACCATCGCCCTGTGGCGGGCCTCCCGGCAGTTGAAGCGGGCGGGCATCTGATGACAGTGATCGCCAACCCCCACGTGTGGATCAAGCGCCCCTCCAGATACGTCCTGCGGGTGCAAGGCAACGTTCCTCACTATGAGGACGAGGTGGTCATCCGCCTTCCTCGCCAAGACCCGGACGCGGCGGCGAGGCTCGTCCTGCGATCCTACCTCGCGATTGGGTGCTCACTGGGCTACGTGCTCGCTGACTTCCCCGGCTACAGGTGACGCCATGATGGTCCCCGACTGGATCGGCTTCCCGCTCACCATCGCCCTCATCGGGCTCCTTTTCGCCCTCTGACGGAGGGCCCGATGTTCCCTTTCGACTGGCTCAAACGGCGCCTAGAGGCTGCCAAGGCAGGAGCAAGACGCATGGCTAGCACGAGCAGCTACAGAACCCCGCATGAGGTGCGGGAGGCAATCGACGGGATGGCCGGGGACGACTGGCTCCAGCAGGCCATCGAGCACTGGCAGTGGTCCGGCGCCCAATGGTGCTACCGCACCGACAAGGCCACGCCGCGGCTGGGCCCGCCCCCGCTCGCCGTGTTGGCCAACTTTCGGTACTCCGTGGTGGTCACCCACCTGATGGGCTCTGGCCTGAACCTGCTCGGTAAGGGCTGCTACGGCGCCGTCTTCGAGCTGAGCCCGGATGACCGGTGGGTTTACAAGCTGGTCGCTGTGTCCCGCAACGTGCCCTACCTGTCCTACGTCCGGTGGGCCAGGGAGATGCGTACCGGGCCGAACAAGCGGGATGCGTGGGTGCGGTGCCTGCCCCGCGCCAAGATACTCTTCGAGGACAAGTGGTTCGCCCTGATCCGGGTCGAGCGGCTGGTCGAGCAGCGCGGCAAAGTCACGGCATACGACGCCGGCGAGCACATCGCGTACACCTCGACGCCCGGTACCCCGGCGTTCGAGCCCTACCTCGAAGCGACCGACCGCATCAAGCGGTGGTCCCGGTTCTGGAACGACATGCACACCGGCAACATCATGCTGCGCCCCACCAAGTGCGGCACCTACGAGCCCGTCCACACCGATCCGGTGTGCTGATCACTGCCAAGGCGGGACACCGCCAGCCAAGCAAGGAGAAACACGCATGTCCATCACTGCGAAAGCGCCCGCCTCCCGCTCCTACCCCTACGTGGGCGGCCTCAAGTCCGAAGCCCGCCGCGAAGCCGGCGACGAGCGTATCGTCCTGTTCACCGGCCCCGGTAAGGGCATCCAGATCGGCGGCAACATCGGCACCATCGGCGACGCGGCCAGCAACTGGCGCGAGGACTGCTTCGACCCGCTGCCCCGCGGCACCGCCCTCTACGTCGCCTGATCGCTGCCTAGCCGGGATGAGACGCCCGACTGCGCTCGTCGGGATGGAGAGCAGCGGCACGATCCGCCGCGCCCTCCGTGCCGCCGGCATCGACGCCTATTCATGCGACCTACTGCCGGCCGACGACGGCAGCCCGCACCACATACAAGGAGACGTGTTCGCCCACCTCGACATGGGCTGGGACCTGGCCATCTTCCACCCGACATGCACGTACCTCACGTGCGCTGCGGAGTGGGCGTATGGCGACGGCCCCTACCACCAGCGTGTCCGGCCCGACACCCTAGTCGGGGCGGCCAGACGGGCGGCGCGTGAAGCCGCCATCGCAGACGTGAGACGCCTCTTGTCTGCGCCCATCCCGCGCATCGCAGTCGAGAACCCGGTGGGTGTTCTCTCGTCCCGTGTGCGGCGCCCGGATCAAGTGATCCAGCCCCACCAATTCGGGGACGATGCCAGCAAGGGCACCTGCCTGTGGCTGGTCAACCTCCCCAACCTCCAGCCCACCAGACGGGTGGCCGGACGCATGGTCGAGTACCGTGGCCGGCTGGTCGAGAGGTGGGCCAACCAGACAGACAGCGGACAGAACCGGCTGCCACCTACCAGCGACCGCTGGAAGCTGCGGAGCGCCACCTACCCAGGCATTGCCGCCGCCATCGCAGACCAGTGGGGCCGGCTTCTGCTGCCCCTCCACGCCACCGTCACGACCTGATCGCTACCAAGCAAGGAGCAACTCCCATGCCCGGCCTGAACCTGCCCGACCTGTCTGTCGGCTTCATCGACATGGCTGCCGTCATGTCCGGCCCGCTGCCCCCGGTGCAGCCCATGCCCCGTGGCCCGGCGCCCGTCGAGGTGCCCGACCTCGTAGTCGATCCGAACACGGTCTATGCCGTGGTCGCCAAGCGACTGGTCGAGCTTCGGCGGGGCGACGAGAACGTGGCTGAGCTTGCCAAGCGCCTCGCTGCCCTGCCTGCGGTGGCCCCGAAGGCGGCCATGCTGACGGACCGGAGGGAGTATGACCACTCCACCGAGCGGGAGGTCGTAGCCGATGCTCCGCGCTACAGCCTGTCCAACATCGGGTCGTTCTTCTTCAGCTACGTCGCCTTCCACCGGTCTCCCGGCAACGTGATGTACTGGCACGACTGGGCGTACCACCTGCGCTACGGGCACGAAGTCACCGCCGTCATGCGCGAACACCCCACCCTGCCCACCAAGCAGTGGGAGGTGCGCGAGATCGTACGCTGCTCGGACGGCACCTACTTCGCCCTGCCGTGGGCCGAAGACCTCGCCCCCATCCCCCGCCACTACGCCCACATCAGCACCGTCGATCCGACCATGGTGTCCTACACCCCGGACGATGCAAAGGGCGTGGCCGACCGGCAGGTTCGCATGAAGCCGGGCCGGTACCTCGCCAAGTACTACCCCGACATGGACGCCGACGACGTGCGGAAGTACGCCGCCATGCTGGACGCCTCGTTCACCGAGCTGCACCTCGCCACCACCGCCGACGAGATCGAGCACGTCTACACCCACGGCCCGTCGTCCTGCATGTCCTACCCGGCGAGCAGCTTTGACAGCCCGTTCCACCCCGCCCGGGTCTACGCCGCCGGCGACCTGGCCGTAGCGTACACCAAGAAACCGGACGGCAAAATCTCGGGGAGGTGTCTGGTGTGGCCGGAGAAGAAACTCCGGGGCCGCATCTACGGGGACATCGACCGCATGAAGCTGCTGCTCAAGTCCAACGGCTATGCCCCGCACGAGGACAGTCTCGACGGTGCCCGGCTGGTCAAGCACGAGGTCGGCAACGGCAGCGGCGTGTACGTCATGCCCTACATCGACAACTCCAACTCGTTCGGCCACTCGTCGTGCCGCAAGTTTCTCGTGATCGGTGGGTGCAGCGCCGCCGCCTACACCCACGGCCTGTCTCAGAACGGCACCTACTGCCCCCGTATGGACGACTATGTGGACGATGACAGCGAGGACTTCGTCTACATCGAGGACCGGGACGAGCGCTGGTCGCCCACGGCGGTAGACCTCTACGCCCAGGTCTGCGACCGCACCGGAGACGTCTACTCCGACGACGCCGAGTTCCACGACGTGATCGTTCCGCACTATCACTGGAACACCGGGCGGATGGTCGGCCGAAACCGTGAGAGCTGGTGTGCCAGCGCCGTCGAGCGCCACGCCTGGCTCTGCGATGCCACCGAGAACTACCTCTCCGACGCCATCGCCGGTGTCGAGGTGGTGGACATCGGCACCGTGGACCCGAAGTGGGCCGAGGAGAACTGCACCGCCTGCGCTGTGAGCGGTGACCTCTACGAGACTGACCAGCTAGTTCCGAACAAGGACGGGGACCTCGTCCACCCGGACCACCTTGCCGACACGGAGGCTGACGCCTCCGCCTGATCCCTCCAACCCGACAACAACCACTGACAAGGCGGGATGCCGCCGACCAAATCAGGAGGGTGACATGACACCTCGCGAAGAACTGCTCGAAATGCTCCGCTATATGCGGCCCGCCCGCTCTGCCTCGGAGCGCAAGTTCATCAACCGCTTCCTCATGCCCCTGCCCGGGGCGGTGGTTGACTACTTCGGCAACGTGATCGTGCGGGTGGGCACGTCCCCCATCCTGTGGTCCAGCCACACCGACACCGTGCATATCAAGTCCGGCAAGCAGGAGGTGTACGTCGATGCCGACGACTACGCCTTCGTCAAGCACAACGACGTGCTCGGCGCCGACTGCACCACCGGTGTCTGGCTCATGGTCCACATGATCCGGGCCGGCGTGCCCGGGCTGTACGTCTTCCACCGTGACGAGGAGATCGGTGGGCGGGGCTCGGACTGGATTGTCAAGAACACCCCGGACCTCTTGACCGGGATCAATTACGCCATCGCGTTCGACCGTAAACGGTGCGACAGCGTGGTCACCCACCAGTTCGGTCAGCGGTGCTGCTCCGAAGCGTTCGCGTCCTCCCTCATCAGCGTCCTCGGCGGCGGCTACACGGCCGACGACACGGGCACGTTCACCGACACCGCCAACTACGTGGACCTCATCGGGGAATGCACCAACATATCGGTCGGGTACTGGGACCAGCACACCACGCTGGAGATGCAGGACCTCCAGTTCTCCGACGCCCTCCTCGACACCCTTCTGACCTCTGACTTCTCCGGCCTCGTTGCCGAGCGCCAGCCCGGCGATCTGGAGCCCCGCTCCCGTGGCGGGTGGTGGCAGCGGTACGGCACCTACACCGCCGCCGCCAACGACGATGACGTGTGGGACGGGCAGGACCAGCTGCCCTTCGCCACCCCCGACACCGACACCAGCGTGGTCGAGCACCTCCGCTCGCTCACCCTGGAGCACCCCGAGATCGTGGCCGCCATCCTCAACGAGTACGGGGTGGCGCCTGACGAAATCCTGAGCCGGGCCTATGCCCACCACTAAGAGGAGAACCCCATCGACCCCCTGCTTCTGGCCGTGTTCATCCTCCCGATCCTGTGGGTGGCAGTAGCCATCATCATCGCGGGGTTGACGGGCCATCTTTAGGCTTGCAGTCCTACCGAGGAGACCCTATGCCTACCGTGAACAAGAGGAGAACAACGTGAGTGCGTACCTGACTGACACACCCCCCGACCACGACACGGTGTGGGGGTGGCTGGCCCGCAACGAGCCGTGGGTGCTGGGCACGATGTCCGACCCGGTGCTGGGCTGCTTGGGGGACCAGACCAAGGCCATGGAGTTCGCGCAGAGAGCCGGGCTGGAGTTCATCCACGTGCCCGCCCCGCCCGCTCTCCGGGCCCGGGGCATCCCCGAAGCCTTCGCCTTCCCTACCTCCGTGCTACACGACGTGTTCCCCTGATTGCTGACAGGGCGGGACGGGAGTAGGCTGGCCTCCGAAAGGAGACCTTCCCATGCGTGACCTTCCCCTAGCCTACCTCAACCCCCTCGCCACCGTGTTCCGAGAGCTGCGCGAAACCTACCAAGACATGACGGTAGCCCAAGCCCTGGCCTTCACCACGATTGCGTCCAACCCCGGCATCCCGATGAAGCGGATCGAGCAGCTGACCGGCCTGTCCGACAGCTCCGTGTCTCGCATCTGCCACATCCTCGGGTCGCAGGGGAACCGGAAGACCGAGCCCCTTCATCTGGTCTACCACCAGCCCATGCCCGACGACGCTCGGGTCCTCACCATGCACCTCACCCAGCGAGGCCGGCACCTAGCCCAAACCCTCGCCAGCGAGATCAAAGGAGCACGACAGGATGTCCGCCCGCCGCAAGAACGGTAGCTGGATGGCCGACTTCATGGTGGCGGGCACCCGCTACCGGGAGTTCGGCTTCCCCGCCGAGAAGGACGCCCAAGCGTGGGAGATGGATGCCCGCTCCGCCCTGCTGCGGGGCGCCCCCGTCCCCAAGCCCCGCCACGTGGTGGCTGAGGCCCGCTCCGAGCACACCATCGGGGCCCTCGTGCGCCACGTCGCCAAGGTCCACTGGTCCAGCAAGAAGTCCGCCAAGGGGCTGATCCTCCAGGCCGAGCTGTTCGCCCGCTTCTGCGGCGACGATGCCCCTGCCGTGGACTGCCTGACCACCGCCAAGCTGGACGAGTATGTCGGCAGCCTGATCGGCAAGGTTGCGGGCGGCACCATCAACCGCCGCCTCGCCGCCGTGTCCAAGCTAGCCCGCTACGCCGTGGCCCTCGGCCTCATCCCCGCCATCCCCCTCATGTCCCGCCAGCAGGAGAGCCGGGGCCGGCTGCGGTACTTCTCCGAGAAGGAGGAGCACCACATCCTGAACACCCTGACCTTTTGGGGGCTGCGCGACGAGTACCACCTGTTCGTCTTCCTGTCCGACACCGGAGCCCGCCTTGGCGAGGCCCTCAAGGTGGAGTGGGGTGACATCCACCCCAACGGTCGGGCCATCACCCTGTGGGACAACAAGGACCCCAGCGGGCGGGGCAAGTTCCGCACCATCATCATGACCGAGCGGGTGCAGCGCACCATGGAGCGGCGGCGGGCCACCCACGGGGACGACCCCGGGCCCTTCTCGTCCATCTCCAAGCGCCGCCTCCGCACCGTGTGGTCCCGCCTCCGTGAGCACCACCCGTTCCTCGGGGACGCCGTGATCCACACCTTCCGGCACACCTGTGCGTCCCGCCTGGTGATGGCCGGCCTCGACCTCACCCGTGTCCAGAAGTGGCTCGGGCACGACACCATCCAGACCACCTTGCGCTACGCCAAGCTGGCCCCCGAGGCCATGGAGGACGTGGTCGCTGCGCTGGAGCGGGGGCCCAAGGCGGTGCGGTGACACACCCGGTGACAGACCGGCCCGATCCTGCTATCCCAGTGACAGTGCGGGTGTGGCGGAATTGGTAGACGCGAACGGCTCAAAACCGTTTGCCTTCAATGGCTTGTCGGTTCGACCCCGGCCACCCGCACCACCCCCAGCACCGGTCTCAAAATCCAGGGCCCCACCGCCCCGCCCTGGTAGCATTCCCCTAACCCCCTGACCGCAAACGCAGAACCGCTGCGCCCCTGCGCTCGCCCCGATCATCCCTACTTGGCAGCATATTCCGGTGACACGTGGCACCACTGACAATCTGAGGAGAACTGATGCAGAACATCGACCTTGAGCAGCGCATGAGAGACGCCGGCGTGGCCCGCGCCCGGACCATTGCCGCCCGTGCCGCTGACCGTGGGGTCATCTCCGAGACGCCGGCCGGGGTGGCCGCCATCCGCAACCTGATCCGCCCGACCACGCTCAAGATTGCCGAGTGGATGGTCGAGACGGAGGCCCGCACCTCGGGCAAGCGCGGCCGGCCACCCCACCTGTTCCGCCTGTGCGGCGGGATGGACCCGGAGGTCCTCGCCTACCTGACCAGCAAGGTGGCCATCGACAAGGCCGCCTCCGGCCACTCCCTCACCCGCCTCGCCAGCGCCGTGGGCATGGCCATCGAGGACGAGCTGCGCCTAGCTGACTTCGAGGCCGCCGACCCCGGCCTGTTCGGCGCCATCGAGCGCACCCTGCGCCAGCGCTGCTCCAGCCCCGAGCACCAGCGCAAGGTGTGGAACGCCAACGCCGTGAAGCGAGGCATCGAGATCACCCGCTGGACCAAGAACGAGCGGGTCAACGTGGGCCTGACGCTGGCCGACCTGTTCATCCAAGCGTCCGGCCTCATCGAGACCTACCTCATGCCCCTCGGCCGCAACCGCTGGCAGTACCAGACCCGCCTCACCGCCGCCGCCCGGGCGTGGATGGAGGACCGCACCGACAAGGCCGGCCTCCTCCGCCCCATGTACCTGCCCACCACCCAGCCCCCGCTGCCGTGGGCGGACACCATTGGTGGCGGCTACGGGCTGGACAAGCTGGTCCCCATGCCGCTGGTCAAGCGCACCTACCGTGCCCACGTCGAGGCCCTCCAGGCCGCCGATCTGAGCCGGGTGTACCGCTCCCTCAACGCCATCCAAGACACGGCTTGGCGGGTCAACACGCCCGTCCTCGACGTGATGAAGGAGGCGTGGGACCGGGGCCTGCTCACGGACATCCTGCCTGCCCACGACGACCGGCCGCTTCCACCCCGGCCGGACGCGCCCCCCGACAGCGACGAGTTGCGGGCGTGGAACAAGGCAGCCCGTGACACCTACGAGTTCAACGCCAAGTCCCGGGCGCAGCGGCTTGAGTTCGCCCGCCTCCTCGGGCTGGCCGACGAGCTGCGTGACGCCCCGGCCCTCCACTTCCCCCACCAGCTGGACTTCCGGGGCCGGGTGTACGCCGTGCCTGCCGGGCTCAACCCGCAGGGCCCCGACGAGGCCCGGTCGCTGCTCACCTTCACCCACGGTAAGCCGGTCGATGGCTCCGCCTTCTGGTGGCTGAACGTCCACGGTGCCAACACCTTCGGCTTCGACAAGGTGTCGATGTCCGAGCGGGCCCAGTGGGGGCAGGATAACAGGGCCCGGGCTGCGTCCGTGGTTGCCGACCCCCTTGGCGACCTGTGGTGGACTGAGGCCGACAAGCCGTGGTCCTTCCTAGCGTGGTGCTTCGAGGTGTGCCGCACTGACGGCCTGTCCTCCCTCCCCATCGCCCTCGACGGCACGTGCAACGGCCTCCAGCACTTCTCGGCCATGCTCCGTGACCCGGTGGGCGGCGCCGCGGTCAACCTCACCCCGTCCTCCAGCCCGCAGGACATCTACCAGCGGGTGGCCGACCGGACCATGGAACTGCTCCGCGTCCGGGCCGCCGAGGACAACCACTGGATGGCCCACGGATGGCTCGCCTTCGGGATCGACCGCAAGATCACCAAGCGGCCGGTCATGGTGCTGCCTTACGGCGGCACTCGGATCAGCTGCATGGACTACGTGCGGCAGGCCGTGAAGGAACGGATCGCCGGCGGGCAAGAGAACCCCTTTGGGGACCAGCTCCAAGCCGCCACCACCATGCTGGCGTCCGTCGTGTGGGACGCCATCGGTGACGTCGTGGTCGCCGCCCGAACCGCCATGCAGTGGCTCCAGTCCGCAGCCCGGGCCGCCACCGCAGCCGGCCTCCCGTGCAGCTGGGTCACCCCCTCGGGGTTCCCCGCCCATCAGGAGTACCGGGAGGTGAAGGGCCGGCAGATCAAGACCCGGCTCCGCGGGGGCATCATCGCCCCCCTCGATTACGGCGAGGTGGACCGCCTCGACCGCAGCAAGCAGGCCCTCGGCATCTCGCCCAACTTCGTCCACTCGATGGACGCTGCGGCGCTGGCCCTGACCATCTGCGGCTGCCTCGATGAGGGCATCACGTCCTTCGCCATGATCCACGACAGCTACGGCACCGTGGCTGCCGACACCGACGCCCTGGCCCGGACCCTGAGAGAGGAGTTCGTTCGCATGTACGAGCAGCACGACGTGCTTGCCGAGTTCCGCGACCACCTCCTCGCCCAGCGCCCGACGCTGGAGCTTCCTCCCCTCCCACCGAAAGGCTCCCTCGACATCGCGCTGGTCCGCCAGAGCCCCTACTTCTTCGCCTGATCACTGCCAAGGCGGGATTAAACTCCTGCACTTGCCTAAATTGGAACGCCCCACATGCCCCACACCATCACCATGCGCTTCGGCGCAGCCCACTGGGACGCCATGATCCTCACGGACAGCGGCCCCATGCACTTCAACATCAGGACCATGAACCGCCAGCAGCGCGGCCAGTTCTTCGGCGCGATCCGGGACATGGCCCAGCAGGCGTACGGAGGTAACCGCCGATGAACCCTGCCAATATGTTCAAGCCCAACACCCTCTACCCCACCTACTGCCTCCGCGATCCGGCGCCCGCTCCGCAGAACTACCCCCTAGCTGGCACCGCCCTGACCCACGCCGTGATCAGTACCGAGACGGGTCGAGTGCTTGGCCTGTTCCCCAGCTTCCACTGGGCCTCCCGCTTTGTGGAGCAGCTGAACACCAACACCAAGATCAAGGAGATCGCGGCGTGAAGCTAAACCGCGACCTCCTCAACAACGCCCCCACCAAGGACGTTGTTCAGGCCGTCTACTCCCTCGTGGACGACCTCCAGATGCAGCGCCCCCACATTCAGGCGGCGGCAACAGCCGTGCTGTTCCTCGTGGTGGCCGACCTCTACCGCGTCCAGCCGCAGGACGTGTTCACCACCGTCAAGAACCTCTTGTCGGACCCCATCCACGGCGAGGCCCCGGAGCTGCGTGCTCTCAGGCTCTACGCCCAGCACGAGCTGAACCCCAATGCTTAAGATCATCCTCGTCATCCTCGCCCTGTCCGCTTCCGGCCAGCCCTTCGAGGCCGCCGTCCCCGTCGAGACCATCCAAGAGTGCGCCGAGAAGGGCACCAAGTGGGTCAGCCAGGACCCGGCCACGGTGGGCGCCAAGCGGCTCGGCTTCGTCTGCGTCGTCAGCGATGAGAGGCCGCAGGCATGAAGCTCTACAAGAAAGTAGCCGGGCTCTCCCTCGGCTTCCTCCTCGCCTCCTACCTCCTCGCCGGGCTGGCTGACCCTCTGTCGGTCGCCCCACGCATGGTCGCTTGGTACGGGGCAATGTCCATCGCAACCGCCACGGCGTCCATCATGGCGGCGCTGGGTTCCGTGGTCGCCTTCATCGAGGGCCTCGACTGATGCGCTCCCTTCCCTCCTTACACGCCTTCCGCCTGTATCTCCGCGCCCGCCGCCTGTGGGCGCAGGGCGAGCCTATCCCCGTCGATCTCGCCTTCGACCTCGCAGCCCTCGGCTACGACGTCCCCGCCCTCGAAGCCCGCTATCTGGGCTAATCGCTACCTAGCAAGGACCATCTCTGCATGGCAGAAAAGCGCAAGTACCACAAGTTCATTACCCCCAAGGGCACCCTCCGGTACCCGAGGATCACCAAGCCGGACTATGGCAACGAGAAGTTCCCCAAGCCGGACGGCGAGTACTCCGTTCAGGCTATCTTCCGCCTCGATGACCCGGCCTTCCAGTCGTTCTTGGAGCGCATCCAGCCCATCTACGACGCCGCCATGGCCAAGGCCGAGGACGAGTTCAAGAAGCTCAAAATCGACGTCCGCAAGAAGCTGGGCAAGGTCACGCAGAACCCCCTCTACGGCACCGTCTACGACCCGGACACCGAGGAGGAGACCGGCGAGGTCGTCATGAAGTTCTCGTGCCGTCACTCCTACACGGACAAGAAGACGGACGAGAAGAAGCTCCTGCCCAAGCCGGACATCTTCGACGCCTACAAGCGCCCCGCCAAGGGCGTCGATCCGTGGTCGGGCACCACCGCCCGCATCGCCTTCTCCGTCGAGGACGGTGGCTACTTCATCCCCGGCACCGGCGCCGCTGGTCTCCGCCTCCGCCTCGATGCGGTGCAGATCATCGACCTCGTGGAGGGTGGCAGCCGCTCGGCCGACAGCTACGGCTTCGATGAGGAGGATGGTTTCGACGGCTCGGGCCGTGACGTTGCGGCCTCCGACGCCAGCGACGACGCCTCCGACGACGACGGCGACACGGACTTCTGATCGTGCGTTCATCCCCGACCCGGCAGCGGGCCCTTGCTGAGGGCTACCGCTCCGGGCTGGAGGAGCTGATCGCCAAGCAGCTGGAGGCGGCGGGCATCCCCGTCGCCTTCGAGGCGATCCGTGTCCCCTACATCAAGCCTTCCAAGCCCTCCCGGTACTCCCCCGACTTCGTCCTTCCGAACGGGGTCATCATCGAGAGCAAGGGCCGCTTCGTCACCGCCGACAGGCAGAAGCACCTCTTCATCAAGGCCCAGCACCCGGACCTCGACATCCGCTTCGTGTTCTCCAACCCCAATGCCCGCATCGGGAAGAAGAGCACGACCACCTACGGCATGTGGTGTGAGAAGGCCGGCTTCCAATACGCCGCCCGGACCATCCCCGCCGCCTGGCTCCGCGAGAAGCCCAACAAGGCGTCCCTCGCTGCCATCTCAAACCTCGACTAGCCCTCTTAAGGAGCGACACTCATGTCCTTTCGTCCCGTTCTCGGCGCCCCGCAGACCGACCTCCTCCTCTCCCACTTCCGCACCAAGCCGTCGATCAGCCCCATCGAGGCCGCCGCGATGTTCCGCATCCGCAGCCTGAGCAGGCGCATCAACGACCTTGAGGCCAAGGGCCACGTGTTCTCGCGTGAGCAGAGCAAGGACACCACCGGCCAGCGGTACGTCCGCTACCACTACCTCGGCCAGCACTCGCCGGCCGCCGCGGCCCGCCGTTCCGGCCCGGCTCAGGGCCAGCTCGGCCTCCGCTTCGCGACCCGCTGATCATGGCGAAGTTCAGCAGGGAAGACCTGACCGACCTCGCCTATGCGTCGGTTGGGGAGGAGTTCGACGGCTTCAAGGTGCTGGTGAACCAGCTCACCGGGTCGAGCCGCTGGTCCAAGCACTATGACTTGGTGTTCCGGGCACCGGACGGTAAGTGCTACCGCACACCGTTCAGCGTCGGCGCCACCGAGTATCAGGACGAGGGCCCCTTCGAGCACGACGGCGACACGATCACCGTCACCGAGGTCGAGCCCTTCGAGCGGACCATCACCGACTATCGCGCGGTGTCCGCCTGATGCAGGAGTTCATCCTCCTCGCCCCCGACGACCGCAAGGTCCTCCATGCGGTGGGCAGCCGGCGACACGCCACCCAAGCGCAGGCCGAGGCGGAGGTCCACGAGATCATCGCCTCGCACCGCCACATCGTGGTGGCGCAGATCGTCTCCCACTGGCGGGCCAACATTACCGCCCGTGAGTACGACCCGACCGGCGACACCGTGAAGCTCCTGCCCCGCCGATGACCGACCAACCGCAGTCCGAGCTGCTCTTCAAGGGCGCTTGCGACAACTGCGGGTCCTCGGACGCCAACGCCCACTACAGCGACGGCCACGCCTACTGCTTCTCCTGCGGCCACTACACGGCGGCGGAGGGCGAGGGCGTGGCCGCTCCCGTTCCAGAAGGACCCCGAGTGAAAGACCTACTCCCCACTGGGGAACCCCGTGCCCTGCCCAAGCGGGGCCTTACGGAAGAGACGTGCCGGCGCTGGGGGTATACCTCCGGGCGCATGGCCGGCGAGCCCGTCCAGATCGCCAACTACCGGGACCCCGCAACGGGGGCGGTGGTGGCGCAGAAGGTCCGCTTCGCCAACAAGGACTTCAAGTTCCTCGGTGACACCAAGGCGGCCGGGCTTTTCGGCCAGCACCTCTGGCGTGGCGGACGCCGCGTCATCATTACCGAGGGCGAGATCGACGCCATCTCCGTGTCCCAAGCGATGGACCACAAGTGGCCCGTCGTCTCCATCCCCAACGGCGCCCAAGGCGCAGGCAAGTCCCTGTCCAAGCAGTTGGAGTGGCTCCTCGGCTTCGATGAGATCGTCCTCTGCTTCGACAACGACGAGCCCGGCCGCGCTGCCGTGGCCGAGTGCGCCCCCCTGTTCCCACCCGGGCGCGTCTTCATCGCCCACCTCCCCGAAGGAACCAAAGATGCATCCGACCTTGTGGCAAGCGGTCGCTCCGCGGAGCTGGCCCGCCGCCTTTGGGAGGCCCAACAGTACCGCCCTGATGGCCTCGTCACCCTCTCCGACATCCGCGAGGCCGCCCTTCTGGAGCCGGCTTCTGGTCTGGACTGGTGGTCCCCTGCCCTCACCTCGCTCACCTTCGGACGGCGCACTGGTGAGTGCGTTGCTCTCGGGGCTGGCACGGGGGTTGGCAAGTCCGACTTCATCTCCCAGCAAATCGCCTTCGACATCCAAGCCGGCCACTCGGTCGGTGCGTTCCTCCTCGAACAGCAGCCGGTCGAGAGCGCAAAACGAATTGCTGGCAAGGTGGCCGGACGACGTTTTCACGTTCCCGGAGATGGATGGACGACTGGTGAGCTTGTATCAGCCCTCGACGCCTTGGCTTCGGGCGGCAAGCTCTACCTCTACGACAACTTCGGAGCCACGGACTGGGAGATCATCCGGGACCGCATCCGGTTCCTCGCCCGCTCCGAGGGCGTAAAGCTCTTCTACCTCGACCACCTCACGGCCCTCGCCGCGCACGAGGAGGACGAGCGTGTCGCCCTAGAGCGCATCATGGCGGAGCTGGGCGGCCTCGTGAAGGAGCTGGATGTCTGGCTCCTGTTCGTCTCGCACCTCGCCACCCCCGAGGGTAGACCCCACGAGGAGGGCGGCCGGGTCACCATCCGCCACTTCAAGGGCAGCCGATCCATCGGCTACTGGTCCCACTTCATGTTCGGCTTGGAGCGCGACCAGCAGGCCGAGGACGAGATCGAGCGCAGCATCACCACTTTCCGCGTCCTCAAGGACCGGCTCACGGGTCAGGCCACGGGCCAGACCATCCCCCTCACCTACGACGCAAAGACCGGGCTGCTCCACGAGGGCGGCCGGGCAGCAGAGGATCACGGCTTTTGAGCACCCGCTTCTCCATCGAACGCGCCGACAACGGCGGCTACATCCTGACCGACGACAGCCTCCCCAAGGGCTACATCAACCACCCCGCGGCCGCATTCACCAGCGCCGGCGCCCTGCTCGACTGGCTCCGCACCGACGAAAAGAGCCCGCTAAAGGCGGACCTCAAGGCGTCTGAGAAGGAGCTGGCCGAGGCCATGCGGATGTATGTGCGCCCCGGTACCATCTACCCCGCCGGCCTGTGATGCCGTCTGAGCCCATCACCTACGAGCCCCCGGGCCCCTTCAACATCCGCATCGAGCGCGACATCCCCACCGAGCGCGTCCTCATGGAGGTCATGCACGGGCGCGGGGTGTTCGTCTCGTTCGTCCTGTCCACCCAGCAGGCCAGAGAGCTGGCCGCCAACATCAGGGATGTGTGCAGCTGAGCAAGGTACTGCTCTTCGACATTGAGACCAACGGCCTCCTGCCCGAGCTTGACCGCATCCACTGCCTCGTCATCAAGGACCCCACCACCGGCGATGTGTTCTCCTGTTCCGACGCCCCCGCCCACACCGGACCTTCGGTGGATGATGGGCTACGACTTCTTGAAGCAGCAGACGCCATTGCCGGCCACAATATCGTGGGCTTCGACCTCCCGGCCATCTGGAAGATCCACCCCGAGTGGGGTCCCCGGTTTCGTACTGGAGGACCCGGTGTCGTCCGCGATACGATCGTTATGGCCCGCCTCGTCTGGCCTTCCGAGCGCATCCGAGACATGGACTTCACCCGTGTCGGACGCGGGGTCGCCTTCCCCAAGCAGCTCATCGGACGCTTCTCCCTAGAGGCGTTCGGCTACCGGCTCGGGGAGTACAAGGGCGACTACAAGGGCGGCTGGGACAGCTGGTCCGCGGAGATGCAGGACTACTGCGTTCAGGACGTAGAGGTCACGCACCGCCTGTGGGACCGCCTCATCAAGGAGCTGACGGACTGGGGCATCGACCCCCTCGATCCGGCCCCGCCCGCCGGCAAGGACTGCGTCCAGCTTGAGCACGACGTGGCCCGCATCATCGCCCGGCAGGAGCAGCACGGCTTTGCCTTCGACCGCAAGGCCGCGCTCACCCTCATGGGCAAGCTGGCCGGCCGCCGCGCCGAGCTGACCGACGACCTCCAGCGGGTGTTCCCGCCCAAGGTCATCGAGACGCCGTTCATCCCCAAGTCCAACAACTCCAAGCTGGGCTACCGCAAGGGCGAGCTGTTCATCAAGCGCCGCACCGAAGCGTTCAACCCGTCCTCCCGCCGTCAGGTGGCCGAGCGCCTCATGGAGCTTGGCTGGAAGCCCGACGAGTTCAACATGGACGGCACCCCCAAGGTGGACGACGACACCCTGTCCTCGCTCCCCTACGAGCCGGCCCAAGTCCTTGCCGAGTACTTCATGGTGACCAAGCGATTGGGCGCCATCGGAGAGGGCAAGGAAGCGTGGCTCCGGGCTGACCGGGGCGGGCGCATCCACGGCCGCGTCGAGACCAACGGCGCCGTCACGGGGCGAATGACCCACCAGCGGCCGAACATGGCTCAGGTGCCCGGCAACGCGGCCCCCTACGGCCACGAGTGCCGTTCCCTCTTCACCGCTTCCGCGGGCCGGGTGCTCGTCGGGTGTGACGCCGACGCCCTGGAGCTGCGCTGCCTCGCGCACTTCATGGCCCGCTACGACGGCGGCGCGTACATCGAGACGGTCCTCGCCGGGAAGAAGGAGGAGGGCACGGACATGCACACCCTCAACGCCAAGGCGCTGGGGTGCGACCGTGACACCGCCAAGACGTGGTTCTACGCCTTCATCTACGGGGCTGGGGACTGGAAGCTGGGCTACACCCTGACCGGCAAGAAGGGTCCCCGCCGCAAGATCGCGGCCATCGGGGCCAAGGCCCGTGAGGACTTCCTCGCCGCCCTGCCCGCCATGGGCAAGCTGGTGAAGGCGGTCAAGGCCGCTGCCAAACGAGGATGGCTTCTCGGCATCGACGGCCGACACATCTCGATCCGGTCGGACCACGCCGCCCTCAACTCGCTCCTCCAGTCGGCCGGTGCCGTCGTGATGAAGCGGGCGATGATCCTTCTGGATGCCGCCGCCGCCCACGCTGCCGCCTCTTGGGAGTTCTCGGCCAACGTCCACGACGAGTGGCAGATCGACGCCGAGCCCATGGTGGCCGAGGAGCTGGGCCGCTGCGCTGCTAGCTCTATCGCCTACGCCGGAGACTTCTACAGCTTCCGGTGCCCCCTCAAAGGCAACCATGTCATCGGCAAGAACTGGGCCGAAACCCACTGAGGGGTGGGTGTACGTGATCGCTAACCCGGCATGGCCGGGCTACGTGAAGATCGGCACCGCCCTCGACCTTAAAGACCGCCTCAAGGTCTACAACACCGGCTCCCCGTTCAGAGACTTCGCCATCACCGCCGCGGCCCGCTTTAAGGACCGGAGGGCGGCTGAGCGCCGTCTTCACGGGGAGCTTAAGGGCCTCAGGGTGGGGCGCACCGAATGGTACAACCTCCACCCCCTCGACGCCCGCAACCACCTCATAAGGCTGACAAAGCAGGAGCACTGTCAATGAGCATCGCAGAGGAGAAAGCATGGGCCAGCGCCCTCGCTACCAAGTACGGCATCAGAGAGCCGACACGCGCCCGCCTGACGTGGGCCGAGGACTACGACGCCTTCCGGCAGGCCCAAGAATGGACGACTGGGCCGACACCAGCCACCACGGCTACGGCATCGTAGTCCATGAGGGAGACGACACCCCCGAGTGGTACGACACCGGCATCCTCGACCCCGCCGGCGACCCGATCTACGGGCGCATCTACCGGCCTCAGGTCGGCTTCATCCACCGAGATGACGAGTGACCCGCACGCTCCTCATCGACGCTGACATTTTCGTCTACCGCGCCGCCTTCGCCTGCCAGCGGGACTACGACTGGGACGGGGACGGCGACAAGGCCAGCGTCACGGACTTCGAGGAGGCCAAGCTGGCCTTCCAAGACCTTGTGGACGGCGCCCTAGCCGACGCCGACTGGCCGGACTACGTCATCTGCCTGTCCGACAGCGAGCCCTGCTACCGCCGCGACTTCTACCCCACCTACAAGGGCAACCGGAGCAACCGTCCGGTCCTCTACTCGGACCTCCGGCAGTGGATCATCGACCAGCCGAAGTGGCGCACCTACCTCCGCCCCCGGCTGGAGGCAGACGACATCCTCGGCATCCTCGCGACCCACCCGAAGCTCATCCCCGGGCAGAAGATCATCTACTCCGGTGACAAGGACCTCCGCCAAATCCCCGGCCTGCACCTCGACGTGCGGGACGGCGACATGGTGACGGTCACGCCCGAGGAGGCGGAGCACTTCTTCCTTGCCCAGGTCCTCACCGGCGACCCCGTGGACAACTACCCCGGCTGCCCCGGCATCGGCCCCGTCAAGGCCGCCCGCATCCTCGACACCGACGCCCCGTGGCCGGCCATCGTGGCCGCTTACGAGGCCAAGGGTCTGACCGCCGACGACGCCCTCATCCAAGCCCGCTGCGCCCGCATCCTCAGGGCCACCGAGTACGACTTCAAGAACAAGGAACCGATCCTCTGGAACCCACCCGCTGCGTCCACTGTGGCGTAACCAGCACTGATCCCTGCCTCACTGCCGCGTACGCAATGGGGTGCAACCAGCTCTACAGGACGGCCCTGACCAAGCCTGATCCGGTCCCCTCGCCGGTGTCCGGGGCCACTGTCGGGGTCAAGTTCGACAACGACAAAGCCGACCTGTCCCTCCTAGCCTACATCCCCGCCGACGCTCTGGCCGAGATCGGTCAGGTGTTGGACTTTGGCGCCAAGAAGTACGACACGGACAACTGGCTCAAGGGGTTTGCGTGGCGGCGGCTCATCGCGGCCGCGTTCCGCCACCTGCTGGCGTGGTCCAAGGGGCAGGACAAGGACCCCGAGACCGGCCTCTCGCACCTCGCCCACGCCGCCACCTGCCTGATCTTCCTCATGACGCACCAGCGCCGGTCCCTCGGCACTGATGACAGGATCAAAAGCGTCGCATGACCAGCGCCCGCATCGACCGCACCGGGGGGCAATCTGGCCCCTCGGGATTTAAGTCATACACTTGCCTAACGCCGACCGAAGTTCCCCTCAAGGTTCCACCTATCGAGGATGTTCTGGTCGCGTACCTCAATCATGCGTTCCCCGACAGCCTACGTCTCGTGTCCACCCTCGGCTCAATCGAGGCGGCCCACGGCGCCCGTGCAGTCGTGGACCACATGATTGAGCTTTATCGACAACAGAACACAAAGGACACCTGACGCATGTGTTTCGGAGGGGGCTCAACCCCACCCCCGCAGCAGGCCCCCGCTCCGCCCCCGCCGGACCCGATGGAGGCCCCCGCTGCCCCGGCCTTCAACGAGGATATGACCAGCGCCACCAACGCCGACGCGGCCGTCTCCGGCTCCCGGCGAGGCCGCAAGGCCCTCCGCGTTGACCTCAATGCAGGCACCCGCACCAACACCCAGGCCGCCAATCAGGCCGCCTCCAGCTCGACCTCGGGTCTCAACATCCCGACCTAATGGCAGAGCGCACCTCGGTGCCCACGGCCGGTGCCGCTGCAACAGCAGCCTCCCGCTACGAGGCACTCAAGCGGCATCGCGACCCCTTCCTCATTCGGGGACGCCAGTGTGCCGCTCTAACCGTTCCGTACCTGTGCCCCCCTGAGGGCTTCAACGTACACTCCCAACTCCCCACGCCGTTCCAGAGCCTCGGTGCTCGTGGCGTCAGGACCCTCAGCTCCAAGCTGCTGATCTCCCTCTTCCCACCCAACACGCCCTTCTTCAAATACTCGGTTGACGATCTCACGATGCGTCAGCTTGAGCAGCGTCAGGGAGATCAGAACGGGCTCCGCGGCGAAGTGGAAGCCGCACTCTCCGCCCGTGAGCGGGCCATCCTACAGGAGATGGAGAGCGCCCTCTTCCGCACGACCGCCTACACCGTCTTCCAGCACCTCCTCGTCACCGGCAACGCTCTCGTGTACGTCCCCAAGACCGGCCGCTCCCGCGTGTTCCGGCTGGACCAGTACGTCGTCCGGCGTGGCCCCGAAGGCGGGCTGCTGGAGCTGATCATCCACGAGAAGGTGGCCCCGGCCTCCCTCCGCGACAAGCTCCTCCGCGGCGCTGATGTCCCCGCCCCCGGCGCGGCCAGCGACGAAGAGCACCTCGACCTCTACACCGTGATCCTCCGCGAAGGCGACCGCTGGGTTGTCCACCAAGAGCTGGAAGGCGCCCTCGTCCCCGAGACGGACGGCTCCTACACCCTCGACCAGCTCCCCTGGCTCCCCCTCCGCCTCTCCATCCAGCCGGGTGAGAGCTACGGCCGGTCCTATGTGGAGGAGTACCTCGGTGATCTCGACAGCCTTGAGGGGCTCGTTGAGACAATCGTTGAGGGCTCGGCAGCCGTCGCTCGGGTGGTCTTCATGGTCTCCCCCAACGGCTCCACCAGCCTCCGCTTGGTGTCCTCCGCCCGCTCCGGTGACGTGATCCCGGGCGAGGCGAACGACGTGAGCACCATTCAGGCCCAAAAGCAGGCAGACCTCGGTGTCGCCCGCCAGCAGGCCACCGAAATCGCCCAAGGCATCTCCGCGTCCTTCATGCTCAACTCCGCGATCCAGCGGACGGGTGAGCGCGTCACGGCCGAGGAGATCAGGTACATGGCCGCCGAGCTGGATGCTGCCCTTGGCGGCGTCTACACCCTCCTCGGTGGCGAGTTCCAGCTTCCCGTAGTCAACCTCTTCTCCACCCGCATGGAGAAAAACCGCAACGTCCCCGCCCTCCCGAAGGACATGGTGCAGCCCACCATTGTCACGGGCATGGAGGCCATCGGACGGGGCCAGAACCAGCGCAACCTCAGCCTCTTCGTCAAGGAGATCATTCAGGTGGTCGGCCCCGAGCTGGCCTTCCGCAAGATCAACCTCGATGAGTTCCTCAAGAGGGCCGCCGCGGACTACGGCATCGACACGCAGGGCCTCATCGTCTCCGACGAAGAGCTGGCCCAGCAGCAGCAACAGCAGATGCTCATGCAGATGATCCAGCAGCTTGGCCCCGACGCCATCACGCAGCTGGGCGGCATGGGCAAAGAGGTGGTCAAGGGCGCTGTAGCCCAGCAGACCGCCGCCCCCACACAAGGAATGAACCCCAATGGCTGACGCCGCAAAGCCCGCCCCCAAGGCGGACCCGAAGAAGGTGAACATCGAGGAGGCCGCCGCCGTTTCGGCCGGTGAGTTCCTCAGTGAACCGAAGTCCGAGACCCGCCTCTCCAACGGTACGGTTGTCCAGACCTTCTGATGGTTGACCGCGTAGACCTCGCCCCGCCGCCGGCCGATCCGGTGGTGGGGGCTGAGGCCCCTCAGGGCAATGACCGCCCGGCTTGGCTCCCCGCCGAGTTCACTTCCGTCGAAGACTTCACCAAGTCCTACGCCGACACCAAGGCCGAGCTGACCCGCAAATCGCAGGAGTTGGCTTCCCTCCGCAAGGAGCCTGACCCGCCCGCTGAGGGCGATCCGCCGCCGGCCAAGCCCGACGCCCCCAAGACCCCCGAAGGTGCCGCCCTTGAGATCAAGGACGAGGTGCAGGACAAGCCCGCCGATGGCCCGACCATGGAGGACTTCGCTCCCTACCAGCAGGAGTTCGTCCAGACCGGCGACGTGGCCCCGGAGAACCGCGAGAAGATCGCGGACAAGCTCAAGCCCCTCTTCGGTGACATGGCCCTCGCCGTCGTCAACGACTACATCGAGGGCTCCAAGGTCCGCCGTGACGCCACCACCAGCGAGCTGATGAGCGCCGCGGGCGGGGCCGAGCAGTACGGCGCCATGATGGGCTGGGCCAAGGACAACCTCAGCCAGCCCGAGAAGGAAGCCTACAACCGACAGGTCAACTCCGGCGACGTCCATTCCGCAAAGTTCGCCATCGAGGCCCTTCGAGCCAAGTACGAGAAGGTAGCCGGCCGCGAGCCCAAGCTGGTCGCAGGCGACGGCACCATCACCCCCGCCCCCAATGGCGCGTTCAAGTCCGTGCAGGAGATGACCGCGGCCATGAAGGACCCCCGCTACGCAAAGGACCCGGCCTACCGCGCCACGGTCCTTGAACGAGTGAAGCTCTCCAACCTCTGATGAACCGCGCGACCTTCTTCGCCCGAGTTCGCGGCCCGCTCTTTGGTGGCCGCCTCACCGCCTCTCAGGTGGCTGGCATCGAGCGCATCCTTGACGAAGCGCAGAAGCGTCAGACGCCCCTCTACTGGCTCGCCTACATCCTCGCCACCTGCTACCACGAGACGGCCCGCACCATGCAGCCGATCCGTGAGTTCGGCAGGGGGCGAGGCAAGCAGTACGGCAAGCCCACCAAGCACGGTGGCCAGATCGCCTATGGGCGCGGCGACGTGCAGCTCACGTGGGACTTCAACTACGATCGGGCCGACAAGGAGCTTGGCCTCAACGGGGCCCTGATCCGCAACTACGACCTTGCCCTCGACCCCGCCATCTCCGCCCGCATTATGTTCACCGGGATGGAGGAGGGCTGGTTTACCGGCCGCAAGCTGACCCCCGGACCCGCCACCTACAAGACTTGGCGCCGGATCATCAACGGCACCGACAAGGACGACGAGATCGCCGCCATCGCGGTGAGCTTCGAGGCCGCTCTCCGAGCCGCCGGCTACGGGACCGCACTGGATACGTCCACCGCCCCCGTGGCCCCGGCACCCCAGCCGTCGCCCGCCGAGGCGCCCGCTTCCACCCCCTCCCAGCCGGCACCGGCACCGGCGCCCAAGCAGGGCTTCTGGTCCCGAGTGATGGCCAACTGGAAGAAGCAGTCATGATCCGCGCCCTCATCGCCCTGATCATCGCCAACTGGAGGAAGTTCAAGTGAACTACGCCATCCCGATCCTTCTCCTCGGCGTGGCGGCCGTTTGCTGGGCGGCCCTTGCGGTCATCGCCAAGGGAATGAGCCGATGAACGGCCTCCTGTCCCTCCTCCCGGCCATCCTCGGCCCCATCTCGGACATCCTCGGCCGGCTCATCCCCGACCCGAACAAGCGGATCGAGCTGGAGAACGAGATCACCAAGGCCCTCCTCTCCAACCAAGCCTCCATGCTCGACGCCATGAAGAGCGTCATGGTGGCGGACGCACAGTCGGAGGGCTGGCTCACCCGCAACGCCCGGCCCCTCACCGTCGTTTGGGGCCTCTCCATGCTGACGTGGCTGGGCGTAGTCGCCCCGTCCCTCGGCATCGGCAGCGAAGCCATCGCCGCCATCAAGCAGGTCCCCTCCGACCTGTGGAACCTCGTGACCGTGGGTGTGGGTGCCTACATCCTCGGCAAGACGGGCGAGAGCATCGCCACGTCGATGGCCAACCGGCCAACCAAGTGATCCCGCGGCGGCCCTGCCGCTGGTCCCCGGCTGCGACCCGGGTCATGAAACTCGCACTTACTGGCGGGCCAACCGGCCTTGGCCACCCCACCGCCGGACCTGAGCATGTCCCATAAACTGCTCACCTTCCCTGCCGTCCTGTCAGCGGAAGCGTTCGGTGACTTCGTGCCCCTCTTTAGGGGGCGAACACCACGGCTGAAACCAGACCGTTTGGCTCGCATGGCCCGCCCCTGAGGGGGCCGCCCCAGCGAACTACCTGACCGTCTCGGTGCTCGGGCCTATCCCCAACACCAGGACAATCCCCAATGCCTGATACCACTGTCTCCCGCGTCGGCCAGATCAACACCTCTGGCGCCGTTGACGCCCTCTTCCTCAAGCTCTTCGCCGGTGAGGTCTTCACCGAGTTCGAGCGCACCAACGTCTTCAAGGACAAGCACTTCGTCCGCCCGATCCAGTCGGGTAAGTCCACCCAGTTCCCGCTGATCGGTCGCGCCTCGGCGTTCTACCATGACGTGGGTGAGTGGATGGACGGCTCCGCCATCCCGCACGCCGAGAAGGTCATCTCGGTCGGCAAGCCGCTCAAGGCCACGACCTTCATCTCGGACATTGACGAGGCGATGAACCACTACGAGGTTCGCGGCCCGTATGCCGCCGAGCTGGGTCAGGCCCTCGCCCTCGCCTACGACGAGAACGTCGCCCGCGTCATGACCCTCGCCGCCCGCCAGTCGGGCCAGGTGACCGGCCGCGCCGGTGGCTCCCGCATCGTCAACGCCTCCATCCACTCGGATGCCGCCATCCTGACCGCCGCGATCTTCTCGGCCGCTCAGATTTTCGATGAGAAGGACATCCCCGAGGGTGAGCGCAATGCGTTCCTGCTCCCGGCCCAGTACTACCTGCTCGCGCAGAACGAGAGCCTCCTGAACAAGGACATCGGCGGCTCGGGCGCGATCAAGGATGGTACCGTCGAGACCGTCGCCGGCATCACGCTGGTGAAGACCAACCGCGTCCCGCGCACCGACGTCTCCACGCCCACGGGCACCGTCGCCCCGGCCGCGTCCGGCAACTTCACCACGACCCGCGGCATCATCGCCACGCCCATGGCTGCCGGTACCGTGCAGCTGATGGATATGTCGATGGAGAGCGAGTACGAAATCCGCCGCGCCGGCACCTTCATGGTCGCCTCGTACGCGGTGGGCCACGACTGGCTCCGCCCGGAGTGCGCCATCGAGCTGGCGACCGCCAACCTCTCGTAATCCGTCCCTCAGGCCGGGGTCCCTTCACGGGGGCCTCGGCCATTTTTTCGTTCCAAGGACACCGTGAACCTCACACCCACTACCGAGCTTGAGGCGGTCAACACCCTCCTTCGCACCATTGGCGAGGCTCCGGTGAACACCCTGACCGGCTCTCTTCCCGTCGATGCCTCCATGGCTCGTCAGCTTCTCCAC
>LNFM01002419.1_pt1 | contig 42548 bp, 36 predicted proteins | sample 596031 | NCBI WGS metagenome assembly LNFM01 (sample SAMN04254537, study PRJNA301005) | activated carbon metagenome | isolation source: dual media filters at the Ann Arbor, Michigan drinking water treatment plant | place: USA: Ann Arbor
CCGTCGACGAGCCCGTCGACGAGCCCGTCGCGCCGGCCGAGTCCCCACCGGCCTGCGTGTCGTCGCCACAACCGATCAGCATCGCGGACACGGCGAGGGCCATCGCAGCCGACGCGGCGCCGACGAGCCCCACGGGCGCTCGACAGAATGGACACTTGGACTCGTGCGCGGCCAGGTGACGGCGGCACGTGCCGCATCGCTGCAACGTTGGTGTCATGACGACTCTCCCGTGATCATACGCCCGAGGGACGCGACGTCGATCGACTGCCCCGATCCCTGCGGATCCACGTCGCGGGAGGTCCGTGGGTCGTCGATCTGCACCGGGCCCGCCGCCCGCAGCGCGGGGTCGGTGTGCTCGCGGACAAGGCGGAACAGCCCGTGCTCGAACGGCCCCGGCCCCGCAGACGCGACCTGTTCCACCCGCTCGCGCAGCCCCATCGCGTCGAGCTCGAGCGCGCGGTGGTGACAGTACGGGTTGTTGCCCGGTCGCCCCAGCAGCGGCTCGCTCGTCGCCGTGCAACCGGCCATGCACGTCGACGCGTAGTAGCACTCGCGGCAGTAGCCCCACAGATCGTCGATCGTCCGCTCCTCGACGTAGCGCATCGGTTCGGTGCGCTCCCAGATCGCGCGCAGCCCGTGCTCGCGCCAGCTCCCGCCGGTGTTCGACGGCCCGCCGAGGCTCGGGCAGCTCTTGATCATGCCGTCGGCCTCGATGCCGATCCCGGTGAGCCCCGCCTGGCAGCCGCGGTAGTGCGCGGCTTGGTTCTGCGCGCGGCGCAGCTCGTGCTCGAGCGGACCGAAGTACCCGAGGTTGTTGCCCGGCCAGATCTGGATCCCGCGCGCGCGCGCCTGCGGGATCACGCGCTCGAGCGCCGCGAACACCTCGAGCAGCTCGTACGGTTGCAGCAGCAGCTCCGGGTGATCCGCCGCGTTGCCGTGGGGGATCGTCAGGAACATCTGCCAGCTGCGCACGCCCGCCGCGGCGAGGCGGTCCGCGAGCTCGGGCAGGTCGTGGCGGCTCGTGGCGTTGATCTGGGTGTTCGCCGAGATGACGGCGCCCGCCGCCTTCGCGTGTTCCAGCGCCGCGAAGGCCCGCCGCCAACCACCCGGCGTGCGGCGCAGCGCGTCGTGGCTGCGCTCACCGCCGTCGATCGACACCGACACCAGCTGCAGGCCGGCCTCGACGAGCGCGTCGGCCCGCGCACGGGTGAGGTTGAGCCCGCCGGTGACGATCGATGCCTTCATCCCGGCCTGGCGGATCGCCCGGATCACCAGCAGCACGTCCGCGCGCAGGTACGCCTCGCCGCCGATGAGATCGACCTCGCCCACGCCGAGCTCGGCGAGCTCGTCGACCAGACGCAGCGCCTCGTCGGTGGTCAGCTCGTCGGCGCGGGCGCGCCCGGCCCGTGGACCACACGCCACGCACTTCTGATCGCAGGCGAGCGTGAACTCCCAGACCGCGAGCTTCGGCGTCGGGCGCTCACCCGGCGCGAGCGGCCGAGCCCAGCGGGTGCGCGAGCGCGGCAGCGAGTCGACCACGGGGAGTCGACGTCGGGTCTCCTCGAATCCCATCGTGGAGCGCAAGCGTCGCCGAGGTCACCCGGCGACGCAAATCGATCGGGGCGCCCAGTGTTTCAGGGGTACAGCGCGAAGCAGTAGATCCCGCCGTAGCCGCCGCCGGCGCCGACGCTGTAGTCGCCCGGCTGGGGCCCGCCGCCGCCGTTGATGTTCACGCCCGGGGCGCAGCCACCGGCGTCGTGATCCGAGATCCAGTTGCGCCCGTTGTCGGGGCCGCGCGGCCAGCTGTGGCCGATGCGTGGGCGGACGTCCTGGTCGCCGACCGACGACGTCCAGTCGCTGCAGGTCGCGTCGGCGTCGGCGAGCATGCCCTGCTCGTTGCTGCCGGTGAGCGTGTCGTGGTTGTCGACCTCGGGTTGGTTCGGATCGGGCTGATGGTTGGGGACGCCGTCCTCGTTGGGGAGGTCGTCGACGATCGCGGCGTCGCCGTTCTGCGGCCGCTCGTTCGCCAGGTCGGCCTTGCTCATCGCGACCACGCGGCCGAGCCGGTCGTACCAGGGGCCCTCGCCGACGCGATCGATCGCGTTCACCTGGTTGCCGTTCTCGTCGGCCGACACGCTGAGGAACGCGCGCCACTGCTTGGCCGCGGCGCCCGGCATGCTCTGCTCGGCGATCGCGGCGCAGATCGCATCGGCGCCGCGCAGACCCGCGCCGGGTCCGACCTCGCCGAAGCTGAGATCGCCACCGAAGCCGTCGTCGGAGCCCGAGAGTTCCTGCATCGCGCGGAGGCTGGTCACGAAGAAGCTGAAGGGCTCGGTCGGGATGCCACCGCTGCTCTCCTCCGACGATCCACCCGAGCTGTCGAGGGTGGTGGGATCCGTGTCGCTCGGATCGCCCGAGGTGCCCTGGCTGTCCGAGTCGCTGGAGGTGGCGGTCGTCGCGCTCGTCGGGGCGGTGGTGCCCACCGTCGCGGAGGCCGAGGTCATCGGGTCGGCCGTGCCGGAGCCGCCCTCGGTGGCGGCGTCCGTGTCGGAGCCACCGTCCGAGCCGCAGGCGAGGGCGAGGACGGCGGGGAGCAGGGCAGTGCGTCCAGGGATCATGCGTCGAGCGTAACAGTCCCGTGACCGCGAAAGCGCGCCTGGTAGCATCGCGATCGAAATCCGATCCGATGCAGTCCGACATCACCACCGTCTCGGCGTACCTCGCTTCGCTCCCCGCTGATCGCCGCGCGACCGTCGCGGCGGTGCGCGAGGTGATCCGCGCCAACCTGGATCCTGCCTACGAGGAGGGGATGCAATACGGAATGATCGGCTACTACGTCCCGCACCGGGTGTATCCGCCGGGCTACCACACCAACCCGAAGCAGCCGCTGCCGTTCGCGGCACTCGCCTCGCAGAAGAATCACCTGTCGTTGTACCTGATGGGGGTCTACACGGGGGCGGACGGGGCCGACGGGGTCGAGTCCCCCCTGGCGCGGTGGTTCCGCGAGGCCTGGGCGAAGACCGGGAAGAAGCTCGACATGGGCCGCGCGTGCGTGCGGTTCAAGCGGCTCGAGGACCTCGCGCTCGAGGTCATCGGCGAGGCGATCCGGCGGATCCCGGCGAAGCGGTACATCGCGGAGTACGAGGCGGTGCTGGGCGCGAGGACGGCGGGCGCGAAGAAGACGACGGTCGCGAAGAAGCCGGCCGCGAAGAAGACGACGACCGCGAAGAAGACGACGACCGCGAAGACGACGACGGCCGCGAAGAAGACGTCGACCGCGAAGAAGAAGCCCCGCGCTACGCCTTGATCTTCGCCATCGTCGGGTCGTACATCGGCCGCAGCGACACCACCGCCGGGTACTTCGTCCCGGCGATGTCGACCTCCCACCGCCCCGCGTCGAGCCACGCGGCGGTCACCGGCTCGCCGTCGGCCTCGACCCGCCGCCGAGCGTGTGGCCGTAGGAGGCCGCGCGGACGTAGCCGACCGGCTTGCCGTCGCGGTGGACGATCTCGGCGTGGAACAGCAGCGGCTCGGGATCCTTCACCAGGATCTGCACCAGGCGTTTGCGCAGCGGGGTCTGCTTCTTCGCCAGCACCGCGTCGCGGCCGATGAAGCCGCCGGGCTTCTCGAGATCGACCGCGAACCCGAGCCCGACCTCGAGCACCGAGTCGGTGTTGTCGATGTCGTGGCCGTAGTCGCGGTACGCCTTCTCCATGCGGAGGCTCGCCAGCGCCTTCAGCCCCGCGTGGCGCAGGCCGAACGGACCCCCGGCGGCGACGATGCGCTCGTACACGTGCACGGCCTGCTCGGCCGGGATGTACAGCTCGTAGCCGAGCTCGCCGAGGTAGGTGATGCGCACGCAGAACACCCGCGCGAAGCCGATGTCGATCTCGCGCGCGGCGCGGAAGGGGAACGCCTCGTTCGAGAGATCGGCGCTGGTCAACGACGCGAGCAACTCGCGCGAGCGCGGGCCCTGGACGTTGAGCTGCGCATAGCTCGAGGTCACGTCGGTCACGAACGCATGCGCGTCGCCGATGTGCCGCCGCATCCACGCGTTGACGTGGCGGTGCGCCGTGTCGGAGGCGACGACCCAGAAGTGCTGGTCGTCGAGCTTGGTCACGGTGAGGTCGGCCTCGAGCGTGCCGCCCCCGTTGAGCCACTGCGTGTACGTGATCGTGCCCTTGGGGCCGTTCACCCGGTTGGCGCTGATGCGCTCGAGCACCGCGCCGGCGTCGCGGCCCTGCACCCAGAACTTCGCCATGAACGACATGTCCATCAGGATGACGTCGTTGCGCGCGGCGTCGTGCTCGGCCTTCCACCAGTCGAACCACGGCTGGCGTCCCCACGACAGGGTCTCGACCTTGGCCTCGTGGCCGGCCGGCGCGTACCAGTCGGCGCCCTCCCAGCCGCTGACGTCCTTGAAGTAGGCGCCCGCGGCCGCGAGCCGGTCGTGCAGCGCGGATCGCTTGGCCCCGCGCGCGGTCTGCATCGACCGCGTCGGGTAGTGGCACTGGTAGACCATGCCGAGCGACTCGACGGTGCGCACGCGTCGGTACTCGGGGTTCGACTGGTACCGGTGCAGGCGATCGATGTGGAACCCGGTGACGTCGACGTCGGCGCGCCCGTTCAAGATCCAGTGGGCGAGTACGCGGCCGAGCCCGCCGCCCGTCAGGATCCCGATCGAGTTCATGCCCGCGGCGACGAAGTAGTTCTTCAGCTCGGGGGCCTCGCCGACGACCGGCTGCAGGTCGGGCGTGAAGCTCTCGGGCCCGCAGAAGAACTTCTTCACCCCGGTGTCGAGCGAGATCGGCACCCGCTTCATCGCGGTCTCGACGTACGGACCCATGCGCTCCCAGTCGGGCTCGATCTCGCCGAACGAGAAGTCCTCGGGGACGCCGCTCACCTTCCACGGCGCGCAGATGGGCTCGAACAGGCCGATCATCAGGCCGCCGACCTCCTCGCGGAAGTAGCCGTGCGAGCCCGGATCCTCGAGCACCGGGCACGACGACGACAGCCCGGGGATCGCGTCGGTGATGAGGTAGTAGTGCTCGGCCGACTGCAGCGGGATGTTGACGCCGTTCTTCGCCCCGAGCTGTCGGGCCCACATGCCGGCGCAGTTGACGACGACCTCCGCCGTGATGTCGCCGTGGGTGGTGGTGACGCCCGTGACCGCGCCGCCCTTGGTGGTGACGCCCGTGACCGCGACGCCCTCGACGATCTTCGCGCCCTTCATCCGCGCGCCGCGGGCCAGCGACATGGTCACGTCGACCGGGTTCGCGCGGCCGTCGTTCTCGACGTAGAAGCCGGCCAGGATGTCGTCGGTGCGCGCGAGCGGGAACAGATCGTGGACCTGCTTCGCCGAGATCTCGTGGACGTCGATGCCGCAGTGGCGGTTGAACGCCGACACGCGCCGGTACTCCTCGAGGCGATCGCGATCGGCCGCGATCTCGATGAAGCCCACGGGCTTGAAGCCGGTGGCGACGTCGGTCTCGGCCTCGAGCCGCGCGTAGAGATCGCGGGTGTACTTGCGCATCTCGGTCGACGTCTCCGACGTCGATCCGAAGGTCACGATGAGCCCCGCGGCGTGCCACGTGGTGCCCGACGTCAGCCGATCCCGCTCGATGAGCACCACGTCGGTGCAGCCCATGTGCGCGAGGTGATACGCGACCGAGCAGCCGATGATGCCGCCACCGATGACGACGACGCGTGCGTGTTGCGGCAGGACCGGGTCAGCCATGGCGGCGGAGGATACCCGGGCGGCCCCGGGGCGTCACGACTCGTCGGGGCGCGGGGTGCTCGCTCACCCGCCTCCGAGCCCCCGCAGCGCCCCCGCGATCCCCAGCTCCCCGATCACCGCGTCCTGCGGCCGCGGGTGCCCCGGGTCGAACACCACCAGCGTCGCGTGCGGCACGGCCGGTGGCTCCTCGCCCGGCGCCTCCAAGCCGAGGGTCCGCGCCATGAAGTCGTACATCGCGGCGCGCTTGTTCGGGCCGTAGTCGTGGCCCTCGGATCCGAAGTGCACCGACTCGAGGTTCGTCTCGGCGCCGTACAGCCCATAGATGTGGCGCAGGAAGGGGAGCTCGCGATCGGGGACGTGGGCGGTCCAGTCGCCGCCGTCGGAGATCACGAGCTGCGGCTTGGGGGCCGCGGTCGCGTCGACCTCGAGGGTGCCGTGCAGTCCGTCGGGGTAGAGGTCCTCGCAGGGATCGCCGCCGGCGAAGACGGCCGAGAGCATCGCGACGGGGACGCTCGCGGCGAGGCGATCGTCGAGGGCCACGAGCGCGAAGCCCTGGGAGGCGCCGCCCGAGGCGCCCGTCACCGCGACGCGCGTCGGATCGACCTCGGGCAGCGAGCGCACGAAGTCGACCGCGCGCAGGCTGTTCCACGTCTGCAGCGCGGGGACCGAGGGCGCGTCGTGCTCGAGCTGTGTGGAGTCCCCGATGCCGACCATGTCCCACGCGAAGGCCACTGCGCCCATGCGCGCGAGCGTGGCGGCGCGGGCCTGCATGTCCGGCCGCGTGCGCGGGTACCAGCCCGGCTCGAAGAAGTGGCCGTGCGGGTTGAGCACCGCGGGCAGCGACCCCGGCGCGGTGATCGATCGCCCCGCAGCGTCGAGCGGTCGATAGAGGTTGCCCGTGACGTAGACCCCGGGCAGCGACGCGAACGAGACGTTCTCGATCGCGTAGCCGTCGTGCACCTGCCGCCCGTGGATCCACACGGGCCGAAGCGGTGGTCGCGGCGCGTCGGGATCGATCGCGAGGTGCTCCGCGATGCCGTCGCGGATCTCGGCCGCTGCGACCTCCCAGTCGTCCGCAGTGTCGTAGTCGAAGTCGCTCGGCACGCAGCCGTACGTGAGCGACAGCATCGCCGCGAGGACCCACGACGGCGTGGGCGCGCGCGCGAGCGCCGGTGTTGTCGACATGGTGAGGCACCGCGACGGGTGCGACTCCCAGTCGGTACGTCGCGTCGCGACGTTACGGGCGCGCGCGAGGCTACGTCCGCGGTCGCAGCCACACGTCGGTGACCAAGCTGTCGCGATCGTGGGACGCGATCTCGATGGTCGCGTCCGTGGTGCCGCTGGCGCGCAGCAGCCCGCGGACGGTGCCCACGGTCATCAGACGGTAGTTCTCGTCGTCGAAGTACGGGAAGTCGCGGTAGCGCATGCGCACGCGATCGGGCGTGCACTCGACCTCGTGCTCACCCGGGCCGCGACGCAGCAAGCGCCAGAACACCGGCGACTTGCGCAGCACGAAGCTCGCCGACGAGACCGACAGCACGAGGCGGAAGAACCGCCCGATCCCCGCGACGGAGATCTCGTCGAGCAGGTGGACGAAGTCCTCGGGCGTGCCATCGGAGAGCTCGGCGCGCAGGACCCAGAGCAGCCGCTGCAGCGCCGCCTCCGGGTACCACTGCGCGCTCGTCGGCTCGAGCAGCACGCCCTTCCATGCCTGCATGCGCCGATCGAGCTCCGCGAGGCGCTCGGCGCCGTGGAGGCGCAGCACGTAGCCGCGCGTCGACTCGAACCACAGCCCCTTGACCTCGTAGGCGTCCGACGACGTCACCGCGGCGGAGGATACACCGTCGGCGCGGGCGTCGCCGTGGGGTCAGCTCGCTCCCGCGAGCGCGTCGAGGTGCCGCGCGACCAGCCACGTCGCGGGAAGCCCGATCAGGTAGGCGAGCGCCGCGAGCACGACGATCGTCCGGGTCGTGCTCGGCGCGGCGCCGGGCGGCCGGGCGAGGCGGGCGGCGAACCGCAGCGCGGCGATCACGAGCACCGCGCACGCGGCGAGCCCGACCCACGGGTTCGACGTCACCGCCGCGAGCGCGCCGGCGAGCCCCATGGCGACGACCGAGGGACCCACCTCGCGCGGGATCACGGGTCGCGCCCCCCGGTCGGATCGACCGCCACGTCGATGACCGCGGCGCCGCGGACCGCGTCGAGCTTCAGGTCGCACAGCGCGTCCCCGAGGCGCGACAGCGGGTAGGCCTGCACGTGGGTCTGCACGCCGACCCGAGCGGCCTCGTCGAGGACCTCGGGCAGCGTGAGCACGAAGTCGACGACGCGCAGGCTGTTCCACGTCTGCAGCGCGGGGACGATGGCGTCGTCGTGCTCGAGCTGCGTGGAGTCACCCATGCCGACCATGTCCCAGGTGAACGCGACCGCGCCCATGCGCGCGAGCGTGGCGGCGCGGGCCTGCATGTCCGGCCGCGTGCGCGGGTACCAGCCCGGCTCGTCGAAGTGCCCGTGGGGGTTGAGCACGACGGGCACGGGCCCGTCGACGCCGAGCGGGCGATACAGGTTGCCCGTGACGTAGAACCCCGGCAGCGAGGTGAACGAGACGTTCTCGATCGAGTAGCCGTCGTGCTCCTGGCGGCCGTGGATCGAGACGCGGCCGAGCGGTGGGCGCGGGGCGTCGGGATCGATCGCGAGGTGGTCCTCGATGCCCTCGCGAATCGATCGCGCGGCGGCCTCCCACTCCTCGCGAGTGTCGTAGGCGAACTCGTCCGCGGCGCAACCGGGCGTCAGCGATACGGTGACGCCGAGGAACCACGCGCGTCGGTGATCGATGCTGCGCACCCCATCGAGCATGCGAGGGGCCCGAGGCTCGGCACGCCGCCATCGTGGCGCAGGGCGGCGCCCTCACGGCGCAGGAGGTGCGCCGGGCGAGCTCGGTGGATCGAGCGGCGCGACCTCCGGCTCGGCGGGCTTGGGCTCCGCGGCCGCGGGGGCCGGCTCGTCGCGCTCCTCGAGATCCGACAGGCTCGGCAGCGCGGTCGATCCCGGCGCGGCGTTCGTCGTCGGTCGCTCGGCCTGCGGCAGGCCCCGCGCGTCCGTCGACGCGGGGCGGACACCCGTCGTCGATCCCGAGCGCGTCGGCTCGACGGCGACATCGCTCGGGTCGGCGATGGGCGGCTCGATCGGCGTCACCGCGGGCACGTCGACGACCGACGGCAGCGTCGGCCGCGGTGCGTCGGTCGGCGACGCGGGCACCGACGGTTCGATCGGTCGCGGAGGTGTCGGCGCGGGCGGTGGTTCGACCACAGGCGTCGGCGCCTCGTCGCCCTGCTGCGACAGCCACACGCCCGCGACGATCGCCAGCGCACCGCCCCCGGCGAGCGCCCCGAGGGCGAAGCGCCGCCAACCACCGCCGGCGGTCGCGGTGGGCGTGCGCGTCTGCACCAGCGCCTCGACCAGCGCGCCCATGTCGGGGAATCGATCCTCGGGTGCGCGCGCGAGCCCGCGGGCGATCACCTGGCGCACCGCCAGCGGTACGCCCGGCAGTTCCGGCGGCGTGCCCGGCAGGCCCTGCAGCGTCGCCGCCATCAGCTGCGCGAGGTCGCGGCCCTTGAACGGACGATGACCGTACAGCGCCTCGTACAGCGCGACGCACAGGCTGAACTGATCGGCGCGCCCGTCCGTGGGCAGCATCATGAACTGCTCGGGGGCCATGTACGCCGGCGTGCCCATGAAGGCGCCGGTCGTGGTGAGGTTGGCCGCGAGCGCGTCGAGGTCGGGGGCCGCCCGCGCGCGCGAAGAACCCGACGTCGTGAACGACTCGGGCGTCGGCTCCGGGTCGACCTCGCCGACCTGGGTGGCGAGGCCGAAGTCGAGCACCTGCACGGTGCCGTCGTCGCGCACGATGACGTTGCCCGGCTTGAAGTCGCGGTGCACGAGGCCAGCGGTGTGGACCGCCGCGAGGCCGCGCGCCGCGGCGGCGAAGACCTCGACGACCTCGGACCACGTGCGTCGGCCGCGACCGAGCCAGGTCTCGAGGGTGTCGCCCGCGACGTACTCCATCGCGATCCACACGCGGCCGCGGAGGCTGCCGACGTCGAACACCATCACGAGGTTGCGATGGGAGACGCGCGCCAGCGCCTGGGCCTCGCGCAGCATCCGACGCTGCTGGCCCTCGGCCTCGCGACCCTGGACCGCGCGCAACAGCTTGATCGCGACCACGCGGCCGAGCTCGGGATCTTCGGCGGCATACACCACGCCCATGCCGCCCTCGCCGATCCGCTCGCGCACGCGGTACCGACCGATCGCATCGCCCGGCTCGAGCGGTCGCGTCGACGCGTCGTCCGGCGGCGCGCCGTCGTCCGCACCGCGCTGCGCGTCCGCCGGCCCCGCGGCCGCGCCGCGCTCGCTCGCGACCCCCACGCCGCTCGACGGCAGCGTGTTGGTGAACTGCGGATCGTCCTCGTGCATGGCCGGCGCCCGATCATAGCAAGCGGCCCTCGGGCGTGCGCGGGCCGGCTATTCTCGGCCGGTGCGGCATCCACCGACGCTCCGACCCCCGCGCGACGCGGCGCGATGACACCCGTCGGCCACGCCGCGGTCGGCTACCTGCTCGGGCGTTCGCGCGGCCTCGTGCCCCTGGTCGGCGTCGTCGGGGCCCTCGCACCCGACGTCGACTTCGTGATGCTGTGGCATCCGGCGTTCAACACCTGGCACCGCGTGGTCACCCACAACCTGGTGTTCGTCGGCGCCGTCGCGCTCCTCGTCGGGATCGCGCTGGCGCGTCGGCCGGGCGTCGGGTTCGCGCGCGCGGCCGCCTCCGCGTTGCTCGGTGGTCTGTCGCACCTGCTGGTCGACGCGTGCCTCGATGGCAACGCCAGCAACGGCCTCGGCATCGCCCCGCTGTGGCCGTTCGACGCCACGATGTGGTCGCCGTGGAATCTGGTCGAGCCCCGCGACGGTGGGCCGGGCTGGCGTGATCCATGGGCCGCGCTCGCGGGCGCGTGGCGCACGGCGGTGTGGGAGCTGCCGGTGATCACGGCGGCGTCGCTCGTATGGTGGCGATCGCGGCGGTCGACTACCATCGCGTCGTGAGGATCGGAGCCGTCGGTCGCCCGACCACGCCGTGGCCCGCCGTCGCCGGCCTGACGGTGCTCGCGACCCTGGGCCTGTCGTTGTGGCTGCTCCTCGGCAGCGCGCGCGGGCCCGAGCCGCCGTTCCTCTCCGAGACGGGGCCCTCGCGGCATCGCCGTGGGGGGACCGAGGACGCGCTGGTGCTCGCGGGATCGGGCTCGAACCTGCCGGTGACGCGCGCCCTCGCGGCGGCGCACGCGTCGCACGGCGCGCCGCCGCCGGTGGTGCACGCGTCGATCGGCTCGGGTGGCGGCGTGCGGGCGTTGGTGGACGGCGCGGTCGACATCGCCCTGGTGTCGCGCCCACTGACGGCCAAGGAGCGCGAACAGGACGTCATCGCCGTCCCCTACGCTCGCGTGCCGGTGATGGTCGCCGTCCACTCGAGCGTGCCGAAGACCGACATCGAGCGCGGCGAGCTGCTCGCGATCTTCGAGGGCACGCGCACCGAGTGGTCCGACGGCAGCCCGATCGTGGTGCTGCAGCGCGAGCGCGGCGACTCGTCGCACGCCGCGATGGCGCGGGTCATGCCCGAGTTCGCCGAGGTCGACGAGCGCGCCTACGTGGCGCGTCGCTGGCGGGTGATCTACGACGACGTCGGGATGCAGGACGCGATCGCGAGCACCGAGGGCAGCATCGGCCTGGTCGGGAGCGGCTCGCTCCCCGAGGATCTGCCCATCCGCGTGCTGAGCTTCCGCGGCGTCGTCCCCACGCCCGATGCGGTCGCCGACGGCAGCTACCCGATCTACAAGGACCTGTCGTTCGTCACCCTGGGCCCACCCGACGCCCGCGCGGCCGACTTCTTCCGCTTCGTGTTCGCGCCGCAGGGCCGCGACGTCATCCGCGACCACGGCTGCATGCCGCTCGGGAACCCCAGCACGATCGCGGGGTCCCCCTGACATGAGCCGCGCGGCCGAGGCGGCGAGCACCGCGATGCGGGTGCGCCTGCGCGACTACCTCGCGGCGCAGCTGCGGCCGTTGGTCGTCGTGCTCGCGGCGATCGTCACGGTCACCGCGCCGACGGCCTTCTACGTGCTCGGCATGCGCGCGCTGACGGTCCAGGCCCAGGTCGCGTCGCGCCAGGTCAGCGACGTCATCCGCTCCGACGCCGAGCGCCGCCCGGCGATGTGGAAGTACGACGCGGTCAAGCTCATCGAGCACATCCGCAGCTACGAGCTCCAGGAGAGCGTCGCGCGGGTCGAGGTCGTCGACGACCTCGAGGTGCCCATCGATCCGCGCTACGCCGAGGCGCTCGCCGAGCTCGATCGGACCCGGCTCCTGTGGCAGGTGTCCGACGTCGTCGTCAACAACACCGTCGTCGCGCGGGTGTGGGTCGCGATGTCGACGCTCGAGCTGCGGCGACAGGCGTGGCTGCTGCTCGCGGCGTTCGGCGGGCTCGCGCTGCTGCTGGCGGGCCTCGTGTACTGGCTGCCGATGCGCGCGGTGGGCCGCGCCGAGGACGAGATCGGCGCGCTGTTGGCCCGGCTCGAGGCGTCGAAGTCCGAGCTCGCCGCGCTCAACGCGGGCCTCGAGCGCCTCGTCGAGGCCCGCTCGTCGGCGCTCTCGAGCGCGCTGGCCGAGGTGCAGGAGAAGGAGCACCGCCTGCGCGAGATCTCGGCGGGCGCGGTCGAGCTGCAAGAGGAGCAGCAGCGGGCGATCGCCCGCGACCTGCACGACTCGGCCGGACAGACGCTGACGGCCATCCGCATCAACCTGCAGCTGGTCGGCAACCTGCTCGAGCAGGCCAAGCCCGAGCAGCTCGAGCGGGTCAAGCAGCTCGCCGCGCGGACGACCGCGCTGGTCGACGAGACCGTCGAGGAGATCCGCCGCGCGGTGCGGTCGCTCGGCCCCGCGGTGATCGAGGACGTCGGCCTGGCGCGGGCGGTCGAGCGCATGTGCGAGGACGTCGAGCACCGCGCTGGCGTGCTCGTCGAGTACGAGATCGATCTGGGCGACCGCAAGCCGGTGCCCGCGGTCGAGACCACCTGCTACCGCATCGTCCAGGAGGCGCTGACCAACGTCATCCGCCACGCGCGCGCCGGCCAGGTGAAGGTCGAGATCCGCGCGGGCGCCGACGAGATCGAGGTCGTGGTCGTCGACGACGGCGTCGGCATCGGCGGCACGACCGGGTCCGGTCACGGCATCGCCGGCATGCGCGAGCGGGTCGAGCTGCTCGGCGGGCGCTTCGAGGTGGTCGCGGAGGGCGACGGCGGCACGCGGTTGTGCGCCTCGATCCCGCTGCGGCCCGGCTGAGGTCTCGACCGGCCTTGCCGGGCGTCAGCGCCTCGCCGAGCAGCGGCGCGTCAGAAGCTCGACAGCAGCGCGGCCTTCTTGGCCTCGAACTCCGCGTCGGTCAGCAGCCCGTCGGCGTGGGCCTTCTTCAGCAGCGCGAGCTTGTCGCGCAGGGCGGTGTCGGACTTGTGCTGCTCGGTCTTCTCGGCCTTCTTCGCCCGGTAGATCCGCTCGAACATGGCCTTCAGCTCGGCCTCGTCGATGCGCCGGTCGTTGCGGAAGTAGTGGTCGCTGACCTCGCCGATCGCCCAGGTCATCGCATAGGCCATCGAGATGGTGACGACCCAGCCGAAGAACGGGATCAGCTTGGCCGCGGCCATGATCACGTTCTGGGCGACGATGCTGGCGCCGAACGTGCTCAGCATCTCGAGCACCGACTTGGTGTCGAGCTTGTGGCCGTGGATCTTGCCGATGCCCTGGACCATCGCGATCTGGATCGGTGCGATGAGCGCCGTGTCGAGGAGCGGAAACGGTTGGATCGTCATGGCGCCCGCGGCCACGCTGCACACCTGTACGAGCTCCCGCACCGCGCGCTGGCGGTCCTCGTCGCTGGCGTCGGTGTAGTCGCCGTCGAGCACGCGTCGGATGGTGTCGAGGTGGCCGCTCATTTCGTCGCAACCTACCATCGCGCCGGCCGCCGAGAAATTCCTCGGGCGGCCTCGGGCGAAGTGCTATCGTGCTGGGCAATGTCGCCAGAGCGAGTTCGGGTGTTGCTCGTCGAGGATCACACGATCGTCCGCGAAGGGCTGCGCGCGCTGCTCGACGGGCGCGACGACGTCGAGCTCGTGGGTGAGGCGCAGGACGGCCAGGCCGGCATCGACGCCGCCCGCGCGCTCAAGCCCGACGTGGTCGTCATGGACCTGAACCTGCCGCGGGTCGACGGCGTCGAGGCCACCCGGATCATCCGCGCCGAGCTCGAGGCGACGCAGGTCCTCGTGCTGTCGATGTACGGCACCGAAGAGCACGTTCGGCCGGCAATTCGGGCCGGTGCGGCCGGTTATCTGCTGAAGGGCTCCGGGCTGTCGGATCTCCTCGCGGCGATCCGTGCGGTCGCCACCGGCAAGGCGTTCTTCAGCCCCGAGGTCGCGCGCATCGTGCTCGACGGCACCCGCCGCGCAGCGCCGGGCGAGCGCCTCGTCGGCGCCGAGCTGACGCCGCGCGAGCGCGAGATCCTGCGCATGGTCGCCGAGGGTCGCTCGAGCCCGGAGATCGCCCGCGACCTCGAGCTGTCGGTGAAGACCGTCGAGGGCCACCGCGGTCGCATCATGGCCAAGCTCGACTCGCGCAACGTCGCCGGCCTCGTGCGCCACGCGATCCGCCTCGGCCTCGTGCGCGCCGACTGAGGGTTTCCACTCGGTTACCGCGGAGGGATTCCACTCCGCGGCACCGCCACCGGAACTCAGGCCCGCGCGGCCACGAGCGCGCGCTTGTTGAACGAGTTCTGGATCACTGCCATGCCGATGTTGCCGGTGAGCAGCAGCAGCACGAACGCGAGCCCGCCGCCCATCTCGCCGCGGGTCACGGTGCCGACGCCCTCGGCGTACTTCCACAGGAACCAGAGCTGCGCGATGGGGATGATGAGCAGCCACGCGGTCGGGATCGCGGCGCCCTGCTGGTTCATCTCGTCCTTGGTCTTCACCAACCAGATGAGGCCGTAGATCCCGAGGGTGATCGCGGGGAGGAGGAAGACGAGGATGGGGTTGCGTTCGGTCATCGTCTCGATGACGCGGCGCAGCCCGCTCCGTAGCGCCCCGAACACAGGAAATTCCGTGCGCACGCGCACCTGCGCACGACGATGCACAAGCCCGCGATGCCGGTGCTACGATCCCGCGCGATGATCGAGGCCTCGGACGAGCGCAACATCCTCTATTGCCAGATCGTGGCGCAGTTGCTCATCGCCGACGCCGCGGTCACCGACGCCGAGCGTGACTTCCTGGAGCGGCTGATGAATCGGTTCGGTTTCGAGCCGGCGCAGAAGCAGGCGGTCTTCAACGGTGTCGACATCGGCCAGCCGATCGACGACAAGCTCGCCCGCCTCGACCCGGGCAGCCGCGCGCAGCTGCTCGCCGAGCTCGAGGCGGCGGCGGCCGTCGACGGCGAAATCGACGAGAGCGAGCTCGAGATCATCGATGACGTGCGTCGGGCGCTGGGCGAAGACGTGAACTGACCCGCGTCGCGCTATCGGGCGCGGCGGAAGTCCTCGAAGGCCCTCCGCCAGCGGCTGTCCGCGGGTTGATCCGCGAAGGCCCGCGCCGCGATCGTGACCGCCGCGTCGGCGCCGATCCGATCCCCGGCCGCGTCCAGCGTCGCGGCCAGGGCCTGCGCCGCGCGGCCCCGCAGCACGACGTCGCTGCCGCCCTCGGCGCGCTCGACCACGGCGCGCAGCATGGTGATCGCCTCGTCGCGTCGGCCCGCGTCGTCGAGCGCGCGGGCGTAGTTGACCCGGATCATGAGGCCATCGCTCGTCACGTCGAGGCCGGCGGCCTGCATGTGCGAGGTTGCCTCGGCGAAACGCGGCAGCGCGAGGTCCAGCCGTCCGCGGCGGTGGTGCACCGCCGCGAGGTTGCCCTCGAGCGCGATCACGTTGGCGTGCGCGGGGCCGAGGCCAGCCTGCCGCGAGGTCGCGAGCGCCTCGGTCAGGGCGGCAGCCGCCTCGTCGAAGCGCTCGAGTGCGGAGTAGCTCGCGCCGATGTTGCCGAGGGTCACCGCGCGGGCGACCGGATCGCCGCCCCGCTCGAGCGGCGCCCGGCGGGCGAGCGCAGCCTCGAAGTGCGCGAGGGCGTCGGCGTTCCGACCAGCACGCAGCTCGATCATCGCCTGGGTCTCGAGCAGCTCGAGCGTGCGCGGGTGCAGCGGGCCGCGGGTCTGCTCGAGGCGCGCGACCAGATCGGCGGTGCGCTCGCGGGCCTCGTCGAGGGCGCCGGTGTGGCCCAACGCCTGGGCGACCCACTCGTCGAGCAAGACCCGATCGATGTCGGTCTCGCCGGCGACCGCGGCGGCCCGATCCGCGGCGGCGCGATACAGCCGCAGCGCGGCGTCGTAGTCGCCGCGCGCGTACGGGACGTGCCCGCGCGCGCCCTCGGCGACGAGCGTGTCGATGTGGTCCTCGCCGAGGTAGCGTCGCCGCAGCATCCACGCGCGTTCGGCTGGCGCGGCCATGCCGTCGAGATCGCCCATCGCGTACAGCAGGTCGCCGTAGTTGACGTTCCACTCGGCGGCGAGCAGCGGTGCGTCGGCCCCGAGTCCGTCGCGCGCGCCCTGCTCGAGCAGCGCGCGCGCCTGGGCGAAGTTGCCCCGCAGCTTCTCGAGCCCGGCGCGCAGCAGGTCGTGCTCGAGCGCGATGATCGGATCGCTGCGGAACACCAGCCCGTCGAGGGTGCGCAGGCCGGCGGCGCTCTGCCCCAGCACCAGCCGTTGACGGGCCTGGGCGAGGGTGTCCAGCGCAGCCTGGCGATCGGCGTCGGCGTCGTCGACCGCGGCATACTGGGCGAGGAACAGCGGGTCCTCGCAGCGCGACAGCTCGCGATCGAAGCGCTCGATCGCGTCGAGGGCGTTGGTCAACACCTCGGGATCGGCGTCGAGGAACGAAGCGACTAGCTCGCGCTGGCGCGACAGCATCCGGTCGGTGCAGGCCCCGATCGCCGAGGTCACGGCGACGGGCGCCCCCTCGGCCCGGCTCGAGGTGCACCACCGCCGACGCACGTCGACCCACGCCGCGGAGGTCCGATCGAGCGCCGCGGTCGCGCGGGTCGCCGTGTCGGCGGCGAACGAGGCCGACACCGAGGCCATCGAAGCCTCGAGCGCCGCGCGTACGTCGTCGTTCCACACGGTCTGCACGATGGCGGCGTCGCGATCGCACTCGGGTGAGGTCGTGTCGCCGGTGCGGGCGAGCTCGCTGACGCCGAGCGTGACCACGCCGCCGAGCGCGAGCGTGCCGCCGAGCTGCAGCGCGCGTCGCCGGCCCGCGGTGGGATCGCGGCGCAGCTCCGCGAGCAGCGGCAAGAGGGTGGGGAAGCGCTGGGCCGGGTCGGCCTCGAGCGCGCGGTAGATCGCGAGCTGGAGCCGCTTGGGCACCGCCGTCGCCCGCGGGAACTCGAGCATCGCGCCCTCGAGCACCGCCACCGCGTATTGCCCCGGGCCCTCGCCGGGGAAGGGGAGGTAGCTGCAGAACGCCTCGAACAACGCGACGGCGAACGAGAACTGATCCGCGCGCGGCGTGGTCACCCCCGAGGCCTGCTCCGGGGCCATGTACGCCGGCGTGCCGAGCCGCGCGCCGATGGGGGTGAGGTCGCTGTCGAACGGCGATCGCGAGCTGCCGCCGGTCCGGCGCAACGCGCCCTCGTCGGGCGGCCGCCGGGTCGATCGCGACGGCTCGGGCCGCGCCTCGGGCTCGGGCTCGGGCTCCGTCATCGGCTTCGCCAGGCCGAAGTCGGCGACCTTCGCGACGCCGTCGGCGCTGACGAGCACGTTCTCGGGCTTGAAGTCGCGGTGGACGATGCCCTCACGGTGCGCGGCGAGCAGCCCGGCGCCGGCCTGCGCGAAGATGTCGGCGACGACGCGCCATGGCCGACCCGTGCGCAACCACTGCCGCAGGGTGACGCCGTCGACGAGCTCCATCGCGATGAACATGTCGCCGGTCGCGGCGTCGCGGCCGACGTCGTACACCTGCACGACGTTCACGTGGCTGAGCTTGGCGATCGCCTGGCCCTCGCGGGAGAGTCGCAGCCGCGCCTGCTCGTCGTCCGAGAACGTCATCAGTCGCTTGATGGCGACCGGTCGATCGAGCTCCGGGTCGCGGGCGCGGAAGACCTCGCCCATCCCGCCCCGACCGATTCGATCCTCGAGCAGATAGCGCCCGAGCATGGTGAGCGGCGCGCTGCGCTCGCGCCGTGGCCCGAGCACCCCGAGCTCGGTCGTGTGCGCCACGAAGGTCTCCGGGGGCTGGCGCGGTGCGGAGTCCGACAAACCGCGGTGAGCCTATCAGGGCCGCCGCGCGCCGGTGCGGCGGCGCGGACAACTGCGTTCGCCGGCGCTCCGCGGCCGGCGTGGGCGGACGGGGCACGAGGCCGTCAGCTCTGACGGACGAGCTCGGCGAGCAGGTTCGGATCGCCCGCGTGCGCGAGCGCGACGTCCATCGCGAGTCGCCCGGCGCGGACCAACTTCGCCATCGACAGCTCGAGGCTGACCATGCCCTCGGCGCGGCCCTTCTGGATCTCGGACTGGATCTGGTGGCCCCGCAGCTCGCGGATCTTGGCCCCGACGGCGGTGTTCACCAGGAGCTTCTCGTACGCGGGGACGCGCGCGGGCGGCCGCGTGGACGGCAGCAACACCTGGGTGACGACCGCCCGCAGCACCCCCGCGAGCTGGGTGCGGACCTGCGACTGCTGGTGCTCGGGGAAGACGTCGACGATGCGATCGATCGCCATCGCCGCGCTGCCGGCGTGCAACGTCGCGAGCACGAGGTGGCCGGTCTCGGCGGCGGTCAGGGCCGCCGAGATGGTCTCGCGGTCGCGCATCTCGCCGAGCAGGATGATGTCGGGGCTCTCGCGCAGGGCCGCGCGCAGGCCGGTCGCGAAGTCGGCGACGTCGCGGCCGATCTCCCGCTGCTGCACCAACGCGCGCGCCGGCCGGTACTCGTACTCGATCGGATCCTCGAGCGTGAGCACGTGCTTGGCCGCGGTGCGGTTGACGTGCTCGACCAGCGCCACCAGCGTCGTCGACTTGCCGGACCCGGCCATGCCGGTGACGAGCACCAGTCCGGTGCGATGCTGCGTGAGCTCGAGGAAGTCGTCGGGCAGGTTGAGCTCGCGCAGCGAGGGTACCTCCGTGCGGATCGGTCGGAGCGCCGCGGACAGGCCGCCGTGGCGCCGGAACAGGTTGGCGCGCCATCGCTGGGTGCGGCCGCCGTCGTGGTGTTCGACGGCGAGGTCGGTGCTGCCCTGCACGCGCAGCTCCTCGACCCGCTCGGCGTGCAGCAGCGGCGCGAAGAACTCGCGCAGCTCGGATTCCTCGACGACGTCGTCGAGCTCGACGAGGCCACCGCCGACGCGCAGCCGCACGGCCATGCCGCTGGCGAAGAACACGTCCGAGGCGCCCTCGTGTTGGGCCCGCGCGAGGGTGCGATCGATGACGCCCTGGGTCGCGCCCGCGCGATCCGTGGCGCGCGATGGCGTCGGCTCGATCGGGGCGGGCCGCGGCGCGGTCGCGACGCCGACGGGCGGGCTCGGTGGCTCCGCGGGGACCGGCGCCTCGCTGGGTCGGGCGAGCGCGGCGGCGCGCGTCGCCGCGGAGATCGGTCGGAACGCGAGGCGCAGTTCCGCACCGGTGCGCGAGATGGCGACCTGGTACTCGCGCTGATCGGCGCTGCGGTACTCGACCTCGATCCCGGTTGCGATCGCCGCGTGGTCCCCACGCTGCGCGGGCGAGGCGACCTCCTCGAGGATCATCTCGACCATCTCGGGGTCGAGGCTCGGCATGCTGAGCGCGACCTTGCCCCCGCGGCGCTCGAGCACCGGCGGCGCACCCGAGCGGATCACCAGCGCCTGGGCCGCCTGGGCCTCGACGAGTTTGAGGAGCTGATCGATGATCATCGGTGGCGCGCATTGTTGCAGCCGGCGTGCCGCCGGCGCGAGTCCACGTGCAGGCCGGGGTGTCGGCCCTGTGTGCCGTCACCCACAGCGCGTCGTTGCCACGCTGTCGCCGGGGCGTCGCCGCGCGTTGCCGAGTTGGCACGGCGGCCCGACCGCGCCCTCGCGGTTCGTGGTGGACCGCCTGCATCTGGCACGATGGTGGCGAGTGCTCGACGAGCCGCGAGGGGTCCGGGGCGACGCGCCGGGCGTGCAGGACACGCTGCCGGTGGCGAGGCCGACGGTGTTGCCCCGCGGCACGCACCTCGGTCGCTACACGGTGCTCGAGCAGATCGGCGCCGGCGGGATGGGCACCGTGTTCGCGGCCCGCGACCCGCGGCTCGATCGTCGGATCGCGATCAAGGTCCTGCGCACGCCCGCGGACGATCCGTCGGCCCGGGCCGAGCTCCTGCGCGAGGCCCAGGCGCTCGCCATGCTCTCGCACCCCAACATCGTGCCCGTGTACGACGTCGGGATCGCCGACGGCATCGTGTGGCTGGCGATGGCCGAGCTGCGCGGCGGCTCCCTGACCCGGTGGCTCGAGCGCGAGCGGCCGTGGACCGAGCAGGTCGCGATGTTCGTCGCGGTGGGGCGCGGGCTCGCGGCCGCCCACGACGCGGGCCTGGTGCACGGCGACTTCAAGCCGCTCAACGTGCTGCTCGACGGTCGCGGCGAGCCGTGCGTCGTCGACTTCGGGCTCGCGCGACGCACCGAGTTCGCGCCGGCCTCGGATCCGCGGGCCAGCGCCGAGGCGGTGCCGCGCCACGACGAGAGCACGCGCGACGGCCTGGTCCGCGGAACGCCGGCGTACATGGCCCCGGAGCAGCTCTGCGGCCAGCCCCTCGACGCGCGCACCGATCAGTTCGCGTTCTGCGTCGCGCTGTTCATCGCGCTCTATGGGCGTCACCCGTTCATCGACGACGACGGCTCGGATCGGCCGGTCGCGGTCAAGCCGTTGCTCGCCCGCATCGAGCACGGCCGGATCGCGGCGCGTCCGGCTGCGCGCGGGATCCCGCGCAGCCTCGATCGCGCGCTGGTCCGCGGCCTCTCGGCGCTGCCCGGCGGTCGATGGCCGTCGATGCAGCGCCTCGTCGACCGCCTCGAGCGGGCGATCCGCCCCCGACGACGGCCGTGGATCCCCGCGCTCGTCGGCGCGGTGGGCATCGCGACGTTCGTCGCGTGGCCCGAGGCCCCGGCGAGCGCCGCCTGCGACGCCGAGCGCGAGCTCGCGGGCACCTGGAATCCCGAGCGCGCCCAGGCGGTGGCGTCGCGGCTGCGCAGCTTCGACGTGCCGTTCGCCGACGACACCGCGGCGCGCGTGGCCCAGGGCCTCGAGACCTGGGCCACGCGGTGGCGCGCGCGGCATGCCGAGCTGTGTCCGCTCGACGAACCGGACGCGCTGCGCTGTCTCGACGAGGTGCGGGCCGGGTTCGCCACCACCGTCGAGGTGCTCGAGCGCGCCGACGCCTCGACGCTGGCGCGGGCGACCGTCGCGGTGCAGTCGCTGCCGCCGCCCGAGGGTTGCGGAGCGGGCGGTGACGTCGACGTCGGGCGCACACCGGCGCTCGCGAAGCTCTACCGCGACCTCGCCGAGATCGACGCGCTCGAGGCCTCGGGCCGCATCGAGGCGGCGCAGGCTGCTGCGCAGGCCGCCGCGGTCGAGGCCGACGCGCTCGGCGAGCCGGTCGCGGCCTCGCGCGCGCACCGGCTGCTCGGCACGGTGCTCGAGAGCGGGGGCCACTACGCGCGCGCCGAGCTCGAGCTCGACCGCGCGCGGTGGATCGCCGTCGAGATCGGACGCGACGACCTGGCGGTGTCGGCGATGGCGTCGCTCATCAAGGTGGTGGGTCATGATCTGGCGCGGCTCGACGACGGCCGCGCGATCGAGCGGCACGCCGAGGCCGCGCTCGCTCGGTTCACGCCCGCGCCGCATCTGCTCGCCGCGCTGCGCAACTCCGAGGGGCTGCTGCGCCTCGCCGCGGGCGAGCCCGACGCCGCGATCACCCGCTTCGCCGACGCGGTCGATCTCACCGCGAAGAGCCCCGACGGCGCGGCGCGCCTGCAGGCGCCGCTGAACAACTACGCGAACGCCCTGGCCGCGGCCGGCCGCTACGCCGAGGCCCGCGCCGCGCTCGAGCGCGCCTCGGCGATCGCGGAGGAGTCTCTCGGGCGCGACCACCCTTCGCAGGTCGGCTACGCCAGCAACCTCGGCTTCATCGCCGATCGACTGGGCGACGGCGCGCAGGCGCGGGCGCACCTCGAGCGCGCCGTCACCCTCGGCGAGGCCACGTTGGGCGTGGATCATCCGGGGGTCTACGAGGCCTTCAACAACCTCGCGGTGCACCTGTACTCGACCGGCGAGCTCGACGCGGCCGAGGCGTACTTCGAGCGCGCGCTCGTCGGCGCCCGCAAGAACCTCGGCGCCGAGCACCCGGCGTTGGGCAAGGTCATCGCCAACCTCGCGCTGTGTGCCAGCGAGCGCGGCGAGCCGGGACGCGCCCTGGAGCGCTACGACGAGGCGCTCGCGCTGGAGGAGCGCGGTCTCGGCCCCGATCACATCGACGTCGCGCAGACGCTGAACAACCGCGGCAGTGCGCTGCGTCGCCTCGGTCGCTTCGCCGAGGCCCGCGAGTCGTACGATCGGGCCCGGGCGATCCGCGTGGCCAAGCTCGGGCCCGAGCACCCGGACACCGCGACCACGATCAACAACCTCGGCCTGCTCGCGATGGCGCAGGGCGATGCGGCGGCCGCGTTGGTCCACCACCGCCGCGCGCTGCTGGTGTGGCACGCTGCCTATGGCGAGCGTCACCCCAAGGTGGCCGAGGCCCTGACCGATCTCGCGGCGGCCGAGCTCGCCGCGGGCGAGCGCTCGGCCGCGAAGGGATCGCTCGAGCGCGCCGCGGCGATCTGGGACGGGCTCGACGTCTACGACCCTACCGCCGCCGGCACCACCCGCGTCGCGCTGTCGGAGCTGATCGACGACGATCCTCCCCGCGCCCGCGCCCTGGCGCGCGTGGCCCTCGACGCCTTCACCGCCGCAGGCACGGCGCGACAGGACGACGCGGCGCGTGCCCGCGCGCGGCTCGGCGCGCTGGGGGGATGATCCGAAGCGTCACAGCCGAAGCGCGGCCGACAGGAACGCGATCGATCCCGCCATCGCGCCGACGAAGCCGCAGGCCCCGGCGAAGAACCACGGCATCACGCGGCGGCGCTGCGCATCGTCGAGGCGCACGTGGAGCCGCGTGGGGTTCCACCACCACCCTGCGGGCAGAGGTGCCAGCGCCCGGTGGAGCTGCACGTGGTAGACGAGCCCCGAGAGCCCGCCGGCCACCAGCGATCCGAGCGCGAGCACGCCCCCGACCCACACGCCGAGCATCGACGGCAGCGACCACAGCACGAGCGTCGCGACCAGGCCGCCGGCGACCAGCACCTCGGGGGCGACCACGAACGAGCGGAGGCGGGGCGCGGGCGTCATGCCTCGTCCACGAGGATAGCCGCGACGTCGCCGGGTTCAACTCGTTGCGTCAGCCCTGCGCCGGCGGGGTCAGCCCTGCGCCAGCGGCGTCAGCCCTGGGCCAGCGGCGTCAGCCCTGGGCCAGCGGCGTCAGCCCTGTGGATACTGGATGTCGATGCGGAACCGACCGATGCCCAGCCGATCGTCCCGCTGGAGCTGGATGCGGTGGGTCACCGCGACGTCGTTCACGGTGATCGATCCGTCGCCGACCAGCGGACGCAGCTGGGGCAGCTCGGGCCAGCCGCCCCACTCGATCACCGCGTGCACCGCCTTGATCGCGGGGTCGTGCAGCGGGATCTCGGCGTCGCGCCCCGAGCCGACGCGGTGGCTCCCGGGCAGCAGGAGCTTGTCCTCGTAGCCGCCCCACGGCAGCGTGATGCGCAGCATCGCGGCGACGGCGACGCCGAAGTCGTAGTGGAGGATCGAGCCCAGCGCGTTGGCGAGCACGCCCGCGGACTGCGGCCGCAGATCGGGGACCTTCTCGAGGCACTGCAGCACGAGCTCGCCCAGCGCCGGGGGCAGATCGCGGCACTGCGGGAAGATCTCGAGCGGGTGCGGCAGCGTGCTGCGGTGGGCGGTCAGCCACGGCACCGGATCGTCGCGCAGCTCGTCGCGCACCGCCGAGAAGCTGCGGTCGGGGAAGAACAGGCACCGCCCCGTGAGCAGCTCGTAGAGCACGACCGCGAGGCTGTAGACGTCGCTCGCGGGCGTCAGCCGCGAGTTGTACAGCTGCTCGGGCTGGCTGTAGTGCGGCGTGCCGATGAGCAGCCGCCCGATCGTGACCTCGCTGCCGATGGTGCCGACGGTGTCCCACGCCCGCGCCAGGCCGAAGTCGATGACGCGGACGTTGTGGTCGGGCTCGACCCACAGGTTGGCTGGCTTCACGTCGCGATGGACGATGCCGTGGGCGTGCGCCTCGGCCAGGCCCAGGCACGCCTGGTGGATCATCCACACCGCTTGGGCGGCGGGCATCGGCTCGTCGAAGTCGTGGAACTCGTCGAGCTGCTGGCCCTCGAGGTAGTCCATCAGCATGAAGATCCGGCCGTCGCGGCCCTGGCCCGCGGCGTGGACCCGCACGACGTGGTTGTTGGTCAGCGTGCGCAGGATCGCGATCTCCCGCAGCGCCCGACGGAACGCGTCGTTGTCACCCACCGGCCGCAGCGACAGCTTGAGCGCCGCGCCGTGCTCGAAGCCGGGGGCGCGCACGCGATACACCGCCGCGAACGCGCCGCGCCCGAGGACCTCGAGGACCTCGTAGTCCTCGTAGCGCTGCCCGGGCGTGAGCTCGAGTTGGTCGCTCATGGGTGGGCCTCCAGCCAACGATCGACCTCGGCGGTGAAGTCGGGATCGCGGCGCCGCACCAGCGCGAGCTCGGCCTGCGCGGCCACGGCGAGGCGACGCGCGGCGACGGGATCCTCGGTCGTGCGCAGCTTCGCCAGCTCGAAGCCCGCGCGCGCGGCGTAGAACGGATCGCCGCCCTTCGCGGCGCGGAGCTCGAGCGCGCGCTCGAGCAGCGGTGTCGCCTCGGCGGCGCGACCGAGCCGCGACAGCGCGGTGCCGCGATCGGCCAGCAGCTGCACGCGGTCCGGGTGATCCTCGGGCGCCTCGGTCACCGCGGCCGCGGCCTCGAAGCGGGCGAGCGCCGCCGTGGCATCGCCGCGGGCCAGCGCGAGCTCGCCGTGGAGCGCCTCGACGGGGGCGCGCAGCGCAGCGGGAGTGGACGGCGTCGACGCGAGCGCGGCGTCGAGTGCGGCGAGTCGCGTCGCGGCCCCATCGAGGTCGCGCTCGAGGATCCGCGCGGCGATCTCCATGCCGTCGAGCGAGGCGACGGCATAGCTGCTGGCGCCGAACGCCGCCTCGACGAGCGGTCGGCCCCGCTCCATCGACGCGCGGGCCTCGGCGAGGTCACCGGTCGCGAGGGCGAGCCCGGCCAACGTGTGCAGCGCCCGCGCGGCCGCAGCGACATCGCGCGGTCGTGGACCGTCGACCAGCGCCAGCGCGCGCTCGCACTGGGGCTTCGCGCGCTCGTACTCGCCGCGCATCACGAACGACTCGCACAGGTTGACGTGGTTGTCCGAGTTGCGCGGGTAGTCGGGGCCGAAGGTCTTCGTCGACAGCGCGAGCGCCTGCTCGAAGGACGCGCGCGCGGAGAGGGCGTCCCCCCGGGCGAGGGCGATCGTGCCGAGGTTGTTCGTCACCACCGTGCGGCGGAACGTGTTGTCGAACTCGCCGTTGCCCATGAGCTCGAGGGCCTTGCGGTAGGAGTCCTCGGCCCGGTCGAGCTGGTTGGCGCCCTGGTAGATGGTCCCCAGCGAGGTGTAGATCGACGTCGCCGTCGTCGGCTCACTGCCCTTGGCCAACTCGAGCTCGAGGAGGTACGCGACCTCGAGCGCCTCGGGCACGCGATTCTCGAGGTACAGCAGGGTGTAGGCCAGGCTGCCCAACAGGATCTGTACGCGTCCGTCTTCGTGGGCCGCCGCGGCGGCCCGCGTCGCGTCACGGATCAGCGCCTCGGTCTGGGCGATCTCGCCGCGCGCCTCGTGGATCTGCGCCTGCAGGCCGAGGGCGCGCGACATCAGCGGCTGCCACCCCGTGGTCTCTGCGTCGCGGACCAGCGCGCTGGCGCGGGCCAGCGCCTCGTCATCGCTGACGATGCGACTGCTCATCGCGTCGATGTCCTGCTCCACGCGGGTCGCGAGCGCCCGCAGGGTCGGGTCGTCGGGTGGTGGGGTCGACTCCAGCAGGCGCACGTCGTCCTCGCAGTCCGAGGGCGGCACGGCGTCGAAGATGCGCGACGCGATCGCCTCGACGCGCTCCTCGTCGGCCTCCCGCAGCTGCGCGAGGTTGGTCTCGAAGTCGACGCGGCGACGGCCGAGGCAGCGCATGCGCGCGTCGAACAGCTCGGCGGACGCGGTCGCGTCGATGTGGTGCGCGACGCAGCTCGCCGTGGCGATCTCGCGCCACTGCTCGGCGTGGCGATCGAGCAGCCGCGCGAGCGTCTCGGTGACCTCGGGCCCGAGGCCGCCGGTGGCGACGACCGTTCCCACGAGCTCTTCGCGGACGGCCGGTCCGTAGAGCTCGTCGAGCCCCGCGCGCGCCACGGCGCATGGATCCTCGGGCGCTACCGCCGTCAGCGACGACAGCCCCGCGCCGAGCCCGACCAGCGCGAGCGCGGAGCCGGCGATGAGCAGCGGCCGCCTCCGGCTGCGCGGCGCGAGCTCGTCGAGCAGCGCCTCCATCGTCGCGAAGCGCTCGGCCGGCGCGCGAGACAGGCCGCGGACGAGCGCGCGTCGGATCCGAGCTGGCACCGCGGACTCGCGGGGGAACGCCCGGATCTCCCCGCGCGTGACCGCGAACGCCAGCTCGCCGATGGACGTGCCCGCGAACGGCCGCTCGCCGACCACCGCCTCCCACAGCGCGACGCAGAAGCTGAACTGATCGGTGCGCGCGTCGACCTCGAGCGCGAGGTGCTGCTCGGGCGACATGTACGCCGGCGTGCCGAGGATCGCCCCCGCCAGCGTCACGGGTCGATCGAGCCGCGCCGACGAGGTCAGCGACACCGGCACCCGCACCACCTTCGCGTCCGCGGGCTCGTCTCCGTCGCTCGATCGCGGGGCCTCGCTCGGGCGCGCCAGGCCGAAGTCGGTCACGCGCACGCGGCCGTCGCGATCGACCAGCACGTTGTCGGGCTTGAAGTCGCGGTGCACGAGGCCGGCGGCGTGGGCGGCCGCGAGTCCGCGGCCGGCGTAGGCGAAGAACTCGACGATCTGGCGCCACGATCGATCCTGCGCGAGCCACCGCGTCAGCGTCTGCCCCTCGACGTAGTGCATCGCCAGGAACACGCGGTCGCCGATCGAGCCCGCGTCGTAGATCGGCACCACGTTGGGGTGCGTCAGCCGGGCCATCGCCTGGGCCTCCCGCAGCAGCCGCATGCGCTCGCGGGTGTGCAGGGGGCTGTCGGGGTCCGAGACGCCGCGCAGGACCTTGAGCGCGACCTTGCGATCGAGCTCGGGGTCGTAGGCGGCGTAGACGATGCTCATGCCGCCGGCGCCGATCGGCTCGAGCACGACGTACCGGCCCAGGGCGCTGCCGCGCTCGAGGTGGAGCGAGCGCCGCACGGGCGCGTCGTCCGACATGGTCTCGTGAGCGCCGCTCGAGTGCGGGCCCGTCTCGTGCGAGTCGGGCATCGACTCGACCATGCTACGCCGGCCGCATGCGGCGCGCGCGGCTATTCGTCGTCCGTGCGCAGGGCCGCGAGCACCGAGATGTCTTCGAGGGTGGTGGTGTCGCCCTTCGGGGCCTGGCCCGCGGCGAGCTCGCCGAGGAGGCGACGCATGATCTTGCCGCTGCGCGTCTTGGGTAGCGCGTCGGCGAAGCGGATCGCGTCGGGCCGGGCGAACTTCCCGATCTCGGCCGAGACGAGCTCGGCGAGCTCCTCGGCGAGCGGATCGGTGGGCTCGCGGCCCGACTTGAGGGTCACGAACGCGACCAGCGCCTGGCCCTTCAGCTCGTCCGGGCGGCCGACGACCGCGGCCTCGGCGACCCACGGATGCGCGACCAGGACGCTCTCGATCTCGGCGGTGCCGAGGCGATGGCCGGCGACGTTGACCACGTCGTCGACGCGGCCCATCACCCAGAAGTACCCGTGCTCGTCGCGGCGGGCGCCGTCGCCGGTGAAGTACTTGCCGGGGAAGCGCGAGAAGTAGGTCTCGCGGAAGCGCTCGTCGTCGCCCCACACCGTGCGCAGCATCGACGGCCACGGCTGCTCGATCACCAGGTAGCCGCCCTCGTTGGTCGCGGCCTCGGTGCCGTCGTGGCGGAGGATCTTGGGGACGACGCCGAAGAACGGCACGGTGCACGAGCCGGGCTTCGTGGCGATCGCACCCGGCAGCGGCGCCATCATGATCGCGCCGGTCTCGGTCTGCCACCACGTGTCGACGATCGGGCAGCGGCCGCCGCCGATGACGTCGCGGTACCACATCCACGCCTCGGGGTTGATCGGCTCGCCGACGCTGCCGAGCAGGCGCAGCGAGCTCATGTCGTGGCGGGCGGGGTGCTCGTCGCCCCAGCGGATGAACGCGCGGATGGCCGTCGGCGCGGTGTAGAACACCGTGACGCGGTGCTTGGCGATCATCGCCCAGAAGCGATCGGGGCCGGGGTGGTTGGGCGCGCCCTCGTACATCACCACGGTCGCGTGGTTGGCGAGCGGCCCGTACACGATGTAGCTGTGGCCGGTGACCCAGCCGACGTCGGCGGTGCACCAGTACACGTCGTCGTCGCGGAGATCGAAGACGTACTTGGTCGTGACGTAGCAGCCGACCATGTAGCCGGCGGTGGTGTGGAGCACGCCCTTGGGCTTGCCGGTCGTCCCCGAGGTGTACAGGATGAACAGCGGGTGCTCGGCGGCGACCGGGACGGCGTCGCACTCGTGGTGGGCGACGCCGACGGTCTCGGTCCACTCGAGGTCGCGGCCCGCGACCATCTCGATCGGGTTGCCGGTGCGACGCAGCACGAGGGTGTGCTCGACCGACGGGCAGCTCGCGAGCGCCCGATCGACGTGCTCCTTGAGCGCGACCACCTTGCCGCGCCGCCACGCGCCGTCCTGCGTGACGATGAGCTTCGCGCCGGCATCGTTCACGCGGTCGCGCACGGCGTCGGCCGCGAACCCGCCGAAGATCACGCTGTGGATCGCCCCGATGCGGGCGCACGCGAGCATCGTGATCGCGGCCTCGGGCACCATGCCCATGTAGATGACGACGCGATCGCCGGCGCCGACGCCGAGCCTGCGCAGGGCGTTGGCGCAGCGGGCCGTCTCGCGGAGCAGCTCGGTGTAGCTGAGCGTGCGGACGTCGCCGGGCTCGCCCTCCCAGACGAGCGCGGCCTTGTCACCGCCGCCGGCGGCGACGTGGCGATCGAGGCAGTTGTACGAGAGGTTGGTGGTGCCACCCTCGAACCACCGGGTCTTCGGTGGGTCCCACTGGCGGATGGTCTTGGGGGCGTCGAACCAGTGCAGCTCGGCGGCGAGCTCGCCCCAGAAGCCCTCGGGATCGTCGATGCTGCGCCGGTACATCGCGTCGTACGTCTCCCGGGCGCCGACACGAGCCGCGGCGGCGAAGGCCTCGGGCGGCTCGAACAGACGGGACTCTTTGGACACGCTGACGATGGCGTTGGTCATCGGGACCTCGACCCCGGGGCTTACCACAGATCGGTGCGGATCCGCCGTCGGCGGGCCACAGTTGGGTCGCTGCGGGCGTGTGCGCCCTGAGGGATCCTCCGGGGCGGTGCACCGCGGCGGTCGCCGTCGATGGCGCTCCCCGGCGTGCGCGGGGGCCCGAATCGATGTTCCACCGCGCCCTCGGCCGGGGCCGAATCGCGCGGCTGTGGGCGACTCTGCGACGCGGCCCACGGCGCGCGGCGATGGAACAGCTGGCGACGAGCTGGTGGGGACGGTGGGGACGGTGGGGACCCTGGCGAGCCAGCGCGGCCCGGTGTTATCCTGGCCGGCAAGTCCCGTTCGCCTTCATGCATTCCGCGCCTGGCGTAGAGCGGGGAGGAAGTCAGAGAGAGAGAGATGTCGAAGAAACTGTTTGTCGGCGGGCTGTCCTGGGGCACCACCGACGATCGGCTGAAGGAAGCCTTCGCCCGCTTCGGAGACGTGACCGAGGCGAAGATCATCACCGATCGGGAGACGGGACGCTCTCGAGGGTTCGGGTTCGTGACGTATGCGGATCCCGCTGCGGCCGAGCTCGCGATCAAGGAGATGGACAGCAAGGAACTCGACGGCCGGACGATCCGCGTGAACGAGGCGCAGACGCAGACGCGACCCCGCGGCGGCGGACCGGGCGGCCCCAGGGATCACGGACCGCCGCGCAGCTTCGGCAATGATCGCGGCGGTGCGCCCCCGCGCCCGGGCGATCGAGGTCGCGACGCGGGCGCCCGTGACCGCGAGCGCGAGGGTGGTGGTCGCGATCGTGGCGGACGCGATCGTGGCGGGCGCGATCGCGACTTCGGCGACGACGAGGGCGGCGGACGCCGCGGCCGCGGCGGGCGCTTCTAGCCGCCTCGCGCCTCGCCCCTCGGAGCGGGCCGCGTCCTCCCGGTCCACGTGGGGGGCGCGTTCGAACTGGCCGTTCGGCCGAATGCCGCGTCGAGCGGGGGGCAACGCCGTTCCTCGTCGATCGCAGGCGGTGGACGCCCCGATCGGCGGACCCCTGCGGCGGCAGCGTGCGGTCGGTTTTTGCGGCGACGCGGCTCCCGTGGCTACGCTGGAGGTCCGCCATGCGTCGCTCGAGCATCGCGCTGACCTCCACCTTCGCCGTCCTGGTGCTCGCGTTCTCGGCGTGGTGCGCCAGCGTGCTCGTCGACGTCTCGCGGCTGCGTGACGAGGTCGAGCGCCGCGTCGCTTGGCTCGGTGAGCTCCAAGAGATCCAGGCCGAGGTCGCGGGGGCCACGGCGGCCGCGTTGCCGGACGCGGAGGCCCGACTCCACGCCCTCGATCTGGATCTGCTCGACCAGCGCGCCTCCAGCGACGCGCTCTCGCACCAGGTCGCGATGGCGATCGTCGAGGTCCGGGCCCTGCGCGCGCGGCCCGAAGACGCCGCCCGGCGCGCCTCGATCGGCGACGCCCTGTCCCGCTCCGTCGCCGAGCTGCGGCGCGAGAACGGGGCCCTGTCCGCCGAGCTCGGCAGTCGATGGACCGCGCTGCGGTTCATCGCGCTCTCGGCGATCGCGATGTCGACGGGGTTGCTCGCGCTGCTCGGTCACAGCCTGCTCGTCGTCAGCCCGCGGCTGCGTCGCGACGCGATCCGGCTCGAGCAGCTCTCCCTGAGCCTCGAGGAAACGACTCGGACGGCGCGCGGCGTCGGCCACGAGCTCGGCGGCCCGCTGACGTCGGCCCTCACGACGCTGCAGCTGCTGCGCGACGACATGCGCGGGGCGACGACCTCGCGCGACGAGCACGTGCGGCTGCTCGAGGAGGCGATCTCGGCGTTGTCGCGGGCAGCCGGCACGGTGCAGGACCTGCGGGCCTCGAGCGACTCGGGCGAGGAGCCCACGGCCGACGTGCACGCTGCCCTCGACGACGCCCTCGCCGCCACGCGGTTCCGCGAGGGCAGCCCGTCGCGCGTGACGATCGACGCCGAGCAGGTCGGGCTCGCGGCGCTGCCCCAGCCGGTGGTGCGCCGCCTGTTCGCGCAGATCCTCGGCGTGGGGCCGGCGCGCCGGGGCGCGGCGCGTCCGATCGCCGTGCGCACGCGGCAGGAGCAGGCGCTCATCTCGGTCGAGTTCGGCGTGCCCACGGCCGACGCCGACGCGTTCGCGGGGGTCTCGCGCGCGTTGGCGGTGCTCGGCGGCTCGCTCAGCGTCCGCCGCGAGGCCGACACCGACGTGGTCCGCGTCGAACTCCCGCACCACCGGCCGGTGGCGCCGCGGCGGACGACGCTGGTCGAGCCGCGACCGCTCCGCATCCTGCTCGTCGACGACGATCCCGGCGTGCTGTCCTCGGTCACGCGGGTGCTGCTGCCGCACCAGGTGACGACGTCGTCGGATCCGGATCACGCGATCGAGCTGGCGATCGCGGGCGACTTCCAGCTCGTGCTGTGCGACATGATGATGCCGCGCAAGACCGGCATCGAGGTCTTCGACGCCGTCACGGCGGTGCGGCCGGAGATGGCCGCGCGCTTCGTGTTCATGAGCGGCGGCTCGATCGAGCCGGAGGCCGCGGCGGCGCTCGAGCGGGCGCCGGCACGGATCGACAAGCCCTTCGGCGCCGCAGAGCTCCGCCGCCTCGTCGCGCGCTACGGCGACGACGCGGCCGAAGCGTCGCGCTAGTTGTTCTTGCCGTCCTTCTTCTCGGGCTCCTGGTACCACGCCAGGGGCTCGATCAGCTCGTCGAGCTTGTCGGGCTCGATCTTCACGCCCTTGTCCGAGAACCACAGCTCGTTGTTGGTGAGCGGCGCGCGGCGCTGGGCGATGAAGAGGATCGGCTCGCCCTTGCGGGTGTAGCCGAGCTGGACGATGGCGTTCTGGATCCACTTGCCCGAGTCGCCGAAGGCGAACTCGCGCTTCAGCCGGTAGAAGCCCTCGTGCTGCAGCTTGCTCAGGGTGTCGCCCCAGTTGAGCGAGTTGGCCGGGATCTTGATGCCGGGCATCTGGAACCGCCACTGATTGTGGGTGTTGGTGACCGGCAGCAGCACCGAGGCCGGCGCGAACTCGCCGTCGGTACGGATCAGCACGAGCTGATCGGGCCCGACCTGCGCCTCGAAGCCGGGGAGGTACTTGCTGGTCCTGTAGATGCCGGGCTCGTACTTGAACGCCATGGGATGCGGGAAGATAGACGACCAACCGCGCCCGGGGGAAGCCCCCGGAGGCGGGGCGAACGGATGGGCCTGCGGGGCTCGCAGCGGCCCGCTGCGGCCCGGTGCGACGGGCGCTGCGGCGCCGGGGCGTGGGCCGGTCGTCGCGAAGCGGCTACGATCGGACGATGCCCCGCCTCCAGGTCCAGGTCCCGTCGCTCGTGTGGCTGGTGCTCGTCGCGTGCGGCGGTGGTGAGCCGACGCCCGATGCGGGCACCGACGCGACGAGTGCGGCGTCCGGCGCCGCGTCGTCGGGTGTCGCGTCGTCGGGCGCCGCCGATGTGTCGAGTGCCGACGCGTCGTCTGCCGAGGCGTCGTCCGCCGACGCGTCGGACTCGGTCGGCTCGGCGTCGTCGGGCGCGGTGTCGACGTCGTCGGACTCGAGCGGCCCGGACCCGGTGGCCGAGTGCGCCGACCCGGACCTGACGTGGCGCACCGGGATGAAGACGTACTACGAGTCGTATCCCGAGCCGGGCAGCGAGGAGTGCATCGAGTTCAACGGCTGCAAGTACCAGGGCCAGTTCGCCGCGTGCGAGAACACGATGCCCGAGCGTTGGGTCGCCGCCCACGATCTCGCCGCGGTGTTCCCCCTCGGCGATCTCGCGCTGCACCGGCTGTGCATCCGCTCCGGCGAGCACACGCTGGTCGTGACCGTGGTCGACACCTGCGCCGACGCCGATTGCGACGGCTGCTGCACCGAGAACCGCGGCGACGCCGACGCGCTCATCGACCTCGAGTCGTACACGGCCGAGCGCTTCGGCGTGGAGGACGGCCCGATCGAGTGGGCTGACCTCGGGCCCGGCGACCCGAGCTTCGATGGTTGTAATTAGCTCTCAGGGGAAGCGGCCCGCTTCCCCCTCCATCCGGGCAAAGCCCGGACGGAGCCTCCCCCTTTCCATCGCTGCGCTCCGTTCACGCCGCGTGGCCGCACGCCGAGTCATCCACCGAGGGTCCAGATCTCGCGGCCCGACTTGAGCTGCTTCTTCGCGATCGCGAAGCCCTCGGCGCCCTCGGACTCGGCGAGTGCGCGCAGCTCGGCGAGGTCGGCGGCGGTGCCGTCGCAGAAGCCGATCGGGCGCGGGTTGTTGGGGGCGCACAGCTGGACCTGGAATTCGCCGTGGTCCCAGCGGGTCTGCGTCGCGTTGTCGTAGGGGTAGATCACGGGCGCGAGACTACGACGGTCGGCGCGGATCTGCGGATGCGTGCACGGCCGTGCGGAATCGCGGCGGCGCAGGCGCGCGCCTGTGCACCTCGCGACACAACGCCGCGGGGAGTCTCCGCTGCGCCGTGCGGGGGAATCCTGCTAGGGTGCTGACCTCGGAGTTCCCCATGAAGTACGTCTCCTGTCGCGCGACGCTCGTCGGCTGTGCCTTGGTCCTGGGGTGCGGCTCCGACTCCAACCCGGCTGCGACCGCGTCGGCGGAGGACAGCGGCGGCACCGGCAACACCACGGTCCCCGCCACCACCGGCACGACCGGTGACACTGCGGCCAGCGCGTCGGCGAGCGCGAGCGTCGGTGACACCACCACCACGACGGGCGCCGACGAGGGCAACGACAGCGGCCCGCTCCCGGTGAAGCTCGACGTGCTCGGGATCCCGGACATCGCGATCGGGGCCTGCGGTGGCAAGGGCGGCGGCTCGAACGATCCCGACTTCTCGTACATCTGGGTGGCGAACAGCGAGGAAGGGACGGTCTCGAAGATCAACACGGTCTCGCTGGAGGAGGAGGGCCGCTACTGGACGCGCGCCGATCCGGCCGGCAGCCCGTCGCGCACCTCGGTGTCGCTCAACGGCGACGTCGCGGTCGCCAATCGCGAGGGCGGCGTCATCAAGATCTCCGCGCGGCTCGAGGGCTGCCCCGAGCCGAACAACACGTCGTCGGGCGCCGGCGACGTGAAGCCGTTCCCCGACGGCTGCGTTGTGTGGTTCACGCCGTTCAACTACACGAGCCAGCGCCCGGTCGCGTGGGCGCCGGGCACGTGGAGCGACATCACCTGTCGCTACGAGGACGAGATGCTGTGGACCTCGGGCGCCCAGGGCGAGGCGGTCGAGGTGCTGCTGTTGAACGGTGAGGATGGCGCGGTGGAGGAGCTGATCCCGATCGTCGGGACGCAGGCCGGCTTCTACGGCATCTACGGTGCCGCCTCGGACGCCGAGGGCAACTTCTGGGGCAGCCAGCTCGGCATCGGCAACCTCGTCCGCGTCGATCGCAACAACTTCGAGTACGAAGAGCACCCGATGGCCCTGAACGGCTACGGGATGACGGTCGACACCGAGGGCCGCCCGTGGACGTGCAGCAACGGCGTCGCTCGCTTCGATCCCGACGACGGCACCTGGCAGACCAACGCCAACGTCGGCGGCGGGGGTGGCTGCATGGTCGACGCCGACGGCCACCTGTGGATCGGTGGCTATGGCAACGGCGGCGGCAACATGATCTCGATCGACACGGAGACCCTCGCCGTCGTCCAGACGATCCCGATCCCCAACTACGTCCACGGCGTCAGCATCGACTTCTACGGCTACGTCTGGGGCGTCACGCTAGGCCAGCCCTTCGCCTATCGCGTCGACCCGGCCGACGGCACCTTCGAGACCTTCGCCGGTCTCACGGGCCCGTACACGTACAGCGACATGACCGGGTGGGCGCTGTCGAACGTCGTCGGCGGCGGGCCGAGCGGTTGATCACTCGTCGGCCAAGCCCACGCTCCGCGCGAACGCCTCCAGCCGCGGTCGCGCGACCGCCAGATCCTCCCGCGTCTTGATCGGCAGGAACCGCGTCTCGCGGTCCACGTCCAAGAACGCGGACGGGGCGAACTCGGTCACCTGACCGATCAGCTGCTCGAACTGCACGACCTCGCGCTCGCCTCCTCCCGGCCACGCGATCTTCTTGCGGACGGCGAACCACGTGAGGCCGAAGTCGCGGTCCATCTCGGCGGCGACGAGCCACAGGGTGTTGGTGTTGAAGTGGGGGAAGTCGGCGAGGTCGGTGCCGACCGGCAAGCGGAAGCCCTCGATGATCGCCGGGCGACCGCCGGGCAGATCCGCCACGCAGCCGCCGGCGTCACCGGCCAAGCGCCGCACGACCTCGACGCTGACCGCCGCGCCGCGACCCGCGGCCTGCAGGTGCGCGCCCAAGACGACGGGATCGAGCGACGCGCCGACGTTGTCGACGTTCGAGATGAGGATGTGCTCGACGCCGCGGCTGCGCAGCGTCGCGAGCGTGCCGCTGCTGCGTAGCCGCGCCAACGTGTCGCCGTGGCCGGGCGCGGCGTACAGCGTGGCGTCGTCGAAGTCCGCGGCCTCGGGCAGGCTCGCCAGCGGCGTGCCGTCGGGCAGCACGCGGGGCATGATCGACTGGCTGAACCAGTAGCGATCGTCCTTGCGCAGGCCGGCCCAGTCGACCGCCTCGACGTGGGCGCGGCTGGTCGCCTCGGTCGCGAAGCTGTGCATGAGCACCACCGGGATCGCACACCCGAGCGTCTCGGCGCGGCGCTCGACCTCGGCGAGCTTCACCGCGAGGAAGCTCGTGCGGCTGTGACCGTCGACGACCGGCACGACCCCCTTCGCGCCGCCGCCGAACCGCGTCGCCATGCCGCCGTTGAGCACGAGCACGGCGACCTTGCCGGCGCGCAGCGCCGCGAGCCCGAGCTCGGCGCGCGCGGCCGCCTCGGGGCCGGTGCTGCTGCGGACGTCGACCGGCGGCACCGCCAGCGGCGTGGGTGCCTTCGCGAGGCGGTTCGCGGCGGGCTCGAGCTCGCCGGTGACGACGCGGCGACACAGATCCGCGAAGGCCTCGCGGTCGAACGCATGATGGGCGACGCTGCTGCGGAGTTCCACGACCAAGGGGTAACACAGCGCCGCGCGCGTGCCCAACGTGTCGCGCGGCTCACCACGCGCGCACCATCGGGGCCCAATCGCGCGGATTCGCGGCGATTTCTGCCGCGTCGCGGAACCGCGGCCACGGCTCGGGTTACCCGGCGACATGCCCGCTGCACTCGCGTCCCTCGGCATGCTGCTCGCCCTGTCGCCCATCGTCGCCGACGACCGCTTGGACACCGCGCACGGCCGCTACGAGCCGTGGGCGGGCACCGATCTCGAGGGGCGACCGCTGTTCATCCACCGCATCGTCGACGACGGCGTGGCGACGGTGCTCGACGTCGCGGACCCGACTCCGCTCGCGGTGCCGGGCAGCGTGCTGCGCGTGCACGGCCGCCGCGACGGGCGACACCTCGCGCTCGACCGGTTCTCCGTCGAGGCCCCGCCGCCCTCGCCCGCGATCGATCCGGCCCCGCTGCCGCCGCGCACGCTCGCGCTGCTCCTGCTCGACTTCGGCGCGGACCCGCTGCCGTTCACGATCGACGAGGCGAGGACGCGCATGTTCGACGCGGCCGACAGCAGCGCGGCGTACTACGCCGAGGCGTCGTTCGGCAAGGAGTCGCTCACCGGCGACGTCTTCGGCACCTACACGATCCCGTGGCCGGGCTCGTGTGACCCGGACGCCATCGCGGCGTCGGCCATCGCGGCGATGGCCGCGGACGGCCACGATCCCACCGCCTATTCGCAGCTCATGTACCTCTTCCCCGGGGGCTGCGACTTCGGCGGGCTCGCGCAGCTCGGAATCCCCGGGCAGCCGGCCCGCGACAGCTGGTACAACGGCTACTTCGATTGCGTCGTCCGCAATCAGGAGGTCGGGCACAATTATGGCATGGTCCACAGCCACTCGTACGAGTGCGCGAGTGGGTCGGCGTTCGAGTCCTGTCCGGGCAACGAGTACGGCAATCCGTACGATCCGATGGGCGGCGGATGTGCGCACATCTCGGCCCACCAGAAGCAATACATGGGGTGGCTCGAGGGCTGCAACATGGTCTCCTCGACCGCCGACGGCCGATTCCAGCTGCTCCCGCTGGAGCTGCCGTGCGACGGGATCCAGGCCCTGCGGCTCCCTGCGTATGACGGCCGGCAATATTACCTCGAATACCGCCAGCCCCTGGGATTCGACGGTGCATTGTCGGGGGTCCTGGTGAACGTCTCGGGGGTCGCCGATTACTATGGGCCGGACGCCTTCGTGCTCACCGGCATCGGCGACGGCGGGTTCCTCCGCGCCGGCGACAGCTACACCGATCCGCAGGGATTGGTCACGTTCACGATCGTCGAATTGCTCGACACCCACGCGGTGATCGACGTCGTGTTCGCCGACGGCGGCGCGGGCGAGCCGACCTGCGAGGGCGGCGGGACGCCCGAGGCCGTCGCGGACGTCTGGGGCGTGCTGGCCTGCGCTGGCGGGCCGTTCCAGGGCGACGCCGAGCCGCCGGTCGTCGCGATCACCAGTCCGACCGACGGCCAGCGCTTCGATCCCGGCGCGTCGTTCACGATCGAGGTCGACGCGAGCGACGACGTCATGGTGTCGCGGGTCTCGTTGTGGCTGGACGGCACGCTGCAGTCGACCCTCACGGCGCCGCCGTGGCAGTGGCCGGTGCAGGACGCACCCGTGGGGACCTTCGAGCTCTACGCTGTCGCCGACGACGGCATCCACGAGGCCCAGAGCGCGATCGTGACGTTCGAGGTGCGCGAGACGGACGCGCCGGGGGCCGACTCGGAGGGCGGCGGCGAGGGCGGGGGCACGGCGGGCGCCGGCACCGACGGCGACGCCGATCCCGCGGGCACCAGCGATGGCGATCCCGCGCTGCCGCCGGGCTTCGGCGGCGCCGACGGGGACGCCGCGGGTTGCGGCTGCCGTGGCGGCGGCACGGGCCCTGGAGCCGCGATGCCCTGGATCGCGTGCGTCGTCGGGTTCGCGCTGCGTCGTCGACGCGGCACCGCCGAAGCCGTGCGGCGCGATCCGAACCGCGCCGCGTGAGCCGAAACCACGACCTCGGGGAACTGGGCGCGAATGCTCGAGCTCCACCGCCACCCATGGGCGACGATGACGTCGATCGCGGCCTTCGCGGCCGTCGCGGGCTGCGTCTCGGCGCCGCCCGGCGAGGCCACCGACGCGACCACGGGCGCGGCCTCGGGCGACGACGCGGGGGTCGGCGGCGTCGAGACCGACGCGGACGCGACCTCGGCGGGCCCGAGCACTGCGTCCGGCGAACCCACGGCGAGCGCGGGCACGGCGAGCACCGCCGCAGACGTCACCGGCGACCCGAGCGGGAGCGACGGGAGCGACGGCAGTGCGCCCGGCGAGGGCTGGACGTTGGTGTGGTCCGACGAGTTCGACGGCGACGCGATCGATCCGACCCGCTGGCAGCACGAGGTGAACTGCTGGGGCGGCGGCAACGGCGAGCAGCAGTGCTACACGGCGAGCCCCGACAACGCGTTCGTCGAGGGCGGCATGCTGCACCTCGTCGCGCGCAGCGGGCCGAGCTCCGGCCCGGCCGTCAACGACGACGATCCGAACTACGACCCGAACGACACGTCGGTGACGCTGCCCTACAGCTCGGCGCGGCTGCGCACGCGCGGCATGGGCGACTGGACGTATGGGCGCGTCGAGGTGCGGGCCCGGATGCCGCAGGGGCAGGGCACGTGGACGGGCGTGTGGATGCTGCCGACCGACGGCGTCTACGGCACGTGGGCGGCGTCCGGCGAGATCGACATCGTCGAGACCGTGAACCTCCACGTCGACGGTGAGGACCGCCTCTACGGCACGCTGCACTACGGCTCGTACTGGCCGGCCAACGTGCACACCGGCGCGGAGTACCGGATCCCCGGCGCCAACCCGGCGGATGACTTCCACGACTACGCGATGGAGTGGGAGCAGGGCGAGATCCGCTGGTACGTCGACGACCACCACTACGCGACCCAGCGCGCCGACGGTTGGTACACGCTCTACGACGACGGCACCGGCCAGATGATCGAGGGGCAGGGCGCCGCGCCGTTCGATCAGTCGTTCCACCTGCTGCTCAACCTCGCGGTCGGCGGCGCGTGGGCGGGCAACGTCAACGCCGGCGGCATCGATGCGTCCGTGTTCCCCCAGGAGATGACGATCGACCACGTGCGCGTGTACCAATGCGCCGCGGACCCCGCGACGGGGCTCGGCTGCGCTACCCTCGGGGACGACGCCGTGCTCGTGCCCGGGATCGATCCGCCACCATGAGCAGCCCGTCGTCGCGACCGCTCGTCCCCGCCCTGCGCCTGGCCCCGCCAGCGACGCTGGTCGATCGGCTGCGCGCGCACGACCGCGACGCGGCGCGCGAGCTGTTCGATCGCCACGCCGACAAGGTCGAGCGCGCCGTCGGATCGGTGATGGGCTTCGACGACGACGTTCAGGATGTCGTGCAGGACGCCTTCGTCGCGGCGCTCGACGGGATCGCGGGGTTCCGCGGCGACGACGACGCGCTGGGCCCGTGGGTGCGGGTCATCGGCGTCCGGCTCGCGCTCAAGAAGCTGCGCTGGCGACGGACGCGACAGTGGTTCGGGTGGGCGGGCTCGGCCCACGTGCCGCGATTGATCGGGCCTGCGCGCACCGACACGCAGGCCGCGCTCGTGCGCGCCCATGCCGTGCTCGAGCAGCTGCCGCTCGGCGAGCGCGTCGCGTTCGGGCTGCGGTTCATCGAGGGGCTCCGCCTCGAGGAGGTCGCGGAGGCGACGGGTGTCTCGCTCGCGACCGCCAAGCGCCGGCTCCGGGGCGCGCGCGCCCGGTTCTCCGCGCTGGCGGCCAGCGACGCGCTGCTGCGCGACTGGCTCGACGAGCCCGACGAGCCCGACGCGCCGCAGCAGGAGGATGTGCCGTGAGCCGAGGATTCGAAGCGCTGACCGCCCAGCTCGCCGCCCAGCACGCGCAGGCCCAGGGGCGCGATCGCGACGCGCGGCACGCCGCGATGCGGGCCGACGTGCTCGCGCGGGCGTTCGCGCCACGCCGACGCAGCGCGCTGCGCTGGTCGATCCCGACAGCGGCGCTGGTCGTGGTCGCGGCCGCGCTCGTGCTCGGCCTCGTTCGGTGGTCGAGCGCGCCGCTGACGTTCCGCGTCGAGGCCGGCGTGGCCGAGGCCGGCGTGCAGGCGTTCTTCGTCACCGACGACGCGCCGCAGACGATGACCTTCTCCGACGGCAGCACCCTCGAGCTCGGGCCGCGCTCGCGCCTGCGCGTGGTGGCGCGGCGCAGCGATGGTGCGGACGTCGTGCTCGAGACGGGGAGCCTCACGACGCGGCTCGCCGACGGCGGCGGCGCGTGGAGCATCGACGCGGGGCCGTATCACGTGGTGGCCGCGGGCGCGGACCTCGAGCTGCGGTGGTCGGCGGACGCCGCGACGCTCGAACTCTCCGCGGCGCGCGGCTCCGTGTCGCTGCGCGGGGCGGCGATCGACGGCGAGCGCGTGGTCGCGATCGGCGAGCGCGTGCAGCTCGGCCCCGAGGTCGCGGCGCCGCCGATCGAGGTCGTGAGCGCACCTTCGCCCCGCGACGTCGCCGAGCCGCCGCCGTCCGCGGCGCCGATCGAAGCCCCGCGCGCGAGCCCGCGTCGGCCCGCCCGCCCATCGCCGCCCGAGGCCGACTGGCGCGCGCTGGCCCGCGCCGGCCGCCACGACGCGGCCCTCGACGCCGCCAAGGGGCAGGGCTTCGCCGCGCTGTGCAAGACGCTCGACGCCGACGGCCTGCTGCAGCTCGCGGATGTCGGGCGCTACGGCGGCGACGTTGCCCGGGCGCGCGAGGCCCTGCTCGCTCTGCGCAAGCGCTTCGCCGGCAGCGATGCGGCGGCGACCGCCGCGTTCGACCTCGGGCGGCTCGCGACGGGCGAGGCGGCGCGCTGCACCACGGCCGTGACCTGGTTCGAGACGTATGTCCGCGAGCGGCCGCGCGGCGCCATGGTCGACGCGGCGCGTGAGCGCATCGCCGAGTGTCGAGGGCCGTGAGCATCGCCGCGTTGCTGTGGATCGCGCTCGCGTCGTCGGGCCCCCCGGCCGACGGGGTGGTCGCAGCCGAGCCGGTCGCCGCCGAGGTCGACGTCGGCGACCGCGTCGTGGTGGTCCGCAACCCCGATCCCGATCTCGACGCGCGCCTGCTGGCCGAGCTGCGCTTCCTCGGGTTCACGTCGGAGGTCGTCGATGTCCCGGTGCCCCGCGACGTCGCCGCGCTGCACGACCTCGCGCGGGTGCACGACGCCGCGGCCGCGATCGCCATCCACGACGGGGGCGATCGCGTGACCGTGTGGATCGGCGATCGCGTCACCGGCAAGTCGGTCGCGCGCGCGCTCGACCCGACCCAGCCCGATCGCGCCCGGGAGATCGCCGTGCGCACCGTCGAGCTGCTCCGCGCGAGCCTCGTGGAGCTGCAGCACGTGCCGGCGGCCCCCGAGGCCGAGGTCGCGTCGTCGCCGACGATCGAGCGCACGCTGTCTGCCCTCGTGCGCGCGCGGCTGGTCATCGCAGCGATGGGAGCAGCAGGCGGTGCGCCCGGCGGGCTGGGCGTGATGGGCCACGTGCGCGCGGCGGTGCGCTACGCCCCGCATCGCCACGTCGGCGTGGTGCTCTCGGGCACCGCGCCGCTGCACGCGGCGGAGGTCCGGGGCCCCGAGGGCCGCGCCGACGTGTACGCGGGGTGGATCGGTCTCGGCCCATGGTTCGGCCTTCGCCGCCGCGACGCGAGGGCGCTGCCCGATCTGTCGCTCGCCGTCGGCCCGGCGTTCGTCGACATGCGGGGCCACGCCGCGGCCGGTCGCACCAGCGCCCACGCACGGGTCGTCGACGCGATGTTCGAGGCCACCGCGGGGCTCGACGTCGTGCTGTCGCGGCGCATCCGTTTGCGCCTCGAGGCCAGCGCGGGCACGTGCGCGCGCACGGTCCGGGTGCGCTTCTCCGATCGACCGGTCGCGACGTGGTGTCGCCCGCATGCGCTCGCGGCGATCGGGCTCGGAGTCGTCGCATGGTGAGGCGTTCCGTCGTGCTCGCCGCACTCGGGGTCTGCCT
>LNFM01005517.1_pt1 | contig 42535 bp, 48 predicted proteins | sample 596031 | NCBI WGS metagenome assembly LNFM01 (sample SAMN04254537, study PRJNA301005) | activated carbon metagenome | isolation source: dual media filters at the Ann Arbor, Michigan drinking water treatment plant | place: USA: Ann Arbor
TGCCGACACGGTCAACTACGACCACACGGCCATCGCGGCAGCCAGCCGTCCGAAGGTCACCGTGGGCGTGACCGGCGCCAGCGCCGCCACCGTGGCCATCACGGGCGGTGCCGTGGCAAAGAGCGTCTTCACCGACACGCTGACCGGCGTGGAAGTGGTGGGTATCACCAACGCCGCCGGTACGGCTGCGGCCAGCACCTCGCGTGGCGACACGCTGGACCTGTCCGGCGTGGTGGGCGCGACCGTCAACTTCGGCGGTGCGGGCGAGACCGTGGGCAAGTCGCTGGGTGGCATCACCACCGCCCTGACGACCGTGGCCATGGTCGAGGCCGACACACTGGAGTCCGGTGGCATCTCCACCACCGGCGCCAACCTCGGCAACGAGCTGCTGGAAGTCGTGGGCATCACCCGCCTGGAGACCGTCAAGGGCTCCACGGGCAGTGACCGCGTCATCGTGGGCGACAACCTGCAGGTGGGCCTGATCACCGGTGCCGATGCGTTTGAAAGCGTCGCGGGCAACTCGACGTGGTTCTCGTCGGCGGCACAGGGCGGGCTGTCGGTGTCACTTGGTACGGGTGCCGCCTTGTCGCGCGACGACGTTGGCCTGTACACCTTCGATCTAGGCGCCGGCAACGACTCCCTGGACTACAAGCAAGAGACCTTCATCGTCGCTGTGAGCGTCGACACGACCGCGACCGACACCGATGAGGTGCACGTCGAAGGCTTTCAGACACGCGCTGACATTGCCATTGGCGTCGAGCGGTACTACGGCGGCTCCAACATCAACCTCATCGACCTGGTGGCCGCCACCGTCGACACGACCCTGCAGTTCTCCAAGGAAGCGCAGAGCAACGTGCCGGCCAACGCCATCGCCGAGCCACAAGGCAATGACGGCGGCGTGACGGGCGAAACGCGTGGCGCTGAACTGCGTGAGACGGGCGCGAGCAACGTCTTCGCGACCTTCATGGACCGCACCGGCAGCAATGACATTGGTGTGGCGGCCAGCCGTTGGGACTCCGTCATCGGCTCGAACACCAAAGCTGAGACGGTGATCCTCACCGACAACGAGGCGGGTGTGGCCCACGTCTTGGCGGTGGCTGGCGGCAAGAACGCCGTGGACTACAGCGCGATGAGCTCGCCCGTGACGGCCAACATCGGCGCCGTGACGCGCGACTCCAACATCTTCCAGCGTCAGGACGTCTTGTTCGACAACACGGGCGGCGACTTTGCTCGTCAGGCCCACAACCTGGACAACGCCAACAACTTCCTGACGATCACGGGTTCCACGGTGGCGGGCGACAACGCCAATATCGCGGGCCTGACGCTGAATGCCACGCTCGCTGTTGCCAACAAGCAGAGCCTGTCGGGCGCGAACTCGGGCATCCTGGCCCGCAGCGTGGTGAACCTGGGCACCGGCGAGATCCGTGAAGACATCCACGGCCAGTACGCGGACTCCAACGGCGTGCTGCGCTCGGCCAACTTCCTGACGGCAGTGAGCGGCTTCGAAGATGCCTCGAGCACCGACGGTGACCGCGTCACGCTGCTGGGCAACGGCGGTGCGAACGGCCTGACCGGCGGTACGGGCGACGACATCCTCTGGGGTGGCCGCGGCACGCGTCCGGGTCCGTTTGGCTCGGCCAACACCGGTGACAGGCTCACCGGCGGTGCAGGCGCCGACTGGTTCGTCTACACCGACGAGTCCGAGTCTCCCTATCTGGGGACGTTCGGGGGCGACCACGATCCGGCGGTCTTCGGTGCCGGCGCTGCCTATTTTGACGCCATCAGTTGGTCACCAGATGTGATCACTGCCTTTACGGTGGGCGTCGACAAGCTGGTCATGGTCATCGGTGCCGACTCCTGGGACGTCGTGCGAGTGGACTCCTCGATCGCTTCGTTGACCGCCTCTGCCAGGGCAAGCGCTTTAGTGCAGAACTCGCTTGAGAGTATCCTTTACCCCACTGGCGCCGTCGATTCTTACAGATTGGTCATCCCGGTTCAAACCACCGGTGACTTGTGGACGCACGCCCAAGAATTCCGCTTTGTGATGACCCTTGCTGTGACCCTTGCGGATGTGATCTTTCGGGTGCAGATGACGAGCGGCGCTGACATCGCCGACGCCGGCCTCGGCAGAGGGTCGTCTCTCACCACATTGGCCAACGCCGCGTCGGCCGTCGACAATCAGGCGGTGGTTTTCGTCTACACGGACAAGAACCAGTCGCAGGGCGGTAGCTTCGACCAGATCATCAACTTCCGCTCGGGCGAGGACAAGATCGACCTGTCCTTCCTGCGGGCGGTGGAGTGGGAAGCCCGCTTCGGCACGGCCTACGACGTCAGCGGGGTAGCCAACGTGGCAGACGCCATCGAGGCCTTCCGCACGCTGCCGGCCTCGCCTGTGGCAGCGTTCAACGCCGATGCGCCGGGCCTGTTCGTGGATGCCGGTGGCGAGTTCCGCGCCATCGCTCTGCAGACGATCGCCACGGCCGGTGGCAACAGCACGGCGGTCTTCATCGACGTCAACGCGGACGGCAATTATTCGGTCGGCAGCGACATGGTGTTGAGCCTGGTGGGTGTGGGCGCGCTGACGATCAACGACTTCGTGTTCAACCACTACGACCTGCTGGGTCTGAACAACGAGCTGCCGGGCTTCGCCGCCAACAGCGAACCGGGGACCTGAACGTAGCGAACGCTGCGGACCGTGACCGTCGAGGTCACTGTCCACAGACCATAGGGCGGCGCGTGTTTCGTGCCGCCCGCACTTCAACGGGCCGGTCAGCGCGAGACCGTGTGCTTCCACCAGTTCGGCGTGGCCACGAGCAGTTCGCCGGTCTCGAAGAGCGCGTTGGCCGTGGTCAGCGAGGCTTCACCCGCCGGTGTGGCCAGCAGGAACCAGTTGCCATCCATGGCCAGCTTGCGCTCGACGGTCAGACCACGGGCGGTGACGAAGGCGTCGATCTGCGCGCGCGACCAGTCGGGCTTGAACTTGACCATCACGCCGCCGGGCAGAGCCATCAGGCGGCCGGCCGGTGAGTTGCCTTCGCGGTAGACCGGCGAGCCGGCAGCCGGCGCCGCCGCGGCGCCAGCCCGCTCGGTGCTGGCCGGTAGGCGGTAGATGCGCACCAGGGCGTCGCCGACTCCGCTCAGCGGCACCGCGCCAGTGGCCGCCAGGGCTTGGCGCGCACGCGGATTGTCGCCACGAGTGAACTCTGCGCGCAGGTCGGGTTGCAGCGATACCGTGCGGGACTGGCTGCCGTCGTAGTAATGGGCTTGCGCCATGGCCGAGCCCATGCAGGCGGCCAGCGTGCAGGCGACCAGCGCGCGCAGCAGCCTGGAAGTGGAAGGGGTGTTCATGGTCGGATCCTCGGAGATCGGGTGTGGGTTCATGGTCAGGCCGTCGCTCGTCAATGGCCGTAGGCCTTGATCGACCAGTTCACCAGCGAGCCGGTGTTGCCGGCGGTGGCGTCGCGCACCGAGAGTCGCCAGGTGCCATTGGCGACTTCGTCCATCAGACGCACGATGCCGAAGCGGAAGCCCCCCTTCAGGCTCGCACCGCAGGTGACGACCTTGCCGTCGGAGTCCTTGCACTCGCGCGGCAAGCTCACCGTGCTGGGGGTGCCCGACGGGCTGGTGAGCGTGATCTCAAGATCTCCCACCTCGGGGTGGTCGATGTCGACGAACAGGTCGACGAACTCGAGCCTGGTGATGCCCGACCCGGACAAGGTCACGGTCCGGGTGAGCGCAGCGGCGTTGTCGGCGATCTCCCCGCCCGTGCCCTGAGCCGAGCTGGCGGTCTTCTGGGCCGGCAGGTTCTGCCAGGTGCGCGCTGCGGCCACTGCGGCCGTGGCGTCTGCGGCACCGTAGCCGTAGTTGTGGTTGACGGACAGCCCGGCGGCGTTGGTGATCCAGTCGGCGTTCGCGGGGTCGTTCTTGCGCGCCGTCTTGGCGAGAATCGCGCGAACGTCTCGCCAGCCCAGATTGGGGTTGGTCTCCAGCAGCAGCGCTGCAACGCCAGCCACCTGGGGCGTGGCCGCCGAGGTGCCGTTCATGCAGCGCGTGTAGTTGGGGTTGCCGGTGTAGTCGTTGGGTGACGAGGTGCCGTTGTTGTAGCCGTCGGTGCTGGACACGTCCAGCGTGGTCGTCGTGTGCTGTGCGCAGAATTCACCACCGAACGCCATCACCAGCAGGTTGGCGCCGGGCTCGGAGTACGAGGAACGCTCGCCCTGGGTGTTGAGCGCCCCGATGGCCAGCACGCCCTGGTAGTTGGCCTGTCCGTCGTAGTCCGTCCTGTCTTCGGGCGCGCCGTTGCCGGCGGCCCAGGTGTAGACGGCTCCCTTGCCGCCACGCCCGTTGCGTGTGCCGGTGTCGATGGCGTCGCGCCAGGCCTGGTCGCTGGGGGCCAGCTGGCCATTGCTGTCGGCCGAGCCGTAGCTGTTGGTGTAGATCTGGTTGTCGGCCAGGTCCCTCACGACAGCATCGGCCCCGAAGTCGCCCGTGGTGGCCGACAGCAGGTTGTAGCCGACCACCTGCGAGCGGAAGGCCACGCCAGTGACCCCGATGCCGTTATGGCCCTTCGCCGCAGCCAGCCCAGCGCAGGACGTGCCATGCTTTGAGACAGCAGAAGACGGGTCACCGTAGGCATTGACGCGGTAGTCCCAGCTCTTGCCCACCACGACGTTCAAGTCTTCGTGGCCGATGTCCAGGCCGTCGTCGACCACCGCGATGCGCACCCCGGTGCCGGTGGCGTAGTTCCATGCCATGCCGACGTTCAGGTCTTCGCCGGTCTTGCCTGCCTCGCCGCCGGGGCCGACCTGGCCCGTGTTGCGCAGATGCCATTGATCGGCAAACAGGGGGTCGTTGGGGGTGAACGCGGTGATCGGCCCCGCGCTGCCGACGCTGATGACGCTGCTGACAGCCACCACCACGTCGGTGTACGTGGTGCCGCCGACGGTGACCGACGCCACCGTCAGGCGCCCGGTCGCACCGTCGTAACTGTCGTAGCTGCGGGTGGCCACTCCATTGCCTATGCTGACGAGCCCGCTGAAGCTGGCGACCACGTCGTTGTAGCGCGTATCGCCGACGATGATGGTGCCGACCGTGACGCGATCGGGCTGCGCCGGGTCGTAGGTCGTGGGCGAGAACTCCGTGGGCGTCGCCGCCGTTGCCGAGGTGGCCAGCGCACGCATCGCTGGCCGCTGACTTGCCGCCTGGGACTTCGTGTCGGTGCCTTGGCTCAGCTCAACCGCGCCGTCACCACCGCCACACGCCGCCAACACCGCCAGCGACATCACTGTCAGCAGATGCCGCTGTCTTCCTACTGCACGCATATTCACCTCGTTTTCGATGTGGACCCCACGGAACTGGTGGGCGCCTGGAACGGAGTCTCAAGGCAATTGCGTCACTCTGCAACGTTTTGAGCGGGTGAAACGAGTGTGAATATGACCGACCTGACCTGAGCAGATCCTGCAGAACTCGCAGGTCGGAATGACCGACACTCATGGAGAATTCCTGCGAACTCCCGGCTGATCGCCGATCAGCGCTCGACGGTCTTGTTCCAGCGCGTGTTCCACTCCGGCCGCAGCTGGTTGATGCTCTCCCAGTCCAGCGTCACCACGGTCTTCATGTAGCCCTTGAAGCGCTCGACGGTCTCGCGGGCGGCCGGCGTGCCGGGCTCGGTCTTCTGGTTGCTGGGGATCTGGTTGCCGAACTCCAGGGCCGCGGCCTGGGCCTGCGGCGTGAGCAGGAACTCGGCCAGCTTCTGTGCCATGGCGGGGTTGTCGTTGCCCTTGGTGACGCACTGCGCCACCATCAGCAGCACCGAGCCTTCCTTGGGCTGGGCGTACTCCATCGGCACGCCGCGCGCCTTCTGCGTGGCCACGCCGGTGGGCGTGAGCGGGAAGATCGCGGCCTCGCCGTTCTGCACCATCTCGCTGAGCTTGGCCGAGCTGGGGATGTACTCCAGCACGTTGGGGCCGATGGTGCTGCGCCACTTCGCGAAGCCCGGGTCGACGTTCTTCTCGGTGCCGCCCTGCGTGCGGTTGAACATCAGGAAGCCGTGCAGCCCGAAGCTGCTGGACGGCAGCGACTGGAACACCACCTTGCCCTTGAACTTGGGGTCGGCGAAGTCCAGCCACGAGGTGGGCGCCGGCCACTTGTTCTGGTCGAACAGCTTCTTGTTGTAGCCGATGCCGGTCATGCCGACGTTGACGCCCGCGGCCATGCCGCCGGCCATGCGCGCGCTGGGGTAGAGGTCCTTCAGCACCGGCGAGTCGGCCAGCTTCTCGCACAGGCCCATCTTCACGGCGCGCATCATCACGCCGTCGTCGAGGAACATCACGTGCACCGGCGGCTTCTCCTTGCTGGCCTGCACCTTGGCCAGGATGTCCGACGAGGTGCCGGGCACCACCACCACCTTCACGCCGTGGATGCGCTCGAAGGCGGGGAAGACGTACTTCGTGTACGAGCGCTCCATGTCGCCGCCGTTCATGCCGATGTACAGCGTCTTGTCCTGCGCCAGCGCGCTGCCGGCCCCCATCAGGGCCACCAGGGCACAGAGGGAGGCGAGGGTTCTCTTGGGGGTAGGCATCTGCGGTCCTTTCAGGGAGTGGTCGACGGGAGGTCGTGCAGCGGAGGCACTGCCGCTGCGGCAGGGGGAAGCCGGAAACGTTCGATCGAGAAGGGCGCCAGCGGCACCTCGGCGCGGCCCTGGTGCACCCACTGCGCCAGCGCTTCGCCGACCGCCGGGCCGGTCTGGAAGCCGGCGCCGCAGAAGCCGAAGGCGTGCAGCAGCTGCGGCTGCCGCGTGCCCGGGCCGATGACGGGCTGGTGGTCGGGCAGCGAGCCCTCGACACCGCTCCAGAAGCGGATCACCTGGGCGTGCGCCAGCGGCGGGAAGAGGTCGGCCATGCGCTGGCACAGCTCGGCGATGGCCTGGGCGCGCGGCGCGGCGTGCAGCGGGTTGCTGGCGGCGCCGCGGCTGCCGCCCATCACGCAGTTGCCGCGCGCCGTCTGGCGGCCGTAGATGCCGCCGCCTTCGACGCCGATGTTGATGTCCATGAAGCGCGGCATCGGCTCGGTGACGGCCATGCCGGGGTGGATGCTCTCCATCGGCGCGTCGTCGCCGAAGGCGCGGGCCACCGTCAGCGCCCAGGCGCCGGCGCAGTTCAGCAGGCGCGGCGCGCGCACCTCCAGGCCGCGGCCGTCGCCGAGCACGAAGCCCTGGCCGTCGTGGCCCAGCTCGGTGACCTCGCAGTGCTCGACGATGCGCGCCCCGGCAGCGCGCGCGGCGCGTGCGAAGGCCGGGCTCACCAGCCGCGGGTTGGCGTGGCCGTCGCCCGGGCACCAGGAGCCCGCGATGGCGCGCCGGCCCAGCCAGGGGTAGTGGCGGCGGAAGGCGTCGCCGGTGACCAGCTGCAGGTCCAGGCCCTGGCCTTCGACGAGGCGCGCGTAGTCCTGCAGCGCGGCCACGTCTTCTTCGGTGCGCGCCAGCTTCAAGTGGCCCGAGGGCACGTACTCGCCGTCGATGCCGACCAGCGCCGGCAGCTGCGCCCACAGCTGCCGCGAGCGCAGCGCCAGCGGCAGCTGCGCCAGGCCGCGGCCCTGCACGCGCACGCCACCGTAGTTCACGCCGCTGGCCGCGGCGCCGCACAGCCCGCGTTCGAGCAGCACCACCGACAAGCCGAAGCGGCGCAGGAACAGCGCCGCCGAACTGCCGACGATGCCGCCGCCGACGATGGCGACGTCGGCCCGCAGCGTGCCGCGCGGCAGCGGCTCAGTCATCGCGCTGCCCCGGAGGCACGGCCGTCTCGAGGTTCCCGAGCGAGCTGCCCAGCGCCGCCACCGGCACCGGCTTCACCGGCGGCTGGCCGCGCAGGCGGCCGACCTCGGCCACGCTGCAGCCGGCCGCCTGCGCCAGCAGCTGCGCTGCCGCCGTGCCGCACATGCGGCCCTGGCAGCGGCCCATGCCAATGCGCGTCAACGCCTTCAGGCGGTTGAGGTCGCGCGTGCCGGTGTCGCGCACGCAGACGCGCAGCTCGCCGGCGCTGACTTCCTCGCAGCGGCAGACGACCAGGTCGTCGTCGGCCTGCGCGGCCCAGTCGGCCGGCAAGGGACACAAGGTCTCCAGGCCTTCGCGGAAGCGCCGGTGCGGCACCAGCGCCTGCTCGATACCGGCCGCCGACACGCCGGCCGGCAGCGCGAGGCCCTGGTCCTGCAGCAGGGCGATGGCTGCGCCCGCGCCGGCCAGCTCGGCCGCGTCGGCGCCGCGGATGGCCGCGCCGTCGCCGGCCAGGTAGACGCCGGGCACGCTGCTGCGGCCGGCGGCATCGCGGCGCGGCAGCCACGCCTGGTCGATCGCGTCGAAGTCGAAGGCGCAGCCGGCGAGGTCGGCCAGCTGCGTCTCGCTGCGCACGCCGTAGCCGAAGCCGATAGCGTCGCAGGCGGTGGTGTGTTCGCGACCCGCGCGGGCCCAGCGCAACGCGGTCACGCGGCCCGCGCCCTCGGCGCCCAGCAGCGTGACGCCGCGCCGCAGCACCACCCCGGCCAGTCGCAGCCGGGCCAGGAAGTACGCGCCCTTGGCCAGCACCGCCGGGCGCGCCAGCAGCTGCGGCAGCGCGCGGCGCGGCGCGTCGTCGGGGGCGGTGTCCAGTACCGCCATCACCTGGCCGCCGGCCTTCAGGTATTGCCAGGCCACCAGGTAGAGCAACGGCCCGCTGCCGGCGAACACCACGCGAGGGCCGACCAGGCTGGCCTGCGCCTTCAGCGCCACCTGGGCGGCGCCCAGCGTGACCACGCCGGGCAGCGTCCAGCCGGGAAACGGCAGCACGCGGTCGGTGGCGCCGGTGGCCAGGATCAGCGCGTCAAAGGGCAGGGTGTGCGGGCGTCCTTCGTGCAGCAGGTGCAGCGCGCGGTTCTCCAGGTGCCACACCAGCGTGTCGGAACGGTGGTCGACCTGGCCGCGCAGCGCCGAGAAGCGGTCGAACAGCGCCGTGGCGCGGCCCGCCTCGAAGCCGTAGAGGTCCTTCGGGTCGCGCGCCAGCGCGGGCGGCGGCTGGCGGTAGATCTGGCCACCGACACGCGGCGATTCGTCGATGAGCACAGGGCGCACCCCGGCCTGCACCAGCGTTTCGGCGGCGCGCAGGCCCGCCGGGCCCGCACCGACGATGGCCACCGTGGTCATCCCGGCAGCCTCGTCAGCAGCCGCATGCCGGCCTGCAGCGGCGTGGTGCAGGCGCGCAGGCGCGGGCCGTCCTCGCTGTCCATCCAGCAGTCCTGGCAGGCGCCCATCAGGCAGAAGCCGGCGCGCGGCTGGCCGCTCGCATCGGCCTCGCGCAGCTGCGCGCCCAGCGCCAGCACGGCGGTCAGCACGGTGTCGCCTTCGAAGCCGGTGCAGGGCCGGCCGTCGAGGTGGAAGGACAGCGCCGCGCGGGGGCGGCCGGCCAGGCGCACGAGCAGGGGGGCGGGCGAAGGCTGCTTCGTCATCGCTGCCCCACCAGCACCTTGTCCAGGCCGTACAGGCGGTCGAGCAGCAGCATCACCGCGGCGGTGAGCGCCACGATGAGGGCCGACACCGCGGCCATCATCGGGTCGATCGACTCGGTGGCCAGCATGTACATGCGCACCGGCAGCGTGACCGTCTGCGGCGAGGTGATGAAGATCGACATGGTCACTTCGTCGAAGCGCATCCAGCCGCCGGTGACGCCGGGCAGCATCAAGGGCAGCGTGATGCGGCGGAACACCGTCCAGCGGCTGGCGCCCAGCGACTGCGCCGCGTGCTCCACGCTGCCGTCCATGCCGGCCAGGGCCGCCACCATCAGGCGCAGCGCGTAGGGCGTGACGATGACGACGTGCGCCAGCGTCAGCCACAGCGACGAGCCGCGCACGTCGAGCAGTGCGAACAGCCGCAGCATGGCCACGCCCAGCACCAGGTGCGGCACGATCAGCGGGCTCATCAGCAGGCCATTGATGGCCTGCCGGCCGGGGAATTCGTGCCGTGCGATGGCCAGCCCGGCGGGGATGGCCAGCAGCACCGAAAAGGTGGCCGCCAGCGCCGCGACGACCAGGCTGTTCCAGAACGACTGCACCAGGTCGCCGTGGTCGAACACCGCGCGGAACCAGCGCAGCGAGTACGCGCCCCAGGGCACGGCCAGCGTGTCGGTGGGCGTGAAGGCCACCAGGCACACGACCACCAGCGGCGCCAGCATGAAGGCCACCACCAGGGCGTATGGGGCCGTTCTTCATGTCCCCATCCGCTTGCGGTAACGGCCTTCGAGCACCGCGTTCGTCCCCAGCATCACGGCCAGGTTGATGACCAGCAGCGCCAGCGCCAGCGCCGCGCCCAGCGGCCAGTTCAGTTCGTGCAGGTACTCGTCGTAGATCAGCGTGGCCACCATCTTCAGCCGCCGGCCGCCCAGCAGCCCGGGGATGGCCAGCGCACTGGCGCTCAGCGCGAAGACGATGAGGCCGCCCGACAGCAGGCCGGGCGTGATCTGCGGCAGCACGATGCGGCGCCACACCGTCCATCGCGAGGCGCCCAGCGACAGCGCGGCGTTCTCGACCTGCGGGTCGAGTTTCTGCAGCGAAGTCCACACGGGGATCACCATGAATGGCAGCATCACGTGCACCAGCGCCACCACCACCGCGATGGGCGTGTAGAGCATGCGCACGCGGCCGATGCCCACCGCTTCGAAGAACTGGTTGACGAAGCCGGCCGGCCCCAGCACCAGGCTCCAGCCGAAGGCGCGCACCACCACCGACACCAGCAGCGGCGCCAGGATGACCAGCAGGAACACCGAGCGCCAAGGCGGGCGCATGCGGCTGAGGATGTAGGCCTCGGGCGCGCCAATGAGCACGCAGATCGCCGTGGTGAGCAGCGCGACCCAGGCGGTGCGGCCGAAGATCTCCCAGTAGTAGCCGTCGGTGAACACCAGCGCGTAGCTGGCCAGCGTGAAGCCGCTCTGCACGCCCTTGTCGTGGCTGAAGGGCTGGACCGACAGCACGGCCGTCAGCGCCAGCGGCAGCAGCACCATCAGGCCGAACAGCGCCAGCGCCGGCGCGCTCAGCAGCCAGGGCGTGCTGCGACGGGCGTTCACGCGGCGGCCTCTTCGGCGGGCAGCACGCGGGCCACGTCGTCGGCCCAGGTGAGCCCCACGTCGGCGCCTTCGGGCCAGGGTTCGCGGCCGTCGTTGGAGACGCTGACCTCCAGCTCGCCCAGTGCGCTGCTCACGCGGTAGAGCCAGCGGCTGCCGAGGAAGAAGCGCTCTTCGATGCGGGCCGGCAGCCGGCCGCCCACCGAGTCTGCCGACGCCACGAAGCCCAGCTTCTCGGGCCGCAGGCACAGCCCGACCTCGCTGCCGTCCGTGCCTGCGCCGGCCGGCACCGGCAAGCGCAGCCCGTTGGCCAGTTCCACCGTCTGGCCGCGCAGCCGCCCGCGCAGCAGGTTGGCCTTGCCGACGAAGCTGCTGATGAATCGGCTCTGCGGGTGTTCGTACAGGCGGTGCGGTGCGTCGACCTGCTGCACGCGGCCGGCGTGCATCACCACCACGCGGTCGCTGATCGACAAGGCCTCGGCCTGGTCGTGCGTGACCATGAGGGTGGTGGTGCCCAGCTTGCGCTGGATGCGGCGCAGCTCGAACTGCATGGCCTCGCGCAGTTGCGCGTCGAGGTTGGACAGCGGCTCGTCGAGCAGCAGCACCGGCGGCTCGATGACCAGCGCGCGCGCCACGGCCACGCGCTGCCGTTGTCCGCCCGACAGCTCGCGCGGGTAGCGCGCCGCCAGCTCGCCCAGGTGCACCAGCTCCAGCATGCGGGCCACGCGGGTGTCGCGTTCGGCCTTGGGCAGCTGGCGCATCTCGAGGCCGAAGGACACGTTCTGCGCCACCGTCATGTGCGGGAAGAGCGCGTAGCTCTGGAACACGATGCCCAGGCCGCGCTGATTGGGCGGCACGTGGGTGATGTCGCGCCCGTCCAGCACGATGCGGCCGCGCGTGGCTTCCACGAAGCCGGCCAGCGCCTGCAGCGTGGTGGTCTTGCCGCAGCCCGAGGGGCCCAGCAGGCCGATGCATTCACCGCGCTCCACCGACAGGTGCATGTCGACCAGGGCGTGCACGTTGCCGTAGCTCTTGGACAGACCGTCGAGGACGAGGAAGGACATGCGCGGTGCTCCCGGGGCGGCCCAGTGTGCGGCTGCCACCGGCAGCACGTCAACGTGCTTATCCCGTTGATCGGGATGAATCTGAATGACATTCCGTTCAGCGGAATCTAGACTTCGCTGAAGGTATTCAATCTTCCGAGGAACGAAACCGTGGCGACTGAAGAACCGGGCGTGTCGAGCCTGCACCGGGCCGTGCAGATCCTGCGCGCGCTGGCCGCCGGCGCAGCCGAGGACGGCCAGCGCGTGAGCGACCTGAGCAAGGCGCTGGGCTTCACGCAGGCCACGACGCACCGCCTGTTGCAGCAGTTGGTGGACGAAGGCCTGGTGGAGCAGGCATCGCACAACAAGCGCTACGCGCTGAGCCTGGACTTCTTCGCCCTGGCCGCGCGCGCCGGCGAGGCCGGCGGGCTGCGCGAGCGCTGCCGGCCGGCGCTGCTGCGGCTGGGCGCGTCGCTCGGCGACAGCGTCTTCCTGCTGGTGCGCGCCGGCTTCGACGCCATGTGCCTGGACCGCTGGGACGGCCCGTTCCCCATCCGCAGCTTCACCGGCGACATCGGCGGCCGCGTGCCGCTGGGCGTGGGGCAGGGCTCGATGGCACTGCTGGCGCACCTGCCCGAGGCCGAGCGCGACGAGGTGATGCGCTACAACGTGCCGCGCATCCGCCACCTGGCCGCGCTCGACGAGGTCTACCTGCGCACCGAGATCGCCAAGGCGCGCGAGCGCGGCTACGTCAACACCAACTCCGGCCTCATCGAAGGCATGGCCGGTGTGGCGGTGCCGGTGTTCGACGCCAACGGGCAGGTGGTGGCGGCACTGAGCATCGGCACGCTGACCGCACGGCTGGAAGGCGACCGGCTGCAGGTGGTGGTGCAGATGCTGCAGCGCGAGGCGCGCGGCCTGGTGGGGCAGATCAACCCTTTCGACCGCACGCTGCGGCGGCCGGCGGAGGGCCTGGGCGGCGGCAGGGCCGCGCGGGCGGGCTGACGGCCGGTGACCGGGAGTGAGATGTTTCCCAGGGACGAGTGAGATAAAGGTTCCCGGAACACCCGGGAGAGTCTCAGTTTTCAGGGGAAGGGCGAAAGGCCCTTGCGAGAAGAGAAAAGGGGTCGCGCCGCCAGTTTCGGGCCCGCTCCGAGTCCTTCTTTCGCCCCGCTGCCCCGGGTGGAAACGGGCGGCCTGGCAGGCGGCGCCGGGCCTTCGGGGTTGTCCTGGCGAGCTGGGCGGCCCGTCCGGGGCCTCAAACGGCGCCGGCTCGGTTGCCGTGTGAGTTGGACAGGTCGGCGACTCGTGGCGGGCTCAGGCGCGGGCGACCGCCAATCAGACGAAAGGCCCTTGCAGGGTGAGAAAAACGGTGGCCCGGCGACGTTGGCTCAGTGCCACCAATCAGGCGTCTGCGCGGCTCTTCGTCGCCATGTCGGCGGCGTCCCCTTCCATCACCCTGCGACTCAGCTGCACCCCAAGTGGCGCGCTCTCCCAGTCCGGCCGCAGTTGGAACTCGGCCTGGTCGTTCGCGCGTCGACGCGTGAGCACGCGCGCCGCGACCAGGTTGCCGCAGCGCCGGTAGACGGTGGCCTTCGAGGCGCCAGCCAGCTCGACCAGCTCGGGCACGGCGAACCACCGGTCCGGCTCGGCCTGCAGCCGGGCGAACATGCGCAGCAGCGGGCGCGAGATGCTGTCGATGTCCGGGGAGTGCATCGCCGTTCGGTCGCGCGTTGGTCAGCGCCCGGATCGCGCCCAGCGCTCAAGGTCTTCGGCGACCTTCTTCGCTTGGGCGGCAGTCTTCGCGCCGAGGGGTACGGCCAGCTTGAGCAGCTCGACCCGCTGGTCGCTGAGCTTCAGGTGAAGCCGGCGGGCATCAGCTGTCATCCCTTCGTAGGACTGCGCCAGTCGTGCCGGATGTTCGAGCGCATAGACCCCGAGTGCGCTCTTGCCGATCGGGTGGCCGCGAGACTTCAGCCACGCGGCATGCTCTTCGAGGTCGCCGAAGTTGCTCTTCTTCAGCCGGGCATCGAGTTCGCGCCGCAGCCGCGCGGGCAGCTTCATGACGTTGGGACGGAGGGGCATGTCGGGCCTTTCTCGTGGACGCCGACACACAGGCCGCAGCAGATACGCAACCACGGTTCGGCCTCGTGAACATACGGACGAGCCCGGCAGATGACAAGCCGCCGTCTGCAAGTTGTGAACTGCCTTTCGTGGCTGTTTCTGCCCCTCGTGGCTATGGTCGGGCCACTGCCACAGAAGATCGCCCCACCATGAAGCCTGCCACCGACCTGCTGCTCCTCACACCCTTCGCCATGCGTGTGCTCTCCGCCGTCGTCACGACGCCGCGGCCCGGCCTGGTGGCGCTGCACGTGACGGCGCGCGACATGAACGCTGCTGATCGGCACACGATCGATCGCAGTGCGCTGATGGGCCTGGCCGACATGGCGGCAGCGGTGGCCCTCAACGAAGCAGCGCCACCTGGTGCAACCTGGCGGATTCGTGAGCTGGCGATCGAACTGCAGGCCCCGGCAGAAGACTGGGTCACTGCCAGCGCCGATGCGAGTTCACTGGACTGGACGAAGGCCTGCGAGGTGACGCTGGCCATTGCGATGCGCAGCCACAAGGATGCAGCGGTGGCACTCGCACGGGTTGAGGCGACCATCATGCCGCCCCGGCACTGAGGCGCGAGGCGCATTCGGGCGCAGCAGCCCGCGCAGCACTCGACTAAGACGATCCGGCGGGCCGATCCGCCCTTGCCAGCCGCAGCGGCGCAGTCAGCGACTTCGAACCACCAGGGCGACTTGCTCTTCGACCGCGGCCACGAACGCGGCAACCATCTCGACCGGAAGGATCACGTCGTACTGCCCGCCGGTGCCGCTGAACCGCGACTGCCATTGGCCACCAGTGCCTGCCAGGGTGGCAAAGGCGGCGATCGCCTTCAGCTCCGCCACCGTGAAGACCATCAGCGCGCTCTCGTCGTGCGTGCATCCGCGACCATCACAGTCCACGTTGACCATGCGACCCCTGACCGTCGCACTCTTCGCGACGCCGTCGGCGGCGAGGTAGCTCCCGCGGTTCAAGTTCATCCACGAGCTGCGGCGGTGGGTCAGGCTCACGCCTAGCGTCACGACGGCTTCGCCCGTGCGCTTGTCGACGCTCGCGAGCCAGGCTGTGTTGGCCCGAAGCACACGCTCGGGCTGCACCTGGGCGAAGGGTGACTGCAGCTTCAGCTCGATGCGTGGCGAGAGCTTGTCCGATGTGACAAGGACGGCGGCCTTGTAGTTCTCGATCGTCAGTGGTCGCGCGGGCACTTCTACGGTGGTCAGGCGCTTCGTTGAGCATCCGGCAAGGAAGGCGGTCAGAGCCGCGCAGAAGATGGGTCGGATCAAATGCTTGAACCAGTCCAGCACTGATGAAGTCATGCAGGCACCCTTATGTCGTTGAACGGAAGCGATCAGCTCGTCACCGCCCTCGGCGCTCCAACCTCGTTGCGCCAGTGCTGGGCTGCTGGCCTGCTTCAAGATCGAAGCGCCGCGGCTCTGGCAGTCGCCGGGCAAATGCGATCGCCGACAGCTCATCGAGCGTATGGTCGCTGCAGAAGGGGAGCAGGCCAATGAGCCGCGCTGTTTGTGGGTGAGCGTGGAGCGCCTCAATTTGAGTCAGTGAAGTTCTGAAGGCGTTGAGCGCACTCTCGAGAAGGCTACTGTCCCCGGATCGGGCAGCACCTGAGATCAACTCGCCGACGAAAGCCTTCTCGCCGTCTGAAGCCAACCTCAGCCACTGCTGCACGGTTGGGCTTGAAAGGACAAACCGGCGCAACGCCGGCTGATCGCCTCCGCCGGTGATGGCGTCATTCACGCTGCCGTCGCTCAACACCTTCGCCAAGCTCTCAAGGTCGGCGATTGCCTCGTTTCGACCAAGGCCAATGAGCAATTGGCGAGCAACAAAGGTCGCGGCGTCCGGCGCGACGTTGACGGGGACGCCCGACACCACATAGACGGAGTCACTGCCAAGTCTGTCGATAGCGTCCAAGTAGTCCGCGGGCATCCTGCGGCGATCCAACTCGTAGTTGGTCTGGGTCCTCCGGTGCACGCCGCAAGCGGCTGCGAATTCCTCTTGCGACATGCCAAGTCGCTCACGTTCCGCGCGCAGCCGCGCCCCCGGAGTGCTCAACCCTTGCCCAAGCGCGGGCGCACGCCGCTTGACGTCGTGCTCATTTGACTCCACAATTGTCCAATCGTATCCAAGAGGTACCAGACATGGCATTGAGGGTAGCGGCATGAAGAGCCTCGATCAAGCGCGCAAGGATCTCTATGACGAGCTCGCCCGAAAGGGCATGACTCTCGCAGCGTGGGCACGCCTAAAAGGCGTGCCTCCTCACGCCGTCTATGACGTGCTTCGAGGGCGGTCGCTGGGCAGATTCGGTGCATCGCACAACGTTGCGATCGCGCTCGAACTCAAGGAGGGCGAACCGGCGAACGTTCCCGACAAGACCACAGCCTCGAACCAGGACCGAAAGGCAGCTTGACCCCATGTCGACACACAACTCCGCGCTCCTGGCTGCCGGCGCCCGCGCCGCCCTCACCTCGGCCTCGTTCGGCTACCTCATGGTGGGCGAAAACATCAAGCGAATGATCGAGCACGGCGATCGCGCCGCCGCTGAGGCCGAGGTCGGCCACCATCTGCTCGTGCCCCTGCTGCTGCGCCACGTGGCAGCCGTTCACACCGCGATCCGCAAAGGCCGCAACGTCGGCGACGCGCTGCATGCCGCGGCCAGCTCGCCGGACGGCGTGCGCCTGATGGAGATGGCGGTCGCAGCCGACCTTGCGAAAGGGGGACGCAATGCGCCGCGATGAGCCGCTCCGGGTGAAGCAAACGGTGTGCTTCAGGGGCAAGCCCTTGCTCTGCTTCGAGAACCTTCCGGGCTTCGATGCCGAGATGGCGCCCGCGCAGGTCAGGGCGCTGGCCGCCGCGCTGCTGGCCGCTGCCGAGGAGTGCGAGTCGCTGCAGGCGCACACCCGGCGCTACGGCCCTGCGCGCCAGGAATACCCGCTGGGCACTGCCACCGTCCCGACTGCGCTTCCCACTACTCACCACGACTGATCATGGCTCGAAAAGAGAATCCTTCCCCCGCGGTGCTGCAGGTTGCTCCCAATGCCGCGCTTGAGCATGCGGGCAAGGCCGCCGCCGAACTCGCATTGCAAAACCGCCAAGTGGCCGACGAGTTCGACGACGGGTTTCCATTCGACCTCAGCCGGCTCATCTACAAGTTCAGGACCAGCCGCGACGCGGCCGGCCGGAACCTCTTCGACATGGGCTGCGCGCTGTTGGTGATCAAGGAGAACGTCCCCCACGGACAGTGGACCGACCTGCTGGAGGGACCGCTCGACGTTCACCCCCGCATGGCGCGACGACTCATGTCGATGGCGATCAAGTACCAACGTGGGTCCAAAAGGGACAAATTGTCCGTTTTGGGCCAAACCAAGCTGCTGGAGCTGATTGACGAGCCGGACGACGACCTCGACGCGCTCGCTGAGGGCGGCACCCTGCATGGAATGGAGCTCGATGAGCTGCAGTGCATGACTGTTCGAGAACTCCGGGAGCGGCTCAAGAAGAAGGAACAGCGCGAAAAATCGCTGGAGCAGATCCTCGAGCAAAGGAACGAGACCATCCGGGATCTGCGAGAGGCTGCCGAAGGCTTCACTTCCGGCGCGGACGCTGAGCGTGAGAAGGCGCAGACAGAAGCACTTGCCAAGCAGGGGACGGAGTCCGACCTGAGCATTCAGAAGCTCGTCAGACTGGTCGACGAGATCGAGCGTACTGGACCCACTGCCTCAGTGCGCATGGAAGCTCGACACACCATCGAATGGCTTGCCCAACGGCTTACCGAGGCGTGCGCGAATGCGGGCCTCGGTGGCTTCGACATCCTTGGGCAACCAGTGGAACCCGGCTGGCGGCGTGAACAAGTCGCCCTCGCGCAAAGCGCCGCGGTGCAGATGCTCGACAGCAAGAAGAAGTCGCCGAAGCGCTGAGGCGCGTTCAGCCTGCCCGACGCATGAACGAGGCCAGCTCGCATGAACCCGACAGAAATTGAGATTCTGCTTTCGATCCAAAGGCGCAAGGACGAGGCCAAGCATGGATCTCACCGCGACATCGACTTCGAGGGTGCGCAACTGCTGGGATGCAGCGTCAACACGCTGCACAGGAAGCTGGGCAAGCTGGTCGGAGCTGCAAGGAAGAAAAGGAAGACTCGGGCCGACTCTGGGACGTTCGGCTGCACTGTCCCTGAACTGGAGCTGGTTTCGGGCTTCATGATGGCCGGCTCCAACCTGAAGGGACAGATGCCGCCGATTGCGACGGTGATCGACATCCTGTTCGCGGCCGGCAAGCTCCGCAAGCGCCTGCACCCCAGCACCTTCAGCCGCCAGCTCTACGCCCACGGCCTCCACCCCAAACAACTCATGCTGCCATCGGCGTGCATCGAGATGCAGAGCGATGGAGCGGGGCATCTGAGCCAAATGGACAGCACCACCGGCATCTACTACTACATGCCGGGTGGAAAGCTGCGCTTCATGCCGGAAGACGAGTACTACAAGAACAAGCCAGCGAACCTTGTAAGGGCCGCGACCGATTTGGTCACGCGAATGACCTGGGTTGACCACGCCAGTGGCCTGTTCAAGGCTTGGCACTACCTTGGAGGCGAGACGGTCGAGAACGTGCTCGACTTCATGGTCCGGTGCATCTGGAAGCAAGACAGCAGCCCTATGCATGGGGTACCTCAGATTCTTCTGACGGACCCCGGGGCCGCGAACAGAAGCAAAGCCGTGCGCAACTTCTGTCGCAACGTGGGGATCGATCTTCGACACCATGCACCAGGCGCTGCGCGCGTCACAGGTTCGGTCGAGAAGACTCACGACCTGATCCGGATGGGATACGAGACTCGCCTCCGCTTTGTCGATCCGAAGGAAGTGACCCTCGACAAGCTGAACGCCGAGTTGGAGCAATGGACCGCCTACTACTGCGCCACCAGAAAGCACACGAGGCATGGGATGACCCGTGCATCTGCGTGGATGCGCATTAAGCCCGAGCGGCTCCGAGTGCCGGCGAGCCTTGAAGTGCTGCGCCAGGCAGCACATAGCGAGCCCGAGACGCGCAAGGTTTCGAACAAGCTCACGATCAGCTACGAAGGCAAGGAGTTTGACGTTGCCGATGTGCCGGGTGTCGTCGCTGGCCTGCCGGTCACGCTGCAGATCAACGTCTTTCGTGCACCGGCCATTGATGTCCGCTTTACTTGCCCGGACACCAGCGAGGAGACCTGGCACGTCGTGGAGCCGGTAGTTCGCAACGATTGGGGCTTTCGCGTCGACAGCCCGGTGTGGGGCGAAGAGCCGCGAACCGCAAAACAAAGCAATCTGGACCGGAACCGCAACAGACTCTCCCGCGAGGCCTACAAGACGGGCGAGACGCTGCCCACACTCGAAGAAGCTGCCAGGTTGCGGCGACGTCATGCCCAGGCCTACGCTGGTGTGTTCGACGTGATGGCCGACGTGAAGGCAGCACAACTGCCGACCTACCTGCCGCGCCGGTCGACACCGTTGACCATCGCGTCCCCGAAGGTTGAACTCCCCCGTTTCCCTTTGGTGCAGTGCTGCATGCTCATCATGAACTCGATCGGCAAGAGGTGGCAGCCAGCGATGCGCAAAATTGTCGAAGAGCGGATTACTGCAAGCGGCAGCGATGGGCTGCTGGAAACAGAGGTCGCTGAACTCGCACGCGAACTCGGCGCGGACCCTGCCCCAGCTGCGCAGAGGGCCGCGCTGTGACTACCCCGCAAGATGAGGCTCACTCGGACCGTGCGGCCATGCAGCCGCCGCAGGTTCGCAGCTCGCGCGGCCTGCCGCTCGGCCTGCGCAACCTGCGTGCAGAGCTGATGGTCAGTCTCCGAGACCTTGCGCTGGCCACCGGCATCAGCACGACCGCTTTACATCAGCTCTGCACGTTCGGCCACTGGCCGCCACGCACGCCGACCGCCCCGCTGTCCAAACGCATCACGGACTACATGGCCAGCCGAGGGGCCACGCCTGCGCAACTGGCCGCGATGTTCGAGCCGGTGCAGGTCGGGCCCGGCGCGGGCGTGGCACTGGCGCCGCCAATGCGCGCGCAGACGTTCAAGCGTGGCCGGTCGGTGCAGCTGCACCCGGACACCGCGCGCCACCCGAACCAAGAACAGGAGGTCGACATGCTCATGTCGAAGCAAGTGATGGCCCCGGCCACCGCGCGGCACTTCAAGCTGCTCTACAACCCCTACGACGGCCCAGTGCAGCGGGACGAGCAGTTCTTCGTCTCCGAGGACATCGCCTACACCCGCGAGCTGCTCTGGCAGTGCGCGCGCAATGCCAGCTTCCTCGCCCTGGTCGGCGAAAGCGGCGCGGGAAAGACGACGATCCTCGGCGACCTCGAAGACCGGCTGACGCGCGAGGCCCGCAGTGTGGTGCTCATCAAGCCGTCGATCGTCGGCATGGAGGAAAGCAGCACCGCAGGCTACATGCTCAAGACGGGCGAGCTGCTGCACTCGATCATCACGACGCTCGACGCATCGGCTACCGTGCCGGCCAGCCTGCAGAGCCGCACGGCGCTGGCCACCCGTCTGCTGATCGCCAGCGCCCGCGCTGGCAACTCGCACTTGCTGGCCATCGAAGAGGCGCACGGCATGCCCGACGCCACCCTGCGCCACCTGAAGCGGCTGCACGAGCTGCGCGAGGGCCGCAGGCCGCTGCTCGGCATCCTCCTGCTGGGCCAGCCCGAGCTGCACCGCAGGCTGATCGATGGCCTTCGGTCGGGCACGCTGCGCGAGGTGGCGCAGCGGTGCGAGGTGGCGACACTGCCGCCGCTGGGCCACGAGCTGCAGGGCTACCTCGAATGCAGGGCGAAGGCCTGCGCTAGGCCGCTCACGACGCTCATGGAGGCAGATGCCGTCAAGGCGATCAGCGAGCGCCTGGTCGCGCGCCAGGGGCAGCGCGAACTGCCGATGAGTTACCCGCTGGTGGTGAACAACCTGGTCACCCGTGCGATGAACCTCGCGGCCGAGATCGGCGAGCCGATCGTCACGGCACAAGTGGTGCGCGGCATCTGACGCGCGGCAGCAGGAGCCAAGCATGCAAGGCCAACAACGCGCAGCCCGCCAGACGGCACAACACTCCGCGCGGCGCGGGAGGCGACGCCGGACCAGTCAGGTCGGCGCGAATTGCAGCCCCGGCAAGGGCACTGCGAGAGCGGCGGGCTACATGGGTAGCCACGGCCTCGCGTTCGGCGCGTTGGAACAGGTTTGGAACGTTCCAAAGCCGACTGCGGGCGCCGGGCGAGCGCTGGGGCGGTCCGCGCGCTCGACAGCGCTGCAGCTTGGCGGCTTTTGACGCTGCTCAACGACAAGCGAGAACAACGAATTCAGGAACACGAAGGCCCGCGATGAGCGGGCCTGGTGAGGTGCCCCGGCATGCGTCAACACGCCGGGGCTGGCAAGAGCGGCGACCCCAACCGAGGAAGGAAACGGGCGCCACAACAACCGAGGTGAAGTATGCAGCATCGACAACTCGCAGGCCGCCAGGTGGCCGCGCAAGCGAACCAGACTGGAAGGCGGACCAGCGCCGGCCAGGCCAGTGCGAATTGCAGCCCCAGGAAGGGCATTGCAAAGGTGGCAGGCTACTTGGGTAGCCAGCTGCCCCTGTTCGCGGCTTTTGAACAGGATTTGAACGTTCAAGAATCGATTCCCGGCACGGGGCAAGAGCCCGGGAGGGCCGCGTGATGAGCAATCACCACTACTCTCTGACCGAAGACGAGATGGAAAAGCTGCGGCACGTGGCCAACTTGGGGTGCTGCGTCGAGTCGATCGCCATCATGCGCGGCGACCGAAGCGCAGTGCCCGACATGAAATGCGACGAGCTGCTCGCGTTGCTCGACGGCCTCTGCGGTCCCGTGCGTGAGGTCATGACAGCCGCAGAAGCCAGGGGTCTCACGAAATCGCCGGCTCCTGCAGCCGCCACCGATGGCCCTGGGCAGCCGGCCGGCGACACGTCCCCGAGCGACGAAGCTGAGGCTGGCTCGGTCACAGTCGACATAGACACCTTCCAGTGGTTGTTGCGGGCCCTCGAGGCGGCGCCCCAAGTCCTGCGCGAGGGCCACTTCGCCCGCGCGATCGGCAGTCAGATCATGGCGGGGGAAGACTCCTCTGGGGGCGCTGCCAAGGCTGTGGCTCACCAGTGGCGCGAGCACATTCAGCCGCTGCTCGATGCACCCGAGGCGACACCTGCGGCGCTGCCGGTGCATAGCGAGCACTATCCCATCACCTACCGCATCAGCGAAGAGCACTACAACAGTCTCGACGACACCATGAAGCTGAGCCGGCTCGTCTCGTCGCTGGCCTGCAAGATCGACGATCGAAGCTGCGAAGTCGACCCGCTGTCGCTGTTCGCGCTGCTCAATGTCCTGGAGAACAACCTGCAGGCCGTCACCCAGGGCGCAGAGCATGGCCACTGGACGCGCCCACCCGTCCAGAGTGGCTCCGTCGCCGCGTTGCGTGCCAACCCCGATGACGAGGTCGACCAGCTGCTCGACGAGATGCGCGCGCCCATGTTCAAAGCGTGGGATCACCTCACCGGCAGCGGCCATGCCAACTCGACGGGAGGGGCTTGACCATGAGCTACCTCATCGCCGAACAGCACCTCAACTTCATCGAAGACAGCGCCAGGCACCTCGAATTGGTGATCGCCATGTGCAAGGCGCAGCCAACCCCGGCCGTCGTCATCGAGCCTGCGCAGATGGCGTTTCTGCTGCAGGCCGTCGTCGGCCCGCTGCAGGCCATCGCCGATGCCGCCGTGTGGCACGAGGCTGGCGGCAGCGCCGTCGTCACGCCACTTCACCCGCCCGCGCTGCACGCCCAGCCGGCCCGCCGCCAGGCTGCGCTGCAAGGGCGCGCAGCATGAAGGCGCCGGTTCACCTCCCGGCCGATTTCGATTGGCAGAGCGAGCTGACGGGTCTGGTGCACATGCTGGGCGCCTTCAGTCAGCTCACGGTGGTCGCGGTCAGCAGCTCGGAGCCGCTGCGCCTCGATGCCGAAGAGCTGCACAACCTGGTCGACCAGGCATGGCAGAAGCTGAGCCTGATCGACGCGGCGGCCGGCCGTGACACGCGCCTGACCCCACCGAAACCGCTGGCGAGCGGCGTCGGCACGCTGACCCTGGCTGACCAGGTGCGGCAAGCGCGCGAGCTGGCGGCAGGGTGATGCAAGCGCGCAGTCCGCTCAAGGATGCGCGCTTCGTGCGCAAGCTGGCCAAGCGCCTCGGGCTCAAGCCCGAGGCGTCGGCCGAGCGCGTCATGCGTGAGATCGAGCAACTCGTGAGCGCAGCGCGCGCGGGCGAGCCCAGCTCTGCCGACCAGGCCGGCGCGCTGCGCCTGCCCACCAGCACCCTCGAAGTCATGCTGGCGGAGGTGGCAGCCATGCTGCCGCTGCGACGCGAGGTCGGCGCGATCGACACGACGGCGCCCGCCGTGTCACTGCCCGCGCCCCTTGAGGCGGTCCGCAAGGCGACCGACCGGGCGCCGGGCCAGTAGCGGCCGGCGCCGCGCAACGCGGCGCCTTTCCTGCAGCGCAACTGGCTTGCTCCGCTGGCGCTTGCGGCTCTGCAGGCGCGGCTCTTGAAGCGGTTCACATTCCTTCTAGAAAGCATCTTCTGCAAGCTACTTGCATGAAGTCATTGCTTGCCGCAGCCCTGTCACTCGCCGCTGGTTCGGCTACCGGCGCGGCGCAGCTGCTGCCGGCGGGCGAGTTTGCAGCCCGCGACGGCCGGCCCGGGCCTGGCAAGACATGGCACGTGAGCGATGAACAAGGGCGGTCGCTGGCCGCCAAGCTCAATGCCACGGCAGCAAGAACGCCGATCGTCATCGACTACGACCACCGCACCCTGTACGTCGCTCAGCACGGCGGCAAAGCGGAGGCCGCGGGCTGGATCAAGAGTGTTGAATGGCGCCAAGGACAAGGCCTGTTCGCGTTCGTCGAATGGACGGCTGCAGCCGCCAAGCGCATCGCCGAAGGTGAGTATCGCTACATCAGTCCGGTGATCTCGACCGACCCGAAGACGGGGCAGCTGACGGGCATCGTGATGGCGAGCCTAGTGAACCTGCCCGCGCTGCTCGGCATGGAGCCGGCAATGATCGCCTTGTCCTCTGCCCTCGCAGTGTTGCCGAGCGAACTGATCGACCGCGCCGACGCGACCGCCGCAACTGCACACCCCGATCCGATCGCCGCCAGGGTGATGACCCTTTTCGGGCTGACCGCGGAACAGTTCGCGGCCGGCAAGGCTCGCGGGTGATGACGCTCGGCGCCGCACCTTCTGGCAGCTTCCTGCAGGCCTGCTCCTCTGTTGCCACCAGCTGCATGCAGCTGCACGGCCTGGACGGCAATCGCGCCGCCGCGATTGCCGACGAGATCGCCAAGGCACTGCGCACCCAGTATGGCGGCACCACCGTCTACATCTGCCGGCGCAGCTTCACCGCCGAAGAGCGGGCGGCTGAGGTGAAGCGCCTCGATCGTCAAGGCCTGTCGATGCGCGAGATCGCCGCGCGCATGGGCATCACCCAGCAGTACGGCTACGCGCTGCGCGCGCGCAACACCTCAACCCCGACCGGCCGCAGTGCCGGCCTCGCTTCCAAGGAGAAGTAGAACCATGTCCCAGACCATCAATGTCGGCGCCGCGATCGAAGCCGCGCAAGAACTGAACCGCACGCTCGAAGCCCTCATCGCCAAGCGCGGCGAAACGGCAGCGCAGATCGCGGCGCTGCAGGCTCAGAGCGTGCGACTCATGCGCGCACCCTTGCCGAAGGCGGAGGTGCTGGCGAACATGCTCTGGAGCGTCGACAAGCTGGCGCATCGATACAGCCAGTCGGCCAGCTGGCGCCGAGTGTTCGAGGCCTTCGCGCACCCCAAGGGGTTCCGGCCGCCATCGTGGGGGAACACCGTCGACCTGAGTCATGCCGGATCGACGAAGCACGAAGAAGCCCTCAGCCTTCAAGACCTGGACTTCGCGGATGCGCGTGGAGAGAACGGCCTGCAGACTATCGTGGGCGATGGCAACGTCTTCCTCGGGTTCGCCGCGGAGGAAGGTCTCGATGCCGAACGGGCCGCCTTCTTCTTCGGCGACCTCATCAAGCAGCGCATCACCGACCACTTCGACCGGCTCTGCCCAGAGCCGCGCTCGAACTCGCGGCCTGAGAAAGGCGACCCGGTGACGAGCGAAGAACGCCGAGCCAAGGTGGCCGCGAACAAGGCGGCGATCGAGCAGCTGACGTCGGAGCTGGGAACGCTGGAACTGCAGATTGCCGAGCTGCGGGCCGCTGCTGCCGGCGGCGTGTAGGGCGCCACTACGAACCGCGCTCCCCAGCGCAAGAGAGGTCACATGGAAAGCACTGAAGTCCAAAGGCTTGCCCGCGTGTTCGGGCTCACGCCGGCTCAGGTGATTCAGGCCGGCATCGACACGCTGAAGGAGCAGGCGGCTGCGGTCGAAGCCAGCCTCGCAGAGGCGGTCGACCGCAGTCGTCAGGAAGCGCAGATCGAGCGCGTCATGGGCCTGCCGGCCGGCACGCTGAGCGATCAACGCATCGCCGCGCTGAAGGCACGGCGCACGTAGCGGACCAAGACCGCCGACGCGCAACGCCCGGGGCCTACGGCCCCACCAACTTCCACAACTTCAACGACAGGACAGACATGAACGTCACCGGCATCCAGTTCGTCAACCCGCCCGAGATCGCCCTCAAGCTGCGGGACCGCGAGCTCAAGATCACGCCGATCCGCGTGGGCGAGGTGGCGCGCTTTGCCAAGGCCGTGCAGCCGGTCATGGGCATGATCGGCACGCTGCTCGATGCGTTCAACGCCCCAGGCGCCGACCAGGCGCGCACCATCGGCGAGGCGATCACGCTGGCGCTGGCTACGCAAAGCGAGGCGTTGTTCGAAGCGGTTGCGGTCGCGTCGCGGCTGAAGGTCGAAGAAGTGGCGGAGCTCCATGTCGACGAGATCACGCTCGTGGTGGCCGCCGCGATCGAGGTGAACGCCGATTTTTTCGCCCAAGCGCTGCCGGTGATGGAAGGGGCGCTGCGCGTCACCAGCACGGGCGAGCGTCTGGCGAGCTGAGCTGGCCGGATGCCTTCGCGCTGCTGACTGCGCATGGCCACTCGCACGCGGCGGTTCTGCAGTACACGCTGCTGCAGTTTCGCCTCTACATCGAGAGCGCACATCGCCACGAGCGCCGCATGTGGCGGCAGCAGATTCTCGGCGCAGCCCTCGCGGCGGCCGGCGGCAAGGAACTGCAGAAGGCCCTCGATGACCTGGCCGATCAACCCTTGCCGGAGCGATAGCGCCCAGCTGCGCCGCGGAGGGGGGATGCACTTCGGGGCTGCGCGAACCGCGAAACATCGACTACAGAAGGCGACCTGACATGGCGACCAAGAACCTGGAAGCGAAGCTGCGCATTGAGGCGGACTTCGCGCAAGCCGTTCAGGCGCTCAAGAACCTCAAGAACCAGGTGATGCTGGTCAAGAAGGAGAGCGCTGACGCGGCGCCCGGTGCCGAGCCCTTCGCCTCGACGCGCCGCAGCATCACGTCCATCAACGAGCAGCTCGGCCAGGCTCGGCGGCAGCTGGCCGGCTTTGTCGCTGGTCTGGCGGCCGTGGCTGGCGCGCGCCAAGTGCTCGCGCTCGCAGACGCCTATGCAGGCATGAATGCACGCCTTCGGCTGGCCACGAAGTCGCAGGAGGAGTTCAACGAAGCGCAGGCGACCTCCATCGCACTGGCGCGGCAGTACCAAGCGCCGCTCAGCGAGACGGCAACGCTCTTTACCCGAATCCTCGGCGCGGTGCGACCGCTCGGCGGCGGACTTCTGGAGGCGCGCGTCACCACGGAGGCACTGCTCGCGTCCCTGAAGCTGACTGGCGCCACCACGGCCGAGGCCGCGAGCGCCATCCTGCAGTTCAGCCAGGCACTCGGCTCGGGCGTGCTACGCGGCGAAGAGTTCAACGCGCTCGCCGAGGCTGCGCCGTCGCTGCTTGATGCGCTGGCCCGGGGACTGGGCAAGCCGCGCGAGGAGCTCAAGCGCCTGGCCGAAGAAGGCCGGCTGACCACGAGCGCCGTCGTCGGCGCGCTGCGCGTGGCGCTGCCTCAGCTGCAGCGAGACGCTGCGCAGCTGCCTTCGACCGTGGCCGGCGCGGTGCAGCGCCTCCGCGACGCTTGGTTGCAGCTCGTGGGCGCGCAGGCAGAAGGCAGCGCGGCGATCGCGGGCGTGGTCGCCGTGCTCCGGGGCCTGGCAGACAACCTGCAGACCATCGTCGGCCTGCTGACCGCGCTGACGCTGCTCTGGGGTTCGATCAAGGTGGGCGCCTTCGTCGCTGGGGTTGCAGCTGCGGCCAGCGGCATGGCCACGGCTGCGACCATCACCGGGACCCTCACCATCGCCATGCGCGGCCTGCTGGCTGTGGTCGGCGGGCCAGTTGGCCTGGTGGTCACCTTGACCGCGCTGGCCGCGGCCTGGCTCGCGGTGGACAGCGCCAAGAAGAAGGCCGGCTTGCGCAGTGCCGACGTGGTGACGGCTGAGCGCGACGCGGCGCAGGCCGAACTTGACCGGCTCCGCGACGAACGCCGCAAGCAGGGCGCCTTCGTCGCGCCGGGCGTCAACTTCGCCCAGCAGGAGCAGCTGGAGAAGCTGAAGCGCCTGAACCGCGAGCTCAGTGCCATCGAGCGGCAGAGGGAGGACGATCTTCGGGCCAGCGGTGGTCCTCGCGGCGGGCCGGCGCTTGCACCCGATAGTGCGCTGCGCGATCCGCGCAGCATCCAGGACTTCGAGAAGCAGTACGAGGACCGTTCGAAGATCGCCCGCCGCTTCGCCGATGAGCGCGCAGCCTACGAGCGGGCAAAGGACACCGACATCGCCCGCGCACGGGCTGCCGGCGATGTGGAACTCGAACGCCGCCTGGTGCAAGAGAAGGTCGCCGCACTAGCCACGCAGAAGAAGGCCGAGAACGACGCCCTCCGAAAGCTCGATGCGGACTCGACTCTGTCGCGCCTGGCCACGTACAAGGACCAATACGACCGCCTGGCAGAACTGGCGGCCGACGCGAACACGCGCCAGCTCGAGTTGAACCAGTCGCTGTTCGATCAGAACTTGCGCTCGGCGCAAGACTATTTCCGCGAGCGTGAGCGCCTGGAGGACGACGCAGCGAAGGCGACCATCGCGAAGCTGCAGAAGGAGCTGGAGGATCGGCGCAAGGTGCTGGCGACGAACCGCCAGGTGCTAGCGCGCGCTGGCAATGCGAACGACCGCGCAGCCGCGGTGGACGGTGTGACGCAAGCGCAGTCGGATGTGGCGCGCACCGAGGTCGAGCTCGCCCGTGCCCAGCGGGATGCGGTGGACAAGACGCGGCAGCGCCTGCTCGATGAGCGTGGCATCACCAAGGAGCTGCGCGACCAGACGGCCGAGATCGATCGCCAGCTCAAGACAGCGCAAGGCACCTTCACGCTGGCGGACAAGCGGGCCGAGCTCGAAGCCAGGTTCGCCAAGCAGCGTGAGCAGGAGTTCGTGGAGACCGGCGACACCGCGCAGACGGACGCTCAGATCGCTTCGGAGCTGAGGCAGTTCGAGTTCGCCCGCACGCGCGAGCTGTTCGCTCAGGCGACTGACGACCTGCGGCTGAAGGAGCAGGCCCTCGAAGACCAGGTCGCCAAGGGCTCGTTGACCGCGGTCGAGGCGGAGTCCAAGAAGCTGGAGCTTCGGCGGCAGGAGCTCGACGGCATCGACAAGGTGGCCAAGCGCATGGCCGAGCTGGCGCGCACGCCCGACGAGAAGCGCGAAGCAGCCGGCGCGTCGCGGCAGGTGAATGGCTTGCGGGCGAGCAATCTGGAGGCGGACCTCGCATCGGCGCAAGACCTGCTGCGCAATTCGGCGAAGGGTGGCCTGCAGCAGACGCTGACCGACATCACCACCGGCGCCAAGACCGCGAAGGAAGCCCTCGTCGACATGGTCGGTGGCTTCGCCGGCGCAATGCTCAACGTGCTCAACAAGCGCCTCGCAGAGGCGCTGGTCGGCCAGTTCGAGACGGCCTTCAAGGGGTCGACCGGCCAGTCGTTCTTCTCCAAGGCGGCTGACCTGGTGGTCAACCTGTTTCACAGCGGCGGGGTGGTCGGTCAGGGCGGCACGAGCCGGGCTGTTCCAGGCGCAGCGCTGGCAGGCATGGCCTCATGGGCGCCGAGGTATCACAGCGGCGGCATCGCAGGCCTGCGGCCTCGCGAGGTGCCCGCGATCCTGGAGGCCGGCGAGGAAGTCCTGACGACAGACGACCCGCGCCACGTGCGCAATGGCGGCACTGCTGGGGGTAGCCCGGTCATCGGGAACTTCTCTGTGAATGTCCGCGTCGAGCCCGGAGCAGACGGTGGCTCGGCCACTTCAGCGATGGCGGAAGGGCTCAGCAGGGTGCTGCGGATCAAGGTCGAAGAGGGCATCCGCGAGCAGATGCGGCCGGGTGGGCTGTTGGCGACGCGGTGACGGCCGACAAGGAGAAACCATGCGGAGTAACAAACACGACAAGCCCACGGCGGCCTTTTTCGCCGCCCTAGTTGAGATCGGAAGGGTTCAAGTGAGTGAGGCAGCCGGGGTGTCCGAGGAAGTTGGAACCGCAGTCATGCGTGCCATCTGCGATGAGCTGGTGAACAGGTACGGCAGGCGTTCCTTCTACATACCTGCGGTGCACCTCGACGAGATGGCCGACCGGGATCAAGCCATTCTGGAAAGGTGGGTCCAGGCAGCGGAGGAGGCAGGGGGAAGCGAGCCGTTCACCATGCGGCGGCTCCATGACATTGCGGTTGAATACCAGTTGACCGAGAGGAGCATCTACAAGGCCATTGAGCGAGCGCGGCAGCGCGAAGCCGGCTGCGCTACGAAGGTGGGTCAGCCATGACTAGCTCGTGGCGTGCGGAGCACTTCCAGAGGTTTCTGGACGACTTGGTGGCCTTGGGAGTGCGCGAACTTGTCGAGGCTATGAACGCCCCGGAGGCGAGCGCACGCGCCTCGATGCAGGCTGTCGTCGACGAGCTCTGCCTGATGTATGGGAAGCAGACCTTCTACATCCCAGCACAGCAGCAAGAGCGCATCATGGCTCGGGACGATGCGATCCAGCTGGCACACGAGGCGCCGCAGGACGGGCCGACAGGAAGCAAGCCGTACTCATTGGACCGGGTATGCGAGCTCGCCGTTGCGAACCATCTGACTGAGCGGGCGATCTACAAGGCCTTGAATCGTGTGCGCGCCCGTGGCGGGCTGCGCAGCAAGCCTGCCGGCGAGCGGTAGGTTGAGGGTCGCAGCGAGTCCACGCGCCCGCTTCATGCGCCGCGCCAGTGACCGTCTGAGGCGCGGCAACGTGGGTCGGACCGACCGTCCTGACTGCGCTGCTTTTCTCTGAGGTCAATTTCGTTGCACCACAGGGAAGGCGCAGGGCGGTCGAAATATCTCGCAAACGGCGCCGAAATTTCGCGCGCGGCGTCAGGCCGGGCCGGTGCAACGCGGCGGGCACGCTCGAACGCCCAATGTCCTCACTTGCGAATAAGAATGATTCGCAATAGAGTGGGCGCACCCAGAGAGGTCGCCCATGTCCTTGCCCCAACCCCTTGCCTCCGCTCCGCCCACGCCACCCACGCCGCCGGCGCCCGTCCGCCGCCGTCGCCTGTGGGAGCTGCCGCCCGAAGCCCACGAGCTGCTGCTGGGCCTGGGCTTCGACGGCGACCAGCTGCGGCAGGAAGCCCAGCGCGTGCTGGGTCGCCTGCACCGCGTGAGCTGCGAGCTGCTGGGCAGCCCCAGCGACGTGCTCTACAGCGTGGTGCACGACATGGCCTGGCGCAACCCGCTGAGCGAGCGCCTTCAGCAGCTGCTGCAACAGCGCTTCGCCACCGCCGAGAGCGCCGTGCGCGGCCTGCGCGACGAAGACACGCTGCGCGCCGTGTGGCACGAGCGGCTGCAGGACGGCGCGGGCGAGCGCATCGTCGCGGCCTTCTGGGCGCTGCTCACGCACCCCATGGGCACGGCCCTGCAGCCGCGCCTGCTGTTCGACCTGAAGACACGCTGCTGGCAGCACGCCCGCCACACCGCCACGCAGACGAACGTGCAGCGGGCGCTGCAGGCCACCGTCGACGGCCTGCAGCAGCAGCTGCGTTCGCAGCAGGCGCGCGCGGCCGAAGCCGCACAGCGGCACGAAGCCGAGCGGCAGGCCTGGGCGCAGCAGCAGGCGCAGTGGCAGGGCGAACGGGCGAGGCTGACCGCGCTGGCCAGTGCAACGGCGCCCGGACCGGCACCCATCGAGGCGGCGCCGCGGCGCGACACGGTCCTCGCAGCGCCGCCGACTTCGACGGGGCCGCGCAGGGAACGCTGGCAACGTCCGCCAATGCAAGCGGACACGACGGCGACCCCTGAGGCGGACAAGGCTGCGGTCGTGGACAGCGAGAACCCCGGGGCGATCACCCCCGATGCACAGCCGGCCGCCGACCCCCCCGCGACGGCGCCCGGCGGCCACCGTCGCGTGCTGTGCGTGGGCGGCGTGCAGCACGCCGTGCCGCGTTACCGCGAGCACGTGGAACGCCTGGGCGCGCGCTTCGAGCACCACGACGGCGGGCTGGAAGACTCGCTGCCGCGGCTGGAAGGCCACCTGAGCCGCGCCGACCTGGTGGTGTGCCAGGCCGGCTGCATCAACCACGAGGCCTACCACCGCATCACGCACCGGCACGCCCTGCGTCTACCTGGAGCGGCCCAGCCTGTCACGCTTCGAGGCGGCCATCGGTCTGCACCTGCGCACGGCCGCCACCATCGCCGGGAGCAGCCGCCATGGATGAGCACCCGACCCTGCCCTGCGCGCAGATGCTGATCGGCACCACGGTGGCCTTGATGACAGCCTTCGCCAACCCCCACCCCGAGGCCAGCGTGCCGGCCACCATGCAGCGGCGGCTGATGGCGCGGAAAATCGTCTCGAACCTGTTCTTCCTGAAGGAGCACCCGGCCGTGGGCCTGCCCCTGCGCGAGGTTCTGCTGTCGGCCCACGTCCTGTGGGAGGCACTGGCAGCCCAGCTGGACGCCGAGGCGGGCGCGCCGAAACCGAGACCCCGCGAGCACGGCGCCGAGCCGCAGTGGATGCACTGAACCCCGCATGCCCGCACACAGCGCGAACGTCATCCTCACCGGCGGCCCAGGCGCCGGCAAGACCACGCTGTTGGCCGAACTGGCTGCGCGCGGCCAGGTCACCGTGGCCGAATCGGCGCGCGCCGTCATCGCCGCACGCCTGGCCGCGGGCCTGCCGCCGCGGCCTCCACCCCTCGAGTTCGCACTGGACGTGCTGCGCCGCGACGTGGAGGCCTACAGGGCTTGCGAACGCACCAGCCCGCCGACCGGCTGGCGCTTCTTCGACCGCGGCCCCCTCGACGGGCTGGGCCTGCTGCAGGCGGCGGGTGGCTTGCCGGGGCACGAACTCGCCGCACGGCTTCGAGATTTCTGCTTCCACCCCACCGTGTTCCTGCTGCCGGCCTGGGCAGCGATCTACACCACCGACAGCGAACGCGACCACTCCTTCGACCATGCGGTGCGTGTGTGCGACGAGCTGCGCACCTGGTACGCGCGCTGCGGCTTCGCGGTGCACGAGCTGCCGTGCCTGCCAGTGGCGGCGCGCGCCGACCACCTGTTGAAGGTGCTCGGCCCCGCCCCTGCCATGGCGCCGCGCCACGGCGGCGCGGCCTGACGGCCCGCAGGTCCTACCAGCGCACGCGCCCGCTGCCCGCTTCCATCACCATGCGCGAGGCCAGGTACAGCCGCGGCGCGATGTTGGACACGAGCACGTACTCGTCGTCGTTGGAGTGAGAGCCGAAGCCGCGAAGGCCGAAGCTTTCCAACACGCCGCCCTTGGGGCGGAGGCCGGCGAAGGCGGCGTCGGTGCCGCCGCCGGTGGCGCGGTCGCGGATGGTCAGCGGCAGGCCGATCTCGCGCGAGATCTGCACCGCCTGCTGCGCCAGCGCCAGCGACGCCGCGTTCGACACGAAGGCCGGACGGCTGCGGTAGAAGGTCAGGTCGATCTTCGTGTCGGGGATCAGCTTTTCCTCGATCGACTTCTTCAGCGCCGCTTCCATCAGGTCGAGGTCCTGGTTGGTGAGCGAACGCACGTCGGCGATGGCCGTGGCCTCGGCCGGGATGACGTTGCGCGAGCCGCCTGCGTTGGCCACGGTCCAGTGGATCTGCAGGCCCTTCTTGGGGTCGCCGAACTGGCGGCTCTTCAGCATCTGGTGCGACAGCTCGTACAGCGCGTTGCGGCCCAGGTGCGGCGCCGCGCCGGCATGGCTGGCCTTGCCGGTGACCTTCATCTCGACGATGGCGATGCTGCTGGTGGCCAGGCGCACCATGTCGCCGCCATTAGCGGCCGCGCTGCCGCCGCCTTCGAACGACATCACCACGTCGTACTCGCTGCCCTTCTGCGTGATGAAGGCGCTGGAGCCGGGCGAGCCGATCTCCTCGTCGCCGTTGATCAGCACGCCCAGCTGCGCGTAGTCGGTGAAGCCGCGCCGGGCCAGCAGTTCCACGGTGTGCAGGATGAGCGCCACGCCCTGCTTGTCGTCGGCGATGCCCAGGCCGTAGGCGCGGTCGCCGTCGATGCGGAAGGGCTGCTTGGCCGCCATGCCACGCTGGTACACGGTGTCCATGTGCGCGATGAGCAGCACCTTCTTGCTGCCGGTGCCGCTGCGCGTGCCGTAGACCATGCGGCCCAGCGTCGCCCCCTTCAGCTGCGGATGGAAGTCGGGCGCCTTGGTGTCCCGCATCTCCACCTGCATGCCGGCCTGGCGCAGCCGGTTGGCGATGACGTCGGACAGCCGCGCCAGACCTTCCAGGTCGCGGCTGCCGGACTCGATGCCGACCAGGCCTTCGAGCGTCTTCAGCAGCGCGGGCACCTCGGCCTGCGTGGCGGTGCGCAGGGCTTCGTCGGCCGGCGCGGCCGGCGGCAGGGGTGCGGCCGCAGCGGTCGGCGCGGCCGGGCCGGCAGGCGCCGTGGCCATGGGCGCGCAGGCCGACAGGGTCAGCACGCAAAGCGCCGTGGCCGCCAGGCGGTGCAAGGGAGTGGGCAGGGGCAGTCGTGACATGTCGGGGTCGAGTTGTTGGGTGACGGAGCACCGACTCTAGTGCAGCACCGAGCGCCCACCCGGGATCTCGTGCAGCACTTGCTATCGTCCGGCATCCACCCCGCGCCGCGGGGCCCGACCGCACCTCCAGCCCTTCCCATGAAGCGACACCTGTTCAAGCTGACCCTGGCCGCCCTGGCCGCACTCACCACCGCGGCCCTGCCGCTGAGCGCAGGGGCGCAGACCTGGCCCGCCAAGCCGCTGCGCCTGGTGATTCCCTTTCCGGCCGGTGGCGCCACCGACATCATCAGCCGCACCATCGCGCAGAAGCTGGGCACGGCGCTCGGCCAGCAGGTGGTGGTGGACAACAAGCCGGGCGCCGGCGGCAGCATCGGCGCCGACATCGTGGCCAAGGCCCCGCCCGACGGCTACACGCTGGTGATGGCCACCAGCTCGACGCACAGCGTGGGCCCCGCGCTGAGTTCGAAGATGCCCTACGACGCCTTCAAGGACTTCGCGCCCGTGGCCCACGTGGCCAACGCCCCCAGTGTGCTGGTGGTGGGCAGCAGCTTCCCGGCGTCCAGCGCGCAAGAACTCGTCAAGCTGCTGAAGGCCAACCCCGGCAAGTACAACTTCGGCAGCAGCGGCATCGGCACCTATCCGCACCTGTCGGCCGAGATGTTCAAGTGGCGTGCCGGCGGGCTGTTCGTGGTGCACATCCCGTACCGCGGCACCGGGCTGGTGGTGACCGACCTGATCGGCGGCCAGATCGCCTTCCTGATGGACAGCGTGGTCTCGTCGCAGACCCACATCCAGGCCGGCCGCGTGAAGCCGCTGGCCGTCAGCGGCAGCAAGCGCTCGGCAGCGCTGCCCAACGTGCCCACCTTCGCCGAGCAAGGCGTGCCGGGCATGGAGTTCAGCAACTGGTTCGGCGTGCTGGCGCCGGCCGGCACACCGGCCGACGTGGTGGCACGGCTCAACCGCGAGCTGGGCAACATCGTGAAGGACCCCGAGGTCATCAGCACGCTGGCACGTTCGGGCGCCGAGGTGGTGAGCGGCACGCCGGCGCAGTTCGCGCAGGTCATCCGCGCCGAGCACGACAACTGGAAAGCGGTCATCCAGCGCGCGGGGATCAAGGCGGAGTGAGGGTGCAGCGGCAGCGCGCCTCGGCGCGCACCGGGGCCGCCCGGTGACCGCCCCGCCGCCGGCGGGCGCGTCCCGGCCCGTCTCGCACCCCGCGTGGCTGCCGCTGCTGGCCGCAGCACTGGCGGCGGCGGCGTTCGTCAGCATGGACGCGGCCGTCAAGTCGCTGGCACCGCGCTACGACGCGGTGCAGCTCACCTTCTTCCGCTTCGTCAGCGGGCTGGCCTTCGCCCTGGTGATCTGGGCCAAGGTGCGCAGCCCCCTGCCACGCGGCGCTCAGTGGCGCCTGCACCTGCTGCGCAGCGCCTTGCTGCTGGTGACGCTGACGTCCTACTTCCACGCGCTGACGGTGCTGCCGCTGGCCCAGGCGGTGGCCATCAGCTACACCGCGCCGATCTTCATCTCGCTGCTGGCGATGTGGGTGCTGCACGAGAGGCCGTCGCGCTGGATCTGGGTGGCCCTGGCGCTGGGCGGGGCGGGGGCCGCGGTCTCGCTGTGGCCGGAACTGCGCAGCAGCGCCACGCCGAAGCTGATGGGCCTGGTCGCCGCGTCGTTCGCCGCGGTGGCCTTCGCGGGGGTGATGGTGCTGGCCCGCGTGCAGGCGCAGCGCGATGCCTTGTGGACCATCATCCTCATGCAGAACCTGCTGCCCGCGCTGGCCCTGGTGGTGCCGGCCTGGGCGCTGTGGCAGCCGCTGCACCCGTCGGACCTGCCGACCATCGTATTGATCGGCGGCCTGGGCACCATCGGCCTGCTGGCCGTGACCTGGGCCTTCCAGCACATCGAGGCGAGCAAGGCCGCGCCGCTGGAATACACCGGCCTGCTGTGGGCCGGGCTGCTGGGCTACTTCCTGTTCAGCGAGGTGCCCACGGTGTACACGCTGACGTCCGCGGGCCTCATCGTGCTGGGGTGCCTGCTGCTGCTGCGGCGCGGGTAGCTGCGCCGCCGCACCTCAGACCGCGTTGAGGTGCATGCCGAAGTCCAGCTCCACGATCGCGCCGGTCATCATCGACGCGCCGGTGGCCAGCCAGTGGATGGCCTCGGCCACCTCGTCCGGATGCCCCAGCCGCTGCAGCGGCGACACCGTCTTCTGGTGCGCGCTGCGGTCGGCGAACGATTCGGGCGCCAGCCGCTCCACGAAGCCCTGCTCCACCAGCGACGGGCACACCGCATTCACCCGCACCTGCGGCGCCAGCGATCGGGCGGTGGACATCGTCAGCGCGTTCAGCGCCGCCTTGCTGCAGGCGTAGGGCAGCGACGAGCCGCTGCCCATCAGCGCCGCGCGCGACGAGATGTTGACGATGGCCGAACGCACCGCCTCGGTCGATGCGGCCTTCAGCGCGTCGGCGGCGGCGCGGGTCATCTGGAACGGCCCGATGGTGTTGACCGCGTAGATGCGCTGGAAGTCCTCGGCCGAGACCTCGTGCATTCGCGCGTGAGCCACCATCTTGCTGATGCCGGCGGCGTTGACCAGCACGTGCAGCGCGCCGAAGGCGTCGGTGGCGGCGCGCACCGCGCGCACGCAGTCCTCGTCGCGCGTGACGTCGCTGGCCACGCATAGGGCGCGCCCAGCGTGGGCCGCCGTGTCCGCCACGGCCTGCGCCTCGGCCTGCTGCCCGTCGAGGTGGCCGATCACCACGTTCCAGCCCTCGCGCAGGAAGCGGCGGGCGGTGGCGGCACCGATGCCGCTGGCGGCGCCGGTGATGAGGGCGGTGCGGCGAGGGGCGGGCGTGGTCATGGGTGCGGCGTCCAGGCGTGGAGGTGGGTTCGGAAGACGGGTCGCACCGGCAGCGCGTTCGGCCGCCGGTGCCCGGGCAGTCTAGTGTCGAACCAAAGGCCTCCTGAAGTCGCGCTGCGGCCGCGGGATGTGCACGCTAAGGTGCGCCCTCAGGTGCGCATCTTGCGCATCGAGTCCTTCACGCGGATCTTGTCGCCCGCGAAGGTGAAGAGATCGCAGCCGTCGACCTCGACCCGCGCGCCGTCGCTGGCGCGCGTGCCGACGAAGGTCCACTCCGACAGGCCCCGCGAGCCAGTGACGACATGCCGTGCGCGTGTCCACTGGGCATCGGGGAAGTCGGTCCAGGCCTTCTGGTAGGCCGCGCGCACGGCTTCGCGGCCGACGTGGCGCGTGCCGCTGGCGTCGGGGCCGGCGGAGGTGTGGAACACGCACTCCGGCGCCATGAAGGACATCAGGGCCTCGATGTCGTGGCGGTTCCAGGCCTGCGCGAAGGCGTCGAGGTCCGCCACCGTCACCGCGGGCGGCCGCAGCACGTCGTCCAGGAACTGCTGCATCGCCGCCTCGACCGTCGCGCAGCGTTCGCCACCGGGCAGCGTGGCGTTCTTCAGCACCACCGCCGAGTCGCGGTCGTAGAAGTGCGGCTTGCCCGGCACCCCGTAGTGGCGCATGCCCAGGCCGGCCCGTGCAGCGGCCGACGCCATGGCGTCCACGCGCGGCGGGATCGAGGGCAGGTCGTGCTCGCCGGCGAACAGCAGCACCGGCGGCAGGCCACGGGCGCCGTGCACGTAGTACTCGGCGTCGACCGCGTCCATCGCCGCCGACAGGCAGATCACGGCCGCCGCCTCCTGCCCCATCGCAAAGGCCGCATAGGCCGAGGCGAAGCCACCGGCCGAGAAGCCGCCGATGGCCATGCGGTCTGCATCGATGCCCCATTGCGCGGCGTTCGCACGCACGAAGGCGAAGGCGTTGGCGACGTCGGTGAACGCGCCTTCGGCGCCGTGCAGCAGTTCGTCGTGGGTGGCCGGGGGCAGGCCCAGCAGCCCACGCACGTAGTCGATGCGGTCGCGTTCGACGGCCAGCCGGTTGCGCTTGATGGGCAGGGAGGCGGGCGCCGGATGTTCCTGCACCAGCCGGTAGCCGATGGAGAAGCAGGCATAGCCGCGCGCGGCGAAGCGCTCGCAGTACTCGTGCACGGGCGTGTTGTGCGAGCCTTCCTGCTCGAACTCGTCGCGGTCCTTGGCGCCGCGGTGGAAGGCGCCACCGTGCGACAGCACCAGCGCCGGGCGCCCTGCGGCAGGCGCCTCGGCCGCGGGCAGGTACACGTCCATCATCAGGGCTCGCGTGCCGGGCTGCGGGGTGCCAAAGCCGATGCTGCCGTGGCCGTAGCAGACGTCGCGTTCGATGCGGATCGCGGCGTTCGCCGAGGTGGTGCTGCCGTTCATGGTGTTCCTTCCTGCGGGTCAGGGTGGCGGACGGGCCGGTGCTCAGTTGGGCGTGATGCCCGCGCTGCGCACCAGCTCGCCCCAGGCCTGCACGTCGCTGCGGAACATCGTGCCCCATTGTTCGGGCGTGGTCGGCTGCTGCAGCGGGAACATCGCCATCTCGAACAGCCGCGCCTTGACGTCGGGCTGCGCGATGATCTGGTTGACCATGCGGTTCAGCCGATCGACGATCTCGCGTGGCGTGCCGGCCGGCGCGAACATGGCATGCCAGCCCACCAGCGCGAACGGGATGCCACTTTCCGTCAGCGTCGGCACGTCGGGCAGCGCGGGCAGGCGCTGGTTGCCGTTCAGCGCCAGCGCGCGCATCTTGCCGGCCTTCACCTGGGGTGTCTGAGACAAGGCGTCGAGGATGGCCACCGTGACCTGGCCGCCCAGCAGGTCGGTGGCCGCGTTGCCGCCGGAGTAGGGCACATGGGCCATCGTGATGCCGGCCTGCCGGTTGATGCTCTCGCCGATCATGTGCGAGGGCGAGCCGATGCCGAAGGACGCGTAGCTCACCGCCTTCGCAGCGCGATCAGGTCGGCCATGCTGCGCAGCGGCGAATCGGCGCGCACCAGCACGAGCAGCGGCGCGATGGCGATCTTGGTGACGGGCACGAAGTCCTTCACCGGGTCGTAGCCCAGGCTCTTGAAGAGCGCCGGCGCGATGGCGAAGCCGCCCGACGTGGTCATCAGCGTGTAGCCGTCGGCGGGCTGGCGCGCCACCATCTGCGCCCCGATGTTGCCGCCGGCGCCCGCGCGGTTCTCCACCACCACGGGCTGACCCAGTTCGGCCTGCATCTTCTCGGCCAGCAGGCGCGTGACGATGTCGCCGCCACCGCCTGCTGCAAAGGGCTGCACGATGCGGACAGGCTTGTTCGGCCAGCCGCCGGTGCCTGCGATGGCCTGGGCCCAGGCACCACCCGCCATCAAGGGCGCGAGGCCGGCGGCCAGCGCCGCGGACATCCCGCGAGCGAGCAGGCGTCGGCGTCCGGCTTGCACCGGGAGAGTGACGGACAGACGGCGAGGGATGAGCGTCATGGGGGACTCCGGGGCTGCAGGGGGAAGGGCCGAGGGGGCTCGGGTAGCCAGGCGGGTGCAGGCCTGGCAGCGACCCATGATTGCAGACGGTGGCATCATTGAGAACCGCACTCTTCTACTGTCTGCATAACCGATCGCTTATGCCAGCCCTGGCGCCTGCGCCCTCCGACACACCGGCCCAGCCCTGGACGCGGCGCATCCGCCTGCGCCACCTGGAGGTGCTGCTGACGATCGCGCGCAGTGGCAGCCTCACGGCAGCCGCGAACGCGCTGGACATCACCCAGCCGGCCGTGTCGCAGTGGCTGGCCGACATCGAGTCGGCCGCGGGCGCACGGCTGTTCGAGCGCGGGCGGCGGCTGCGTCCCACGCCCTTCGCGGCGCCGCTGCTGGCGCACGCCGAGCGGGTGCTGCAGGACGCGCAGCGCGCGCTGGGCGAAGTCCAGGCCATCCAGCGAGGCGGCTCGGGCCGCGTGCGCATCGGCGCCATGCCGGTGGCCACCGCCGCGCTGGTGCCCGCCGCGGTGATGCGGCTGCGCGACAGCGCGCCGGGCGTCGAGCTGTCGCTGGTGGAAGACATCGCGGCCGGTCTGTGGGCGCAGTTCGACCGCAATGAATTCGACCTGCTGGTGACCCGCCTGGACGCCCGTGCGCTGGGCTCGGGTCTGCAGCAGCGGCGCCTGTTCCAGGACCAGCACCGGGTGGTCTGCGGGCCGCGGCATCCGCTGGCGCGCAGCCAGCGCGTCGCCTGGCGCGATGCCGTGCGCTACCCCTGGGTGATGCCGCCTGCCGGCACACCCCTGCACGGGGCGCTCGAAGAGACCTTCGCTGCCGCCGGGGTCGCGCCGCCGTCGGTGCTGCTGACCTCGACCTCGCTGCAGTCCAACATCGAGTTGTTGCGGGGGTCGGAGGGCCTCGGCGTGCAGTCGGGCGCCGTGGCGGCCGGCTCGCTGGTCCGCGGCCTGCTGGCCGCGCTGCCCCTGAAGCTGGTGCACGACACCGGGCACGTGGGCCTGCTGTGGCGCGAGGCCACGCCCGGGTCCGCGCTGGCGGCGGTGCTGCAGGCCTTCGTCGATGCCAGCAAGGGGGCGGCAGGGTCGGGCCCTGCCATCACCGCCATTCCCAGGAGAAGACCATGACCGGCTACCGCACCGCCACGCTGCCGCAGGATGTTCGCTCGCGCATCCTGCCCGCCATCAACGGGCTCGACATGCACGTGCTGGAGGCCGGCGACCCGTCGAACCCCCTCGTGCTGCTGCTGCATGGCTTCCCGGAGCTGGCCTGGTCCTGGCGCCACGTGCTGCCGGCGCTGGCCCGCGCCGGCTACCACGCCGTGGCGCCCGACCAGCGCGGCTACGGTGGCACCACGGGCTGGGATCCCGACTACGACGGCGACCTGGCCAGCTTCCGCATGGCCCACCTGGCGCGCGACGCCTTCGGCCTGGTGCACGCTCTCGGTCACTCGAAGGTGGCCTGCGTGGTGGGCCATGACTTCGGTGCGTCGGTGGCGGGCTGGAGCGCGCTGCTGCGGCCGGACGTCTACCGCTCGGTGGTGCTGATGAGCGCGCCCTTCACCGGCGCGCCGGCACTGGGGGCGGCGGACAACGACATCGACGCGTCACTGGCCGCGCTGCCGCGGCCGCGCAAGCACTACCAGCGCTACTACGCGACGCGGGAGGCCAACGCCGACCTGTGGCAGCCGCCGCAGGGCCTGCACGCCTTCCTGCGCGCCTACTACCACCACAAGTCGGCCGACTGGCCCGGCAACCAGCCCGCGCCACTGGCCAGCTGGGCGGCCGAAGAGATGGCCCGGCTGCCCACCTACTACGTGATGGACCTGGCCGACGGCATGGCCGCCACCGTGGCGCCGCACATGCCCACCCCGGCGCAGGTCGAAGCCTGCCGCTGGCTGCCCGAGCAGGACCTGGCGGTGTACAGCGGCGAGTTCGCCCGCACCGGCTTCCAGGGCGGGCTGAACTGGTACCGCTGCCGCTTCGATGCGCGCCTGGTGGCCGAGCAGCAGCTGTTCGCCGGCCGCCCCATAGACATCCCGGCCCTGTTCGTGGCCGGCGCGCAGGACTGGGGCATCCACCAGTCGCCGGGGGCATTGGCCCGCATGCACACGCAGACCTTCACCGACATGGGGCCGCCCGTGCTGATCGAGGGCGCGGGGCACTGGGTGCAGCAGGAGCAACCGCAGGCGGTGGCGGCGGCGCTGCTGGCGTTCCTGGGACGGCTGGGCCGCTGACGCCTGACGCCCGATGGCGGGCCTTCAGGGCGCCGGCCCGGTGCTGGCGCGCGCGTGCAGGTGCGTGGGCAGCCGCAGGCAAGGAACGGGCTGCCGGTCGCGCAGGGCGGCCAGCAGCACCCGCGCCACCTCCTGCGCATGCAACTGCACCGGCGTGTCGACCGAGGTGATGGCCGGCTCGAAGGCGGCAGCCAGCGCCGAGTCGTTGTAGCCGCTGACCGAGACGTCCTGCGGCACGCGCAGGCCCTGGGCCTGGCATTCCAGGATGACGCCGGCGGCGATCAGGTCGTTGCTGCAGATCACCGCCGTGGGCTGCAGCCCGCGGGCGCGCAGCGTGCGCCAGGCGGCGCGGCCGGCCGGGGCATCGAGGCCGCCGTCGTCCACCACGGCGTCGTTGGGCAGGGCCAGGCCGTGCAGCGCGAGGGCTTCGCGCAGGGCGGTCAAGCGGCCGCGAAAGCGGTCGGCCAACGCGATGAAGGGGACGATGACCGCAAAGCGCCGGTGGCCCAGCGCCACCAGGTGATGCGCCACGTCGGCCATCGCGCTGCCGTGGTCGAAGGCCACCGAGGGCTCGTCGGGCAGCGCCG
>LNFM01009725.1_pt1 | contig 42534 bp, 39 predicted proteins | sample 596031 | NCBI WGS metagenome assembly LNFM01 (sample SAMN04254537, study PRJNA301005) | activated carbon metagenome | isolation source: dual media filters at the Ann Arbor, Michigan drinking water treatment plant | place: USA: Ann Arbor
TCGCCACGCCGCCGGTGGACAACCCTGCCTCCGCGCACTTCGAAAGGGCTGAAGACCTCAGCCCGTAACCGTCCGCGAGAGGTAGTCAACTCCAGACCCGGCTGAAGCCTGAGGACTTGTCGTTTGTGTCTGTTGACGACTTTGAAGAGACTTTCGAGCAGCGGCGATCCGGAGGCGCAAGCGACGGCATGCCGCATTGGATGCGGTCGGTAGCCTACTACGCATGCAACGCCCGAGGCGACGCTGCAGCGTCGAAGGTGGTCGCCCAAAACGCAAAGAACGGCGATGGGCACCCTGCCCTTAGGCGCGTTACCTGCGCCGCCAAGCTCGCGAATGGGCAGATGCTCGATATCGACATTGGGTTCGACGAGTCCCGGGGATACGTTATGGCGAACGGTGAGTGGAAGAGAAAACCGATCGTCGCAGAAAGGTCTATCCAGTTCGAACTTGGCGGCTCTCAGCTTACCGTTAGCCGAAGCACCGGCAGGCTTCAGATCGTCCTAGTCGGCGACTCGTCCGGCAGTCCGTTGGCCGAAGGACAGTGCGAGGCCGGTAAGCGCACCCAACGGAAGTTTTGACCTTCCACACCTGCACAGATTGCCTGAAGCCTCCAGTGCACCGGTACAGTCAGCCTTGTTGAAATGCAGCAATGAGGTAGGTGTGAATCCGGCGCAACGCTTGCTTGAGGTGTTCGACAAACTCGTCCTCGTCTCGAATAAAGGGATGTCCGCAGGGGGGGCATGGGTTCAAGCGCTTGGCATAGATGAGTCGGATGCGGACACCCGCGACGACGTGGTGGTCGAGTGTCTTCAGTCATTGCGTGCAGAGCTAAGTGCAGCGCGGCAGGCGCTCCTGGCGCAAGGGGTTCCGGAGGAACTGCTACAGCCGTGTTGGGCTCGATTTGCAGACATTGCGTCCCCAGCGGCTATGCGCGGCGATTGGAATAGCCTGCGCGGCAACCTCACGCCACCAGAAGTTCGGCTTTCCCTAGCTTGGGCCGCATGGGCGATGCGTGCTGAAGAAGCAGCTATCGACGAAGCAGCACTTAAGGCCCTCTTGGCAGAAGTGGAATCGCTGGAGGCGACTGCTAACCAAGCCGGTGTGTCGCCATTCATGCGCCTGTTGGCGCTGCGTCAAGCGAGCGTCCTGAGGAAGGCCTACCGGATGTATGGTGTCCGGGGAGTGGCTGCTATGCAAGATGCCATTGAATCAGTGGCGGGGCTTGCTGTCACCCACGCCGATCTTGCCGAGGCGGATGCACAGGCTGGCACTCCCGAGACTCGCGCCGCATGGGACAAGACAAAGGCGGTCTTCGCGAAGTTCGTAAATATTGCACGGACCGCCACCAAAGGCGCCGAAGGGCTCAACAAGGGCCTGGAGACCGGCAAGCGGCTCTTGGAAAACGGTCAGGCGCTGTATGACAAGGTAGCGCCACTCTGGGACACCCTGCAAAAGCTACCCCCACCAGGGTGAGAACCGCGAGGGCGATGGTCTCCTGGGCGGTATCCCGGACCCCAGAAAGCCGAACGGGTTAGCCCCTTGAGAGAGCTAACCCGTTGATTCAATTGGTCGGGGTGGCGGGATTCGAACTCGCGACCCCTTGCACCCCATGCAAGTGCGCTACCAGGCTGCGCTACACCCCGACGACAGCTCGCATTATAGCCCGATGTGACGCTTCTCCCACCACGGTTCAGACGCTGAGCAGGTCTCGCAGCAAGATCAGCTCGGCACGGATGGCGGAGCGATCGAGCAAACCCATGGGACGCGGTTCGGCAGCGTGTGCATCGAGAGTATCGCTGGCCAGTGCCGCGGTCCTGGGAGCCGGATCGCCGTCAGGGGCAACGATGGCGGATTCGGGATCGGCGACGAACTCGCGGGGCGCCATGCCCTGCTCCGACAGGCGGTTGCGGGCCCCACTGATGGTGAAACCCTGGTCGTAGAGCAGATCCCGTATGCGTCTGATGAGCAGCACTTCGTGGTGCTGGTAGTAGCGGCGATTGCCACGCCGCTTCATCGGCTTGAGCTGGGTGAACTCCTGCTCCCAGTACCTCAGCACATACGGCTTGACGCGGCAGAGCTCGCTGACTTCGCCAATGGTGAAGTAGCGCTTGGCAGGGATGGGCGGGAGCGCATTCTCCATTGAAATCAATGGGATCGACTGCTAAAGCTCGACTCTACTCGAAGTCCTCATCGACCGGCGTATCACCTTGCACGATGGATTTCAGCTTGTGGCTGGCGTGGAAGGTCACGACGTTGCGCGCCTTGATGGGAATCGACTCGCCCGTGCGCGGGTTTCGACCGGGCCTCGACGCCTTGCGACGGATGTTGAAGTTGCCGAAACCCGACAGCTTCACATCGCTGCCGTCGACCAGGGCCTCGTGGACGATCTCGAAGAAGGCCTCGACCATGTCCTTCGATTCCCGCTTGTTCAGCCCCAGGCGGTCGAACAGCAACTCGGACAACTCCGCCTTGGTCAGCGTCGGCGTCTCGAGAGAGGGGAGGATGGGGCCGTCTTCGGCAGGATCTCGGGTGGCCATGGTTGTTCTTTCCTTCAACCGCGCAGTCTCGCACCCAACTGCCGGCGCGAGCGCTCGACGGCCGCAGCCGTTGCAGCCTCGATACGTTCCTCGGTCAGCGGTTGATCGGCAGGATCAGCCAGCGCCAGTCGAACCGCCATGCTGCGCTCGCCGGGCGACATGCCCGCCACCGCGGCCTCGGGCTTGTACACGTCGAACAGCACCACGTCGCGGACCAGACCGCCGGGATCGGCGCGCAACACGCCCATCAGCGCATCGTGAGGCACGTCGTCGCGAAGCACCAGCGCCAGGTCGCGGAACACCGACTGCTGGCGGGCAATCGGCTCGAAGGACGGAACTCGACAGCCCAGCACGGCATCGAGCGCCAGCTCGAACAGCACCGGCGCCTGTGGCAGTCCATAGGCCTGCCTCCACCGCGGATGAAGCTCACCCAGATGGCCCGCCAACTGCCCATCGATCTCGACGCGCGCACAACGCCCCGGGTGGAGGGCAGGATGCTGTTCGGCGCTGAACCGCACTTCCCGGCCGACGAGCAGCTCTTGCAGGTCGCCCTTGACGTCGAAGAAGTCAGCCGCACCAGCGCGGCGCGACCATTGCAGTTCCTCGACAGGTCCGTAGGCCAGGCCAGCCACACGCAGCGGCTGCGAAACGCCCGCCACTGAACGGTTGCTGTCCTGCACCGAGGCATCGCGGCGGAACACCCGGCCGATCTCGAACACGCGCACCCGTTCGCTTCGGCGTGCGAGGTTGTGCTGCAGCACAGCGACCAGGCTTCCCAGCAGGCTGGATCGCATCACGGCGAGCGGAGCGGCGATCGGGTTCAGCACCTTGATCGGGTCGGCGTTGCCGGCCAGCTCGTGCTCCCAGCGCTCTTCGACGAAGCTGAAGTTGATCGTTTCCTGGTACCCCAGGCCAGCCAAGGCATGGCGCAGGGCAAAAGCGCCGCGACGCGCCTCCGAACCCACGCGGGCACGCACAGGAGCCAGCGGCGGCGTATCGGGCAGCCTGTCGTAGCCGGTGATGCGGACGACCTCCTCGATGAGATCTTCCTCGATGCGGAGGTCGAAGCGCCAGCTCGGAGGCGTCACTTCGATGACGCCGTCCCGCTCGACGAATCGAAGCTGCAATCGGCGAAACACGTCGGCGCAATGCGCCGGCGTCAGCGGCATGCCGATCACCTTGGCTGCGCGCGCCACCCGCATCGACACCGGGGTGCAAGGCGGCAGGGCCAGCACCTGATCATCCATCGGGCCGGGCTCACCGCCGCAGATGTCCAGGATGAGTTGCGTGATGCGCTCGATGTGCTCGACGGTCAGCGAAGGGTCGACGCCCCGCTCGAAACGGTGACCGGCATCGGTGGAGAAGTTGAAGCGGCGCGAGCGGCCAGACACGGCTTCCGGCCACCAGAAGGCAGCTTCGACGTAGACGTTTCGCGTCTCGTCGCTTACCGCGGTGGCATCGCCACCCATGATGCCGGCCAGGGATTCGACGGCCGCGCTGTCGGCGATCACGCCGACCTGCGGGTCGAGATCCACGGTGTTGCCGTTGAGCAGCTTCAGCCTCTCGCCCGGCCTGGCCCAGCGCACGACCAGGCCGTCATGGATCTTGTCGAGATCGAAGATGTGGGAAGGCCGGCCGTACTCGAACATCACGTAGTTCGAAATGTCGACCAGTGCCGTGACACTGCGCTGGCCGCAGCGCGCGAGGCGATCGACCATCCACGCCGGCGTGGTCGCCTTCGTGTCGACGCCACGCACCACGCGGCCCGAGAACCGTCCGCACAGGTCGGGCGCTTCCACCCGCACCGGCAACCGTTGCTCGTGCAAGACCTGGGCAGCGGGAATGGCCGGCGTCTTGAGCGGCGCCCCCGTCAGGGCCGAGACCTCGCGCGCAATGCCGTACACGCTGAGGCAGTGCGCCAGGTTGGGTGTGAGCTTCAGGGTGAAGACCTGGTCGTCGAGCTTCAGCCAGTCTCGCAATGGCAGGCCCACCGTGGCGTCGGACGCGAGCTCCAGCAGGCCGCCGTGGTCGTCGGCGATCTTCAGCTCACGTGCCGAACAGAGCATGCCTGCGCTCTCGACGCCGCGCAGCTTGCCCACGCCGATGCGGAAGGCCTTGCCATCCTCGCCCGGGGGCAGTTCGGCACCGACCAGCGCCAGCGGCACCCGGATACCCGCCCGCGCATTCGGCGCCCCGCAGACGATCTGCAGGGGACCATCGGGCGAGAAGGCTCCCGCGTTCACCTTGCACACGCGCAGCCGATCGGCCGAAGGATGCTGCACGGCTTCGAGGATCTCGGCCACGACCACGCCGCTGAATGCCGGCGCGACGGGGCGCATCTCCTCCACCTCCATGCCTGCGGTGGTGAGGAGATCGGCCAGTTGCTGGCTGTCGAGAGGTGGGTTGCAGAACTCGCGCAACCACGATTCTGGGAACTGCATGATGACTCGGCTCGGGTTACTTGAACTGCGACAGGAAGCGCAGATCGCCTTCGAAGAAGAGGCGCAGGTCGTTCACGCCATAGCGCAGCATGGCCAGGCGATCGGGCCCCATGCCGAAGGCGAAGCCGATGTAGCGCTCCGGGTCCAGTCCGTAGTTGCGCACCACGTTCGGATGCACCTGGCCGGAGCCGGCCACCTCGAGCCATCGGCCCTTCAGCGGCCCGGACGCGAAAGCGATGTCGACCTCGGCCGAGGGTTCGGTGAAGGGGAAGAACGACGGGCGGAACCGGACGTCAAGATCGTTGGTCTCGAAAAACTGCCGCAGGAAGTCGCTGAACACCGACTTCAGGTCCTTGAAGGAGATGTTCTCGCCGATCCACAGGCCTTCGCACTGGTGAAACATCGGCGAATGCGTGGCGTCGCTGTCGACACGGTAAGTCCGGCCGGGCGCGATGACGCGGATCTCCGGCATCGGCTCGATACCGGCGTAGCGTGCTGCGTGGGCCTGGGCGTAGCGCACCTGCATCGGACTGGTGTGCGGGCGCAGGTTGAGCCAGCGGCCCTGCGCATCCTTCATGTCGACGTAGAAGGTGTCCTGCATCGACCGTGCAGGATGGTTCTCGGGGTTGTTCAGCGCCGTGAAGCTCATCCAGTCGGTTTCGATCTCGGGGCCGTCGGCCACGTCGAAGCCCATCGAGCCGAAGATGGCTTCGATGCGCTCCATCGTGCGGCTCACCGGGTGCAGACCGCCCTGCCCGCGCCGGCGGCCGGGCAGCGTGACGTCCAGGGCCTCGGCTTGGAGCTGGGCTTCGAGCTCGGCAGCGGCCAGCGCATCGCGGCGGGACTGCAAGGCGGCTTCGATGCGCTGCTTGGCCTGATTGATGTCGGCGCCGCGCGTCTTCTTCGCTTCAGGCGACAGCTGGGCGAGGCCCTTGAGAAGCTCGGTGACCCGACCGGCCTTGCCCAGGAAGCGTGCCTTGGCGTTTTCCAGCTCGGCGGGGCTCGGCGCTGCACCGAAGTCCGCTTCGGCCGACTGCACCAGTTGATCGAGGTCGTTCATGTTCGATGAAGAAAGAAAAAAGGCCGCCCCGAGGTGACGGCCTTCGAATCACTGAACACTGCCGGGGCCTTCCCGGCAGCGGCGCCCGATGCAAGCGGCGCCTGAAGCGCCGCAGGGCATCAGGCCAGCTGAGCCTTCACCTTGTCGACGATGCTCTTGAAGCCCGCCGGGTCGTGGATGGCCATGTCCGACAGGACCTTGCGGTCGATGTCGATCTGCCATGAACTTGCTGTAGGTGACGCCGAGTTCGCGGGACGCCGCATTGATACGGGCGATCCAGAGCTGGCGGAACACGCGCTTGCGGGTACGGCGGTCGCGGTAGGCATATTGCCCGGCCTTCATCACCGCCTGTTTGGCGATGCGGAAGACGTTCTTGCGACGGCCGCGGAAGCCCTTGGCCAGGGCCAGGATCTTCTTGTGGCGGGCGTGTGCGGTGACACCACGTTTGACGCGAGGCATATCGGTTCTCCTTCTCTATGCGTCGAAGTTCAAAGACCGGCGAAGGGCAGCATCGCAGCGATGTGGCCCATGTTGGTCTCGTGCACGTTCGCGGAGCCACGCAGGTGGCGCTTGCGAGTGGTGCTCTTCTTGGTGAGGATGTGGCGCTTGAACGCCTGACCGCGCTTGACGGTACCCCCCGGACGCACGCGGAACCGCTTGGCCGCGCTCTTCTTGGTCTTCATCTTGGGCATGACTGCTCCTTTTCATTTGCCCCTGCAGGCGATCGCGGGCTTCGCGATGCTTGGCGGCCTGCAGCGGCTTCTTTTCTGGCGGCACGGTGACCAGACCGTGCCGCCGGAAATCTTCGAATCTCTACTTCCTCTTCGGCGCCAGCACCATGATCATCTGGCGCCCTTCGAGCTTGGGCATGTGCTCGACCACCGACACATCGGACAGTTCGTCGCGGATGCGCTCCAGCAGCCGCATGCCGATGTCCTGGTGGGTGATCTCGCGACCACGGAACCTCAAGGTGACCTTGCCCTTGTCGCCGTCCTCGGAGATGAAGCGACGCAGGTTGCGCATCTTGATGTTGTAGTCGCCCTCGTCAGTGCCAGGCCGGAACTTGACTTCCTTGACCTCGATGACCTTCTGCTTGGACTTGGCTTCCGCCGCCTTCTTCTGTTCCTGGTACTTGAACTTGCCGTAATCCATCAGACGGCACACCGGCGGATCCGCAGTGGCGGCGATTTCGACCAGGTCCACGTCCAGTTCACCCGCCATCCGAAGCGCATCCTGCAGGCTCACGATGCCCAGCGGCTCGTTCTCGACACCGTTCAGGCGCACCTGCAGCGCCATGATTTCCCGGTTCAACCTGTGCTTGCGCTCCGCGTTCGGCGTGCGACGGTCCATGAAGGTAGCGATAGTTTCAACTCCTCAAGCGGCACGAAGGCAAGACGTGCAGCAAAAAAATAGACAAGGGCGCCCCCGGGCCTCACACCTTTCGGGCGATGTCACCAACGAGCTTCTGGGAGAAGTCTGCGAGGGGCATCACACCGAGGTCTTGGTTGCCCCGGGCGCGCACCGCAACGGCCCCGTTGGCCTTTTCCTTGTCGCCTACGACGAGGATGTACGGGACCTTTTGCATCGAATGCTCCCTGATCTTATAGTTGATTTTCTCGTTGCGCAAATCCAAGGTCACTCTAACTCCTTGTTTTTGCAGCTCTTTCACCACTTCCGACGCGTAATCGGCCTGCGCATCGGTGATCGAGGCCACGACAACCTGCACCGGAGCCAGCCAGGCAGGCAGCGCGCCCGCATGCTGCTCGATCAGGATGCCGATGAAGCGCTCGAGACTGCCGACGATGGCGCGGTGCAACATCACGGGGTGCGCGCGGCCGCTGGTGTCCGTCACGTACTCGCCACCCAGGCGTTCGGCGGTGTTGAAGTCCACCTGCATCGTGCCGCACTGCCACTGGCGGCCGAGAGCGTCCTTCAGCGTGTACTCGATCTTCGGGCCGTAGAAGGCGCCGTCGCCAGGCGACACGATGAAGTCGCAGCCGGAACGGCGCAGCGACTCCATCACCGCGAATTCGGCCTTGTCCCACAAGGCGTCCGAGCCGACGCGCTTCTCCGGACGCGTGGCCACCTTGTAGATGATCTCGGTGAAGCCGAAGTCCGCATAGACCTTCTGCAACAGCGCCGTGTAAGCCACGCACTCGTCGAGGATCTGGTCTTCGGTGCAGAAGATGTGGCCGTCGTCCTGCGTGAAGCCGCGCACCCGCATGATGCCGTGCAACGCGCCGCTGGGTTCGTTGCGGTGGCACTGGCCGAACTCGCCGTAGCGCAGCGGCAGGTCGCGGTAGCTGCGCATGTGCGAGTTGAAGATCAGCACGTGGCCCGGGCAGTTCATCGGCTTCAGCGCGTACTCGCGCTTCTCCGACTCCGTGGTGAACATGTTCTCGCGGTAGTTGCCCCAATGGCCGGTCTTCTCCCACAGCGCCTTGTCCAGCACTCCTGGTAGCCGTTGTCGCGGTACACGGCACGCATGTATTGCTCGACCTGCTGCCAGACCGTCCAGCCCTTGGGGTGCCAGAACACCATGCCGGGTGACGTTTCTTCCATGTGGAAGAAGTCGAGCTCGCGGCCGAGCTTGCGGTGGTCGCGCTTCTCGGCCTCTTCCAGCATGTGCAGGTGCTTCTGAAGGTCGTCCTTCGAAGCCCAGGCAGTGCCATAGATGCGCTGCAGCTGTTCATTGGCCTGGTCACCGCGCCAGTAGGCCCCGGCCACCTTCATCAGCTTGAAGTGGCGCAGCTTGCCGGTGCTGGGCACGTGCGGGCCGCGACACAGGTCCTCGAAGGCGCCTTCGCGGTACAGCGAAACGTCCTGGTCGGCCGGGATGCTGCCGATGATTTCGGCCTTGTAGTGCTCGCCCAGGCCATTGAAGTAGGCCACGGCCTCGTCACGTGGCAGCACGCGGCGCAGCACGGGCTCGTCCTTCCTGGCCAGTTCGGCCATGCGCTGCTCGATGGCGGCCAGGTCTTCAGGCGTGAAGGGACGCTTGTAGGCGAAGTCGTAGTAGAAGCCGTTCTCGATGACGGGTCCGATCGTGACCTGCGCCTCGGGGAACAGGTCCTTCACCGCATAAGCCAGCAAGTGGGCGGTGGAGTGGCGGATGACCTCCAGGCCGTCGGCGTCACGGTCGGTCACGATGGCCACCTGGGCATCGAACTCGATACGGTGGCTGGTGTCCACCAGCTTGCCGTCGACGCGCCCGGCCAGCGCAGACTTTGCCAGGCCAGGCCCGATCGAGGCGGCGACGTCGCCCACCGTCAGGGCCTGCGGGTACTCGCGCCTGGAACCATCAGGCAGCGTGATCGTGATCATGGTCATCTCCGGAAAAACAAAAAAGCGCGGGGGTGAGCCGCGCTTTTGTTCAGGACAGGAAGGAACGGTCGACAGCGCAGCCGGCTAAAGCGAGGCAGTGGCCCCGGTAAAGAAGGGAGTAGTTCGCGGTGTCATAACCAGGCTGCCTTTCCCGTTCTTGTGATTTTCAGGTGGAGGCAGATTGTACGTTACCCGTCGTGCGCGCCAGGCGGGTCACGCGGTTGTTCTCCACGCGCACGCGGTCGCCGGGACGCAGATCCTGCAGGTCGGATTCGTCGGCACTGTCGATGGTGACCACGCCGCCCCGGTCCAGCGCCACGGTGACGCGCACGCGCGCCTTGTGGTCACCGCGCTGCTGCTTGTCGATCTGGTGACCGATCATGGCGCCGGCGATGGCGCCCACCACGGTGGCGGTGGATCGCGAATCGCCATCAGCGATATGGCGCCCGATCAGGGCACCGATGGCCCCACCCAATGCAGCACCGGCGCCCGGACCCGAAGATCGCTCGCCGGACACCGGCTCCACGGCACTGACCACGCCGTACCCTTCGCGCGTGGTGGGCGACCCGCTGCCCGGGGAAGCCACGCCGTCCTGCGAGGGCGGATACGCGCAGGCGCCAAGCAGGCTCGCGGCCAGGACAGCGAAAGCCCCACGTCCGACTCGGTGGATCCAGCGATTCATGCAGCTTCTCCTCGAAGGCCGGCCTGCCGGCGTGACGGATTGTCGCCGCTCAACGCACGGGCATGGCATCTGGTTGTCAGCGCAGGGCCTGCAGCGGCAACGCCGGACCCATGGCCACCAGTTGCTGGAAGTCGTCTGCCAGTCGCTGACTCTCGGCGACGGCCGTCCGCCAGGCAGCCTTGCGGCCCGCCACGTCGTCGCCGTAGGCCTTGAAGTCAGAACGATCAGGCAGCTTGCCACCGGGCAGGCGGGCGATCCATTGCGTGCTGGGCGACAGCAGCACCAGGTTGTCCAGGCGCGCTGTCGCACGGTGACGGCGCTTCCATGCCTTGTCCAGCCAACCGGGCACCAGGCCGGGCTGAAAGTGCGGGTAGAGCACCAGCCCTTCGTCCATCGCCGCGTAGTCCAGGTGCAGGTGGTAGTCGGTGATGCCGCCGTCCCAGTAGGCACCGGGCGGCCCCCCGGGTATGTCCTGCACGGCATCCAGCCAGAACGGGATCGAGCAGCTGGCCAGGACCGCCGGGCTCAGGTTGCGCACATTCAAGGCCGCCGTGTGGGTGCGGAAGTCGCCCAGCGGGAAGGGCAGCCGGTCGCGCGGGTCGCTGAAGATCACGCGTTCCAGCCAGCCGCCGAGGGCGCGCCGACTGAGGGCATTGCTCACGAAGGCGCCGGCGTAACCTGCCGGCGTGCGCCAGCGGCCCTGCCGTGCCAGGATCTGCCGCCCGCGGCTGGTCACCACGTGAAGCCGGCGCCTCGGGTGGGACAGCACCTCTGCGGCGCGCGCGCCCAGGCGCTGGTCGAGCTTGCGACCCAAGGTCTCGCTCACTACGCGCGGCAGCGGTGCTCGCCCAGGCGGGTGTTCATAAGACTGGCTCACGTAGTCGTCGGCCATCTGCGCGAGCGCCAGGTCGGCATCGGGCAGGCAGGCACAGGCCATGCGCCAGGCGCCGATCGAGGCACCGATCAGGTGGATGAGCTGCGGTGCGTCGGCCAGCCAGTGTCCGAAGAGGTGGCGGTCCAGTGGGTTGAGCACCAGGCCCTTCGCGCCGCCAGCAGCACCCGGCACGACACGTACGTCCTGCGGCTGCAGGCCGCGCTCGCGCAGCCGAGCCATGGCCCGCGGCCCGGCGTGAACCTGCAGCGCCAGAGTCAACGGCGCCCTTGCAGCTTGGCGAAGGCCGCGGCCATCGCACCCTGCCCTGCCGCTGGTGCGCCGCCCTGCCCTGCCGCACCGGCACCACGTTGTTCACCCCGCTGCCGCTCGCCGCGCGATGCGGGCTGGAAGCGGTTGTCCTTGGCCTCGCGGGACGGCATGTGCGCGTCGAGCTTCATCGTCAGCGAGATGCGCTTGCGCGCGAGATCGACCTCCAGCACCCGCACCTTCACCACGGAGCCGGTCTTGACGACCTCGCGTGCATCGTTGACGAACTTGTGGCTCATCTGGCTGACGTGCACGAGACCATCCAGGTGCACGCCCAGGTCGACGAAGGCACCGAACTGCGCGACGTTGCTGACCGTGCCCTCCAGCACCATGCCGGGCTGCAGGTCCTTGATGTCGTTGACGCCGTCGTTGAAACGCGCCACCACGAAGTCGGGGCGCGGGTCGCGGCCGGGCTTCTCGAGTTCGACCAGGATGTCCTTGACGGTGACGGCCCCGAACCGGTCATCGGCGAACATCTCCGGCTTCAGGCCTCGCAGCACCTCGGCTCGGCCCATCAACTCGGTGATGGGCCGTCCGGTGGCCTGCAGCATCTTGTGCACGACGGGATAGGTCTCGGGGTGCACGCCGGTGACGTCCAGCGGGTTGTCGCCGTCGCGCACGCGCAGGAAGCCGGCGGCCTGCTCGAAGGTGCGAGGGCCGAGTCCGGCGACGTCCAGCAGCTGCTGGCGGTTGCGGAAGGCGCCATGCGCGTCGCGCCAGCGCACGATGCTGGCCGCCACCGTGGCCGACAGCCCCGACACGCGCGACAGCAGCGGCGCGGAAGCGGTGTTGACGTCCACGCCGACACCGTTCACGCAGTCTTCCACCACGGCATCGAGCGAACGCGCCAGTCCACTCTGGTTGACGTCGTGCTGGTACTGGCCGACACCGATGCTCTTCGGGTCGATCTTCACCAGCTCGGCCAGCGGGTCCTGCAGACGCCGCGCGATGCTCACCGCGCCACGCAGGCTGACATCCAGCTCGGGCAGCTCCTTGCTGGCGTACTCGCTGGCCGAATACACGGAGGCGCCGGCCTCGCTGACCACCACCTTGTCGATCCTGGCGTCGGGCGCCAGCTTCGCGATGCGCTTGATCAGCTCTGCGGCCAGCTGGTCGGTCTCGCGGCTGGCCGTGCCGTTGCCGATGGCGATCAGCGACACGCCGTGGGTGGCCACCAGCCGGCCCAGCGCGTGCAGCGAGCCTTCGATGTCCATGCGCGGCTCGTGCGGGAAGACGGTGGCGGTGTCGAGCACCTTGCCGGTGTCGCTGACCACCGCCACCTTGACACCGGTGCGGATGCCGGGGTCCAGCCCCATCACCACGCGCTTGCCGGCGGGGGCGGCCAGCAGCAGGTCGCGCAGGTTGTCGGCGAACACCTTGATGGCCACCTGCTCGGCCTCTTCGCGCAGGCGGGCGAAGAGGTCGCGCTCCAGGCTCAGGCTCAGCTTGACCTTCCAGGCCCAGGCCACCGTCTTTCGCAGCAGCTCGTCGCCAGGGCGTTGCCGGTGCGTCCATCCCAGGTGGTTGGCGATGCGGCCTTCGGCCAGCGTCGGGCGGCCGGGCACGATTTCCTCGTCGAGCACCAGCTTGGCGTCGAGCCACTCCTGCGTGCGCCCGCGGAAGACGGCCAGCGCGCGGTGGCTGGGCACGGTGCGGATGGGCTCGGCGTAGTCGAAGTAGTCGCGGAACTTGGCGGCGTCGGGCTGCGTGCCGTCCTTGCCGTCGATCAACCTGCTCTGGAACAGCGCTTCGGCCCATAGCCAGTCGCGCAGTTGCCGGATGAGCGCCGGGTCTTCCGCCCAGCGCTCCGACAGCAGGTCGCGCACGCCGTCGAGCACGGCGTGCGCGTCGGCGAAGCCGGCCTCGGCGTTGATGAAGGCCGCGGCCTCGGCCAGCGGCTCGAGCGCAGGATCGGCGAAGAGCCTGTCGGCCAGAGGCTCGAGACCGGCTTCGCGGGCGATCATGCCCTTGGTGCGTCGCTTGGGCTTGAACGGCAGGTAGAGGTCTTCCAGCTCCTGCTTGGTGGGGGCGGCCTCGATGGCCGCGCGCAGCACTGGCGTGAGCTTGCCCTGCTCGTCGATGCTCTTCAGCACGGCTGCACGGCGATCCTCGAGTTCGCGCAGGTAGGACAGCCGGATCTCCAGCTCGCGCAGCTGGATGTCGTCGAGGCCATCGGTCGCCTCCTTGCGATAGCGGGCGATGAAGGGCACGGTGGCGCCGCCGTCGAGCAGGTCGACAGCTGCCTTCACCTGTGCCGGCCGAGCCTTCAGCTCGACGGCGATCTGCTGGATGATCTTGTCCACGGGGAGCACGGCGGCCACCGCTGCGGCCACCCGGATTCACGAAGCGGCGGAGTGTGCCACGCTACCCTTGCCGCCCGAGCCGCCTGCGGCGTGCTAGATGCGCGCTAGAACTTGCTGGCGAACACCAGCGCGATACAGGTGAAGAAGCCCACGCCCCACACCGCGCTGCGCAGCATGTCGCGGTCGGCCAGATAGATGGCGATGTAGGCGACGCGGCTGACGATGAACAGCAGCGCCAGGCCGTCGATCACCGGCTGCCTGGCCTGTGTCATCTGGGCGATCAGCACGGCACCGATGAAGAACGGAAGGGCCTCGAAGCTGTTGGCCTGCGCTGCATTGGCGCGGGCCCTGTAACCCGTCTGCCGCGCCAGCCACGCGCGCGGGTCGTGGTTGTCGTAGCCGCCCTGCGATCGCGGCTTGCCGATGTAGCCGGCCTTGGCGATGCCCGCGCAGACGATGGGCAGGATGGCCGCCACGATCACGCACCAATGGGCCAAGGTCACCATGTCATCTCCTGTCGACGAACGCATGGGCGATGGTGCCCAGATCCACATACTCCAGCTCGCTGCCCACCGGCACACCACGTGCCAGCCGGGTGACCTTCAGACCCCGCGCCTTCAGCGCTTCGCTCAGCGCGTGAGCCGTGACCTCCCCCTCCGCGGTGAAGCTGGTCGCCAGGATCACCTCGCCGACCACCCCGTCGCTGGCGCGCTCGAGCAGCGCAGCGGCGCCGATGTCTCCGGTGCCCACCCCGTCCAGCGGGCTCAGGCGCCCCATCAGCACGAAGTAGAGCCCCTTGAAGCTGCCACTGCGTTCGAGTGCCGCCTGGTCGGCAGGCGTCTCCACCACGCACAACAGCCTGGCATCTCTGGACGCATCGAGGCAGGTGCCGCAGACGTCGGCCTCGGTGAAGGTATGACAACGCCGGCAGTGCCTCATGCGCGTCACGGCACCACTCAGTGCATGCGACAGCCGCATGGCACCGTCACGGTCGTGCTGCAGCAGGTGGAAGGCCATGCGCTGGGCCGACTTCAGCCCCACGCCCGGCAAGCGGCGCAGCGCGTCGATCAGGCCGTCGAGCGCAGTCTCGCTCACACCGAAAGGCCGTGCATCAGAAAGGCAGCTTCATGCCCGGCGGCAGTGGCATGCCGGCGGTGATCTTGCCCATCTTCTCGGTCGACACCTCCTCTGCCCGCCGCACGCCGTCGTTGAAGGCAGCGGCCACCAGGTCTTCGAGCATGTCCTTGTCGTCGGCCAGCAACGACGGGTCGATGGTGATGCGCTTGACGTCGTGCTTGCAGGTCATCACCACTTTCACCAGGCCGGCGCCCGACTGCCCCTCGACTTCCATCAGCGCGAGCTCTTCCTGAGCGCGCTTCATGTTGTCCTGCATGGCCTGGGCCTGCTTCATCAAGCCGGCCAACTGGTTCTTCATCATGATGCGGTTCCTTCTTCGCTTGAAAGGGGTTTGATCGAGCCGGACACGATGCGCGCGGTCTTGAAGCGAGCCAGCACGTCGACCACCACCGGGTCGGTCCTGATGACGGCTTCGGCCTCGGCCTGGCGCCGGGCGCGCGTCACGGCGTCACGCCGGGCGGGGGAGTCGGCCGGCACGCCAGCCACCAGATTCAGCTGCACCGGTGAACCGAGCTCGGCGGCCAGCGCCGCCTGCAGCTTGTCCCGCAGACTGTCTGCACGCAGCGACGCGCTCTCGACCATCAACGTCCACGTTTCGCGGCCGGCATCACCCTGTTCAGTCGCTGTCAGCGTGGCTTGCCAAGCCAGTTCGCGGGTGAGCGCCACCACGACGCCACTGGCCTCCAGCCGTCGCGCCACGGCGTCCCACCGATCGCCCAGGGCCGTCGGCACGACGGCAAGGGCTTCGGCGGGCGCCGCCACTGGCAAGGCCATGGCCATCGCCGGTGGCGACGGCGCCCGGAGAGGCGCCGCGCGGGGTTCGCGTGCGACCTCATGCGTGGCACCAGTCGCGGTCTCCGGTGCAGGTTCAGGCGCGTAGGCGGACTCGTCGGCTTCTTCGACCCAGGGCGGTGGCTCGAGGCTGGACGGGGCACGCGCCGCGCTTGACGCAGTGGGCGGTGGCGAGGATTTCGGCGCAGCGCCCTGACTCGGCCGTGCAGGCGCAGTGGCTGCACGCAAGGCCGCCGGCGCGGCGCCCACCGGCGCCGTCGCAATGCGAGGTGCCGCAGCAGGTGCAGGTGCAGGTGCAGGTGCAGGTGCAGGTGCAGGTGCAGGTGCAGGTGCAGGTGCAGCGGCAGCGGCAGGTGCGGGCGCGGCCACCTTGGGCGCCGCAGCGGCTCGCGCCGTGGGCGCTGCATCCCCCGCTGGAAAGGCAAACAGCCGCAGCAGCACCATGGTCAGTGCGGCGTAGTCATCGCTCATCAGCGTCAGCTCGGCGCGGCCGTGCACCACGATGCTGTAGAGCAGTTGCGTCTCGTCGGCCGGCATGGCCGCCGCCAGGGCGCGCACCGTGTCGAGGTCAGGGTCCTGCTCGTCCAGAGCGCCAGGAACCGCCTGTTCCACGGCCATCTGCTGCAGCAGCGTGGCCATTTCCTCCAGCGTGGCGCTGGCCGACAAACCCAGCGTGCGCAGGCCGTCGATGGCCGACAGCAGCCCAGGCCCATCGCGCTGCGACAGCGCCTCGATCAGTCGCCGCGCGTGACTGCGGTCGACGGTGCCGAGCATGGCCCGCACGACGGCTTCGTCGAGGCGGCCGGCACCGTACGCGATGGCCTGGTCGGTCAGCGACAGCGCGTCACGCATCGAGCCCCGTGCAGCTCGCGACAGCAGACGGAGCGCTCCGGGCTCGAAAGGCACGGCCTCGGCGTCGAGCACGTGCACGAGGTGGTCGCGCACCACCTCGGGCGGCATCGGACGCAGGTTGAACTGCAGGCAGCGACTCAGCACCGTCGGCAGCATCTTGTCGGGGTCGGTGGTGGCCAGCACGAACTTCAGGTACTCGGGCGGCTCCTCGAGGGTCTTCAGCAAGGCATTGAAGGCGTCCTTGGTGAGCTGGTGGGCCTCGTCGATCATGAAGACCTTGAAGCGGCCGACGCTGGGCTTGTAGGCGGCCCGCTCGATGAGGTCGCGGATCTCGTCGATGCTGCGGTTGGAGGCCGCATCGAGCTCGATGTAGTCGATGTACCGGTCGGCGTCGATCTCGGTGCAGGCACCGCACACGCCACAGGGGTGCGAGGTGACGCCGCCCCGGCCGTCGGGGCCGGTGCAGTTGAGTGACTTGGCCAGGATTCGTGAGACCGTGGTCTTGCCGATGCCACGTGTGCCGGTGAACAGGTAGGCGTGATGCAGCCGCTGCGTCTCGAGCGCGTTCGTCAACGCGCGCACGACGTGCTCCTGCCCGACCATCTGGTCGAAACTGCGGGGCCGGTACTTGCGCGCCAGGACGACATAGCTCATGCGGCTCATTCTACGTTTGGGCCTCGATCGCACCTGCCACGGACCGGCCTGCGCGCGGCGCGGATAATTCCGCCCCATGGACCGCCGCCCCCCTACCGACCCTGCCGAGCCCGCTGCGCCCGGCGCCCCTCTGAGCTACGAGCAGTCGGGGGTCGTCTACGACCTCATCGATCCCCTGAAAGTGGCCGCCCAGCGCGCCGCAGCAGCGACCGCGGTGAACCTCGTTGCCCACGGATTCAGCGAGGTGAAGGCATCGCGGGGGGAGTCTGCCTACGTGCTCGACGTCGGTCCCTTCTACCTGGCCAGCATCGTCGAGTGCCTGGGCTCCAAGGCCCTGGTGGCCGACGAGATGCAGCGGCTGACCGGCAGAAGCTGGTATGCAGGCATTGCACAGGACACCATCGCGATGGCCATCAACGACCTCATCACGGTCGGCGCCACGCCGCTGGTGGTGCAGGCCTACTGGGCCGCCGGCGGCAGCGAATGGTTCACCGATGCCGAGCGTGCCAACGCGCTGGTGGCCGGGTGGAAGGCGGCGTGCGACACCTGCGGCGTGGCCTGGGGTGGCGGCGAGACGCCAGCGCTGGCGGGCATCGTGGCCGACGGGCGCATCGACCTCGCGGCCTCGTGCACCGGCATCGTGAACCCGAAGTCGCGCCTCTCGCTCGGGGATGCCTTGACGCCAGGGGACGCCATCGTGCTGCTGGCGGCCAGCGGCATCCACGCCAACGGCCTGAGCCTGGCGCGCAAGCTCACCGAGAGGCTGGCCCAGGGTTATCTCACCGCCATCGCCCCCGGGTTGTCCTACGGTGAGGCGCTTCTGGCGCCGACGCCGCTGTACTCGCCCGTCACGGAAGCACTGGCACGCGCCGGCATCTCGCCACACTACTGCGCCAACATCACCGGGCACGGCTGGCGCAAGCTGCTGCGCCACCCCGCCGACCTCACCTACCGCATCGATCGCCTGCCCGAGGTGCCGGCGGTACTCCGGTTCATCCAGCAGCACGCGCACATGAGCGACGAAGACGCCTACGGCACCTTGAACATGGGCGCAGGGTTCGCGATCTTCGTTCCTGCCGCAGACGCCGAGCGCACCGTGGAAGTGGCGCGTCAGGCCGGCGTCGCCGCCCTGGTGGCCGGCCGCGTGGAGGCTGGTGCCAAGCAGCTGTTGATCGAGCCGCTGGGCCTGCGCTTCGGCAGCGACGCCCTGCAACTGCGCTGAGTCGCAGATCGGCCCTGCCGCCGCGGGGCCCCCACGGCGCGGTTGCTGCGAGGACCGGACCCCTCGCCTACAATCACGCTCGACGGGCCTCCTCGCATGGAAGCGCGGCCAACCGGGTCAGGTCGGGAACGAAGCAGCCCTAACCGTTGTGACCAGTGCCGAGATCAGGCTCGTCGCGGCGTGCGAGGGGCCTCCAGGGGCTGTTCCGCCTCACTTCTGAGCCTGACGAAAGGCCATCACGGCCTGGTTGCGCAACGTGCGCAGCAGCGACAGCTCCTTATCGGTGAGCACGATGCTGTGGGGCGTGGCCTTGTCGGCGTAGAGGAGGCCGAAGGGCTTCTTGTTCATCGACATCGGCAACAGCAGCAGCGTGGGCGCGTCCGCGGCGGCGCGGTACCACGCCGGGAGGCGTCCGGCCATGTCGCCCAGCGTCGTGTCGACCAGCAGGGTGTCTGCCGCCTTGTGGCAGATCGCCGCGAAGAGGTCCCCCGACGCCGATGCCAGAGGAACCCGGAAGGCCTTGGCAACGGCATCGGCGTCGGCGCCCAGGCCAAAGCGGCCCGTCAACGCCTCGGTGCGCGGGTCGCGCAGGCAGAAGATCACGCGCCTGAAGGCCATCGCACGGAACATCGTTTCCATGACCATGCGCAGCACGTCGTTGAGCTTGAAGCTTTCGGAGGCCAACGTCTCGGTGATGTCCTGAACGCCCGCCACCAGGAGATCGGTGCGCTGGCCCGGCGCATCGGGTTCGAGCAACTCCGTGTCGTCGTCGTTCAATGACGCTGCAACGACTTCGACGCGCAGCGCCGCATCGTCTGCCTCCCCGCTGTCGCCGCGCCGCGGTAGAACCGCGGCAGCGAGGCGTCGTGCCAGGGCCGTGCCTGGTGCTGCCTCGATGCCCATGGCCCGGGCCAGCGGTGCCAGGCCGAGCTGCACCTTCTGTGCCGCGGCCTCCAGCCGCTCGGCCGGCACGCCCAGTACCGCCGCATGACGGCGCGCCCAGGCCTTGGCCCGACTGTCGAAGCGTTCGACCTGCGGATCGAGCACCAGGTCGGCCACTGCGTTCGAGGCGCGGCCCAGCCAGCGCAGCCGCTCGGGACCCGCTTCGGCGGCGCGGGAGGGCGCGTCTCCGGTGGGCGCCTTCATGCAACGCTGCAGCGAGTCGGGCAGGCCCCAGGCCCGCGCCACGCCGCAGCCGAGTTCATCCAGGCCGATGCCCAGCACCTGCCGTGCCGCCAGATCGCGTGCCCCCGCGGTGGCAGCTCCGTCTGCCAACAGGGTGATGCGCTGGGCTTCTTCCGGGAAGTAGTACTCCACGAGCAAGCGCCCCAGGTTCTGGAACAGGGTGCCCAGATACGCCTCTTCGCCGTCTCGCTGGAACTGCGCGAGGTCCGCCGCCAAGGTACCCGCCACCAGCGCGCGAAGGAACTCCTCCTTCATGCGGCCGGCGCGTGCGCGGTCGTCCATGTGCTCCAGCAGCGTCAGCGATAGCGCCAGATTGCGCACGCCTGCGAAGCCGATCAGCGCCACCGCGCGCGAGACCGTGCCGATGTGTCCGGCACCGGCGTGGCTGAATTGCACGGTGTTGACCAGGCGCAGCAGCTTGTGGGTGAGCGCCACGTCCTTCAGGATCTCGGCGGCCAGCGAGTTCAGGCTTTCGGTCTCCGACGACGTCAATCGCTGGATTCGGCCGACGGCCGACGACAGTGCCGGGAAGTCGCTCTTCATCCGCATGCGTCGCAACAGGAACTCGAGCGTGGCAGCGCCATTGCCGGTGTCCGGACTGTCTTCCTGCGCGCTGCCATGCAGCCACTCGCTCAGCGCCGCATGCATGCTCTGTGCGCTGTCGAATCGCGCCGACACGTCGCGCTGCAGGGCGCGCCGCACGATGGCCCGCAAGCCATCGTCGACACCGCCGCCGGGAGGCAGGGAAAGGTCCTCGTCCCGCACCCGCCGAAGCGCCAGCAACGGGTCCCGGTCGGGCACCAGAGGCGCGCCGGTGAGAAGCTCGGCCAGCAGCAATCCGGCGGCGAAGACGTCCATCGCCGGCACTGGCGCCTCACCGCGAGCGGCTTCGGGCGACATGTAGCGTGGCGTGCCGACGATGCGGCCATCGTCGGGCCCGCTGACACGCGCGGCGATGCCGAAGTCCATCACGCGCACGCGCCCGTCGGCCCCGAGCAGGATGTTGGACGGCTTCAGATCGCGGTGCACGATGCCGTGCGCATGCGCAGCGGACAACGCGTCCAGCACGCCCAGGGTGAGGTCGATCGCTTCGCGCGGGCTGCGCTGGCCGCGCAACTCCGCGAGCGTCTTGCCTTGCACCAGCTCGAAGACGAGGTAGGGCTGCCCCTCGACCTGGTCGGCTTCGAAGACCGGCACGATGTTGGGGTGGGTCAGGCGGCTGACCGCACGGGCCTCATCGAGCCACTGGCTGACGCTGGCCACGTCGGAGCTGGCGTCGAGCAGCTTGATGGCCACCTCCCGGTCCAGGCGCGGATCGTGCGCCAGCCACACCCGAGCCTGTGCGCCGCGCCCGAGCTCGCTGAGCAACTCGAAGCGCCCGACGCGCTGCGTGGGCGTGCCGCTGCGGCGCACGGCCTGGACCCGAGCGGCAGTGACGGCAGAAGCCGCTGCTGCCGCCGTTGCCGCGCCTGCGCCTGAGGAAGGACTGCGAGGAGCGCTCAACGGATGGCCCCCCAGGCCGCAGGCTCCCCGACGAATTCCTTTGGACAGCCCGACGCGCTCATGACCTGGCGCCAGTCGTGTCGGCTTCGTGGTCCGCTGGGCTGTACATCGCGTTGCCGTCGGCATCCCGCAGCAAGTCGGCCAGGGTGGACGTCGCCGCGGCCTGTATGGCCGCCTGCAAGTCCTTGGGCGCCAGATGCAGCGCCCGGGCATAGCGCTGTCCCACCCGATGCAACGCCTGGGCCTGGTGCGTGGCTGGCAACGCTTGCGCATCGACGACCTCGTTGGAGCAACTCGCCACCGCGCGCAGGATGTCGTTGTCGTTCTCGGGCGTGCGCACCGGTGCGGCGGGCGGCAGGCGGCGGATGACATGCAACACGGTGTCGTCCAGTCCCCAGCGACGCGCCAACGCGTGGCCGATGGACTCGATGTCCACGCCCAGCACGCTGAAGGCGGCCGCCTCTTCCTGCATGCCCGGATGTTCGGCCTCGCCCGGGCGGTCGGGCGGCATCGGCGCCATCAACCGCCGGATCTGCTGCGCCTCGTCGGCAAAGTGATAGTTCACCACCAGTCGACCCAGGTTCTGCAGCATGGTGATCACGGCCACCGCCTCCGCGTCATATCCCGCCGGGCGCAGTCCGATGGCCACGCGAGCGGCGCGGCGCGTACGGGCCATCAGGCGCGACAGTTCCGCCGCCGCGGGCTCAGCCAGCGGGCCTGGCCAGTTTCGCAGCGCCAGGGCAGACCGGCGCACGTTGTCCAGGCCCAGCATGGCCAGTGCGCGCCGCACGGTGAGCACCGGTCCCGACCCGGCCACCTGGGCACCGCGGACCTGAGCGCTGTTGACGAGCCGCAGCAGTTCGAACGACAGCGCCAGATCCTCGATCACGACGGCCGCGAGTTCGTTGGTGCGTTGGCGGTCCATCAACGCCAGACGGGCGGCCCGCTCCGGACCGCCGGGAGAGCCTGGGAGCATGCCGGCCGATCCGATGCGGTCGATCAGCAGAGCCAGCGGTCCGACATCGGTGTTCTCGTCGCTGGTCAGCCAGCCCTGCAGCGCGCGCCACATGGTGCGAGCACTGTGGTAACGGTGGCGCTCCTGGCGGTCCGTGGCACGGTTGGCGATGGCACGCAGCACCTCGGGCACGGGGCGAGGCGTGGTCCAAGGCAGGCGCACGAGGTCGTGCCCCGAAGGCGGCAAGCGGCGGATCACGCGCCCGGTGTCGGCGTCGTCGAGCGCAGGTTGGCCGGTGAGGGCCTGATGCAGCAGCAAGCCGACCGACAGCACATCGCGTTCGCCAGCGTGGCGCTGGGCCTGCAACGTGCCTGGCCCGGCTCCTGAGCCTCGCGGGTCGACCTCATGGCCAGCGTATGCCTGGGCCACCTCCAGACCGGCCACCCGCACATGGCCATGATCGCTGACGAGCACCAGATACGGCTGGAGATCGTGGTGTGCCGCCCCGGCTTCGTGCGCGTAGGCCAGGCCTTCGAGCACCTGGCTGAGCAGCGCCACGCTGTCGGGAGGCGGCAGCCCCGACCGGCCCATGCGGTCGCTCAGGGTGGCCAGGCCGGCGGGGTCGTAGGCGACGTAAGGCCAGTGCTCGTGCGCGCCGATCTCCACTGCCGGAAGCAGGTTGGGATGCTGCAGCCGGGCGGCCTTCTTCACCGCATCGTGCCACTGCCGGGCGGCCGCCGGGTCACGGCACTGGACGCGCGGCAGCACGAGCATCAGGTCCGCGCCGCTGCGGGGATCATTGACCAGCCAGGCCATGGTGCGCTCGCTCTTGCCGAGCAGACGGACCAGTGAAAAGCGCGCAAAGCTGCGCATCGCGGGACGCGAGGAAGAGGCACCGGCGGGCTGGGCGTTCTCGGAGGGCATGGCCTGTCCATTGGAGCGCGGCACGCGCCCGCAAGGCCGGGCGATGAGCGCCGGAAAGACGGCGCATATGGCGCCTTGGCCCAGCCGGGCCTGCACGGCCATGGCACCGTGCGCACGCTATCGACGCCATAGACAGTCGCATGCCGGCGCCACCGGGTGCGAACAAGCCTTTGTGTCAGAATCATCCCGCTTTGTGGCCTTCGCGCTGCAATTCTCCGGAGAACCTCCTCATGAGCAGCGAACTGATCAAGCACATCACCGATGCCTCCTTCGCCAGCGACGTCGGCCAGGCCGACAAGCCTGTCCTGGTGGACTTCTGGGCCGAGTGGTGCGGCCCCTGCAAGGCCATCGCGCCCATCCTGGACGACGTGTCGAAGACCTACGATGGCCGACTGCAGGTTGCCAAGATGAACGTCGACGAGAACAGCGAAGTGCCCGCCAAGTTCGGCATCCGCGGCATCCCGACGCTGATGTTGTTCAAGGGCGGCGAGCTGGCCGCCACCAAGGTCGGCGCGCTTTCCAAGGCACAACTCACCGCATTTCTCGACGGCAACCTATAATGTCGCCGAGCGGCTGAAACGCTGCCGGCCAACCCGGACAAGTTTCCGCCGTCTGAACTGCCACCACGCCCCGGCTTCGCCGGGCTGACAGGCCACCGCTGAGGTGGCGCGTGGCTCAGGCTCCCACTCTCGGTCTCCAGCGTCTCGCCGCCTCCGCTCTGTCGCGCAGGCCCCGGGCGCGGCAACGGCCAGCGGAGCCCAAGCCCAGTGCACGCCCTGGCAAGGCCGCACGTTCCCCCCGAGGGTACCCACCCATGCATCTGTCCGAACTCAAGGCGCAGCACGTCTCCGAACTCATCACGATGGGCGAGGCGCTGGAGATCGAAAACGTCCAGCGCCTGCGCAAGCAGGAGTTGATGTTCGCGATCATGAAGAAGCGCGCCAAGGCCGGCGAGCAGGTCTTCGGCGACGGCGTGCTCGAAGTGCTGCCTGACGGCTTCGGCTTCCTGCGCAGCATCGAAGCGAGCTACATGGCTTCGACGGACGACATCTACCTGTCGCCGAGCCAGATCCGCCGATTCAACCTGCACACCGGCGACATGGTCGAAGGCGAAGTCAGGGTGCCCAAGGACGGCGAACGCTACTTCGCGCTGGTCAAGGTCGACCGCGTGAACGGCGTGACTCCCGAGGAGAGCAAGCACAAGATCATGTTCGAGAACCTGACGCCCTTGTTCCCCAAGGAGCAGTTCAAGCTCGAACGCGACATCAAGGCCGAAGCGATCTCATCGCGCCCATCGGGAAAGGCCAGCGCGCCCTGCTGGTAGCGCAGCCCAAGACCGGCAAGACGGTGATGATGCAGCACCTGGCGCACGCCATCGTGGCCAACCACCCGGAGGTGCACCTGATCGTGCTGCTGGTGGACGAGCGCCCCGAGGAAGTGACGGAGATGCTGCGCACCGTGCGGGGCGAGGTGATCAGTTCCACCTTCGACGAGCCGGCGGCGCGCCACGTGCAGGTCGCCGAGATGGTGATCGAGCGCGCCAAGCGGCTGGTCGAACTGAAGAAGGACGTGGTCATCCTGCTGGACAGCATCACGCGCCTGGCCCGGGCCTACAACAACGTGCTGCCGTCGTCCGGCAAGGTGCTCACGGGCGGCGTGGACGCCAATGCGCTTCAGCGCCCCAAGCGCTTCTTCGGCGCGGCGCGCAACGTCGAGGAAGGCGGCTCGCTGACCATCATCGGCACGGCCCTGATCGACACCGGCTCGCGCATGGACGAGGTCATCTACGAAGAGTTCAAGGGCACCGGCAACTGCGAGATCCACCTCGACCGCCGCATGGCCGAGAAGCGCGTCTATCCCTCGATCCTGATCAACAAGAGCGGCACGCGGCGCGAGGAACTGCTGCTCAAGCCCGAGATCCTGCAGAAGACCTGGATCCTGCGGAAACTGCTCTATCCGATGGACGAGATCGAGGCGATGGAGTTCATCCTCGACAAGATGAAGGCCACGAAGAACAACCTGGACTTCTTCGACATGATGAGGCGCGGCGGCTGAAGCCCTCCACGCTATACTCGCGGGTTTTCCGCCACCGTGGAAAGTGCGCCGATGGGTCGGCGTGGCTTCCGCAGCAACGCTAAGAGGCAAGCATGAAAGAAGGCATTCACCCGAACTACCGCGACGTCTGCTTCGTCGACCTGTCCAACGGGTTCAAGTTCGTCACGCGCTCCTGTCTGCAGACCAAGGAGACCATCAAGATGGAAGACGGCCGCGAGCTGCCCCTGATGAAGGTCGAGAGCACCAGCGAGACGCACCCGTTCTACACCGGCACGCAGAAGAGCGTGGACAACCTGGGCGGCCGAGTCGAGAAGTTCCGCACCAAGTTCGCCCGCGTCGGCCTGAAGAAGTAAACGCGTCGAACGGCACTGGGCCTGTTTCAGCGCCCTTGCATCGAAGGCAGCTCCGGCTGCCTTTTTTCATGCCCGTCTCGGGCATCATCTCCGCAGTGAACACGACCACCCCAGCACTGGTGACCCAGCGCGGCGCGCGCCGCCTGCCGCGCGTGGCGCTGTTGCTGCTCTGCGCGGCCTACGTCTTGCCCGGGCTGATCGGGCGGGACCCCTGGCGCAACGCCGACCTGATTGCGTTCGGGCAGATGCTGGGCATGGCCGAAGGACGCACACCCTGGCTTCAGCCGATGCTGGGGGGTCAGCCGCTGAACGACACCGCCTTGCTACCGCAATGGCTGGGCGCCGTCTTCATCTGGGCGCTGAGCCCGCTGATCGACAGCGCCATCGCCGCCCGCGTGCCCTTTGCCCTGTTGCTGGCCGGCGTGCTGGCGCTGACCTGGTATGCCACGTTCCATCTCGCACGTACCGATAACGCGCAACCGGTGCCGTTCGCCTTCGGCGGCGAGGCAGATCCTGTCGACTACGCTCGCGCCATCGCCGACGGCGCGCTGCTGGCGCTGATCGCCACGCTAGGACTGCTGCAGCTCGGTCACGAGACCACACCGGAACTGGTTCAGCTCTTTGCTGCCAGCCTCTTCCTCTATGCGCTGGCCGCTGCACCTTATCGGGAAGCTCAGCCGCGTCTTGCGGTACTCGCCGCGCTGCCCGTGCTGGTAGCCAGCGGCGCGCCCAGTATGGCGCTGGCGATGGGCGTCGGCGGGGCCATCGTGTGCCACAGGTCGGCCTACGCGGAGGTACGCGACTTCGCGCGCTGGGTTGGCGCGTCGACACTGGCCGCTGCAGCATTGCTGCTGGTGCTGGGGGCCTGGCGCTGGCGAGGTGTCGCCCTCGACCTCACCACGCTGGTCGGCATCGGCCGCCAGTGGCTGTGGTTCCTGTGGCCGGCCTGGCCCCTGGTGCTTTGGACCTTGTGGCGCTGGCGGGGGCATCTGCTGCATCGCCACATCGCCGTGCCGCTGACACTCGTGTGCGTGGCACTCGGCGCCAACATGCTGATGGGGGGCTCGGACCGGGCTCTGATGCTGGGCACGCCGGGGATGGCCGTGCTGGCGGCCTTTGCGTTGCCGACCTTCAAACGGGGCACCAGCGCCGCGATCGATTGGTTCTCGATCTTCTTCTTCACGCTGAGCGCGCTCACGGTCTGGGTCATCTACATCGCCATGCAGACCGGCGTGCCAGCCAAGCCGGCTGCCAACGTCGCGAAGCTCGCACCCGGCTTCGTCGCGTCGTTTTCCCTGCCGGCCCTGGCCATCGCCGTGGTGGGCACGCTGGCCTGGGTGTGGCTGGTGCGCTGGCGCACCGGGCGTCACCGAGAAGCACTCTGGAAGAGCCTGGTGCTGCCGGCCGGCGGTGTGGCGCTGAGCTGGCTGTTGCTGATGACGCTCTGGCTGCCGCTGCTGGACTACGCACGCAGCAGCCGCGCCTGGTTGTCGAACCTGGCGCCACACGTCAAGGCGGGGGAATGCCTGTGGGCTCCTGCCGCCAGCGCAGCTGCGCTGTCAGCGCTGGAGCACGTGGGGCGGTACCGTGTCGATGCCTCGCCGCAACCGTCGCGCTGCCCGCAATGGCTGCACGTGTCGCGCAGCGGGCAGCCTCCGACCAGTGGGCCTGAATGGACTCTGGTGGCCCAGGTGCGGCGGCCTACCGACCGTGACGAGATCACCTTCGTGTACAGGCGCCGCGGCGCCCCGTGATCCCGGCCGATCAGGACAGTTGCGAATCGACCGGCTGCTGCTCGGCTGAGGGCGCCTTCACGCTGCGCCGCACGCGTGCTGCTGGCAGCACCAGTCGAAACCTCGACCCCTTTCCGGGTTCGCTCTCGATGTCGATCTCACCGCCGTGGCGCTGGATGACGTGCTTGACGATGGACAGGCCGAGCCCCGTCCCACCGGTCTCGCGAGAGCGGCTGCTGTCGGCGCGGTAGAAGCGCTCCGTCAGGCGCGGCAGATGCTCCCGCGCGATGCCGCTGCCGTTGTCGATGACGTCGACCAGGCCGGCACCATCGTCCCGCCATTGCCAGATCACATCGATCCGCCCCTGGTCGGGGGTGTATCGCACGGCGTTGGTGACCAGGTTCCCCAGCGCGCTCTGAAGCTCGGCATCGCTGCCCGCGATCTCGGCTTCTTCACCGCCGGTCAGCGTGATGCGATGTCGTCCGCCCGACAGCGCCAGGGCATCCACGGACACGCGCTGGAAGAGCGACGCGACCGACACCCAGCGGTCAGGCGCCGGGCGCGGACTGCCTTCCAGCTGCGCCAGCGTCAGCAGATCGGAGACCAGGGCCTGCATGCGGTCGGTCTGCTGGGACATCAGGGCCAGCACGCGCTTGCGCTCGGCCTCTGTCAGCGGCAGGCTGGCCATGGTCTCGACGAACCCCGCCAGCACGGTCAAGGGCGTTCTGATCTCGTGCGAGACGTTGGCCACGAAGTCACGGCGCATGGCTTCAGCCCGCTCCCGCTCGGTCACGTCCTGTGAGAGCAGCAGCTTCTGGCCATCGCCGTAGGGACGCACCAGTACCGTCACCGTGCGGCGCCCCGGTCCGGCGCTGATGTGCACGGGTTCCTGGTAGTCGCCGGCCTGCAGATAGGCGACGAAGGCCGGCGCGCGAACGAGGTTCGTGATGCGCTGCTGACGGTCGCGTTGGGGATCCAGGCCGAAATGGTCGGCCGCGACCGAGTTGCACCACTCGATCTGCTCCTGTGCGTCGAGCAGCAGCACCCCGTTGGGCGAAGCCTCGATGGCGGTGAGGAACTGCGCCACGCGACCACGCTCTATCTGCGCGGTACGGTCCTTGTCACGCAGCGCACGTTCGATGCGGTAGCCCAGTTCGCCCCAGAAGCCGGCATCGCGCGGCGCGTCGCGATCGAGCGGTCCGCGCAGCCAGGCCATCAGCTTGTAGGCACGGCGTGTTTCATAGATCGTGACTGCCAGCAGACCCGCGGCGGCACCCCCCAGCACCTCGAGCCAACGCCGTTCATGGCCAGAGACAAGGATGGCCGTGACGAAGCCTCCCATCAGCATCGCTCCGACGGCGAGCAGGGCGCGCGGCACCCACTCCATCATCGGCCCCAGGCGTTTGGGCATCAGTTCGCCAGACTGCCGGCCAGGTGGGTGAGCCGGTACCCGGCACCACGCACGGTCTCGATGAGTCCCGCGCACTCGACCGTGGCCAGAGCCTCTCGCAGGCGCTTGACGTGAACGTCTACCGTCCGTTCCTCGATGAAGACATGGTCGCCCCAGACCCGGTCGAGCAGCTGGGCCCGGCTGTGCACGCGCTCGGGATGGGCCATGAAGAAGTGCAGCAGGCGAAACTCCGTGGGCCCCAGCTTGACCTCGCGCGTGGCCTCCCCCATCCGCCGGGTGACACGGTGCGTGGACGGGTCCAGGCGGAGCCCGGACACTTCGACCGCCGAGTCCAGCGCTTCCGGCGCCTTGCGGCGCAACAGCGCGCGGATGCGGGCCAGCAACTCGTTCGTCGAAAACGGCTTGGTGAGGTAGTCGTCGGCGCCGGCGTCCAGGCCGCCAATCTTGTCGGCTTCGTCGCTGCGTGCCGTCAGCATGATCACCGGCAGTTCGCGGGTGCGCGACTCGGTGCGCCAGCGGCGCGCCAGTTGCAGCCCGCTCTGACCAGGCAGCATCCAGTCCAGCACGACCAGGTCGGGCAGCACCTTGTCGATGGCGGCCTGAGCCTGTTCGGCGCTGGCTGCCAGGACCACCTCGTAGCCCGCATGGCGCAGGTTCAGCGAGATCAGTTCGGCAATCGCAGCCTCGTCTTCCACCACCAGCACGGCGCTCATCGTCGGGGCTCCTCGTTGGGCATGGCTCAGCGCACCACGTTCTCGACGTCTTCCATCGGCGTGTGCCGCACGTCGGTGCCCTTGACGACGTAGATGATCGCCTCGGCCAGGTTCTTGGCATGGTCGCCCACGCGCTCGATGGCCTTCGCCACGAAGATCAGGTCGATGCTCGAAGAAATCGTGCGCGGATCCTCCATCATGTAGGTGATGAGCTTGCGCAGCAGGCCGTCGAACTCCTGGTCGATGAGGTCGTCCTGCTTGAGCACCTCGAGCGCACGCGCGGTGTCGAGTCGCGCGAAGGCATCCAGGGCCTTGCGCAGCTGTGCGATCGCCAGGTCGGCCTCGAATCCCAGATCGGACACCGGCAGCCGCATGCGGCTCGAGACACCCGTGTTGATGAGCCGCTGCACCGTGCGGCCGATGCGCGCCGCCTCGTCGCCCACGCGCTCGAGGTTGGCGATCGTCCGGCTGATCGCGATGAGCAGCCGCAGATCGCGTGCAGTGGGCTGACGGCGTGCAATGATGGCCGACAGATCGCGATCGATCTCGACTTCCATCTGGTTGACGCTCTCTTCCTGGCGGATGACCTGGGCAGCGGTCTCGCCGCTGAAGTTGGTCAGCGCGTAGAGCGCCTGCGACATCTGGGATTCGACCAGCCCGCCCATCTCGAGAACGCGGTTGGAAATGCCGCTGAGCTCGGCGTCGAACTGCGTGGAAAGGTGCTTGTTGCTCATCGCTGTGCTCCTGGCCGGCTTCAGCCGAAGCGGCCGGTGATGTAGTCCTCGGTGTCCTTCTTCTTCGGCTTCATGAAGACGTCGGTCGTCGGCCCGAATTCCACCAGGTCGCCCAAGTACATGTAGGCGGTGTAGTCACTGCAGCGCGCGGCCTGCTGCATGTTGTGCGTGACGATCATCACCGTGTAGTCGCTCTTCAGTTCGTGGATCAACTCTTCGATCTTGCCCGTGGAGATGGGATCCAGCGCCGAGCACGGCTCATCCAGCAGGAGCACCTCGGGCTTGATCGCAATGCCTCGGGCGATGCACAGCCGCTGCTGCTGGCCGCCCGACAGACTGGCTCCACTCTGGTCGAGCTTGTCCTTCACCTCGTTCCAGAGCGCGGACTTCTTCAGCGCCCACTCCACGCGCTCGTCCATCTCGATCCGCGGCAGGGTCTCGAACAGGCGGACGCCGAACGCGATGTTGTCGTAGATCGACATCGGGAACGGCGTGGGCTTCTGGAAAACCATGCCGATCTTCGCTCGGATCAAGGTCACGTCGGCCTTGGTGTTGAGGATGTCCTCGCCGTCCAGCGTGATCGTGCCCTCAGCGCGCTGCTCGGGATAGAGCTCGAACATGCGGTTGAACGTGCGCAGCAGCGTGCTCTTGCCGCAACCCGACGGTCCGATGAACGCGGTGACCTTGTGCTCTGGGATGTCGAGGTTGATCCGCTTCAGCGCGTGAAAGCTGCCGTAGTAGAAGTTGAGGTCGCGCGCCGAGATCTTGACCTTCTCGGTGGCTGGCAGGTCGACTCGGGTGTCCATGCTGATGGCCTGTGTCATTGCTTGTTGCGGAAGAGCACGCGCGCCAGGATGTTCAGCGCCAGCACGCCCAGCGTGATGAGGAAGACGCCGGCCCAGGCCAGCTTTTGCCAGTTCTCGTACGGGCTCATCGCGAACTTGAAGATCGTCACCGGCAGGCTGGCCATCGGCTCGCCCAGATTGGCCGTGAAGAACTGGTTCGACAGGGCGGTGAACAGCAGAGGGGCCGTCTCGCCGGCGATGCGCGCCAGCGCCAGCAGCACCCCGGTGATGACGCCCGCACGCGCCGCCTTGAGCGTGACCGACGAGATCACCTTCCACTTCGGCGTGCCCAGGGCGTATGCGGCCTCACGCAGGGCGTTGGGGATCAGGCTCAGCATGTTCTCGGTGGTGCGCACGACCACCGGGATGACGATCAGCGACAAGGCCAGCACGCCGGCATAGCCCGAGAAGGTCTTCGTGGTGGCCACCACGGCGGCGTAGATGAACAGGCCGATCACGATCGACGGCGCGGACAGCAGGATGTCGTTGATGAAGCCCGTGGCCGCACCCAGCCAGGTGCGCTTGCCGTACTCAGCCAGGTAGATGCCGGCCATGACGCCGATGGGCGTGCCCACCATCGTGGCCAGCAGCACCATGATCAGCGAGCCGACGATGGCGTTGGCCAGTCCTCCGGTCTCGGCCTGCGGTGGCGGCGTGGACTCGGTGAAGACCGTCCAGGCCAGGCCCCCAAAGCCCAGGCGCACCGTTTCGATCAGGATCCAGATCAGCCAGAACAGACCGAAGGCCATCGCCCCCAGCGCCAGTGTCAGCGCCACGACGTTGACGACCTTGCGTTTGCGGTGAAGCGCCATGCGGCGCGCGTCACCGGCCCCGAAAGCGCTCATGTCCTGCTCCCTTCGCCGCGACGCAGACGCGACAGCAGCACCTTGGACAAGGCCAGCACCACGAAGGTGATGAAGAAGAGGATCAAGCCCAGGTAGATGAGCGACGCCTGGTGCAGCCCCTCACCCGCCTCGGCGAACTCGTTGGCGAGCGCCGACGTGATGCTGTTGGCCGCCTGGAACAGCGAGAGGCTGTCGAGTTGATTGAAGTTGCCGATAACGAACGTGACCGCCATCGTCTCGCCCAGTGCGCGACCCAGGCCGAGCATGATGGCGCCGACGACACCGGTCTTGGTGTAGGGCAGCACGATCTTCGAGACCACCTCCCAGGTGGTGCCGCCCAGCCCGTACGCGGACTCCTTCAGCATCGGCGGCGTCGTTTCGAAAACGTCGCGCATCACCGCAGCGATGAAGGGAATCACCATGATGGCCAGGATGATGCCGGCCGACAGGATGCCGATACCCACGGGCGGCCCGGAGAACAGGGCGCCCAGGATCGGCACGTCACTGAATGCGCCTTGCAGAGGCTGCTGCACGTAGGTGGCCAGGATCGGGCCGAAGACCAGCAGCCCCCACATGCCGTAGACGATGGACGGCACGGCCGCCAGCAACTCGATGGCCACGCCCAGCGGGCGCTTCAGCCAGAGCGGCGACAGCTCCGTCAGGAAGATCGCGATGCCGAAGCTGACCGGCACGGCGATGAGCAGCGCGATGAACGACGTCATCAGCGTGCCGTAGATCATCACCAGGCCGCCGAACTTCAGCTGCACGGGGTCCCATTCGGTGGACACCAGGAAGCCGAGCCCGAACTCGCGGATGGCCGGCATCGCGCCCACCACCAGGGACACGATGATGCCGACCAGCAGCAGCAAGGTGATCCAGGCGGCTGCGTGGGCCAGCATCGAAAAGGCCGTGTCGGCCCAGGGAAGCACACGGCGCCGCCCGGGCGGATCACCGAGCGGTGACGTTCTCTCCATGTCCTTCTTCTGGTCGTAGGGACTGGCAGGAAGTGTAGCGGCCACGGGGCCTCCGCTCTGTTCTGTCATTCGGCAAACAAGCCGTGGCGGCAGCGCCCTCCGCGCCCCGCCCGGCTCCTGTCAGATCACTTGAAGGCGATGGCCTTGCCGGCGCCGTCCTTCAGGTTGTCGGTCCACTGCTTGCGCACCAGGTCCTTGACCGAGGCGGGCAGCGGCACATAGTCCAGGTCGTCGGCCATCTTGTCGCCGTTGGCGAAGGCCCAGTCGAAGAACTTCAGGGTGTTCGTCGCGTTGACGGGCTTGTCCTGCGACTTGAACATCAGGATGTAGGTGGCGCCGGTGATCGGCCAGCTGTCCTTGCCCGGTTGGTCCGTGAGGATCTGGAAGAAGGTCTTGGCCCAGTCGGCACCGGCTGCGGCCGCCTTGAAGGCCGTGTCGTCGGGCTTGACGTAGACGCCTTCCTTGTTCTGCATGAGCACGTAGCTCATCTTGTTCTGCTTGGCGTAGGCGTACTCGACGTAGCCGATCGAGTTGGGCAGGCGCTGGACGAAGGCGGACACCCCCTCGTTGCCCTTCCCACCCGCACCAGCCGGCCAGTTCACGGCCGTGCCTTCACCGACCTTGCTCTTCCACTCGGCATTGACCTTGGACAGGTAGTTCGTGAAGATGAAGGTGGTGCCCGAACCGTCGGCGCGACGCACCGGAGAGATGGCGGCGTCGGGCAGCGGCACGCCGGGGTTGAGCGCGACCAGCGCGGCATCGTTCCACTTGGTGATCTTGCCCAGGTAGATGTCGCCCAGCACCTGACCGTTCATGCGGATCTGTCCCGGGGTGATGCCCTTGATGTTCACCACGGGCACGACGCCGCCGATCACCGTGGGGAACTGGATCAAGCCGTCCTTCTGCAGATCGGCGTCCGTCAGCGGCATGTCGGTGGCTCCGAAGTCGACCGTCTTGCCACGGATCTGGCGGATGCCGGCGCCCGACCCCACCGACTGGTAGTTGATGCGGGCACCCGTCGCCTTGTTGTAGGCGTCGGCCCACTTGGCGTAGATCGGAGCCGGGAAGGTGGCGCCGGCGCCGGTCACGTCCTGCGCGAAGGCGGTGCCAGCACACAGCGTGATGGCGGCGGCAAGGGCGAAAGGTCGGAGCAATGTCATGGCACGGGCCCGAGGGCGGTGGTTGGCGATGGGCGCACTGTAGGAAGCCTGCATGACAGCCTTGTGACACCCCCTCCGAACCGACGGGCAAGCCACGCAAGTGTCACAAAGACGTCACAGCTCCGTCATGAAGGCTCACCAGACTAGTCGGCGATGTCACCCCAGCCCTTGACGGAGTCGTGCCCATGATGTTTCCCCGCCGTGCCGTGTTGTTCTCTTCGGCCGTTACCCTGGTCGCCCTGGTCGGCCTGACCGGATGTGCCTCTGCCCCCCCGCCGGCGTCGATTGCCGACACCGCGGCCCGCACGCCCGAACTGTCGACGCTGAACAAGCTCATCGCAGATGCAGGCCTGACCGACACCCTGCGTGGTGCAGGCCCCTACACCGTCTTTGCACCGACCAACGAGGCCTTCAAGGCGCTGCCAGCCGCTACCCTGGCGCAGTTGGCGGCGGACAAGAACCGGCTGAAGGCTGTCCTGACCTACCACGTGGTGGCAGGCAAGGTCATGGCTGCTGACGTGAAGACCGGCAACGTCAAGTCGGTGCAAGGCGCCAATCTGGGCGTGGCGCGCGCGGGCGAATTCGTCACGGTAGAGGACGCGGTCGTCACCCGCGCCGACGTCGGTGCGACCAACGGCGTGGTGCACGTCATCGACAAGGTGCTGATGCCGCCGAGGTGATCAGCGGGAAAGCCCAGCGCGATCGAAACCGCCCGCCAGGGCCGTCAGGCCCCCGGCCGGGTTGGCCCTTCAGCCTGCAGCCGCCGCGGCGGCCATCCGCTCGGCGCAGGCGCGTCCCTGAGCGGCGTCCCGCGCCTCGACCATCACCCGCAGCACGGGCTCGGTACCCGAGGCACGGATCAAGACCCGGCCGCGGTCGGCCAGTTCGCGTTCGGCGGACTGCTTGGCAGCCTCGAGTGCGGCGTTCTTCTTCCAGTCGCTGCCTTCGCGCAGACGAACGTTGAGCAGGGTCTGGGGGAAGAGCGTGACGTCTTCCAGCAGCGCTGCCAGCGTCTTGCCGCTGCGATGCACGGCGAAGAGGATCTGCAACGCACTGACGATGCCGTCGCCGGTGGTGTGCCGGTCGAGCGCCAAAAGGTGGCCGGAGCCCTCGCCGCCGAGCTGCCAGCCCCGGGCGGTCAGTTCCTCCAACACATAGCGATCGCCGACCTTCGCGCGCACCATGGGCACGTTGCGGCGCTGAAGCGCCTGTTCGACCGCCAGGTTCGTCATCAGCGTGCCGACCACACCAGGAACCGGCTGACGTTGCGACAGACGGTCGGCCGCCAGCACGTAGAGCAATTCGTCGCCATTGAACAGCCGACCTTGTGCGTCGACCACCTGCAAGCGATCGGCGTCGCCGTCCAGCGCGATGCCGTAGTCGGCACGGTGCTCCCTGACCGCGTTGACCAGGGCTTGCGGCGACGTGGCCCCGAAACCCGCATTGATGTTGACGCCATCGGGCTCGCAGCCGATCTTCACCACCGTGGCGCCGAGTTCGTGGAAGACGTCGGGCGCCACATGGTAGGCAGCGCCATGCGCCGCATCGACGACGATCTTCATGCCCCGCAGCGACAGCGTGTGGGGCACGGTGCTCTTGCAGAACTCGATATAGCGCCCACTGGCGTCGGTCAGGCGCCGCGCCTTGCCCAGCGTGGCGGAGTCGACCCACTGCGGCTGTTGCTCCAGCGAGCTTTCGACGTCACGCTCCCAGTCGTCAGGCAGCTTTTCGCCACGTGCCGAGAAGAACTTGACCCCGTTGTCGGCAAACGGGTTGTGCGACGCACTGATGACGACACCCAGGTCCAGCCGCAGGGCACGCGTGAGGTACGCCACGCCAGGCGTGGGCAGGGGGCCGCTGAGCAGCACATCGACACCGGCAGAAGCGAAACCAGCCTCGAGCGAGCTTTCCAGCATGTACCCCGAGATGCGGGTGTCCTTGCCGATGAGCACCGCCGGACGCAGGCCGCTCCGGCGCAGGACCCGGCCCACAGCGTGACCCAGGCGAAGCATGAAGTCCGGCGTGATGGGCGGCTGGCCCACCGTGCCTCGAATGCCATCGGTTCCGAAATACGTTCTGCTCATCGCACCTCCAAACCGTGATTCTCGGCCTGCAGAGCCTGCCGGCCCGTCGCTGCTGCGTGCACTATTTGTCCAAGCCCGGTATCAGGCGCTTCGGGACGCGTCAGGCGAACTCCCTGCAATGCGGGATGACCGGGTGCCACAACGAAAAACGGGGCCGAAGCCCCGTTCTCTGAACAGACACCCGCCGTCAGGCCGCCGCAGGCGCGCTGTCCGGCGTCAGGGGCGGCGTCGGACCGCTGGGCTTGGACGACGACGGTGTCCAGTCCTTGGGAGGCCTCGGCGGCTTGCCCGACATGATGTCGTCGATCTGCTCGGCATCGATGGTTTCCCACTCCAGAAGCGCTTGTGCCATGGCGTGCATCTTCTCCTTGTGCTCTTCGATCAACCGGCGAGCGATGCCGTACTGCTCGTCGATGATGCGGCGCACCTGCCGGTCGACCTTCTGCATCGTCTCTTCGGACATGGTCGTCGTCTTGGTGACCGAACGGCCGAGGAACACCTCGCCCTCGTTCTCGGCGTACACCATCGGCCCCAGTTCGTCGGTCATTCCGTAGCGTGTGACCATGTCGCGTGCGATCTGGGTGGCACGCTCGAAGTCGTTGCTGGCGCCGGTGGTCATCTGGTTCATGAACACTTCCTCGGCGATGCGGCCGCCGAACAGCACCGAGATCGTCGACAGCATGCGCATCTTGTCCATGCTGTAGCGGTCCCCCTCGGGGAGCTGCATCGTCACACCCAGGGCCCGGCCGCGCGGGATCACGGTGACCTTGTGCACGGGATCCGTCTTGGGCATCAGGCGGGCGACCAGGGCATGGCCTGCCTCGTGGTACGCCGTGTTCTTGCGCTCTTCCTCGGGCATGACCATGGACTTCCGCTCGGGGCCCATCATGATCTTGTCCTTGGCCTTCTCGAAGTCCATCATCTCGACGACGCGCCCACTGCGGCGCGCCGCGAAAAGAGCGGCTTCGTTGACCAGGTTGGCCAGATCGGCACCGGAGAAGCCCGGGGTGCCCCGCGCGAGGATGTCGGCGCGGATGTCCTGGCCGACGGGTACCTTGCGCATGTGCACGTTGAGGATCTGCTCACGACCGCGAACGTCGGGCAGGGTCACGTACACCTGGCGGTCGAAGCGGCCGGGGCGCAGCAGCGCGGGGTCGAGGATGTCGGGCCGGTTGGTGGCCGCCATCACGATCACGCCCAGGTTGGTCTCGAAACCGTCCATCTCGACCAGCATCTGGTTCAAGGTCTGCTCGCGCTCGTCATTGCCGCCACCCAGGCCGGCACCTCGGTGGCGACCGACCGCGTCGATCTCGTCGACGAAGATGATGCAAGGGGCGCTCTTCTTCGCCTGCTCGAACATGTCGCGCACCCGGGCCGCGCCCACGCCGACGAACATTTCGACGAAGTCGGAACCCGAGATGCTGAAGAACGGCACCTTGGCCTCTCCGGCGATGGCCTTGGCCAGCAAGGTCTTGCCGGTGCCAGGAGGGCCCACCAGCAGGACGCCGCGAGGGATGCGCCCGCCCAGCTTCTGGAACTTCTGCGGGTCCTTCAGGAAGTCGACGAGTTCCTTCACTTCTTCCTTGGCTTCATCGCAACCGGCGACATCGGCGAAGGTGGTGGTGTTGTTGGCCTCGTCCAGCATGCGGGCCTTGCTCTTGCCGAAGCTGAACGCGCCACCCTTGCCGCCGCCCTGCATCTGTCGCATGAAGTAGATCCATACGCCGATCAGCAACAGCATCGGGCCCCAGCTGACGAGAATGCTCATCAGGATGGAAGGCTCCTCGCGCGGCTTGACGTCGAACTTGACCCCGTTGCTGATGAGATCGCCCACCAGGCCGCGGTCGAGGTACGTGGCGGTACTGCGCAGGCGCTTGTCGTCGTTCGTGATGGCGACGATTTCCGTCCCGCCGCCAGGATTTTCCTGCAGGGTGACCGACTTGACGCGCTTGCTGCGCACCTCTTCCAGGAAATCGGAATAGCCGATCTGGTTACCCTGGGTCACCCCTCGGTCGAACTGCTTGAAGACGGTGAACAGCACGAGGGCTATCACCAACCAAACAGCGACTTTAGAGAACCATTGATTGTTCACCGCGGCTCCTTCACCGGCACTCGATAGACGAAACGCGCCGGATTCCACGGCATATGAGGCTGATTCTAGAGCAGTCAAGCCCCAGCCCGTGCTAGGCCGGCCCTCGGAACACCGGGGCGAATGCGTGCCTTGTGGCACGGTCGTCGAAACACGGGGCATGTAGATCATCGCCCCTTCAGACCGATGCCGACCAGAAAGGTTTCGGCAGACTTGTCGCGGGATGCTTTCGGCTTGATCGGCTTGACCACCCGGAAGTGTTCCTTGAACAGCTTCACGAGCTGGCTGTAGCCACTGCCGTGAAAGGCCTTGCAGACCAGCGCCCCCTCGGGCCGGAGGTGGGCCCGGGCAAAGTCGATGGCCAATTCGATCAGGTGGGACATGCGGGCGGCGTCGGATGATTCGATGCCAGACAGGTTGGGCGCCATGTCCGACACCACCAGGTCGACCGGCCGGTCGCCCAGGGCGGTGCGGAGCTTCTCGAGGGTTTCGTCCTCGCGGAAGTCACCCTGGATGAACTGGACGCCTTCTATGGGCTCGAACTCCAGCAGATCCAGCGCGATGATCACGCCATCGAGTTCGCCGACGGCGGCACCCCCGACGCCCACGGTCTTCGGCGCGAAACGGCGCCTCAGATACTGGCTCCACGCCCCTGGCACGGCGCCGAGGTCCACCACCACCTGCCCCGGCTTGATGAGGCCGAGCGTCTCGTCGATCTCCTTGAGCTTGTAGGCAGCGCGAGCGCGATAGCCCTCACGCTGAGCCTGTTTGACATAGGGATCCGACAGGTGGTCGTGCAGCCACGCGCGGTTGACTTTCTTGCTCTTGTTACGGGTACTCATGCCGGGACCGATAATACGCAGATGCCCGCCATCGACCTGACCCCTTCGCAGCGCAAGGAACACCGCGCCAACGCCCACCACCTCGACCCGGTGGTGATGATCGGCAACGACGGGCTGACGCCGGCCGTGGTCAAGGAAATCGACGGGGCGCTGAATGCGCACGGGTTGATCAAGGTGAGGGTCTTTTCAGACGACCGCGAAGCCCGTGCCGCCATGCTGCTGTCCTTGGCAGAGCAGCTGGGTGCCGCGCCGATCCAGCATATCGGCAAGCTGCTCGTGCTGTGGCGCCCCATCCCGGAGAAGCCCAAGCCCGAGCGTGAGGACCGGATGGCTGGGCCGCGCATCGTCAAGCTGGTGTCGTTCTCGAAGAGTGGCAACCACCGCGCCACGGTGAAGAAGGTCAAGGTCTTCGGCAACCAGCGTGTGACGGCCGGGGGACTGATCAAGCGCACCAAGATCAGGCAGACCAGCCTCAAGAAGAAGGCCGTCGAATAGGCTGTTCAGCAGGCCTGGTCGTGTTGATCCAGGCCAACGCGAGCACCATGATCAGCTTGATGACATAGAGCACGGCGCTGGCGGCATGCAGCTGGCCGAAGCTGAACGCCCCCTGACCCGCCCGGGCACCGGCCATCAGCGGCTGCGTACCGAAGTAGCCCAGCACGGTGCAGAACAGCGCACCAAGTGCCAGAGCCAGGCCGATGGAGAACTGCGAGCCGGATGACGAAGGCAGGTCGTCGCTGACACGCCCCTTCGCGGCACGTCGCTCGAAGATCACCAGCACGATGCCCAAGGCGAGGCTGGTGTAGGCCTCCTGGGCCAGCATGCGTGCCACCACGCGCCCGGCGTCGGCCGTGGGCAGCAATGCAAAAGGTGCCGGCGTGGCGAGCAGCGCAACACAAAGCAGCCACCCTGCCCAGAGCCCGGCCAGCAGCGCGCGCCACCGGTCCGGCGAAGCCATCAGACGTAGCGCACGTCGACGACTTCCCAGCGCTTGACGCCGCCTGGGGCCTGCACCTCTGCAACGTCACCAGGCTCCTTGCCGATCAGCGCCCTCGCGATCGGGCTGCTGATGGAGATCAAGCCCAGCTTGAGATCCGCCTCGTCGTCGCCGACGATCTGGTAGGTCACCTTGGTTCCGCTGTCCTCGTCCTCGAGGTCGACGGTGGCGCCGAAGACGATGCGACCGCCAGCGTCCAGTGACGACGGGTCGATGACCTGGGCAGCAGCCAGCTTGCCTTCGAGTTCGAGGATGCGCCCCTCGATGAAACCCTGCTTGTCCTTGGCCGCCTCGTACTCCGCGTTCTCGGACAAGTCGCCCTGTGCCCGCGCTTCAGAGATCGCCTGGATCACCGCATGGCGCTCGACCGTCTTCAGACGGTGCAGCTCGTCCTTGAGCTTTTCGGCGCCGCGTCGGGTGAGGGGAATGGTGGCCATGGGTGCGATCCGTCTCTTCAAAGGAAATCCGCCGCAGGTCGCCCGTGGGGCGCACTGCGGCGGAATTGGGAGACACAGTTTAGTGGAGTTCGGCCTGGAGATCCTGCAGCGACATCACGGAGAGGTCGTCCTGATGCTTCAGCGCCTCGACGGCGGCCTCGCAGCCGGCCATGGTCGTGTAGTAGGTGACCCGATTGGCCAGCGCCGCGGTGCGGATATAGCGCGAGTCCGCGATCGCCGTCCGGGTCTCGTCCACCGTGGTGAACAGCAACTGGATCTCGCCGGCCTTGATCATGTCGGCAATGTGCGGCCGGCCATCCTTGACCTTGTTGACCACCCGGGCCGTGATGCCGCCTTCGGCCAGGGCGGCCGCCGTGCCCCGGGTAGCCACCACCTGGAAGCCCAGCGCCACGAGCTGGCGGGCGACCTCGACGGCGCGCTGCTTGTCGCTGTTCTTGACCGTGATGACAACAGTCCCCTTCGCCGGCAGGCGCGAGCCCGCCCCGAGCTGGCTCTTCAGCATGGCCTCGCCGAAACTGCGTCCCACGCCCATCACCTCGCCGGTGGAGCGCATCTCGGGCCCGAGGATGGGGTCCACGCCCGGGAACTTGTTGAAGGGGAAGACCGCTTCCTTGATGCTGAAGTACGGCGGAATGACTTCCTGAGGCCGACGCCCCGCCGGTGTGGTCTGGCTGGCCAGTGACTGCCCGGCCATGCAGCGCGCGGCGATCTTGGCCAGCGGCTGGCCCGTGGCCTTGCTGACGAAGGGCACGGTGCGTGAAGCTCGCGGATTGACCTCCAGCACGTAGACCACCGCAGCGTCGCCCTCGCCCTGGATCGCGAACTGCACGTTCATCAGGCCGACGACCTTCAGCGCCCTGGCCATCGCCACCGACTGGCGGCGCATCTCGTCCTGCAGTGCCTTCGACAAGGTGTACGGCGGCAGCGAACAGGCCGAATCGCCGCTGTGGATGCCAGCGGCCTCGACGTGTTCCATGATGCCGCCGATCATCACCTCGGTGCCGTCGCTGATGCAGTCGACGTCGACTTCGATGGCGTCGTCGAGGAAGCGATCGAGCAGCACGGGCGACTTCTCGCTCACACGCACGGCCTCGCGCATGTAGCGCTCGAGATCCTTGTCGCCATGCACGATCTCCATGGCGCGGCCGCCCAGCACGTAGCTCGGGCGCACCACCAGCGGATAGCCGATCTCCTGCGCCAGCGCCAGCGCCTGTTCCTCGGTGCGGGCGGTGCGGTTGGGCGGCTGCTTCAGGCCCAGTGCATGCAGGAGCTTCTGGAAGCGTTCCCGGTCCTCGGCGACGTCGATCGAGTCCGGCGTGGTGCCGATGATGGGCACGCCGGCCCGCTCGAGGTCGAGCGCGAGCTTCAGGGGCGTCTGGCCGCCGTACTGGACGATGACGCCGACGGGCCTTTCCTTCGCCACGATCTCCAGCACGTCTTCCAGGGTCACCGGTTCGAAGTACAGGCGGTCGCTGGTGTCGTAATCGGTGGAGACCGTTTCGGGGTTGCAGTTGACCATGATGGTCTCGTACCCGTCTTCGCGCAGCGCCAGCGCGGCATGCACGCAGCAATAGTCGAACTCGATGCCCTGCCCAATGCGGTTCGGCCCGCCGCCCAGCACCATGATCTTCTTGCGCGAGGTCGGTTCGGCCTCGCACTCCTCGTCGTAGGTGCTGTACATGTAGGCGGTCTGCGTGGCGAACTCCGCCGCGCAGGTGTCCACCCGCTTGTAGACCGGGCGCACGTTCAGCGCGTGCCGCGCGCCGCGCACTTCGTGCTGGTCCAGGCGGCGGTCGGAGAAGCCCTTGCGCTTCAGGAAGCGCAGCTCGGGCTCGCTCAGCGACGCCACCGCGCGACCGGCCAGCTGCTGCTCGATCTTCACCAGTTCCTCGATCTGTGCGAGGAACCAGGGGTCGATGCGGGTCTCGTCGAACACCTCTTCCAGGCTCATGCCGATGCGGAAGGCATCGCCCACGAAGAGGATGCGCTCGGGGCCGGCGTTGCCGATCTCGTCGATGATCTCGTCGCGGTCTTCTTCCTTGCAGCCGGTGCGCTCACTGAGGCCGTCGATGCCGGTCTCCAGGCCGCGCAAGGCCTTCTGGAAGCTCTCCTGGAAGCTGCGGCCCATGGCCATGACCTCGCCCACCGACTTCATCTGCGTCGTGAGATGCGGGTCGGCCGCCGGGAACTTCTCGAACGCGAAGCGCGGGATCTTGGTGACGACGTAGTCGATGCTGGGTTCGAAGCTCGCCGGCGTGGCCCCACCCGTGATGTCGTTGCGCAGTTCGTCCAGCGTGTACCCCACCGCCAGCTTGGCCGCCACCTTGGCGATCGGGAAACCGGTGGCCTTCGATGCCAGCGCCGAAGACCGCGAGACACGCGGGTTCATCTCGATGACGATCATGCGGCCGTTCTCGGGGTTGATCGAGAACTGCACGTTGGAGCCGCCGGTGTCGACGCCGATCTCGC